>Ga0335069_10011653_pt1 | contig 12391 bp, 8 predicted proteins | sample Lox_Sample_11_FD_206714 | JGI IMG/M metagenome (GOLD analysis project Ga0335069, IMG submission 206714) | Soil microbial communities from Loxahatchee National Wildlife Refuge, Florida, United States - Lox_Sample_1.1 | ecosystem: Environmental > Terrestrial > Soil > Wetlands | place: USA: Florida...
GACGCGGACCGCCCGTGCGGAAATAGTGCAGCGCGGCCTTTACGGCGTCGGATTCCTCGTCTGTCAGGCTGCGGCCTGCGGCGCGCTCCACCACCAGACCCAGCACGCGCAGGAACTTCTCGATGCGCCGGTGGCAGTCGTGCAACATGCCCAGCGGGTCGTCAAACCCGCTGTCAGGACGAGCGCCAATTTTAATGCCCATGGTTCAACCTCCTGGGAGATAGCGAGGCTCCAGCTTCAGGGACTTAGCCGTTGCGTTTGCCGCCGGGGCGCGGTCCGCTGCGCTTGGCGCCGCCGGGCTTCGGCTTGAAACCGGACGGCTTGGAAAACCCGCCTGGTCTGGGCCTGGAACTGCCGCCCGCAGCGGGCTTACCGGCACCGCCTGGCTTGGGCTTCCACGCAGGCTTGCCTGCCGGGCGGCCAGCACCTGTCGCGGGCCTTGTTCCGGGCCGCGCTCCAAAGCCGGAGCCGGCAGGACGGGAGCCGGGCTTGCTGCTGGGCCGAGCACCCCCTGCACGCGGCTTGCCGGTGCTGGTGGTAAAGGGGCGTGCCAAGCCCTCGCCGCGTGGTGGCCGTGTCGAAGCAGGGCGGGCTCCGCCGGAAGGGCTCTTGCGGAAGCGGTCCTGACCTTCGCGGCCTTCGCGTGCGGGCCGGGGCCGATCGAATGCGGGGCGCTCCGGGACGGGACGGCTGGCGCGAGGCGCTCCGGGCCGCGTGGTCGGGGCCTGATCGGAGTCCACCGCGTCAATGCGCAGACGGGACGGACGCCGGGGTGCGAAGTCCTCCGGGGGCACCGGTGGCTGGCGCCGGGGCGCCGCGGGGCGCTCAAAGGTCGGGCGCTCGCTGCGGAAGGGCCGTGACGGGGAAGCGCCGGAGCGGCCGCGTTCGTCGCTGCGCGCGCCACCGCGGTTGCCGGTGCGTCCACCCTCGGGCCGACCGAAGCGTGGGTTGCCGCCACGTCGGGGCGCGAACTCCTCGCCGCGCGGGGTGAAGGGCCGTCTTTCGCCTGCGGGACGCTCGGGGCGGTTGGCGGCGGGACGGAAGGGCTTGTCTGTCCTGCCAAACCCGCCTTCGCGCTTGGCAGATCCGCCTGCAGGCTTCTTGAATCCCCCTTCGCGCGGGGTAAAGCCACCTTCGCGCTTCTCGAACCTGCCTGCGGGCTTGGCAAAACCGCCTTCACGCTTGGCAAAACCGCCCGGGCGTGGGGCAGAACTGCTTTCGCGCTTGGCAAAGCCGCCGGGGCGCTTCTCAAATCCGCCTTCCCGCTTGCTGAATCCTCCTGAGGGCCTCTCGAAACCGCCCTCGCGTTTGGCAAAACCGCCTGCGGGTTTTGTGAATCCCCCCTCGCGGCGAACGGGCCGGTCTTCGCGCTTCTCAAATCCGCCTTCCGGCTTGCCGAACTCTGTCCGGGGCGGGCGCGTGCCTGTGGGCCTTGCCGCGACGCGCTGCGAACGGGGCCGGTCGTCGTCGTAAGAGACGGGCCTGCCTGCGCCCTGGGGCAGCATCTTCTTGGTCTTCATACGCTTGGGCTTGAACTTGCCGGCGGCGGTCAGGCGCAACGCTTCCACTTCGTCGAGGTCCAGTTCGCGCAGCTTGCCGGGCTCTATGTCGAGCACCAGCGGGCCGTAGCCGACGCGGCGGATCTTCTCTACGTGGTGGCCGATCTCTTCGAACATCTTGCGCAGCTCGCGGTTGCGGCCTTCGATCAAAACCACCTCAAACCACGGGTTTTCGCCCTCGCGCACCTGGCGGATGCGCGCCGGAGCGGTGCGCACCTTACCCTCGCCCTGCGTGGTGCGGTCGATGGCGACGCCCTCGCGGAGGCGGTCAAGGCTCTCATCGTCCGGCTGGCCGGAGACCTTCACCAGGTAGGTCTTGTCAACCTTGGAGGAGGCCTTGGTGAGGCCATTGGCCAGTTCGCCGTCGTTGGTCACCAGCAGCAGGCCCTCGCTCAAATAGTCCAGACGGCCCACCGGGTAGAGCCGCTCGCCCATCCTGGTGAAGAACTCCATCACCGTGGGGCGGCCTTCGGGATCGCTCACCGTGGTTACGTAGCCCTTGGGCTTGTTCAGCATGAAGTAGCGCAGGCGCTCGGCGCCGCGCAGCAGCTTGCCGTCCACGCGGATGTGGTCGCGCGCCGCGTCGGCCTTCGAGCCGAGCTGGGTGACGGTCTGGCCGTTCACCTGCACGTGCCCGCCGGTGATCAGTTCTTCGGCGTGGCGGCGGCTGGCAATGCCGGCCTGGGCCAGAATCTTCTGCAGCCGCTCGAGCTTGGGCGCAGGGCCGGCTGGCTCGGTAGCCTCATCGGCTTCTTCTTCAGCGCTTTCGGGCGCGGTGGCTTCTTTTACAGTTGCTTCGTCCGCACCGGCTTCATCAGCGCCGTCGGTTTCTTCGTTCAGCTGTTCGGGCATTTCGGACGTGATGTCCTGTTCGGGCGCGTCTGCTTCGTGCTCGCGTTCGTCACTCATGGGGAGACATCTCAATTTCTTCCTGCGGTTCCTGCGTAGGAGGCTCGGCAGGCGCGACCTCATCGATGGCTGTTTCTATGGGCTCCGGCTGCTGCTCGACTTCCGGTTCCGCTTCTGGTGCAGCCGGCTCCATTTCCGGCGTTGCGGCTTCTTCTGCCGGAGTTTCGGCAGAAGGCTCGGCGAGGGGAGCGACTGCCGTCTCGGCAGGCGCGGCCTCGTCTTCGAGGGTGTTTTCTTCCAGTTCGGGCGTGCCCGGGATGGCGGGACCGCCAATCTCCTGGTTCGCGGCCTCCTCGGCTGCGGTTTCGCTCAGTTCGCTGGCGGCAATCTTCTCGAACTCCTCCATCGAGGGCAGTTCGGAGAGATCCTTCAGGCCAAAGCGGAGCAGGAACTCCTTGGTGGTCTTGTAGAGAATGGGACGGCCGATCACCTGCTTGCGCCCGGCGGTGGCGATGAGCTTGCGGCTCAAGAGCGAACCCAGCACGCCGCCCGACTCCACTCCGCGAATCTCGTTCACTTCGGGTGCGGTTACGGGCTGCTTGTAGGCGATCACAGCCAGAGTTTCCAGCGCGGGGAGTGACAGCTTGAGAGCAGGCTTGAGGCTCTTGATGAACAGGCGCACGGCATCGTGGCACTCCGGCTTGGTGGCCATGCGATAGCCGCCGGCAATCTCGCGAATCTCCACGCCGCGGCTGTCGGCGGCATAGTTGGCGATCAGCTCATCCAGAATCTGGCGCAGGATAGCGCGCACCTCGCGGTCGCGCAGACGTGCCTGGCGCTTGGCCTCGGTCTCAGCGTCGAGCGTGCTTGCAGCCTCGGCGGCAGACTCGCCCTCGGCGGGCGTCGCAGCGGCTTCAGACGCTTCAGGAGAGTCACCGGACTGAGCTTCCGCAGCAGGTGTCTCCGCAGCTTCGGGAGCGGCTTCCGGCTCTTTGGCTGGCGCGGGTTCGGATGTTTCGCCAGATTCGACACCCAGACCCAGATAGTCCATGCCCTCGGTCAGCATCGGCAGCGTCTCGGGCTGCTGCGCGGCGACCTCGGCGGCGGCTTCCTGGGCCGCAGCTTCCTGCTCCGCCTTCCATTCAAAGGCGTCGGCGGCAAACAAGGAGGCGAGCTGGGCCAGTGTGACCGGCTCCTCCGCGGCGTAGATAACAGCTTCCAGCTTGGCTTTCAGGCTCATTCGGCAATCAGTACCTTGTTTATGGTACCGGATACGCGACATACCTGCTTGCCGGAGGCAGTGAGGAAATCAGCGCGCAAAAGACAGGCGCCCGGTGGTGCCGGACGCCTGAAGAGTCGCAGTCGAGAAGGTTTTAGTGGGAGAACTGGCGGAAGAGGACAAACAGCGAGCCCGAAAGCAGAGCCGCCGCGGGCAGCGTAAATACCCAGGCTGCGGCGATGTTGCGCAGCGTTGCCATCTGCAGTCCGCTTCGGTTGGCGGCCATGGTGCCTGCCACGCCCGAGCTTAGTACGTGGGTGGTTGAGACCGGAAGGCCGAAGTTGTCCGCGGCCATGATTGTGGCCATGGCGACAAGTTCGGCTGTTGCCCCCTGCGCATAAGTCAGGTGCTGCTTGCCAATCTTTTCGCCTACTGTGACCACGATGCGCTTCCAGCCAACCATGGTGCCCATGCCCAGCGCCAGCGCCACGGCCACCTTCACCCACACGGGAATGAACTTGGTTGCTTTGTCCACCTTTCCCTTGTAGTTGGTCAGGGCGGCGTTTTCGTCCGCGGTAAACGCAGGGTTCTTGCTCTTCTGCATCAGGCGGATGGCTTCGCTGGCCACGTACATGTCGTTGCGCACGTTGGTCTGCCGGCTGGCGGGAACGGACTTGTACTCCTTGTAGATCGCTACTTCGTGGTTCAGGTCCTCCACCAGTTCGCGCAGAGCCAGAACGGTGGCGGGTTGCAGTTCCTTGGTGCGGATGTAGTCAGTCACCTCGGCGCGCGCGTCGGGTCCCAGGATGCCCTTGGGATCGACGTGGCGGTCGAGAATGTGCCCTGCCTGCTCGCTGGCGGCGATGAAGTCCTGTACGTCGTGTGCGCTGACGGCGTGGTTGAGAGCGTAGGCGGTGGGCACCGTGCCGATGAGGATCAGCATGATGAGGCCCATACCCTTCTGGCCGTCATTGGACCCGTGCGAGAAGCTGACGCCGGTGCAGGTGAGCACGAGCAGCATCCGGATGGGCCACGGCGGCGGCTCCGCGCCCTTGGGCGCCTCGTAGAGCGCGGGGTACTTGATGAGCGCCTTGGAGGCGAGGAACAGAAGTGCCGCTGCAGTGAAGCCGATGAGCGGCGAGATCAGCAGCACGCGGAAGACCTTGGTGGCCTGTTCCCAGTCCACGCCGGAGGTGCCGCTGTGCACGTTGATCAACTGGTTGGCCACGCCCACGCCGATGATCGATCCCACCATGGTGTGCGAGCTGGAGGCCGGCAGGCCGAACCACCACGTGCTCAAGTTCCACAGGATGGCGGCGATGAGCAGCGCGAAGACCATGGCGAAGCCCGCGCCGGCGCTTACCTGCAGAATCAGCTCCACCGGCAGCAGCGTGATGACGCTGAAGGCAACTGCGCCAGAGGACACCAGAACGCCCGCCAGGTTGCACATGCCGGACCAGACCACGGCCACGTTCGGCTCGAGGGAATGAGTGTAGATGACCGTGGCCACGGCGTTGGCCGTGTCGTGGAAGCCGTTGACGAATTCGAAGCCGAGGGCAATGAAGAGGGCCACGATGAGCAGCAGGTAAGGCCAGATGCTGCCCAGCGCCACGCCGTCAAAGTCCTGTTGGATGTGGAGGCCGATGAATCCAAGACCCACCACGAGCGCGATGAGCACAACAGCGGTGCTGATGAGCGCGTGGGACTTTTTCATCTTCTTGTCGAGCAACGCAGCAGCGGGGGGGCGGGCAGGTAGCGCGGCAACCAGTTCTGACATGGTCTAGCTCCAAACTTGGAATGGGAGATCCGTCCGGGGGCAGCCGGGGAAGCAAACGCCAGACCAGACCTTGATAGCCCGGTGCGATGAAGAGAAGATGAAAGGAATGTGAATTAGCGCGGGAATTCGGCCTAGCAGGGTCCGGGGGAAGTGTCCGAGCTAAGCGTTGTTCTTAAGCAAGATGCCGGAAGATCCAGTAGAGCGATCCGGAGAGCAGCGCCGCGGCTGGAAGTGTGAAAATCCATCCGGCAGCGATGTTGCGCACCGTCTTCAGACGTAGTCCGCTGCCATTGGCGGCCATAGTGCCGGCTACTCCAGAGCTGAGAATGTGCGTGGTTGAAACAGGCAGGCCGAAGTTGTCCGCTGCCATAATCGTGCCCATCGCCACGAGTTCGGCGCAAGCGCCCTGCGCGTATGTGAGATGCTCCTTGCCGATCCTTTCGCCAACCGTGACCACGATGCGCTTCCAGCCCACCATGGTGCCCAGACCCAGCGCCAGCGCTACGGCCACTTTGACCCAGTCGGGGATGAACTTGGTTGCCTTGTCCACCTTGACCTTGTAGTTCATCAGTGCGGCGCGCTCATCGGGCGTGAAGGCGGGATTGTGGGCCTTGTCCATCAGGCGGATGGCCTCGCTGGCCACGTACATGTCATTGCGCACGTTGGCCTGGTCCCGCGGCGGAACGTTTTTGAACTCCTTGTAGAGCGCGACTTCGTGGTCGAGGTCCTCAACCAATTCGCGCAGCGCCAGAATCGTGTCCGGCTGCAACTGCTTGGTACGGATGTAGTCGGTCACTTCCTCGCGGGCGTCTGAGCCGAGTACACCCTTGGGGTCCACATGGCGATCGAGGATGCGACCGGCCTGCTCACTCGCGGCGATGAAGCTCTGCATTTCGGCGGGGCTGATGGCGTGGTTGAGCGCGTAGGCTGTGGGCACTGTGCCGATCAGGATCAGCATGATAAGCCCCATGCCCTTCTGGCCGTCGTTCGAGCCGTGGAAGAAGCTTACGCCGGTGCAGGTAAGCACCAGCAGTGCACGGACTGGGAGTGGCGGCGGCTCTTCGTTTTTGGGCACCTTGTAAAGCTCGGGAATCCTGATAAGCGCCTTCGCCAGCAGAATGAGCAGACCCGCGACAATGAAGCCCATCAGCGGGGAAATCAGAAGTGCCTTCAGCACCTTGATGGCCTGCGCCCAGTCCACGCCGGAGGTGCGGGCATGCGGGTTCAGGAGTTGGTTGGCCAGGCCAACGCCGATGATAGAGCCGACCATGGTGTGTGAGCTCGAAGCCGGGAGGCCGAACCACCATGTGCCCAGATTCCACAAGATGGCGGCGATGAGCAGCGCAAAGACCATGGCGAAGCCCGCGCCGGAGCTGACCTGCAAGATCAGCTCTACCGGCAGGAGCGTGATGACGGCGAAAGCCACCGTGCCGCTGGAAAAGAGCACGCCCGCCAGATTGCACAGTCCGGACCACACCACGGCGATGTTCGGCTCAAGTGAATGTGTGTAGATGACCGTGGCGACGGCGTTGGCTGTGTCGTGAAAGCCGTTGACAAACTCAAAACCCAGCGCAATGAACAACGCGAGGGCCAGCATCAGGTATGGGGCCACGCTTGGAACGGCGGCTGAGTTCAAGTCGCGTGCCACGTGAAAGATGATGTAACCCAGGCTGACCGCCATGGCCAGCAGAAAGACCAAAACGCCGGTGCGGCTGCGGCTGGAACTCAGCTTGCGATCGAGCAGTGTGGCGCGCTCGGGCAGCACCTCGGTTACGGTGGCGACGTCTGCCATCAGATCGCTCTCAATCGACGCGTAGCGGCGGAGCGCGTGCGGCCAAGCTTGGCAATCAGAATGAAGGGGATAGAAGATCGAGAGGTTTTCAGAAGGGACTGCTCAGCGCCGGTTCGAGTGAATCGCATAAATTTCCAACAGCCGCTAGGTGCCGTGCGGCTGCTCGTGCAACGAGCCCCGGGGAGAGGCTTCGTTACAACCAGTTTACAACGGCGAGTCGGGGTAGCCGGGGAGTCGAAAGTAAGATTTTAAAAATGAACTATTTATAGGCCGTTGATCTTTTTGGCAGGGTCCGCGCAGGCTACCGCCAGTCGTCCTGCGCGTTGGCCATGCCCTCGTTCATCACGGCGTCAAAGGCCACATTCTTCTTGATGAAGATTTCGGAGAAGGCGCTGTCCTGCCGCAGCAAGATGGCCTGCAGGCGGACCAACTCCAGCAGAGCGAGGAACATGGCCACCAGTGCGCGCTCAGACTTGGTGTGGCTTAGCAGCCTCCTCAGCGCGACCGGCTTGTCTTCCATGGTCATCCGACGTCCGAGGAACTGGATCATCTGGCCGACGGTGACCTGATCTTCCTGCACGTTGAAGGTGGGACGGTGGCGGGCGCGGTCCAGAATGTCGCGGAAGATGCGAACCAGGTCGACCGTGTCGGCGGCGATCTCGGGCTCGGCTGCTACGTCGTGCTTGAACTCGCGCACGCCGGGGTTGGTCCAGGTGGCGGCTTCGAGCATCTGTTTTTCCAAGAGCATCTGTGCGGCGTTCTTGAAGCGCTCATGCTCCAGCAGGCGCTCCACCAACTCGCGCCGCGGGTCTTCCGTATCGGCGTTCGGGCCGGAGTCGGCGCGCGGCAGCAGCATCTTGCTCTTGATGTGGATGAGCAGCGATGCGGTGTAGATGAACTCGCCGGCCACGTCCACGTCGCTGGCCTTCAGCTGGTTCACGTAGGCCAAAAACTGCGCCGTGATCTTGGCGATGGGAATGTCGTAGATGTCGATGTCCTGCTTGCGGATGAGGTCCAGCAGCAGGTCGAGCGGCCCGTCATACACCTGCGCCACGGTCACGGAGAACGGCGACTCATCGTTCGCGTTCTTCGCGACCTCGTCCTTCTTCTGTTTGGCGGCGGACTTGGCGGGCTTCTCCGCGGGAACGGGCGGCGACACCAGCACCAGAGGCGGAGCTTCGGGCTCCGGCTGCGGCGCGGGGACGGGTTCAGGCGCCTGGGCAGGCGTTTCAGCCGTGGGCGTTGCGGGCGTGATTTCCGGGTTGGGGGACTCGTCGGTCAAGGGAATCTCTGGGGTCGGATCGGGTTGCAGCACTACGGCATCTGCATGGCCGTGCGCACTTCCACCATGGTCTGCTCGGCGCGCGCGGCGGCGCGCTGGGAGCCGTCTTTGAGGATATCCTGCACCTCGTCGGACGTAAAACGTGCGCGGCGCTCCTGGATGGGGTTGAGGATCTGCACCAGCGCGTCGGCGGCCCAGCTCTTGCACTCGATGCAGCCGATTCCGGCCGAGCGGCAGCCGTCGTATACGTTGGCCATCGTCTCCGGGGAGGAGAAGACCTTGTGCAGATCGCCCACCGGGCACTTGTCCGGGTCGCCCTTGTCTGTTCGGCGAATGCGTGCCGGGTCCGTGACCATGGTCTTGAGCTTCTTGCGCACCTCGGGCTCGGGGTCGTTCAGCTCAATGGTGTTGCCGTAGCTCTTCGACATTTTGCGGCCGTCGGTGCCGGGCAGCTTGGGCGAGGGCGTCAGCAGCACCTGAGGCTCAGGCAGCACCTCGCGTCCGTCCAGCTTGTAGAACTGGTTGAAGCGCCGAGCGAGTTCGCGCGTCAACTCCACGTGCGCCTGCTGGTCCTGGCCCACCGGAACGAACTTCGGCTGGTAAAGCAGGATGTCAGAAGCCATGAGCACCGGGTAGCCGAGGAACCCATAGGTCGTCAGGTCTTTGCTTTCAAGGTTCTCCTGCATCTCCTTGTAGCTTGGCACGCGCTCCAGCCAGCCCAGCGGGCTGATCATGCCCAGGTACATCGGCAGCTCGAAGTGCTGCTTCACGTGGCCCTGAACGAAGATGGGTGTCTGCGTGGGGTCCAGCCCGGCGGCCAGAAAGTCCAGCGCCACCTCCTCCGTGTTGGGCGCAATCTTCGCGGTGTCCGCGTAGTCGGTGGTCAGCGCGTGCACGTCGGCGATGAAGAAGTAGCAGTCGTACTGCGCGGAGTCCTGCAGCTTGACCCAGTTGGCGAGGGCGCCCATGTAGTTGCCCAGGTGGAGCTTGCCGGTGGGGCGCATGCCGCTGAGAACGCGCGGACGGGAGGATGCAGTGGCTTGATCGGACATTGTGCTGATCGATTCCGGGGTGGTGCGAGAAGATGCAGCCGCCTCTGAACGCAAGCTCAAATGGAGGCTCGTTCTATTGTAGCGGCACGTGGACAGGCCCTATACGCGCGCGAGGATGAAAAGGACGATTCCCAGCGCCGGGAACAGGAACATACGCATGATGGTGCCGCCGACAAAAATCATGAGCAACCAGCTGAGCCAGAAGGGAACCCGGTCGTAGGCCTGCACAGCGTTGTAGGGCAGCACGTTGCGCAGCAGATGGCTGCCATCGAGCGGCGGCACCGGGAGCAGGTTGAAGACGAACAGCGAGAGGTTGATTTCGATGGCCGCTACGCCCAGCAGCACCAGCGCCTGCAAAGAGGGGTTGACGTCGGGCAGAAGCGCATAGTGGAAGGTGTTCAGAACAATATGCCGACCGTTGGGAACCGCGTGGCAGATCGCCAGCAATACCAACACAGCGAACAGAGCCAGCAGCAGATTCGAGGCTGGGCCGGCCAGTGTGACCAGGTTTTCATCGCGGCGGATCTTGCTGAAGTTGCGGCTGATGACCGGCGTGGGCTTGGCCCAGCCGATCAGCATGCCGCTGAACATGCCCATTCCGAGAAACGGACCAAAGATGGCGATGGCGGGAAACAGCAGTGTCCCGATGGGGTCCACGTGATACATCGGGTTGAGCGTGACGCGGCCCGCCAGCCGGGCCGTCTGGTCACCGAGCCGGGAAGCCATCCACGCGTGGCAGCACTCATGAACGCTCAGAGAAAAGATGAGCAGGACGAATTCGAACAGGGCAAAGGTAAAGGCTGCAGATTGCAAACGAAGGCTCCATGGCGCTGAAAGCTCAGGTTAGCACGCGCGTGGCGTGCTCTTGATCCCGCTAGCCGGGGAAGCTGCCCACCACCTCGTGGGCTTCGACGCGCGTGCCGGCCAGCACGATCGCGTGGCTGGCGATGCGCGCGCCTGCGCCAATCTCGGTTGGCTTCAGCGTCACGGCTTCGTAGTCTTCCGCTCCGTGGGTGTGCGAGTAGATGCGCGCGAAGGAGCCGACGACCGCTCCGGCACCGATGGTCAGGCCGCCGCGGTCGTGCAGCAGAGCTCCCTTGCGGATGATGGCTCCGTCGCCGATGGAGAGGTTGTAGCCGCAGGCGAAGTCAACGCCGTGGAAGATCTTTACCCCCGTGCCCATGTGGTCGAAGATGTGCCGGCCCATCATGCAGCGGAAGCGGATGCCCAGCCAGTGGTTCAGGCCAATGGGGGAGCGGTCGAACATCTGCCAGAACCAGATGAGCGGCTTGCGGCGCGCGAAGCGCTCGCGGTCGAGGTCCGGGTAATGCTCGGCCTCCAGGGTCACATTCTCGGGGTCCAGCGAGAGGCTCAGAATGTTGCCGGGCAACTCGCTGGTGAGCGCAAGGTTGAGTCTGAAGCCCGCGGGACGGCCCAGGTAGAGCTGGTAGAGCTGGTCGCGCACAATTTCTGCGCGGCGCTCGGGTGCGCAGTGGCGCACGAATTCATCATCGAGAAACTGCAGCCAGCGGCGGTACAGATCTTCCGCCTCGGGAGTGGGACGGGGAATGCGATTCGTGGTGGTCGCCATGTTGAGTACGACGATATACCTTGCGGCAATGGTGCGGGAAGCCCGGGTCACTCGCCGTTCCGTCCATGTCACGCGCCCGGTTAGGCGTTATCCTAAAAGGTTCGGCGCGCGGGCGAATGCCAGGCTGCGCGCCGCCTGAGAGAGCGATCCAAACATGTCTGAAGAAACTCCGTCGATACCTGCCGCAACTGCAAAACCCGCCGCGCCCGTGGCCACCGTCGCCACGCTGGGCCAGCATGAGGGCCAGTCCATCACGCTGAAGGGCTGGCTCTACAACTCCCGCGAAAGCGGCAAGCTCCTGTTTCCCATCTTTCGCGACGGAACCGGCACGGTGCAGGGAGTGGCGCACGTCAAGAGTGTCTCACCGGAAGTATTCGAGGCGCTGAAGGGCCTGACACAAGAGTCTTCGGTCATCGTCACCGGCAAGGTGCGTGCGGACAAGCGCGCGCCGGGCGGATTCGAACTCGACGTGGAAGACGTCGAGGTGGTGCAGCGCGTGCCGGAGTCGGACCCGTATCCGATCACGCTCAAAGAGCATGGCGTCGATTTCCTGATGGAGCGCCGTCACCTGTGGGTGCGCTCGCCGCGCCAGTCGGCCATCCTCCGCATCCGCGCGGAGATCATGCGCGCTGCGCAGGAGTACTTCGACAGCAACGGATTTATCCGCACCGATCCGCCCATCCTGACGCCGGCGGCCTGCGAGGGCACTTCGACACTTTTTCCGGTGGACTACTTCGGTGATCCGGCGTTCCTTACCCAGTCCGGCCAGCTTTACATTGAGTCGACGGCTCTGGCGCTGGGCAAGGTGTACAGCTTTGGGCCCACATTCCGCGCAGAGAAGTCCAAGACCCGCCGTCACCTGACCGAGTTCTGGATGATTGAGCCGGAGGTGGCCTACTGCGATCTGGATGGGCTGCTGGAACTGGCGGAGAACTTCCTCTCGCACATTGTGCAGAGCGTGATCAAGAACCGCGCGTCGGAGCTTGAGGTGATCGGCCGCGACGTGGAGAAACTGAAGGCAATCCTGCCGCCGTTCCCGCGCCTGCGCTACGACGAGGCCGCCGCGATGCTGAACGAGGCGCACAAAAGGGGCGAGCTCGAGAATCCGTTCGAGTATGGCAATGATTTCGGGTCCCCGGACGAGACCTGGCTCAGCTCACAGTTTGACCGGCCGGTGATGGTGCATCGCTATCCGGCCGCGGTGAAGGCCTTCTACATGGAGCCGGACCCGAAGGACCCGAACTTCGCGCTCTGCGTGGACGTGCTGGCT
>Ga0335069_10011654_pt1 | contig 12391 bp, 13 predicted proteins | sample Lox_Sample_11_FD_206714 | JGI IMG/M metagenome (GOLD analysis project Ga0335069, IMG submission 206714) | Soil microbial communities from Loxahatchee National Wildlife Refuge, Florida, United States - Lox_Sample_1.1 | ecosystem: Environmental > Terrestrial > Soil > Wetlands | place: USA...
CTTGAAATAAAGAAGAATGACCCCCAAAAAACTTCCAAGAGCCAATAAAAGAACGAGTAGGTTCCAAATGCTCATCTCAAGCCTTTGTTCGATAACGTTTCAAGCCAAGATTGATTCCTTATAGTACCTTTTCTTGATCGGCGCAACGCCCACAAAGGGAAACAGGCGGCCCATTCCTAATATGTTACACGTCCATTATTCTCAGCCTTTTCGCCTCGAAACGAGGGTAAAAACGGCTGGTCTTTTTAATCCCAACCATTAAAATGCATGAATTCTTCAAAGGAGCCTTCCGCCACTCATGGCCTTAATCGACCCCTTTAGCCGTTACAAACCCGTCCCCCTTTCCCGTAACCGCCGCACCAAGCTTCCTTCCTTTCGGACGGTTATCTTTTTTACCCTCCTATTTTTGGGGCTCCTGACCTTCAAAACCGGCCTCATGAACCAATACAACTACCTGAAGGCCTTGAAATATTGGCATAACGGGGACCTGGAACTGGCCCGCGCGGAATTTAACAAGGTTCTACGACGCACCCCGGGTGACGCCAAAGCCGTGGACGGTTTGGGCCTTGTGGAGATGAAAGCCGGTAATTTCGCGAAAGCCAAGGAACTCTATGATCAGGCCATCAAGATGGGCCTCAGTTACAGCCGCAGATTCAACCACCTGAAAACCGGGCAGGACTTTATCGACGAAGGGAAATACGCCGAGGCCGAACTCGAACTACAGCATGCCCTGGAACTGCAATCCACCAACCCCGATGTTTATATTGCCCTTGGCACCGTGGAAAGGGCCCTGGGCCAAGTCATCAAGGGCGAGAAATACTACGAAACGGCCCTCAATTACGATCCCAAAAACAAGAAAATGCAGGTCCTTTTGGAGCAGGCCCGCGAGGAAAAAGACCGGGGTTCCATCTACTATATCTTTGACCGCAATGGGGTTCCACTGGCGTTGGAATGGACTAAAAACGGCGAACGCGGCTATCCCATGGGAAAAGAATTCGCACATTTGATCGGTTACATGGACACCAACACCGCCAATAACCGGGGCAGTTCGGGCTTGGAGCAGATCTATCAGGACAAGTTTCCAGGAAACAAGCTTTACCTCACCCTGGATAGTCGCATCCAACGCGTCATTTCCAAAGCGATGGGCTGGGAAAAAGGGGCCATTGTTGTCTTGAACCCCCGAACCGGTGAAATCTTGGGTTGTATTTCCCAACCCACCTTTACTCCTGAGAAGATCCATACGGAATGGGCGAACTACCGCAATAGCCCCACCACTCCCCTCAAAAACCGGGCCTTTGAGAGTCTTTATGAACCAGGTTCCATCATAAAAATCGTCAGTTCAGCCGCCGCGGTGGAAACAAACCTTAATCTGAATAATGTTTTCCCCCTTTATTGCAAGGGCTACACCTATATCGACGGCAAAATTTTTTACGACTGGCAGAAACACAAGACCATTAAGACACTGGAAGAGGCTTTTGACGCCTCCTGCAATATGTCCTACGCGAAACTGGGATGGGCCCTGGGCGAAACCACACTCTTTGAGTACAACAATCGTTTCGGTTTTAATTCAGTCCCCAAAACCCTCACCATACCGGTTGTCTCGGGCAAATCCCCCCGCTTAGGGTTGAACCGTTATGAGCTTGCCGAGGCCGCAACAGGCCTTGGAGATGACTTCCGGATCACTCCCCTCAACGCTGCCCTGATCGCCTCGGCCATCGCCGATGACGGCGTCATGATGTCACCCTATTTCGTGGATAAATTAACCAATATCAACGGCAAGGTCCTGATGGAAAACAAGCCCTCGGTTTACAAAAATACCATCACCCGCCAGACCGCCCAATTCCTCACGACCATGATGATCAATGACGTAGAAAGGGGTATTGGCGTGAAAGCGAGGGTCCAGGGAATCAAGATCGCGGGAAAAACCGGAACCTCCGGGAGCCGCAATCCTAATTTTCACGCCTGGTTCATCTGTTTCGCCCCGGCGGAGAACCCCAAGATCGCCATGGCCATCCTGGCGGAGAACGGTGGCACGGGCAAGGACGTGGCAGCCCCGATCGCCCATAAGGTTTTCGAGGGGCTTCAAGATATTATGGATCTTTCGTCGAACAAGGAAGCCAAATGAATTTCACCACATGGGATTTCGTCAAGATGGGCATCTCGAGCATTATCGGTTTTTATGGGTACTACGTGCTTCGCGTGGGCAAAAAAGAGATGAACACCAACAAAATGCTGTTGGGCGGGGCTTTGCTCATCGCCTCAACTTGGATGTTCTGGTAAGCCTATTCGTCCAAAAATCTTCTCAACTAACCTCCAACTTTTTCGGGTAAACCGTCAGATTCCGGTGTCCGTCCTTCGTCACCACTAAAAGATCCTCAATCCGTACCGCACCAACGCCGGGGTAATAGAGCCCTGGTTCCACCGTAACCACTTCCCCTTTTTTAAAAACGTGGTCCGTTGAGTTAACCCTTGGCGGCTCATGCACATCCAGTCCCAAACCATGCCCTGTTCCATGGAAAAAACCCACCATCGTCCCATTGCGGCGCTCGGTTGGGTAACCCCGGCCTTCCATCTCACGTTGAATCGCCTGGTGCACTTCCCGGCCATTGACTCCCGGCGCCACCATTTGGATTCCCTTTTCTTGGGCAACCTTGACCGCCTCGTATTGGGCCTTCAAAGCCGGAGAGGCCTTACCCTTCACGAAGGTCCGGGTGATGTCGGCGTAGTAAAAACTATCACCGGAACGCGGAAAGACATCCACAATCAACGATTGGTTGGCCCAAACCGGGCCCGAACCTTCCTGGTGTGGATCGCAACCCTGGTTCCCGCTGGCCACGATTGTGTGGCTTCCCACGCAGTTGTTTTCCATCATGGAGACGTTCAGGACTTTCTTCAAAAGTTCGCTCGTCACCTTCCGCCCGGCGTGGTATATAAACCTGCCCTTGATCTTGGATTTTCGGAGTAAATCCTCTAGTTTGTGGATGGCCGCCTCCGTATGACGGAGGGATTGGGTAATCATCCGGATTTCCTCATCCGACTTATAAACCCTTTCCTCGAAAAAGGGGTCCGGCTTGCTTTCCACCGTAATTCCCCGTTGACGGAGGGCGTCAGCCAACCCCAAGTTGAAGTTGTCGGGGACCAGAATCTTTTTTATTTTTCGGGTTTTAAGGAAATAGGCGGCCACATCGGCAATTCCCGGTTTCTTGATCCCCGTTTTAGCGGCCCTGATTTGGAAGTCGGAATAGGAAAGGACTTCGTCCACCTTCGCCTGCTTTTCGGAGCGGCCCAGCTCCAGATCGCTCATCAGGATGATCTTTTTCCCGCCAACCTGGAAAAAAGGAAAAGGATCCGGGACGGAGAACTTCACCGCGTAATAAAGGTTGGAATCATGCTCGCTGGCGGCATACATCATTAATGCGGGCGTTGGTTTTCCCATGCGGTGGTCCTTTTAGGCTTTAAAAGTAGTACCTTGCGCCGACATCTCCATATAAAAAGAACCTGGAGACCCCTCCGGTGTAAAACCAGATTTCAGGCACGATCTGCACGTAAATATCCACCGGCACTTTTTCTTCGTTGAACATATAGGAAATACCGACGACACCCCTAGCACCCACCGCCACGGTGTTTTGCAGCCAAAGGTTCCCGCCAGCCCCGAAATAAAGGGGCAAAAGTCCTTTGTTCGGATGGAAAATATCGTAGTCGTGCCATAAATAATCCAACTGCAGGAGGGCTTGCCCGTTCCCCAACTTGATAGCCGGTTGGAATGCGTTTTGCCGGTCCACCCAGAGTTTCCCTACCGCCCCCCAATTGCCGGGGTCCCCCAATTCCAACCCCAAGCCGAAGTTTCCACCGCCTTTGATGGGTGACTCGCCGGCCAAGGCCGCGCGTGACCCAATCAATAGAAGGCTTAAGATCAAGGCGAATCCCACGAAAACGCTGAGTTTCTTGACCATTCATTTATCTCCTTGTTCCTTTATGCCCATGCCATGCCTAACGATCAAACACTTTCCCGCAACTGCCTCAACCTGGCCCGCCTTTTCATCTCATCCCGGAGACCGCGGATATTGCCGGTTAATTTATCGGGAGGCATCTCAATGAAAAGCCCCTCCCCCTCCAGGGTTTTGGGCGGTTCAAACGCCGAGGTTTCAGTATCCACGAAGAGAACCTCTGGTATTTCCAATCCTTCCCGGTAATCCTGGGACATTTCCTCGAAAAACTCTTTTTTGTTCATGAATTTCCGGAACCGGTAAACCAAGGAACCGATCATTTTTCCTTCCTCAATGATGGTTTGCACGATATGGACTTCAAGGTCCAAGTCCCGTATGGCCAATTGGTCGCCCGGAAAATAGCTGGCAACGAAATCAATCAGCCACTGGAAGGTTTTTTCCAGGTAAGCCTGTTGCGAGCGTCGAAAAGCCTCCAGCTGTTGTTCCAGCATTTTCGGGTCTATTTCTTGTTTTTCGGGCCCAGACGGCGGTGTTTCCATTCATTCTCCCTTGGTAAGGCCGTGATCTTACCGAAATTCCATTTTGAATACATCCCCTTTAGGGGTTTCCCTGAGCTTCCAGGGGAAACTCCGCCAGCGTTTGATAATCCGCCCCTTTGGACGTTAGGTGGCTTTGAATCAACGCAAAACGATCGACCAACTGTGGCTTCATCCGTGCGGGACAGGCCCCTTGGAGCCATTGCGCCGCGGGGCCAGGAGTCCCATACTTCCGGACCCTTCCGAGGGTCGCGTGGGCGTGATAGTCCCGCGACTCAAGCGACATACCCAAGGCGTGAGCTTCCGAGCAAATACTCCCAGCCAGTTGGGACATTTTTCCCATTCCCACAGTGACCGGAACAAACAAAACCTTCGGGCGATTCAGGTTGGGAAAAGCCCCCATCCCACCCAGTTCCATCTCAAAAGACTTTAAAGAGCGTCCCAATCGACGGAGTGATTGGACCATGGGCGAAATCCGTTCTTCCGGTTGCTCCCCTAAAAACGCAAGGGTGACGTGGAGCTGCTGGGGCTGCGCCCACTTGACATCCTTGGAATAGGACGCTGCTTTTAGCAGTAACCCCCTCAAAATTTCTCGAGAGTCCTCCGAGAGTTCGACCGCGGTGAAAAGTCGGACCCCGGCCAAGAATCAGCCTTGGAGGGGTAATTGAAGGCAATGCCGCCGGAGATACTCGAGCGCCGCCTGACTGGCGCGGTTTTGGATCGTTTCCCGGTTCCCGGTGAAGCGGTGCTCAAAGACCTCGGTTTTCTGGTCGTCTGACAAACCAATGTAAACAAGCCCCACCGGTTTCTCAGGCGACCCGCCACCGGGCCCGGCCACGCCGGTCGTGGAAAGGCCTATATCCGCGCCGGATTTATCCCGGGCGTTTCGCGCCATTTCCCGGGCCACCTCCGCGCTCACCGCGCCCTTCTTCTCGAGGGTCTGCGGGTTAACCCCTAAGGAGGCGCTTTTCATCCGGTTATCATAGGTCACCCAACTGCCCCAAAAATAGTTGGAACTCCCCGGCACCAAGGTGATTCGGCGGCTGATGAGCCCCCCGGTACAGGATTCGGCCACCGCCACGGTCAGGTGCCGGGTGGTGAGCAGACGGCCCACGATGGTCTCCAGGTTATCTTGGTCCAACCCATAGATGTAATTGGGCAAGCGGGACATCAAGGTTTTCCCCAGTCCATCCAGCAGTTTATCCGCCTCCGCGTCGCTCCCGGCCTTGGCCGTCAAGCGCACATCCACGCCCTCCCAATGGGCTAAAACGCCGATGGTGGGATTCGTGGAGCTCTCAAATATGTCGACGATCTTTTCGTTCAAGGAGGATTCATAGATACCCGTCGTGCGGAAAACCCTCGACTTGATGACGCCCGATGCTGGCGCGAGGGATTTCAGGAAAGGCTTTACCGTCTCCTCGAACATGACTTTCATCTCAACCGGAACACCCGGCAAGCTGACGATGTGGGACTTTCCAACCTTGACGATGAACCCGGGGGCCGTCCCCACTGGGTTGGGGATAAGGGTTGCCCCCTGGGGCAGGAAGGCTTGGTTGAGATTGACCTTGGGGAAGGCCCGTCCCAGCTTGGCAAAACGCTCTTCCATCTTCTTGGCGATATCCTCATGAAAAACCAGCTGCTTTTGGGCCACTCGACTGGCGACCTTTCGGGTTACGTCATCCACTGTGGGCCCCAGCCCCCCGGTGGTGATCACGGCCTGGCTTCTCTCGCAAGCCGTCTTCAAGGCCGCCTCCATGCGTTTCTCGTTGTCTCCCACCGCCTGGATGTTATAGAGGTCGATCCCTTGCATGGCCAATTGCTCGGCGATCCAGGAAGAGTTGGTATCCACGTTTTGGCCCAGGAGAAGCTCGGTGCCGATTGCGACAATTTCGACGTTCACTCAGTCCTCAGCTTTCTGTTTGGGGTTATTACAACCGCGAGCCGACGCCGGTTAGTGGCTTCTAAGCCAGCATATTGACCAAAAACACGCCGATCCTGATCCAAATATTGGCATAGACTCCCGCCAGGAGATCGTCGGCCATGATCCCCCACCCCCCCGGCAGGGCTTCCAACTTCCGGATCGGGTAGGGTTTCCAAATATCAAATAAGCGGAAAAGAATGAATGCCATGATGACGAATGGCCAATCCATGGGGATTCCGACCATCGCGATACCAATGCCTAGCACCTCGTCAATGACGACCCAAGAAGGGTCCGTCTCACCATAGGCCTTCTCGGTTTGGGTGCTGGCGTAAACCCCCAGGAAAAAAAGCAACGGCAACAACCCGATATGGGCCAAGGGAAACCGGGCGAGGTAATAAAAGCACGGTACCGCCGCTAGGGAACCCCACGTCCCTGGAGCCCCGGGAATTTTTCCCACGCCGAAAAAAGTGGCGATCAGCCAATTAATTCGCTTCACGGTTTCCCCCGGTCAAAACATGGCGGTTCTTTACAAAGTAATCAACCCCTGAAACCAGCGACATCACCGTCGCGTAAAACATCAACCAGTAGGGGCCAAACCAGACAATACGGTCAATCCAATCCCCCACGGGTCCCAAACGTTCCAGGAAGAGGTCCCACTTCCCTTGATAGGTCTCCACAGTCGCCTGGGCGCAAATAATGGCCAGGGTGACGGAAATCGCCACGATCTGAGAGATGGTCTTGTGCTTCCCGCCCCGGCTCGCGGCAATCACAGTGCCTTGGTTTTGAGCCACTTGCCGCAGGCCGGTAATGAGAAATTCCCTGGCCGCGATAATCACAACCATCCAGGCCGGCACCAAATCCAATTGGACGAACGAAACGAAAACGGAAAGGAAAAGAATCTTGTCGGCCAGGGGATCCAAAAGGGCGCCAAAATCAGTCTTCCAATTATTCTTCCGGGCCAGGTAACCATCCAGGTAATCACTCACCGCCCCCCAGGCGAACAACAACCCCGCCATCCATTTGGCCCAAAGCTCATCCCGGAAAATGAAAAAAAGAAAGAGGGGTGTCACCCCAATGCGCGACAGGGTAACCAGATTGGCCGTGTTCCAGCGCGAGGGAGGCTTTTGGAGTGCATTTTCCATGAATTACCCCTTGAGGGCTTTGCCGACCAGGTCTTGTCCCAAACAGTGGGTGATTTCAACTTCCGTCCATTGGCCGGGTTTCGCTTGGGTCATCCCCTCAATGAGGACGGCCCCATCCACCTCCGGAGCCTGGTATCGGGTACGACCCTGGACCACCTGCCCCGAGGCCCTCAAGTCGAGGGGCGAGTCTTGGTTTTGCCGAGCCTTAGGGCCGGCGCTCGCGACGGTCCCAAACGTGGGCTCGGCATCGCCTACTTCCTCCACCACCGCCTTCAATCTCTCCCCCACCCACCGTTGATGCGATTGAAGGGAAACTTCTTCCTGAACCCGGTATGCCTCCGCCAGCCGCTCTTTCTTGACTTTTTCCGATACTTGGCCGCCCATCGCTCCCGCGGGGGTGTTCTCCTCCTGGGAGTAGGCGAAGAAGCCGACGTAATCCATCTGGGAGGACCTCAAAAAATCAAGCAGTTCCTGGAAATCCTCGTCCGTTTCACCCGGAAAGCCGACGATAAAGGTGGAACGGATGGAGGCTTTTGGAATCTTCCCGCGAATTCGGTGAATCAGGTTCTCTAAAAGCGCACGATCGCCTATTCTCTGCATGGACCGGAGGATTCGGTCACTGGCGTGCTGGAGTGGCACATCAAAATAAGGCGCAATGGTCGGATTGGACGTCATAACATCGATCATTTCATCTGTCACTCGGCTCGGGTAGAGGTAATGAAGCCTAACCCATTCCGGCCCCTCGATTTTGGCCAAACGGGCCAAAAGTTCGGAAATCTTCGGGCGCCCATAGCGGTCGGCGCCGTACCAAGTACTATCCTGGGCCACTAGGCAGAGTTCCTTCACACCCTGGGAAGCCAACTGAAGCGCCTCCCGTTCGATATCTTCCAAGGAACGGCTCCGGTAATGACCCCTGATCTTGGGAATGATGCAAAAGGTGCAGGGCAGGTCACAGCCTTCCGAGATTTTGAGGTAGGCGAAATGCCCGGGTGTGGAAAGAAGGCGCGGCGAGGAAGCGTCGTAAACATAGGTCGCCTCGTTCAACGAATTCGGCAAGAGCGGCCTTGAAGTTAGGCGTGGAGCGGCGACTCTCCCCTTGATTTGGTTCGCCACATTCTCAACGTCGTTGAGGCCAAACAGGATGTCAATCTCGGGCAGTTCTTTTTTAAGCTCATTCCCATAGCGATGCGCCAGACACCCCCCCACCACGAGGGATTTCAAATGGCCCGTCTTCCTCAGTTTGGCGACCCCAAGTATCGTATCAATCGATTCTTTCTTGGAGGCCTCAATAAACCCACAGGTATTGACGATGACCACCTCAGCTTCGGCCGGATCCTTTACCAGGGCGTAGTGGTCCTGGGCCAGTTTTCCCAGCATGACCTCTGAATCCACGGTGTTTTTGGGGCAACCCAGGCTGATGACAGCCACGGTTTTTGGGGTTTTTACGGGGGATTTCGACATAAGTGGGGCTTACTGTATCACAGTGGCTTTTAAAAACGAACCCTCGTTGCCCGGTGAATACTCAAGGAAATCACCTCAAGGAGATAGGCCAAATCCTTCTTGGTAATGCCCAAAGGCGGCATCAGCACGATCACGTTCCCCAGGGGCCGCAGAAGGACACCCAGTTTTCTCGCCTCGGCGCAGACGCGGTATCCCATCTTCCATTCGTACGGAAACGGTTCGTTGGTTCTCTTATCTTTGATCAATTCGATGCCACCCATCATTCCACGTAGTCGAACTTCCGAGACATGGGGATGTGCGACAAGTGGCTCTATCAACTCCCGGATCATCTCGCCTTTGTCATAGACTACGTCCAGGAACCCTTTTTTCTCGATCAGGTCTAGGTTGGCCAAAGCCGCGGCGCAGCCCAACTGGTTCCCCGTGAAAGTGTGCCCATGGTAGAAAGTCCTCAAGGATCCAAAACTCCCAAGAAAGGCCCGGTATATCTTTTCGGTGGTCAAAGTGGCCGCGACCGGCAAATAACCACCGGTTAAATTTTTGGCAACGCAAAGGATGTCGGGTTTGACGCCTTCCTGCTCGCAGGCGAACATTGTTCCTGTCCGTCCAAAGCCGGTCGCCACCTCGTCGAGAATTAAAAGAACGTTGTAACGGTCGCAAAGTTTTCGGATGGCTTTCAAGTAGCCCCAAGGATGGGCGAGCATCCCCCCTGCCCCCTCAATCAGGGGCTCCATATGGACCGCCGCGATGCGGGAGGCATAATTACGGAAAACCCCCTCCGCTTCCCTCACGCAGTCTTTCAACCACTTATCATTCGATACATGTCGACTTGAATATTGATGAGGGCTTTTGACTTTGAGGGTCTTAAAAAGGAGTTTCCCAAAGATGCCGTGGAAAAGATCAATGCCCCCGAGGCTCACCGAGCCGACCGTATCGCCGTGGTACCCCTCTCGAACGGTTAAGAATAGATTCTTGGATTTTCGGGCGGGTTTCACCTGTTGCCAGTACTGAAAAGCCATCTTCATGGCGATCTCATTGGCTTCCGAACCCGAGTCGGAATAGAAAACCCGGGTCAGGCCTTTCGGGGCGAGCTTGATGAGTTTTTCAGCCAGAAGAATAGCCGGTTCGTTGGAAGCTCCCAAAAGAGTGGAATGGGCGATTTTCTTGAGTTGTTTTTGGATGGCCCTGTCGATCTCGGGCACTTGATGTCCATGGACGTTGCACCAGAGGGAGGAGACTCCGTCGAGGTATTTCCTTCCTTTGGCGTCATAAAGATAGACACCTTTCGCCTTCACGATGACGGAAATATGAGGGTCGGCCTCCCATTCGCGCTGTTGGGTAAAAGGATGCCAAAGGTATTTTTTGTCTTTTTTTGAAAGGTTTTTGTAATTCAAGGTTTTCCGTCATTGCGAGGAGTTGCCCGCGAATAGCAGGACGATTACGACGTAGCAATCTCAGTCTAAATAATCATTTCAAGTTTTTCTAAGTTTTTCGCCAGCAAATCTAAATCCGTTCGGTATTTCGAATTGAATCGGAGTGGTCCATAAACCGGCATTTTTAAAAGTTTCCGAAGGGCTTGGGCATTGCTCTTCTCCGAAAGCTCTTTGCCTTTATAGCCATTGACCACAACGCCCAAAATTTTGATTTTTCTCTTTTGCAAAGCCTCAATGGTTAGCAAGGTATGGTTAAGCGTCCCCAAACCCGCTCTGGCCACGACAAGAGCTGGCAATTTCCACTTCACCATCCAATCAATGACCCAAAAATCCTTCGTGATGGGCACCAAAACCCCGCCAATACCTTCGACAATGATGTAATCATATTTCTTTTTGGCCTTTTGGAAGGCCTTCTCGATCTTCTGAAGGGGGACTCCACCCTCCGTCCAAGAGGCCGTGTAGGGGGCCAATGGCTGCCGATAATGTACGGGAACTATTTCAGGATAGGCCGAGTCCGCTAGCCGGGCCGCCTTTTGAAGTAGCTTGCCATCCTTACTGGGAACACCGCCGGAAGCCACGGGCTTCATAACGCCAACGCGGACACCTCGATTGCTCAGCATCCTCGCCAGTCCAGCGGCAATTAACGACTTTCCAACACCCGTATCCGTCCCGGCGACAAACAAGGCGCGCATGAGTGATCCTTAAAGTTTCTTGAAAGCGATCAAAAGTTTTTCGATGTCCGCGGCGGAATGGGCGGCGGAAACCGAAAGCCGGAGGCGGGCGGTACCCTTCGGCACCGTTGGCGGACGGATGGCCACGACCAAAATGCCTTCCTCCAATAATTTCTCCGACATCTTCACCGCTTCCTCGTTCTCGCCCACGATGATAGGCATGATGGGACCCGCTCCCCGGGGGATGTCATAACCAAGCATCCTCAACCCATCCCGGATTTTTTTGGCGTTTTCCCAAAGCTTTTCCACCCTTTGGGGCTCTTGTTGCAGAACCTCCAGGGCCCCCAAGGAAGCCCCGCAAACGGCCGGGGGAAGGCCGGTAGTGTAAATGAACGTCCTGGCTTTGTTCAGGAGGTATTCAATGAAAATTCGCGGTCCACACACGAAGCCGCCCATGCTTCCCAATGCCTTACTGTAAGTCCCCATGACCACCGCCGGAAAATGCTTCAGGGGAAAATGGTGGGTGATTCCCTGCCCCCCAGGGCCCAACACCCCCGTTCCGTGGGCGTCATCCACATAAACCTCCGCGTTAAACTCATGGGCTAAATTCGTGACCTTCAAAAGCGGAACAAGGTCGCCATCCATGCTGAAGAGGGCGTCGGTCACGATCAAACGACGACGATACTTGTCGGTCTTTTCCAACAGTTTCTTCAAGTCATCCAGGTTTAAGTGCTCATAAATCAAAAGCTTCGCCTTGGATATCCGGCATGCGTCAATGAGGCTCGCGTGGTTCAGCCGGTCGCAAAGAATGACGTCCTCCTCACCCACCATGGCCGATAGGGCCGCCAAATTGGCCATATAACCCGTGGGAAAGGCCAGGCAGGCCTCCGCTCCCTTGAACAGGGCGGTGATCTCCTCCAGTTGCATATGAATGGGAAAATGGCCCGAGACAAGCCGGGACGCCTGGGCCCCCGCGCCATAGCGGACGAGGGCACGATTGGCCCTTTCCAATACCTTGGGATGATCGGCCAATCCCAGGTAATTATTGGTGCAGAAAAGAACGCAATCCTTATGGTCAATGGAGGCCTTCATCCCACCCAGAAAATCCACCACCCTCAAGCGCCGCCGAAGCCCCTCGTGATCGAGCTTATGAAGTTCCTCATGCATGTCGTCAAGCCAGTTCATTAATTCACGCTCTCCAGAGTTAGGCAATAATCCTTGAATCCAGCCGCCCGCCAAAAGTGGACCCCTGGACGGTTACTAACCAACACATCCTTTCGAAG
>Ga0335069_10011655_pt1 | contig 12390 bp, 13 predicted proteins | sample Lox_Sample_11_FD_206714 | JGI IMG/M metagenome (GOLD analysis project Ga0335069, IMG submission 206714) | Soil microbial communities from Loxahatchee National Wildlife Refuge, Florida, United States - Lox_Sample_1.1 | ecosystem: Environmental > Terrestrial > Soil > Wetlands | place: USA...
CGTGACCAAAACACTCGAAACCCGCTCCGGTACTGGTCAGAGCGGGTTTTCGTGTGTCGGGCTGACAGGATTTGAACCTGCGACCACTTGACCCCCAGTCAAGTGCGCTACCAAACTGCGCCACAGCCCGGATGCCGCCGGGATCACCGGCAGCAGGTCGACAGCCTACCGCAGCCGAGCGGCCACCCTACGAATGCCCAAGCGACCTGCGAGTCTGCTCCACCCAGGCCAGCAGCGCCTCGGCAAGTTCGGACTCGCGGCGATAGAACCGCTGCGCCGGCACCGGCACGCTGACCGCCACCATCTGCTCGCTCAATCCAGGCAGCATCGCCCCCACGGCGCAGACGCCTTCCGTCTGCTCCTCGCGGTCATACGCGACGCCTTCCGCGCGGATGCGCTCGAGCTCCTTGCGCAACGCCGCCGGTGTCGTGATGGTGTTGTCGGTCAGCCGGGCCAGTCGGCTGGGCAAGGCCCGGGCCTGCTGCTCGAGCGGCAGATTGGCCAGCAGCGCTTTGCCATTGGCGCAGCAGTGCAACGGAAACGACTCCCCCACGGCGCTGATCGCCCGCAGCCGATGCGGCGAGACGACCTGGTCGACGAACGTCACGCGGTCGCCGTCGAGAATCGACAGGTCCACCGTCTCCTCCAGCTCGCGGGACAGCTCCTCCATGAACGGGTGCACGTCCATCACCACGCCGAGCCGCACGATGCCGGCCATGCGCGCGATCTCCGGGCCGAGTCGATACGGGCCCCGCGCCCCACGCGAGGCCACCAGGCCTTCGTCGTCCAGCGCCCCGAGGATCCGGCTGACTGTCGAGCGCGCCATGCCCAGCCGTCCGCCGATCTCCGCCTGGCTGAGCCCCCCCGGGTAAGCCTGCAGCAGCCGCAAGATCTCGGCCGCGCGCGCGATGACCTGGATGCCGCCGCTGCGGACATCCTCCGTGCTGGCGGTCATCATGCGGCCTGCCCCGTCTCAAGCCGGTAAGCACCCGTGGGATCAACGATGGCCACCAGCCGCACGATGCAACCGTCACCGCCCACCCAGCGCCACGGGAACGCGGCGAAGGTGACGCGCTTGCCGGTCACCTTGTCCAGGTCTCCCCCGACATTCTCGAATCCGTAGATTCCCTTGGACAGGATCGCGCGGTGGCACGGCTCCCACTCGGGGAAGTCGTCGAGCACCTTGCGGCCGGTTTCCCCTTCGTATTCCCTTACCGCCCAGGGCAATAGCCCGCCGGTGTGTTCCGCGGGGCCGTGCGGGCCGATCGAGGTGGCCATCGGGTGATCCAGTGCCTGGGTGTCGGTGCCGACGGCCTTGACGCCCTTGGCCGCGAACCACTCCCCCGCTTCCTTGTAAAAGCCCGGTGAGTAGGCGTAGTACGCGGCGCTGTCGGCGTAGGTGTGGTGCCACCCGGTGTTGACGATGACGATGTCGCCGGGCCGGATCTCGGGTCTGGCCTTCTCCAGGTCCTCGGCGGTGACGACCTCCCACTTGTTCTTGGGAATCGACACGACCACCCCGGTACCGAAAAAGGCGCTCAGCGGGATCTCGTGCAAAAACGGGGTGCCTTCGATGACGTGCGCGGGCGCGTCGATGTGGGTGCCGGAATGCATGACGGTGGTGATCTTTTGGGTGAGCACCCGGCTTCTGGCCATGTTGTGCAAGCGTTCGATCTTGACGTCGTCGAAGTACGGCCAGGCCGGCACACCATGCCCCCAGGGATGGGATAGGTCGTAGAACTCCAATTTAGATTCAGCTTCGCCGAGCGGCCAGGTGGCACTCATTTCGCTTCCTTTCAGCATGCCGTGTATCCCCCGTCCAGGTACATCACTTGCCCGGTGTAAAACTTGGATGCGTCACTGAGCAGGTAGATCAGTGCCCCGACGAAATCGTCCGGCTCAGCGAAGCGGCGCAACGGAATTCGGGCGAACATCGCTTCGCGGGTAGCGCGTCCCTTTTCGTCGTCGGCATACATCCATTCGGTCAACTGGGACCGGAAAATCGTTGGTGCAAGAGCGTTTACCCGGATACCTTCGGGTCCCCATTCGGCCGCCAAGGTTTTGGCCAGCAGATCGGTGGCCGCCTTCGACGGGCAGTAGGCGCTGTAACCCGCGGCGTTGCCGAGCGAGCCGCGAACCGAGGAGACCAGCACCACGCTGCCTCCCTCGCCCTGCTCGAGCAGCACTCGTCCGGCCGCCTGGCACACCAGCCAGGCGCCTCGCGCGTTGGCGCCCATCACGTTGTCGAAATCCTCGACGGCCATCTCGGTCATGGGTGCGACGTGGTTCATGCCGGACGCCACCAAGACCCCGTCGAGCCGGCCATGCCGGGCGACGGCCGCCTCCACCATTCCTTCGGCGTCGGCCGGGGTGTCGGGCCGGCGAGCCACCACTGCGGCGTCCTTGATGCCGGCGTCCTCGACGAGCTGGGCCAGTCCCGCGGCGTTGCCGCCGGCCAACGTCAGCCGGGCGCCCGCTTCGGCCAGCGCCCGAGCCGCGACGCTGCCGAGTGCACCGGTCGCGCCGGTGACCAGTATCGACTTGTCCTGAACGCTGAAGCGCGCAGGGGTGGCCGCCTCTTGTGCCGTATTCACGATGCCTCAAAATCCTGCGATACGGGTCTATAAACCCGTCATACGAGAATCGTAGGGCCGAGCGGAAGGCAAAGTCAACGCTATTCTCCTGTGATGTAGCCTTCAGATTCCGCATCGTGGGACGACGTGCGCCGTTATATCGCCGGTGCTCTCAGGTTCAAGAATCGCCGATTGGTCCGGGAAAGCCACCCGAAAAGCCGACGCTCAGCGCCGCTTGGCTCCCCGCTTTTCGCGCACCCGCACGTTGATCCGGATCGGCGTGCCCTCGAAACCGAACGCCTCGCGCAGGCGCCGCTCCAGGAAACGCCGGTAACCGGCCTCCAAGAAACCGGTGGTGAACAGCACGAACGTCGGCGGGCGGGCGGTGGCCTGGGTGGCGAACAGGATGCGCGGCTGCTTGCCCCCACGCACCGGCGGCGGGGTTGCCGCGACCACCTCTTTCAGCCAGGCATTCAGTGGGCCGGTCGCTATCCGGGTGTCCCAGGACGCCAGCGCGGTCTCCATCGCGGGCACCAGCTTCTGCACCGCGCGGCCCGTCTTGGCGGAAATGTTGACCCGCTGCGCCCACCGCAATTGCACCAGTTCACGGTCGATCTCGCGCTCCAGCAACTCGCGGCGGTCTTCGTCCACCAGGTCCCACTTATTGAAAGCCAGCACCAGCGCGCGCCCGGCCTCGATGACCATGGACAGCACCCGCTGATCCTGCTCGGTGAGCGGCTGGGAGGCGTCGATCAACACGACCACCACCTCGGCCGCATCGATGGCCGAGTGGGTGCGCACCGACGCGTAGAACTCATGCCCACTGGCCTGCCCGACTTTGCGGCGCAGACCGGCGGTGTCGACGAAGCGCCACACTTTGCCGCCCAATTCAATGAGCGAGTCGACGGGATCCACGGTGGTTCCGGCAACCTCGTGCACTACCGAACGCTGTTCTCCCGCAAGCTTGTTCAGCAGCGAGCTTTTGCCCACATTGGGTTTGCCGACCAGCGCCACGCGACGCGGACCACCCGGCGCGGGCGCCACTTCCGACACCTCGGGCAGCGCGGCCAGCACCTGATCGAGGAGGTCGGCGACGCCGCGGCCGTGCATGGCGCTGATGGCATGCGGCTCACCGAGTCCGAGCGACCACAACGCCGCCGCGTCGGCCTCGGCCTTCTCGTTGTCAACCTTATTGGCGGCCAAGAAGACTGGCTTACCTGAGCGAAGCAGGGTACGCGCGGCGGCTTCCTCGGCGGCAGTGGCACCGACGGTGGCATCGACAACCAAGATCACCGCATCGGCGGTGCGCATGGCCACCGACGCCTGCTCGGCGACGAGCTGCTGCAGACCTTTGGCGTCCGGCTCCCAGCCCCCGGTGTCCTGCACGACGAACCGGCGGCCGGTCCACAGCGCGTCATAGGACACCCGGTCGCGCGTCACGCCGGGAATGTCCTGTACCACGGCTTCGCGTCGGCCCAGGATCCGGTTGACCAGAGTCGATTTGCCGACATTGGGCCGGCCCACCACCGCCACCACCGGCGCGGGGCCGGCCTCCTCGAAATCCGCCAGGCCGGAATCGGCGACCTCCCAGTCACTTTCGTCGCTCCACGTACCGTCCTGGCTCACCGCACTGCCCCGCTTCGCTGCTTGACCAACTCCAGCAGATGCGCGATCACCTGCGCCTCGGTCATCTCGCTGGTGTCGACGACGACCGCGTCCGGAGCAGCCCGCAGCGGCGACACCGATCGGGTGGAATCCAGATGGTCACGGCGGCGGACGTCGGCCAGCACACTCTCGTAGTCGTCGGCCAGCCCGGATGCGACATTCTGATCGTTGCGCCGCCGGGCCCGGGTTTCCGCCGATGCGGTCAAGAAGATCTTCACCGGCGCGTCGGGCAAGACCACGGTGCCGATGTCCCGGCCCTCGACGACGACGCTGCCCGGGCCTTCGGCCATGGCGCGTTGCAGACCGACCAGCCGGGCGCGGACGGCGGGTACCGATGACACTGCCGAAACGGCGCGAGTGACCTCGTCGCCGCGGATCTCGACCGAAACATCCTCTCCACCAAGGTAGTAGCGATCGCCACCGGCGTCGTGGTCGACCGACATCTGCACGGTCGAGCCGATCCGCCCGACTGCTTCAGCATTCGCGGGGTCGACTCCCGCACGCAGTACCGCGAGTGTCACCATCCGATACATCGCCCCGGTGTCGAGGTAGCGTGCCCCCAGCACGCGCGCCAATCCCCTTGACACCGAGGATTTTCCGGTTCCCGCCGGACCGTCGATGGCGACGACGACATCCGAACTCACAGCCCGACCGCCTTGTACAGCGACCCGATCTCGTCACGGCCCAAAGCCCGGATGCTGCCCGGACGTTGCTTACCCAGCGAGACCGGCCCGATGTCGGTGCGCACCAGCGCCTCCACCGGAAACCCCGCGGCCGCCAGCAACCGTCGCACAATGCGATTACGTCCTTCGTGCAACGTCACCCGCACCAGTGTCTTACCGGGAATGGCGTCCACCACCGCGAAATCATCGACGCGCGCCACCCCGTCGTCCAACTCGATTCCCGCGCGCAGTTTCTTGCCCAGCCCCCGCGGCACCGACCCGGTCACCGTCGCCAGGTATGTCTTGGGCACCTCATGGGAGGGATGCATCAACCGGTGCGCGAGCTCACCGTCGTTGGTCAGCAGGATCAGCCCTTCGGTGTCAGCGTCCAACCGCCCGACGTGAAAGAGGTTCTTGTTGCCGCGGACTCGGCGCTCGATCAGATCGCCGATGCACGGCCGGCCACGGTCGTCGGACATGGTCGATTGCATGCCGCGCGGCTTGTTCAGGGCCAAATACACCAGCGACTCGTTGAGCACCACCCTGGCCCCGTCGACACGGATCACCGAGGTGTCCGGATCCACCCGGGTGCCCAGCTCGGTCACCACCTGCCCGTCCACCTCGACCCGGCCGTCGAGAATCAACTTCTCCGCGGCCCGGCGCGACGCAATTCCGGCTTGGGACAACACTTTTTGTAGCCGGATCCCTGCGGTCTCGACCATCAATCCTGGTCCACATCGAAGGACAGCGCCTGCTCCGGCGTCGAGCCGCCGCCGAGTTTGATGAAACGTGGCTCGCTGTCCAGGGATTCGCTCAAGTCCTCGATCGTGTCGACGTCAGGAAGCAACGGGGCGATATCGGGCAGGTCGGCCAGCGACGTCAACCCGAGGCGTTCCAGGAACAGCTCGGTGGTGCCGAATGTGGTTGCGCCGGTGTCGTCGTCGACGCCGGCTTCGGTGATCAAGCCGCGCGCCAACAACGTTCGCATCACGGCGTCCACGTTGACACCGCGGACCGCGCTCACCCGCGCCCGCGTCACCGGCTGGCGATAGGCCACCACGGCAAGCGTTTCCAGCGCGGCCCGGGTGAGCTTGGATCGCGCACCGTCGAGCAGCAGCTTCTCCACATACGGGGCGAACCGGGCGCGGGTGTACATCCGCCAGCCCTCGCTGGTTTTGCGCAAGTCGATGCCGCTATCGCGCTCGGTGAGTTCATCGGCCATCTGCTGCAGCTTGGCGGTGATTCGGTAGACGGGTTGCTGCGTCGCCGCACCCAGCGCCTCGGCGGTGACCGGTGTGTCCACCACCAGCAACAGCGCCTCCAACACTGAGCCGAGTTCCTCGGCGTCCATCGGCGCCGCCTCGGCGATATCCGGGATCCCGGCGTCGAGATCGATCTCGGGCAACTCTTCGCTCACTATTCGTCCCGCACTTCTACCAAGGCTTCGCTGATCGGACGTTCCCCGGTCCACGAAATTTGAAGCACGCCAAGCGGCTCTGACTGGTCGAATGCTACCGTCCGGGTCCGATACAGTTCGAGCAGCGCCAGGAAGCGCCCCACCACTTCCATCGGGGCCGCACAGTCGGCGACCAGCTCAGCAAAGGTGGCCCACTGGCCGCTGCCCCGCGCTTCGAGGATCGCCAACAATTTCTCGGCCTGCTCGGGAACCGACACTTGCACGTCGTGCAGATGCTCGATGGCCACCGTCGGGGCCGGGCGCGGGCTGAACGCGATCGCGGCGATCTGGGCGAACCGTTCCGCGTCGACGCCGAGCATCACTTCGGGCAGCAAGTCGGTGAACCGGTCCTCCAGCGACACCGCGCGGGGATAGCTGCGCAGCGCGGTGGCCTCCAGCTCGGCGAACATCTCCGCGACGTGCTTGAACGCCCGGTACTGCAGCAGCCGGGCGAACAACAGGTCACGCACCTCCAGCAGCGCCAGGTCCTCTTCGTCGTCGACCTGACCCGTCGGAAGCAGCCGGGCGGCTTTGAGATCGAGCAGGGTTGCGGCGACCACCAAAAACGCCGTGGTCTCCTCGAGTTCCAGCTCGGGACCGATCGCGCGGGTATAGGCAATGAAGTCGTCAGTGACCTGGTGCAGCGCAACCTCGGTCACGTCGAGGCGATGGGCGAAGATCAGCTGCAGCAGCAGATCGAACGGCCCCTCGAAATTGGTCAGGCGGACTTGAAAGCCGTTCTTGGTTGACGCCTCGCCGTTCGCGCTGGCCGTCACGCGCCGAATCGGTCGATGAACTCGCGGGCCAAATTGCGGTAGGCAATGGCGCCGGTGGATCGCGGGGCCCAGGTGGTGATCGGTTCGCCGGCCACGCTGGTCTCCGGGAAGCGGACGGTTCGGGTGATCACGGTGTCGAACACCAGGTCACCGAATCGCTCCACCACACGGGCCATCACCTCACGCGCGTTCACCGTGCGGGCGTCGTAGCGGGTGAGCAGGATGCCACTGATTTCCAGCTTGGGGTTCAGCCGGTCGCGTACCTTCTCGACGGTGTCGGTCAACAGCGCCAGGCCGCGCAACGAGAAGAACTCGCACTCGGTGGGGATCACCACACCGTCCGCACAGGCCAACCCGTTAACGGTGAGCAGGCCCAGCGACGGTTGGCAGTCGATCAGCACGTAGTCGTAGCGGTCCAGCACCGGGTGCAGCGCCCTCGCCAGGGTCTGTTCCCGGCCCACCTCGTTGACCAGCTGGATCTCGGCGGCCGACAGGTCGATATTGCTGGGCACCAAGTCCATGTTCTTGATGCGGGTATGCAGCAGCACGTCGTCGATCGACACCCGCGGCTCCACCAGCACGTTGTGAGTGGTCTTGTCCAGTTCGTAGTGCGGGACGCCGAGACCGGCCGACAGCGCGCCCTGCGGGTCGATGTCGACCAGCAGCACCCGCCTGCCGTACTCGGCCAGTGCCGCGCCCAGATTGATCGTCGAGGTGGTTTTCCCGACGCCACCCTTCTGGTTGCACATCGCGACGACCTTGGCCGGGCCGTGCGAGGTGCGCGGCTGCGGCTCGGGGATCGCCCGCGGTGGACGTCCCGTCAAGCCGATCTCGACGCCGCTGCCCGGGTGATCGGTCATGCCCGGACCGTTCGAAAAGGTGAACATCGCCGAAAGTCTAACGGCTCGGCGCGCCTAAACCGGGCGACCCGCTGGGCGTTTCACCTGCGAACATGCGCGGATCGTGCTGGCAGAGCAAACATTAGACCGCATGCTTAACACCCGTCACATCAGCACCAGTGAGGCGGCGGTTCGCTTAAGCGCCATCAGTCGTCGCGCCGGCACTATCGTGGCCCGTATGGATCTCAAGCGGCGGATGCCCTTGTTGCGCCGCCAACGCCGCCAACGCGCGACGGATCTGGGCACACGCCGGTGTCGCCGGCCGGGTGACGTGTGTCGTCGGCACCATCGGTGACGGCGGGCGCACCCTCGACACGCTGGCCAATGAGCATGGATTCACAGCCGGCGCACTAGATTTCGTGTTCATCGACCATGACAAAAACGCCTACCTCGACGACCTGAAGAGCATCTTGGACCGGGGCTGGCTGCGTCGGGGCACGGTCGTGGTCGCCGACAACGTCCGGGTGCCGGGCGCCCCGAAGTACCGCGAGTACATGCGCCGGCAGCAGGGCAAGAAGTGGGACACCGTGGAGCACAAGGCGCACCTGGAATACCAGTCGCTGGTGTCCGACCTGGTGCTGGAATCCGAGTACCTCGGCTAGGGCTATTGCGCCCGCGGGTGGGCTCCGGCCCACACTTCCCGCAACGCGTGCACGGTAACCATCGTGTAGATCTGCGTCGTCGTCACCGAGGCGTGTCCGAGCAGCTCTTGCACCACCCGGACATCGGCGCCACCTTCGAGCAGATGGGTGGCGAAGGAATGCCGCAGCATGTGCGGCGACACACCCGACGTGATGCCGGCGCGCTCGGCCGCGTCCTGCAGCACCTGCCATGCGCTTTGCCGCGACAACCGCCCGCCGCGCGCATTGAGGAAGATGGCCGGTGTGCCGCGGCCCCGACGCGCCAGTCCCGGCCGGCCCCGCACCAGGTAGGCGTCCAGCGCCTGCACGGCGGGGCGCCCGATCGGGACCAGTCGCTGCTTGCCGCCCTTGCCGCGCAGCAACACCGACCTCGCCTGGGTGTCGATGTCGTCGACGTCGAGGCCGACGGCTTCGGAGATGCGGGCTCCCGTGGAGTACAGAAGTTCGAGCAGCGCCCGGTTACGCAGCGTCAGCGGGCCGTCGGACGGGCTGTCGCCGCCCGCCCCTTCCAGCAGCGCCAGCACTTGATCGATCGTCAGGCTTTTCGGAAGCCGACGGCCGGGTGTCGGCGGCCTGACGGCGCGGGCCACGTCTAGTTCGGCGAGCCCCTCGGCGGCGGCGAACCGGTGCAAGCCGCGCACCGCGATCAACGCCCGCGCCGCCGACACCGCCGAGAGCGCGGCGGTGCCCGAATCGGGATCGCCGCGGCGCAATGCCACCAGAAACTCGCTCACGTCGTTCTCGCCCACCTTGGCCAGGTCGTGAATCCCGCGCTCCGACAAGTGCTTGGAGTAGCGGCGCAGATCGCGGCGATAGGAACTGAGGGTGTTCGCCGCAACGCCCCGCTCGATGGTGAGATGGTCGAGGTAGCCCTGCAGTTGAGTCTCCAGCGCCACCGCCGTCATTGCGCGGCCTTTCGCGCGGCGAACGCGGTCGGCTTGTCGATCCAGGGGCTGTCCACCGGGCGCGGTTGGGCGAACCCCGTGCTCACCGCGTGGGCCGCCAAAATGCCGGCGATGGCAATGGAATTCACGATCTCGCCGGTGAACACCCGTTTAGCTGCCTCGTCAATGAGAAACCAGCGCATCGTCATGTCGGCTTCTTCGTGATGCGCCTGCGGTCTGGCCACCTCGGTCAACCCGGTCGCCAGATAGACGCGCACGGATTCGTCGCTGAAGCCCGGCGCGGAATTGAGATCGACCAGCACCCGCCACGTGTCGGCTTGCAGACCGGCTTCCTCGGTGAGTTCGCGCATCGCCGTCTGCTCCGGCGGCTCCCCGGCGACGTCGAGCAATCCGGCCGGCAGCTCCCACAGCCGTCGGCCAAACGCATGCCGGTATTGGTAGACCAAAAGAATGTTGTTGTCGTCGTCCAACGCGACAATGGCGACCGCCCCGTAATGCTCGACGACGTCGCGCACCGCGATGGCACCGCCGGGCATTCGCACCTGATCGCGACGCAGCGCGAAAATTTTTCCCGTGTACAGCGTTTCGGATGACGCCGTCTCGAAAACGTGCTCAGCCACGAGTCGCGGGCGCAGGTAGCCGCTGGGTGCCGTTCGGCGTGTGCTCGGGGATTTCCGGAATCTCGACGGGCAGCTGCTCGCCCTTCTTGTAGTCGATGGCCGCCCCGACGAACGTGACGAACAGCGGATGCGGCCGGGTGGGCCGGCTCTTCAGTTCCGGATGGGCTTGGGTGCCGACGATGAACGGATGCACGTCCGGCGGATATTCGACGAACTCCACCAGGTGCCCGTCGGGTGAGGTCCCGGAGAACCGCAGGCCGCTTTCGGCGATCTTGTCGCGGTAGGCGTTGTTGACCTCGTAGCGGTGCCGGTGTCGCTCAGAGACCTGCGTCGTCCCGTAGGCCTGGGCCACAATCGAATCCGGCTGTAGCACAGCCGGATAGGCGCCCAACCGCATGGTGCCGCCGAGATCGGCCGCCCCGGCGACGGCATCCACCTGGTCGGCCATCGTGGAGATCACCGGATGCGGTGTCTCCGGGTCGAATTCGGCTGAGTTGGCGTTGGTGAGCCCGGCCGAGCGGGCAGCCTCGATCACGATGCATTGCAGGCCGAGGCACAGGCCCAGCACCGGCAAGCCCCTCGCGCGCGCGTACTGGATCGCCGCGATCTTGCCCTCGATACCGCGGATGCCGAAGCCACCGGGAATCAGCACACCGTGCACGTCATCCAGCGGGCCTGCCATATCGCCGGCCACCTGGCAGTCATCGGCGGCCACCCAGCACATTTCCACCTTGGCGTTGTGTTTGAAACCGCCGGCGCGCAGCGCTTCGATCACCGACAGGTAAGCATCGGAAAGCTCAACATACTTGCCTACCAGCGCAATTCGTACCGTCTCGTGCGGCTCGTGCACCCTGCGCAGCAGGTCGTCCCATTCGGTCCAGTCGACGTCGCGGAACGGCAGATTGAGCCGGCGCACCACAAACGCGTCGAGTTCTTCGCGGTGCAGCACCTTCGGGATGTCATAGATCGACGGTGCGTCGGGAGTGGAGATGACGCCGTCGATATCGACGTCGCACATAAGCGCGATCTTGTTCTTCAGGGCTTCGGGAACATTTCGGTCACTGCGCAGGATCAGCGCGTCGGGGGTGATACCGATGCTGCGCAGCGCGGCCACCGAATGCTGGGTCGGCTTGGTCTTGAGTTCACCCGAAGGGGCCAGATACGGCACCAGTGAGACGTGCAGAAAGAAGACGTTTTCCCGGCCCAAGTCATGGCGGACCTGCCGTGCCGCCTCCAAGAAGGGCTGCGACTCGATATCGCCCACGGTGCCGCCGATTTCGGTGATGACCACGTCAGGGCGATTGCCCTCGGCGTCCGGCAGGGCCATCGCCAGGATGCGCCGCTTGATCTCGTCGGTGATGTGCGGGATCACCTGAACGGTATCGCCGAGGTATTCGCCGCGCCGCTCCTTGGCGATGACGGTCGAATAGACTTGCCCGGTGGTGACATTCGCCGATCCGGAGAGGTTGCGATCCAGGAACCGCTCGTAGTGGCCGACGTCGAGGTCGGTCTCAGCGCCATCTTCGGTGACGAACACCTCGCCATGCTGGAACGGGTTCATCGTGCCCGGGTCGACGTTGAGATACGGGTCGAGTTTTTGCATCGTCACGTGCAAACCGCGAGCGGTCAATAGCTGACCGAGGCTGCTGGCGGTCAATCCCTTGCCCAGCGACGAAGCGACCCCGCCGCTGACGAAGAGGTGCTTGGTGGCGGTTTGCGGGTGCTTACGCACAGGCGACCTCCGTGAAGACGGGCAAGGCTTCTAGTTCTAGGACTGACCTAGCGTTGTACTGGCTAGGCCTGCCGACCCACGGAAATCCACCCTAACATCCACCACCCGCAGTCGCGGGGAACACGCCCGCTACTGGGGAACCGTGATCGACGTAGCCCCGTGACCGGTGCCGTACTGGCCGACATGACCGCCGTTGATCAGGTCATGCAGGCCCAAGATCGCTGTAATGCGGCCGGGCGCGGTGTCGACGTTGTCGACGGTGCTGACCGCAGAGTTCATCCCCGCGTCGGCGCGGGCTACGGCAACGGCGGCGCCACCGGTCGCCGAACCGTCCCGCCCGGCGAGCAGCGTGCCCGAGCCGTGCGGGGCCAGCGCGGCCGAGAACCGCGCCACGCTGACTCCCTGGCTGCCGGCGTCTTGCGGTAGTGCGCCCCCGGTAACCACCAGCGCGGCATTCGCCG
>Ga0335069_10011656_pt1 | contig 12390 bp, 10 predicted proteins | sample Lox_Sample_11_FD_206714 | JGI IMG/M metagenome (GOLD analysis project Ga0335069, IMG submission 206714) | Soil microbial communities from Loxahatchee National Wildlife Refuge, Florida, United States - Lox_Sample_1.1 | ecosystem: Environmental > Terrestrial > Soil > Wetlands | place: USA...
GCCTCGTTCTTCGAGCTCAACTTCGATCCGTGGAGCGTGGTGAACGCGGATGATTCCACCACCGGGATGGTCACCGGCTACTACGAGCCGCTGCTGCGCGGCAGCCGCACGCGCTCCGCGCGCTACAGGTACCCGATCTATGCCGTGCCGCCCGACCTGCTCACCATCGACCTTTCGTCGGTGTACCCCGACCTGAAGAACCGCAGGCTCCGCGGTCGCGTCGAGGGCAACAAAGTCGTGCCGTACTTCGCGCGCGGCGACATCGACTCCGCTTCGGGACGGCTCAAGGGCAACGAGCTCGTGTGGGTCGACGACGAGATCGACCTCTTCTTCCTGCACATCCAGGGCTCGGGGCAGGTCGAGCTCGAAGACGGCGAGCGCATCCGCGTGGGATACGCGGACCAGAACGGCTACCCCTTCCGCTCGCTCGGGCGGCTGCTCATCCAGCGCGGCGAGATCGCGCCCGAGCGCGCGTCGATGCAGGGCATCAAGGATTGGGCCCGGCGCAATCCGCGCAAGGTCCAGGACTACCTGAACGGCAACCCGAGCTACGTGTTCTTCCGTGTGCTGCCCAACCAGCTCTCGGGCCCGCTCGGGGCCCTCGGCGTGCCGCTCACCGCGGAACGCTCCATCGCCGTGGACCCGCGCGTAATCCCGCTGGGCGTCCCGGTCTATCTCGCCACGACGTGGCCCAACAGCCCCGATCCGCTCAACCGGCTGATGGTCGCGCAGGACACCGGCGGCGCGATCGCGGGCGGCGTTCGCGCGGACTTCTTCTGGGGATTCGGCGACGCGGCCGGGGCGCAGGCCGGCAAGATGAAGCAGTCCGGGAGGATGTGGGTGCTGCTGCCGAAGGGCTACACGCCGCCGGCACCGGCGCTGGCGGACGCCCCCGGGGTCTAGGAGGCTACTTCGAGGCCGGCGCGTTGGCGGGCGCGGGGCTCACGGCCGCGCCGCCTGCCGGCGGCGCGAACATGGGCGCGGCCCCTTCGGGCGCGCCGCTGGAAGCGACCTTCATCTGCGCGAACTTCTTCTCGATGTCGGCGAGCGGCATCGCGCCCGGCACGCGGTCGCCGTTCTCGAAGATGATCGTCGGCGTGCCCTGCACGCGCTTCGCCTGGCCGAGCGCGAGGATCTTGTCCACGGGCGTGGAGCACTTCGCGTCGCCGGAGATGGCCGCGTCGCGCACCATGTGGTCGAGCCACACCTTGCCGCGGTCGGCCGAGCACCAGATCTGCTTGGACTTCTCGACGGAGTCGGGCGACAGGATCGGGTAGAGCAGCACGTAGACGGTGATGTCGCTCATCGTCATGAGGTCGCGCTCGAGCCGCTTGCAGTAGCCGCAATTCGGGTCCTCGAAGATCGCCACCTTGCGCGAGCCGTTGCCGCGCGTGATCTTGATCGCGCTGTCCAGCGGGAGCGTGTTCCAGCCGATCGCGTTCACCTGGCGCATGCGCGTCTCGGTGATGTTCTCCTTGGTCTTCAGGTCGATGATCGAGCCCGCGACGAGGAATTCGGCCTTCTCGTTCGTGTAATAGATCTCGCCGCCGATCACGGCCTCGTAGAGGCCGCCGTACGGAACCCTGTGCAGCGAGTCGATGGGCGCCTCGGGGATGCGCTTCTTGAGCTCGGCCTTGACGGCGGCCTCGTCGGCGGCGGCCGGAAAGGCGGCGAGCGCCGTGAGGCCGATGGCGGCCAGGAGTGCGGGCAGTTTCATGGTGTCCCCAAGCGAAAACGACATTCTAAGGCGCCGCCGGACCGGCAAAAGTTCCCTTTGTCACTACGGCTGTAACGAATTATCGCATTGCGTGACGCGCCAGGGCGTCCACCGCCCAGGGCTGGCTGTCCACCAGGCGCAGGCCCAGGTTGCGGAAGGTCCGCATGCCGGGCGTGCCGCTCGCGAAGAGCTTGTCGAGGCTGTCGGTCACGAATTGCATCGCCGTCACGTCCTCGCGGCGCGAGCGCGCATAGCGGCGCAGCAGGCGAATGTCGCCCGGCCGCTCGAGGGCCGAGCGCCCCGCGAGCACCTCGGCGAGGCAGCGCGCGTCGTGCAGGCCGAGGTTCACGCCCTGGCCGGCCAGCGGATGAACGGCATGCGCCGCATCGCCGATGAGCGCCACGCCCTCGGCCACCGGCTGTGCGATGCGAATCGATCGCAGCGGGAATTTCGCGGCGCGCGATGCGGCCTTCATCTCGCCCAGGGCCGATGCGCCCGCCTCCTGGACCTTTCGCGCGAGCGCCTCCGGCTCGAGCGACATCAACGCGTCGGCGTGCGCGAGCGGCGCCGACCAGACGATCGAGATGCACGCCCCGGGCATCGGCAGCCACGCGAGCACGCCATCGTCGCGAAACCACTGGCGCGCGATCCCGCCGTGCTCCTCGCCGGTGCCGAAATGGGCCACCACCGCGGCTTCCGCATAGGGCTCCTCGACGAACCCGATGCCGAGGGCCGAGCGCACGCGCGAGTCGGGACCATCGGCGCCGACCAGCACGTCGCCCTCGATTCGCTCGCCGCCCTCGATCTCGAGCCACGCGCCCGAGGCCTGCGCGCCGAAGGCCGCGGCGCGCCCCCGGCGCACGGTCACGTGCGGAAGCGATTCGGCCTGCTCCTCGAGCGCATGCGTGAGGCGCCCGGCCTCGACGATCCACGCGAGCGAGGCCGAGGGACGCGCCGAGAATGCGAGCTGCGCGCCGGCGTCGCCGAAGATCTCCATGCGGCGCACGGGCGCCACGCGCGAGGCGTCCAGCCGGTCCCACGCGCCGAGGTCGCGCAGGAAGTCGCGCGTGCCGGGGCTCAATGCATAGACGCGGATGTCGAGCTCGGCGGCGGGAACGACGGGTGCGGCCGCCTCCACCACCGTCACGTCGAACTCCGGCAGCGCGCAGGCGAACGCAAGGCCCACCGGCCCGCCGCCCGCGACGATCGCGCGCGGCCGGCTCATCGCGCCGCCCCATGGATCATGCGGCCCGCCAGCGCCCGCCGCGCGGCCGGGATCGTATCCAGCACCGCGAGGGCGAGCCCTCGCCCCCACGTGGGGATGAAACGCGTATCCGCGAATGCGGAGACGAGGAAATCGGTGAACGCGACGCCGCGCGCCACGTCGCGCTCCCGCGAGCGGCGGTATTCGTCGAGCATCGGCGCGCCCCCCAGGCTCGCCGGCGGCGTGCCCGACACGATCGCGGCGAGCGCGGCCGCATCGCGAAGCCCCAGGTTCAATCCCTGGCCGGCGATCGGATGCAGCGCCTGCGCGGCGTTGCCGATGATCGCGGTCCTCAGGGCGATGGGCACGTTCACCGTGCGCAGGGCCAACGGGAACGAGGCCCGCCGCCCGACCTCGAGGAAGCGGCCCGCGCGCCCGCCGAAGTGCGCCTGCAGCTCGGCGAGGAACGCAGCGTCGTCGAGCGCGACAAGGCGCCCGGCATCCGATGCCGTCGTGGTGAGGATGAGCGCGAAGCGATCGCCCACGGGCAGCAGCGCCACCGGGCCTTGCGGCGTGAAACGTTCGTAGGCGCGGGCGCCATGCGGACGATCGGTCTTCACGGAGCCCACCACCGCCACCTGCCCATAGTCCTTCTCGCGGAACGCGATGCCCGGGATGCGCCTCGCGTTCGCGCCTCCGTCGGCGAGCACGAGCAGGCGGGCGCGCACCTCGAGCCCCGACGCGAATGCGAGATCCGCTCCCCCGGCATCGAGCGCGATCCGTTCGCACGCCTCGCCGAGCCGCACGGGAATGCCCGCTCGTTCGAGTTGCGCGTGCAGTGCCTGGGAGAGCGAATCGAAGGCCACCGTGTAGCCGAGCGCGGGAACGCGCTGCTCCGCGGCGCTGATCACCGTGCGCCCGGGCCCGCCCTTCTGCGAGATGTGGATCGTCTCGATGGCCGTGGCGCCCGCGGGCCACGCGCCGGCCTGCTCGAGGAGCTCGCGCGATCCCTGGGAGAGCGCGAGCGTGCGCGCATCGCTGGCGAACCGGGCGCGCGCCTCGAAGAGCTCGAGCGCGAGCCCCTCGCGCGCGCAGAGCGCCGCGACCGTCGCGCCGACCGGCCCGGCGCCGACGATGGCGACGTCGAGTAGGGCCACCCTAGCGGTCGAGGACCGCTTCCTCGACGTGCTTCACGCTCTTCGGGCAATCGGCGCTCAGGATCTCGCGGCCCTTCGAGGTGACGAGCACGTCGTCCTCGATTCGCACGCCGATGTTCCAGAAGGGACGCGGCACGTTGGGCGCGGGGCGGATGTACAGGCCCGGCTCGACGGTGAGCACCATGCCGGGCTTCAACTTGCGCCACTTGCCCTTCTGCATGTAGTCGCCCGCGTCGTGGACGTCGAGGCCGAGCCAGTGGCCCGTGCGGTGCATGTAGAACTGCTTGTACGAGTTGTCCTCGAGCACCGAATCGACGCTGCCCTTGCAGAGCTTGAAGTCGATCAGGCCGCGCACCAGCACGCGGGTGGCGGCGTCGTGGTAGTCGATGAAGTCGGCTCCCGGCTTCACCGCCTTGATCGCCGCCTCCTGGGAGGCGAGCACCAGCTCGTACACGTCGCGTTGCACGGCCGAGAAGCGGCCGTTCACCGGGAAGGTGCGCGTGATGTCGGAAGCGTAGCTGTCGAGCTCGCAGCCGGCGTCGATGAGCAGCAGGTCGCCCTTGCGCAGCTCCGCGGAGTTCTCGCGATAGTGCAGCACGCAGGCGTTGGAACCGGCGGCCACGATGGAGCCGTAGGCGGGAGAGCGGGCGCCGTTGCGGTAGAACTCGTGCAGCAGCTCGGCTTCGACCTCGTACTCGCGCATGCCGGGCGCGGCGGTGCGCATGGCCCGCGCATGGGCCCCGCTGGAGATCTCGGCGGCGCGGCGCATCACGGCGAGCTCGTGCTCGTCCTTGAAGAGGCGCATGTCGTTCACGGTGGCGCGCACGTCGTGGATGCCCTCGGGCGCCGTGACCCCGGTGCGCACCTTGGCGCGCACGGCGTTGAGCCATCCGGCCACGCGCTGGTCCCAGGCGGCGTCGGAGCCCACGGGCGTGTGCAGCGCGTCCTGGTCGGCGATGTACTCGGGCATGCGCGCGTCGAGCTCGTCGTACGGATAGGCCTCGTCGAAGGCGAAGTGCTCGCGCGCGAGCTCCGGCCCGAAACGGAAGCCGTCCCAGATCTCGCGCTCCATGTTCTTCTCGCGGCAGAAGAGGATGGAGCGGGGCTTCGCGCCCAGCACCATCACCAGCACCGCCTCGGGCTCGCGGAAGCCCGTGAGGTAGTAGAAGCCGCTGTCCCAACGGTAGTCGTAGTGGGAGTCGGCGTTGCGGGAACGCTCCGGCGCGGTCGGGACGACGACCACGCCCGAGCCGAGGGCCTGCGCGAGCTGTGCACGGCGCTTGCGGAACACCTTGGAAGGAACCGGATTTTCGATCTTCATGGCGCGATTTTACCCTTTGGCCGCGGGCGCATGTTCCCGCATGAGGCGCGCGAGCTCGCGCTCGCCGAGGGCCTCGAGGCGCTCGGCGACGCGAGGCACCTCGACAGGGCGGTTCTGCGTGAGCTTGAACTTGCCCTCGAGGCGCTCGACCTCCATCTCGAAGCCCACGATGGCCTTGAGCATCGAGGAGACGTAGGCGGCGGGCTGCCCGGACAATCGCCACGGCGGGTCGTTGCCGGCCTCGTAGTGGGCGGCCAGCTCGGACACGATCTCGTGCAGCTCCGCCTCGTCCGTGAGGCGCACCTTGCCGGTCGCGTGGACCGCGGTGTAGTTCCACGTGGGCACCGAAGGATGCGTCACGTACCACGTGGGCGAGACGTATGCGTGGGGCCCCGTGAAGATCGCGAGCGCCTGCTTCGCGCCCCCGATCGCCTCCCAGTGCGGGTTGGCCCGCGCGAAATGGCCCCGCAAAAGCACCTTGTCGCCGTCCGTGTCGACGAGCAGCGGAAGGTGGCTCGCGTGGATTCCCGCATCGCCCGCGGAAACCACGGCGGCGAATGCGTTGTGGCGCATGAACGCGATCAGCTTCGCGCGATCCTCGATGCGGAAGTGCGCCGGAACGTAAAGCGTCATCTCGAGATCCTCTTGTCCAGTGCTTCCAGTTGCGCGGCCGTGCCGACGTTGTCCCACGGGCCGCGGTAGTGCTCGCCGGTGACGCGCCCCTCGTCCGCGAACCGGTAGGCCCAGGGAAAGAGCTTGCGCACCGTGCCCGGCGCTATCTCGCGGAAGATCGATGGATGGTAGAGGCCGATGCTCGCGTAGGTGAGACGCGTCCCGCCCCGCACGATGCGCCCGTCCACGAGCCCCATGTCGTCGCCGCGCGGATGCCAGGGCGGATTGTCCACCAAAACCCAGTGCGCGCAATGGGTGAGCGGATCGCATGCGATGGATTCGAGCGGCGCATGCAGCCTGGCGTAGTCGAAGTCGGTGTGGATGTCGCCCGCCACGACGAGGAAGGGGTCGGCGCCCAGCAGCGGGAGCGCCTTCGCGATGCCGCCCGCGGTCTCCAGGGCGGGCGACTCGCTCGAGTAGCGGATGGTGGCGCCGAATCGCTCGCCGCCGCCCAGCGCCGCCTCGATCATCGCGCCCAGGTGCGCATGGTTCACCACGAGGTCGGCGAAGCCCGCGCGCACCAGGCGCTCGACCTGCCATTCGATGAGCGCCCGGCCGCCCGCCAGCAGCAGCGGCTTGGGCCGCGTATCGGTGAGCGGGCGCAGGCGCTCGCCGCGGCCGGCCGCGAGGATGATCGCGCAAGCCATCAGGACGTGTCGCGCGCTCCGGCGCGCTTGCCCTCGACCTCGTCGAGCAAACGGCCGAGCGGCGCGAGCTCGTCGTAGCGCGAGACCGCGTGGCGCACGTAGCCCAGGAAGCGCGGCGTGTCCTCGAGGTAGCCCGCCTTGCCGTCGCGGTAATGCAGGCGCGCGAAGATGCCCAGCACCTTGAGGTGGCGCTGCAGCCCCATCCACTCGACGTCGCGCCAGAACGTGGCGAAGTCCGCGGGAACCGGGAGCGAAGCGCGCTTGGCCTTCTCCCAGTAGCGGATGGTGCCGTCGAGGACCACCTCCTCGTCCCAGGAGATGAACGCGTCGCGGAAGAGGCACGCCACGTCGTAGCTGATCGGGCCGTGCACCGCGTCCTGGAAGTCGAGGATGCCGGGGTTGGGATCGCTCACCATGAGGTTGCGCGGCATGAAATCGCGATGCACGAACACGCGCGGCTCGGCGAGGTTGCGGGCGAGCACGGCGCGGAAGATCGCCTCGAGCGATTCGGCCTGCGCCGGCGTGAGCCGGACGCCCAGGTGCCGGCCCAGGTACCACTCGGGGAAGAGCGCGAGCTCGCGGCGCAGCAGCGCCTCGTCGTAGGCGGGGAGCTCCCCCTCGCGGCTCGACGACTGCCATTTCACGAGGGCCGAAGTGGCGTCCCCGAAGAGGGCCTTCGCATTGCCCGCGTTGAGCGCCCTGATGTAGGGCAACGTGCCCAGGTCCGTGACGAGGAGGAAGCCCAGCGCGAAGTCGTGGCGCAAGACTTCGGGGGCGTTCAGCCCCGCGCCGCGCAAGAGGGCCGCCACGTGCACGAACGGCCGGGAGTCCTCGCGCTCCGGCGGTGCGTCCATGGCGACCAGGGTGCGCCCGTCTTCGAGAAAGATGCGGAAGTAGCGGCGGAAGCTCGCATCGGCGGAGGCGGTTTCGATGCGCATGGGAGCGTTGTCGAGGGCCGCGGCAAGCCACGCGCCCAGCGCGCGAAAACGTTCGTCCATGAGTGAAGCGCGGGATTGTTTTGCGTGTATCCTTCGCCATTCATTCTAGCACCCGCCCGATCGTTGCCTTGAGCAGAAGAAGCACCGGCAGCCTCGCGCTGGCGGCGGCCCTGGCGACTGCGGCCGCGCATGCGCAGGATCCCGACGAGATGCGGTTGCGGCTCGAGCGGCAGCTGCACATGGCGCCCACTCGGCCCGAGCGCGACAGCGCCAAGTTCCTCGAGGCCGACCGCATCGACACCGTCGGCAACAAGGACGTCGTGGCCACGGGCAACGTGACCCTGCGCCAGCGCGGCGTGGCGATCCAGGCCGACCGCCTCGAGTACTACGACGAGGACCAGAAGGCGGTCGCGATCGGCCACGTGAAGATCGACCGCGACGGCGACACCGCCTCGGGCCCGCGCGCGGAATACCACCTGGACGACGACAGCGGCGACATGGACACGCCTTCCTTCGAATTCCCGAAGAAGGCCGACCGCCACATCGCCACGCGGGCGAGCGCCGAGCACGCGTACCTCGAGGAGGAGCGCAAGAGCCGCCTGGTGAATGCCGAGTACACGTCGTGCCCCGTGCCGCGCAACGACTGGGTGCTGCGCGTGAGCGAGCTCGACATCGACGGCGGGCGCAACGTGGGGTCGGCGACGCACGCCACGGTGTACTACCTGGGCGTGCCGATCGTGTACCTGCCCTTCCTCACCTTCCCGCTCGACAACAAGCGCAAGAGCGGCTTCCTCGCCCCCACGCTCGGCACCTCGGGGCAGAGCGGCTTCGAATTCTCGGTGCCGTACTACTGGTACATCGCCGACAACATCGACGCGACCGTCACGCCGAAGATCTTCACCAAGCGCGGCGTCCAGGTGGGCGCCGAGTTCCGCTACCTCGAGCCCAAGTACACGGGGCAGGTCGACGCCGAGTTCCTGCCGCACGACCGCATCGCCGGGATCGACCGCTACTTCCTCGGCCTGCACCACGTGCAGCAGCTCTGGACGGGCTGGACGGCCAGCGTGAACGCGCAGAAGGTCTCCGACGACGCGTACTTCCGCGACCTCACCACGAAGATCGCGCTCACCTCGCAGACCAACCTGCCGCGCGACGCGATCATCGCCTACAACAACGACGTGTGGACCGTCTCCGCGCGCGCCCTCGGCTACCAGACGCTGCAGGACCCGCTGCGCACCGTGCCGATCCCGTACAACATCCTGCCGCAGGTGCTCGCCAACGGCGCGAAGCAGAACGTGTACGGCTTCGACTGGCAGCTCATCGGCGAATTCTCCAACTTCCGCCACCCGGAGCTCGCCAACGGGGAGCGCTTCATCCTCTACCCGTCGATCTCGTACCCCATGCGGCAAAGCTACGGGTTCATCATCCCGAAGGTCGGCTACCACTACACGCGCTACAAGATGGACCAGAACACGCAGGGCTTCGTGGATGCGACGCGCGGCCTGCCCATCGCGAGCCTGGACTCGGGCCTGTATTTCGAGCGCGGCACCGCGTGGGCCGGCAAGGATTACCTGCAGACGCTCGAGCCGCGGCTCTACTACCTCTACGTGCCGTTCAAGGACCAGAGCCAGCTCCCCAACTTCACGACCGACGAGGCGGACTTCAACTTCCAGCGCCTGTTCACCGAGAACCGCTTCGTGGGCGGCGACCGCATCGGGGATGCGAACCAGCTCACGCTCGCGGTCACGACGCGGTTCGTCGAATCGGACAACGGCCTGGAGCGCCTCGTGGCGGGCATCGGCCAGTCGTACTACTTCAAGGCGCCCAAGGTGAGCCTGGGCGCCCCGCTCGCCGAGTCCAAGTCCTCTGACCTCGTGGGCGTCCTCTCCAGCCAGCTCACCAAGTCCTCGAGCGTCGAGGCGGGCCTGCAGTACACGCCGGACGTCTCGCGCTCGGAGAAGATCGTGGTGGGCGGGCGCTACGCGCCGCAGCCCGGCAGCGTCTTCAACGCCTACTACAAGTACGCCCGCGGCTCCGACGATCCCACCGACCTCACCCACCCCGGCATCCAGCAGGTGGACCTCTCGACGCAGTGGCCGATCCTCGCCAACACCACGGCGCTGGCCCGCTGGAACTGGAGCCTCAAGGACCGCAAGATCCTCGAGGGGCTGGTGGGGTTCGAATATAATGCGGGGTGCTGGCAGGTCCGCGCGGTGGCCCACCGATTCATCACGGCCACGCAGACTTACTCCACCTCGTTCCAGATCCAGCTGGAGCTCACGGGCCTTACGAGGATCGGCATCAATCCGTTCGAGACCTTGCGGCAGAACATCTCCGGCTACCGCCGGACAGACGAGATCGTGCAATGAAGTCCATGGCCCTGCGCATCCTGCTCCTCCCCCTCGTCGCGCTCGCCGCGGGGTTCGCCGCCGCGCAGCAGCCGGCGGCCAAGCTCGAGACCAAGCTCGCGAGCGTGCCCCCTTCGCGAATCGTTCCCGTGGACCGCATCGTGGCGGTGGTGAACGACGACGTGATCACGCAGAACGACCTGAACGAGCGCGTGAGCCTCGTGGTTCGCCAGCTGCAGCGCCAGGGCGGCGAGCTGCCCTCCTCCGACGTGCTCGGCCGCCAGATCCTCGAGCGCATGATCAACGACCTGGTGCAGGTCCAGATGGCCAAGGACCAGGGCATCAAGATCGACGACGCCACGCTCGACAAGACCATCGAGCGCATCGCCCAGGAAAACAACATGTCGATGACGGAGTTCCGCGCCGCCCTCGACCGCGACGGCGTGAAATTCCCGCGCTTCCGCGAGGACATCCGCAACGAGATCATGCTGTCGCGCCTGCGCGAGCGGGAAGTGGACAACGGCATCGTGGTCACCGACGCCGAGGTCGAGACCGAGATGGCGCGCGAGGCGAAGCAGGCCACCGGCGAATCCGAGTACCGCCTGTCGCACATCCTCGTGATGGTGCCGCCGCAGGCCACCCCCGAGCAGATCGAGCAGCGCCGCCGCCGCGCCATGCTGGCGCTCTCGGAGCTGCGCCGCGGCGCCAACTTCGCGCAGGTCGCCGCCGCCTACTCCGACGCCCCGGACGCCACGCAGGGCGGCAACCTCGGCTGGCGCTCCTCGGCGCGCCTGCCCTCGCTTTTCCTGGACACGATCGAGAAGCTGCAGCCCGGCGACACGAGCGACATCGTGCGCAGCCCCAACGGCTTCCACATCGTGAAGCTCCTCGAGAAACGCGGCAAGGCGGCCGCCACCGGCGTGCAGCAGACGCACGTGAGGCACATCCTGCTGCGCTCGCGCGAGGGCCTTTCGGAGGCCGAGGCGCGCGAACGGCTGCGCGTGCTGCGCCAGCGCATCATCGAGGGCGCCGACTTCGCCGAGGTGGCCAAGACCAACTCCGAGGACGCGAGCGCCTCCAAGGGCGGCGACCTGGGCTGGGTGGCGCCCGGCGACACCGTCCCGGAGTTCGAGCGCGTGATGAACGCGCTCAAGGACGGCGAGGTGAGCCAGCCGATCCAGACGCCGTTCGGCTGGCACCTGGTGCAGGTGATCGGGCGGCGCTCGGACGAGATGTCCGAGGACCGCAAGAAGATCGTCGCGCGCCAGGCGATCCGCGGCCGCAAGTCCGACGAGGCCTACCAGGACTGGATCCGCCAGGCCCGCGACCGCGCCTTCGTCGAGAACCGCTACGACGAGCGCTAGCCCCGTCGTCGCCCTCACGGCGGGCGAGCCGGCCGGCATCGGGCCGGACCTGTGCGCGCTCCTCGCGCACGAGCGCTTTCCCGCCCGCCTGGTGATCGTCGGCGACCGCGGCGTGATCGCGCAGCGCGCGGGCATGCGCGGCGTCCGCCTGGAGGTTCCCGATTACGCGGGCCCCGCGAGCGCGGCGCCCGTCTCCATCAAGCACATCCCGGTCGCACACGAGGTCGTGCCCGGCACGCTGGACGCGCGCAACGCGCGCCACGTGCTGCAGCTCCTGGACTTCGCCATCGCCGAGTGCACGAGCGGCCGCTTCCAGGCGATGGTGACCGCGCCCGTGCAGAAGAGCGTGATCAACGACGCGGGCATCGCCTTCACCGGGCACACCGAGTACCTCGCCGAGCGCACCGGCACGCCGCTCGTGGTGATGATGCTCGCGGGTGCCGGGCTTCGCGTGGCGCTCGCCACGACGCACCTCGCGCTCTCCGAGGTGCCGCGCGCGATCACGCGCGAGCGCCTCGAGGCGACACTGCGAATCCTGCACGGCGACCTCGTGAAGCGCTTCGGCATCGCTCGCCCCCGCATCCTCGTGGCCGGATTGAACCCGCACGCCGGCGAAGGCGGCTACCTCGGGCGCGAGGAGATCGACGTCATCGCGCCGGTGGTGAAGAAGCTCGCCGGCGAAGGCTTCGGCGTCTCGGGCCCCTACCCCGCCGACACGCTCTTCACCCCGCGCGTGCTCGCGCAGGGCGACGCGGCGCTCGCCATGTTCCACGACCAGGGCCTGCCCGTGCTCAAGCACGCCGCGTTCGGCGAGGCCGTCAACGTGACGCTCGGGCTGCCGTTCATCCGCACGTCGGTCGACCACGGCACGGCCCTCGACCTCGCCGGCGCGGGCGAGATCGAGACCGGCAGCCTGCGCGCGGCGATCGCGCTCGCGTGCGAGCTGGCGGCGCGCCGCTAGGCCGCGACGTGCTGCCGCGCCCGCGCAAGCGCTTCGGCCAGCACTTCCTCACCGACGCGCA
>Ga0335069_10011657_pt1 | contig 12390 bp, 13 predicted proteins | sample Lox_Sample_11_FD_206714 | JGI IMG/M metagenome (GOLD analysis project Ga0335069, IMG submission 206714) | Soil microbial communities from Loxahatchee National Wildlife Refuge, Florida, United States - Lox_Sample_1.1 | ecosystem: Environmental > Terrestrial > Soil > Wetlands | place: USA...
AAAGAATTGAGAGAGGGCAGGGAGCGCTGCTTCCGACTCCCAACTCGCGGTAAAGAGCACCGGTGGCGAAGTGGCTAACGCGCAGGTCTGCAAAACCTGTATTCGCGGGTTCAATCCCCGCCCGGTGCTCCAGAGTTTTGACCGAAAACGAAAGGGCCGAGCTCCACAAGAATGCTGGCATCGGCCCCTGGTCTGTCTTGCGTTCTCGGTTCCGTCAGCCTCTACTGCCCTTCAGGCGACGGCGCAAAATAGCCCTTGCGTACCTGCACCTTCATGTCTTCGCCTTTGCACTGCACCGCGATGTGCCGGAAGGTGCCGTCCTGCCTGGCGTTGGTCGGTGTATAGCTGGCCACATACTGCGTGCGCAACTCTTCTTCAATCTGCTGAAACGCTGCTTCGAGCTTCTTTCCGTTATTGCCCACGTTGATCATTCTTCCGCCGGTTTCCTCACTCATTTTCTTTGCAGCGGAGTATCCGTTGTAGCCCCAGCCGCCATAGAACCCCACGTCCGCAATCAGGATCACGTAGATGATGGCATTCGATTTTTGAGCGGCGGCGATCGCGTCCTGAATCTTCATCCGGCTGCCCTGATCATCACCGTCTGTGAGAATGATCATCGCCTTGCGGCCGTTTTCCTGGGCCAGCTTTTCGTTCGAGGCCAGGTAGATCGCGTCGTAGAGCAGGGTGCCCCGCGGCGTCCCGTGCACAGGAACGGGCCCTCCGCCAAGTCCCGGTACGCCGGCCCCATTTCCCCCGGCTGTATTGATCTCGGCCTTGTTCATTGCCCGGCTCAGCAGCCTCGCGCTGCTGGTGAAGTCCTGCAGCAGATCGACATCCACATCAAACGAAAGCAGGAACGCCTGGTCTTTAGGCTTCAAAACCCGCTCAAGAAAATCGCTTCCCGCCTGCTGCTCCAGGGGAAGAACCATCTGCTGGCTTCCTGAAGTGTCAAGCAGGATTCCCAGTGTCAAGGGCAGATGCGTCTCGGCGGAGAAATTCTTGAGCGTTTGCGGAACCTTGTCCTCTGTGACAGAGCAGTCCTGTTTCGACAGGTGCGGCACCAGGTTTCCCGCCTTGTCTTTCACGGTGAAAAACAGATCGACCAGATTGACGTTGAGTTTGAGAGTCCCCATCGGCTCCTGCTCCTCAGGCGGGGGAGGCGGTGCGGTGCTCACGGGAGGAGCGTCAGGAGATGGCTCCAACTGGGCCCAGCACGCTGCGGGCAAAAGCGGCAGAGCCAACAAAATCACTGCTTTCAGGGGAACTCGCATCTTGTTCAATTGGACGTCTCCAACACGAAGAGAGCATAACTGAAGTTCAGGTCATTGGGCGTGAAACCTTGCAACTTCCAGCGGCGCGTGCCACACTCTTTCCCTGCTTGGTTGGCGACCTGCAGGCCCCTCTCCGCGTCTGATATTCTGAGGGTTGCAGCCGTGTTTGTTCTGCGTTGAGCAGGGGTTGCAGCCATCTAGCCGCCTTGAGCGGCCGGCGGGCAGTTTTGGAGGGATGGATTCCTGTGAACCGAGGTTTCAAGGCTCTGGCGCTTACCGCAATTCTGGGATCTGCTCAGGTTCTCAGCACTGCGGCGCTGGCTCAGCAAACGCAGGACGCGCAGCAGGCCGTCCCGGATGCGCCCGCACCACGACCGGCGCCATTGTCAGATTTGGGTCCGATTACTCCCGGCCGAGGCGCCGGAAGCGAAGCTCCGCCGTCCGCTTCCACCGCTGACCAACCGCCAGCCCCCCAGGCGCCCTCCAGCCAGCCCCCAAGTCAGGTCAAGGATCAGATTCAGACCGCTCCGCCCGAGACTGGCAATATCGATGATATCGGCGCAAAGCTAGTCCTGAATGCAACTTACGTCGAGGTTCCCGTTACCGTAAAGGATCCAAAGGGCAAGCCGGTTGCCGGGCTCACCTGGCGTGACTTCAAGGTCTTTGAAAACGACACCCGTGAGCCGATCCGGATCTTCAGCGTCGACCCTGCGCCTCTCTCGATCGCATTTGTCATTGATCAGAGCCTGACGACAGACGTAATGGCCAAGGTCAACCAGTCGCTTGATGCCCTTCAGGGCGCACTCAGCCCCTATGACGAGGTTGCGGTTTTCTCCTACAACAACGGAGCGCAGGAGCGTACCGGGTTTACGGGCGCCCAAAGTAGCCGACTTCCCGCTGTACTTGCCCTCACCAAGGAGACCGGACGCGAAGCCCTGGTTCCCATCAACAGCGGCCCCTTTGGCGGCTGCAGCATCACCAAGAATGGTGGCTGCGTCGATTCCAATGCCACGGTGCAGCAGGGTGGCTCCGTTGGCAACCCGTCGTTCATCACGATCCCCAAAGAGATCCACACCCTCAACGACGCCATCCTGGCTGCTGCAAAAGAGCTTTCCACGCGCCCCAAGGGTCGTCGCCGCGTTATCTACGTCGTGTCTGACGGCAAGGAATACGGCAGCAAAGCTACCTACAAGGACGTGCTGCGCTATCTGCAGACCAACAAGATCGCCGTTTACGGCACCTTGGTGGGAGACTCGGCCCGTTGGGGTGTCGGGTACGTCAGCCGCTTCCATTTACCCTTCACGATGTATGACAACCGTCTCATGGGATATATTCTCGCCACAGGCGGCATCCCTGAGTCTCAGAGTGACTCAGACGGCATTGAGAAGAGCTACGCGCGCATTGCCGAGCAGGCGCGTAACCAGTACACGCTTGTCTACGCCAGTCACGAGCCGCTCATCGACGGGAAGTACCGCAAGATCGAGGTGCGCGTCGACAGGCCCGGTGTCGAGGTCATCGCGAAGAAGGGATACTACCCCTCTGGCCAGGACCAGAAGTAGCCTATGGCTTCGTCTGGCGCAGCCGCAGGCTTCGGCCTGCTTTCGGCAGCGACATGGGGCGGCGCAGACTTTGCTGGGGGCCTCGGTGCGCGACGCGCTTCATCGTTGCTCGTCACTGTATCCGGCCAGATCATTTCCCTGCTGATTCTGATTGCTTTCACTTTCGGCCTGCATTTGGCCGTTCCGAACAGGTTTCAAATTGTATGCGCCGCAATCGGCGGGTTTGAAGGCGCGCTGGCCCTCGCCATCTTCTACCGCGCGCTTGCGATGGGTGCGATGGGCCTTACCGCTGCCCTTACGGGGCTTCTAACCGCCTTCGTTCCCGTCGTCTTTGAGTTCTTCCACACAGGCCGCCCCGCACCGCTCACCGCCTTCGGACTGTTCATTGGTTTTGTTGCGATCTGGCTCATCACGCACACGCCCGCAACAGCGGGAACAAACTCGCCTCCAAAAGCTCTCTTGCTGGGTGCGTTTGCCGGGCTCGGCTTTGGAGCCCAGTTGATCCTCTTCAAACTGGGCAGCGTAGGTGGAGTCCTCTGGGCGCTCACATCGGGCCGCATCGCCGGAGTCAGCGCAATTGTGATGGTAATGGCGTTTGCTCCCCCTCCGGGCCCCTGGCGGGGATTCTGGATCGCTGGCATCGTTTCGGGTTCTCTCGACAGCATCGGAAACCTGTTCTATATGCTGGCTGCCCGGTTTGGCCGCCTCGACGTCGCAGCAGTAATCTGCTCCCTCTATCCGGCCGGTACAATCCTCCTGGCTGCTGTGATCCTTCGTGAGCGCCCAACCCGCCGCCAGCTTGCCGGGATGGCAGTGGCCCTCGCCGCAGTGGCGCTCCTCAGTCTCTAACCGAAGCGCTCGAGCGTGGATCGACCTCTCCGAGAAGCCGCAACCGCTGGAAAGGCTCCCGCCCCTTTTCCGGGTATCCCGTCGATACACTCTGGTTATTGTGCAAAGAGTTTTCAGGCGGCTATACTCAGTCCGTCAAAGTGAAATCACGCTTTTTCATCTTCGTCTCCGCGCTGATCGCCCTGGCCATGTGCGCGCCCACCTTACGTGCGCAGAGGCACTTGAGGACCGCGCATTCGCGAACGGATGTGGGACGTATCGCGGCCACCGCGGGACTTGACCGGCAATTGGATGTTGCCGGCGCGCGAACGCAACGTCGTGAGCTCGTCGCATCGCCTCTGAAGCATCACAAACCCTCGACACGGTCAAGTCGGAGACGTGGCAAGAAGATCTCCATCCAGAGCGCCGAGTTGCCGCCGACACGCTGCTATTCCCCCGGCCGATACCTGGTTTCTTTCGCGTCGGTGGCCCTCCAGCATGTGCGCGGACCCAACCCCTCGCGCGGTCCACCCTCCTTCCTCTCTCTTTAGGTTTGCTTCCGCACACCTGAATGACACGGCTTGAATGAGCCGTTTCGTTCTCTTCCCGCTCGGTTCATCGCACCTGGTGCTGCCGAGGTTTTTGCAGGTACACGGGAGCGGGTGCGGTACGTCATCAGCGCAAACCAGCCGCTTGAAGGATCGCATGTGCGCATGTCTCCTTTCATCGCGGCTCGCCCGGCGAGAGTTTACGGGCGGAGTAATAGCGATGCTTTCGGTACGGCACCTGCTTCGATTCGATGGTCCTTGCCCGACCATACCTCCGAATGGTGGCCACGGTTCTTCTGCATCCGTGATTGCGAAGTTGAGAATTTTAGGCCGCCAGCGTGGAGAACCAGAGTTTCAGGCTCGACCGTCCTCTCCGTGAGGGACGGGAGCCATCGGGTGGCGTAGTCACCTCCGCTCCGGTGACTTGCCCAGCAGAGTGGGTGTTGGCAGACAGCACTCACTCTGCGGAACTTCAACAGCAGTTTTGCGGCTTCCTATGGTATGGAAAAAAGCACGCAAACGGCTTGCCACCTTCCTCGCTCCGGTGGCTGGTCGCACGGGCTGGGGTGCCACGAGCAGGTGTCACCTCGGCCCGTCGAATCCCCGGCTCCATGCCTCTGATATCACTAAATCGATTGGCTGAAAGGCTGATTCCTGTTGATCCATCGAGTCTGACTCGCTTCGATTTTTTCCGGGCACATTCACTTTAAGTTGTGCGAATATAGTCGGGCGGCGGTTCAAACCAAGGCCGTGTGTTTCACTTCGGGAGATTCTTTGCATTCCCCAACTGCAAAGGAGACGCTCGCGTTATGTTGCCCCCATCTGTAAGTGTTGCCGATCAATCGCCCGCCAGGATCCTCGATATCATCCTCCGCAGCACCCTGTCGCTCGTTGAAAGCTACGGGCCGCGTGTTCACGAGAGCACGACTCTGAACGATCTGAAGGTCGCATTCCGGTCAACGATCGCGGAACTTCAGCGGATCGATGCGGTCGAACGCGCGGGGCAGGCGAAGCCTCAGAACTGATCGAACCCCTATACGCACGAAAGGCCCGCGCCCTCCGGCACAGGCCTCTTTGTATTCCAAGCGCACCGTCGGCAAACCGATCCGGAGACGCTGACTACTTCTGCTCAGTACCCGGTGGCGGTGGCGGCGGCTGAACCGCAGCCTGTTGGGTTGTCTGCGTCGGAGGTGTCGGTTCGCTGATTCCCTTGATGCCTTCGCGAAATCCCTTCAGACCCTCGCCCAACCCCTTGCCCAGTTCTGGCAGCCGCTTGGCGCCAAACAGCAGAAACGCCACGATCGCCAGCACGATTAGGTGCCATGGCTGCAATAAGTCACCCATCTCTCTTCCTCCGCGCGCCCCCTGTTTCTCGGCCCGCTATCAACGTTATTGTCGCACAAAGCCCGCGCGGTGCGGTGATCCAAGCCACTTCACCTGGGAACGTCAGTTTACCTTGGCCGGATTGCCCAGCCGTTCCGTTACCATGCCGAAGAAGCTTCTCAGGTCCTCTTCGTCGCCAAGGGTCAGCCTTCGATATACCTTAAGGAGAGGGAAAAGCCTGGATCCTCGCACGTCCACGGCCGGAACTGCCATATCCCCGCCAGGATACTGGGTCATTTCCCAACTGCCGGCATATCGCCGCCGAAGCACCTCTCCCAGGTAGCTCCCCCAGAGACGCGACTCGAAATCGAGGTCGATGTTCGGGTCTTCGCCAACCATCACAAGGATCTCGTCCAACGCGTTGATCGATTCAGCCGAGAAATCCAGCTTCTCCCGGTACTCGACCGTGGCGGCCTCGACCGCGCCCAGCGCATACCCCTCCATCATCGCTCCCAGGTCAGGAAAGGAAGCGGCTTCAAGTCGTTCGCGTAACTTGTTCACCTTGATAAGACTAGGCCTCCCACTATTGGTTATTGGACGCTGCAGAATCCTCGGGGGTTCAATCGCATCTACATCTCTATGGCAGACTTGAATCAGGCAGCGGGGTCCCTCCACCGATGAAGCTCTCCAGGAAACTCGTTCTCAGCGCAGTGTTTGCGTTCACCTTTTTCGAGATCCTTGCGCCGGGATCCGCTTCATCTGCGAGCCGCGACATCTATCCCGATCCTTCTCAGGCGAAATCAGACATCGCGGCCGCTCTCAAGAGTGCTGCAGCCAGCCATAAGCGGGTGCTGCTGGACTTCGGCGGCAACTGGTGCGGCGACTGCATCGTTCTTGATATGTACCTCCACAGCCCCGACAACCGGCCCATTCTTGAGGCTAACTTCGTTCTCGTTCACGTCAACGTCGGACACATGGACGAAAACACCGACATCGCCGCCCGCTACCAGATCCCGCTGGACAAGGGCGTTCCGGCTCTCGCTGTCCTCAACGAACAGGGCAAGTTGCTCTACAGCCAGAAAGGCGGTGAGTTCGAAGCCATGCGCCGAATTCAAGCAAGCGCCGTCACCAGCTTCCTGGTCCAGTGGAAACCCGTGAAGCCCGGATGTTCCGTCGCCATGGTCACGTGCTAGCCGATAGCTGAGCGCAGCTATCCGCCTGATTGCAGCGGCGCCAGGTGCTTGGTGTTCTGATACGTGTATTGAATTCGGTGAATGACCGTGATGGTCGAAAGCACCGCCAGAACCCACAGAACCGGCGCCATCACGCCCCAGTGGTTGAACAGCGCGCCGAGCAGGATAAGCACGATCCGCTCCGGCCGCTCCATGAATCCCACCTTGCACGACCCGATCAGCGCCTCCGCGCGAGCCCGCGTGTAGCTCACCATCAGAGACGTCACCATCACAAACGCGACCAGCACTACGTATCGAAACCGGTTGATGCGCCCGTAGTAAACCAGCAACCCGAAGAACAGCACGACGTCCGAGTACCGGTCGATCACCGAGTCAAAGAACGACCCGAATACCGTCACCTGGTTGTTCCGCCGGGCCACGCGCCCGTCCAACATGTCGAAAATACCAGCGCCGAAGATCACCATTCCCGCGTAGAAGAACATGCGGTCCGCATTCGTTGCGCCCGCGTGTCCAAACAGGAATGCAGCGACGATGTTGATTACCAGGCCTATGAATGTCAGCGTGTTTGGGGAGATACGAGTCAGCGCCAGACCGTGCACAATGCGGTCAAGAAGCCAGCCGCAGGCACTGCCGAAAGCACTTGTCCAGGTCATCCGATTCTTCCTGCCTACTTCTCAACGACGTCGTCAGATGCTTGTTCATCCTCATCCACTTCGTCGTGTACTGTCGTTAACTTCAGTATCTCGAGTTCGCGTTTGCCGTTCGGCGTCACAATCGTTGCCGTATCACCCACCTGCTTGCCGACCAGGCCCCGGCCGATCGGCGACGTCGTCGAGATCAGCCCCTTGGCCACATCAGACTCTTCGCTCGTAACCAGCCGGTACTCGATCTCTTCGTCCTTGGTTGAGTCAAACACGACCACCGTCGAGCCGAACCCGACTCTATCCTTTGGAATATTCGCCAGATTGACGAGCGACAACTCCGCCATGCGGCGTTTTAGCTGGCCCAGGCGCGCATTCACAAAGTCCTGCCGCTGCTTCGCCATGTGATACTCGGCGTTCTCAGAGAGATCGCCCATGGCTACCGCCTTTTTGATCTCGGCCGGCAGTTCGTGGGCAAGCTCATGCTCAAGTGCGTGAATCTGCTTGAGCAACTGCTTTCTGATATGGTCGGGCATTCTAAGTCCGTGGCGGCGAGCGGGGCTGCTCAACCGCGAGAGATGAAACCGCTAGAAATCTCATTATACGCGGCCAAGCCACGCCCAGCGGCAGGAGAAGCCCCGCCCCGTCCTCCGGTCTATACTGTCCGCAACCGTGGAGGAGCCCAGATGCAAGTCCGCCAGAGCCTCCCTCTCTTCCTTGCGATCACAACTCTCGTTTCAGCGGCTCACTCTCAGACAAATCAGCAGCAGGTAGTTCGCCGTCCCGACGGTGGCGCCAACGGCAGCATGGAAAGCATCTTCATCCCACCCAGGCCGGGCGCCCCGTTCAGCTTCACTCTCGCAGCGGAGTGGACTCGCTCCACCGGCAATGGCGGCTCTTTCACCCTGGTCAATGAGCGCCGCATCGTGCGCGACAGCAAAGGCCGCATCTACCAGGAGCGTGCCGCGCTTGTCCCCAGGAACGGCGACGTGAAGACTTTCGTGACCACGATCCAGATCACCGATCCCGACCAGCACACCTGGTACAACTGCATCGTCGCGACCAGGGTGTGTGACCTCTATCGCTACCGTCTCAGCAGCACCGACAACTTCCTGCCATTCACCGGCATCACGGGCACGGGCCTCGGCGGCAAGGTGTCGCATCAGCATGAAGACCTCGGTGTCAGCAGCACGCTTGGCGAGGACACCCACGGCTATCGAGAGACCACCATTCTCGAGCCTGGCGTCATGGGCAATGACAAGCCGATGGTCACTGTGCACGAATTCTGGTACTCGCCGCGCCTCGCCGTGAATCTCATCTCGATCGTCGATTCCCCGTTGTCGGGCAAGCAGATCTTCACTGCAAAAGAACTCACCACCTCTGAGCCCGACCCGAGTCTGTTTGAGGTTCCCGCCGGCTATAAGATCGCCGACCACCTCAACGACGAGAACTGATCGGCAAGGGATCGGAGCTTTACGCAATTCCGATCAAGACTGATCTGACGCGGGGCGCTGTCCTCATCTCGCTCTGCTTCTGCCCCTCCACCATTCCGGATTTATACTCCCGCCATGCGCATTCCTACCGTTCTTGCCGCACTGTATCTTTCGCTCGCTGTCTCCAACGCCATTTCGCAGCAGGCTGCCGAACCAAAGCCCCCTACAGCGGAGGAGGCAAAGGCTTTCGTCGACAGCGCCAACACAGATCTGCTCAAGCTCAACACTGCGGCCGCGCACGCCGAGTGGACGGCGAAAACCGACATTACGGAGGACACCGAGGCCACAACCGCACTTCTCTCCGGCCAATTCAATGCGCGAAACCTGGAACTGGTCGCGGAAAGCCATCGCTTTGACCGCGTCGATCTGCCGCCCGACATCCGACGGCAAATCAAGCTCCTGCAAGTGGGAGCGCCGGCAGCGCCAAGGGATCCCAGGCTCCTCGCCGAACATTCAGAGCTGGCAGCGCAACTCACCGCCATGTACGGCAAGGGGAAATACTGCCCGGGCACGAAGGCAGGCCAGGTACCCGCTCCCGATGTAAGGTGTCTTGGGGACGATCAGCTCGCTGTCCTCATGGCCACTTCCCGCGACCCTGAAGAGCTTACGAGGCTTTGGGTAGGCTGGCACGCCATCGGTGCGCCGATGCGCGAAAAATATGCGCGGTTCGTCGAGCTGCAGAATATCGGTGCACGCGAGCTCGGCTACCGTGACACTGGCGAACTCTGGCGCGCCAATTACGACATGACCCCGGCGGAGTTCTCTGCCGAACTCGATCGCGCATGGGCACAACTCGAGCCTCTCTATCGCGAACTTCATACTTACGTCCGCTCCCGTCTGATTGCAAAGTACGGCAAAGCCGCTGACCGCCCTGACGGTCTGATCCCCGCGCAACTTCTCGGCAACATGTGGGCCCAGGAATGGGGCAACATCTATGATCTTGTTGCCCCCATCGACCCCCGCCTCGCGCAGTTCAAGCCCATCGATCTCGAGGCAGCGCTCAAAACGCAGATTGCCCAGAGCGATCCCGCTGCAGCGCCGGCCTTTGCATCGCGAACCGATCCAAGCTCCGACGCCGGATACGCAGCGAGGCTTGCTGCCGCCCACGACATGGTCCGCTACGGGGAAAGCTTCTTCACTTCGCTCGGATTCGAGCCGCTACCCAGGACCTTCTGGGAGCGATCGCAGTTTATCCATCCCCGCGATCGAGAAGTCGTTTGTCACGCATCTGCGTGGGACATCGATTCGGTTGATGACCTGCGCGTGAAGATGTGCATTGAGGTCACTGCCGACTACTTCACCACAGTGCATCACGAGCTTGGGCACAACTTCTACCAGCGCGCTTACAACCAGCAACCGTTCCTGTTCCGCAACGGGGCCAACGACGGCTTTCACGAGGCGATCGGCGACGCGATCGCACTCTCCATCGCGCCTGCCTACCTGAAGACCCTCGGCCTTGCCGAATCCGAACCGCCTGCCGAGGCCGATATTCCGCTGCAGCTCCGCACAGCCCTCGACAAGGTTGCGTTTCTGCCCTTCGCGCTCGCCCTCGACAAATGGCGCTGGCAAGTCTTCTCGGGAGAGATCAAGCCCGCGGACTACAACAAGGCCTGGTGGGAACTGCGTGCGAAGTACCAGCGTGTCGCTCCGCCCGTCGATCGTACCGAGGCTGATTTCGATGCCGGAGCGAAGAACCATATTCCCACGAACGTTCCTTACGCGCGCTACTTCCTCGCACGCATCTACCAGTTCCAGTTCTTCAAGGCGATGTGCGACGCCGGCGGATACAAAGGCCCCCTCAACCGCTGCAGCTTTTACGGTTCAAAGGAGGCAGGAGCAAAGCTCAAGAAGATGCTTGAGGCCGGCCAGTCGCAAACCTGGCAGCAGACGCTCAAAGAAATGACTGGAACCGAACACCTTGACGCACAACCGATGCTTGACTACTTCGCCCCTCTCTACGCCTGGCTCAAGGAGCAGAACAAGTCCGCCGCGCGCTGAAAGCTGAGTGCCCCATCCATGCGACAGCCTCACGTCGCATGGGTGGGAACTACTACTGTGCTGCCGCCTTCTTGTCCGATACCATCTTGATCGGCTCGATCGTCCCATCTTCGTTGTAATAGAGCGGCGCCACACACACGCGCCGTTCATAGGGGCTTGGTCCCGCGACGTGGTAGAAAACGTACCACTTCCCCTTGAACTCGGCGATGGAACCGTGCACGTTGCGAGAGCGGTTGTCGAGAATGACGCCCTTGTACTCGAACGGTCCCGTTGGCCCTTTCGCCACGCTGTATTCCATCAGGTTTGCCACCATGTCGCCTCTGTTGGAGGGATAGCTGAAGTAGTAAACCCCGTTCCGCTTATGGACCCAGATCCCTTCGTGATAATTGTGCAGATCGAGAACCTGGATCGGTCCGTCCCGGGTGATCATGTCCGGCTTCAGCTTCACAACTCCGAGCTTGCCGCTGCTGTTCCCGAAGTAGAGATACGCCTGCCCGTCGTCATCGATGAACACCGCCGGATCGATTGACCGGATGCCGGCTTCATTCCGCGAGATGAGGGGTTTTCCCAGTGCGTCTTGGAACGGTCCCGTCGGCGAATTGGAAACAGCAACGCCGATCTGGTCGTCGGCAGGAAAGTAGAAATAGTACTTTCCATTCCGCTCGATGCAGTCGGGCGCCCACGCGTGCTGTTTCGCCCATGTGATGTCCTTCAGGCTGAAGATCACGCCATGATCCTTCCAGTGGACCATGTCATCCGTGGAGAAAACGTGCCAGTCGAACATCTCCCAGTCCTTGTTTCCCGCTAGGTCGTGGGAAGGATAGATGTAAAGTCGCCCATGGAATACGCGTGCGGAGGGATCGGCCTGAAAGTCTGGAAGGATCTGATGTTGCGCACAGGCGAGCACGGTTGCGATGCAAAGGCTGCCGCTGAGAAGCGGCGCGCGAATGAGCCGGTATCTGAACATTAGCATTGTCCCAATTTCATTCTATGGCCGGGTGTGTGGCTCCCTTGTCCAGGAACTCCTGCAGAATAAGCGTCGCTGCCACCTGGTCCACCACGAAGCGGTGCTTGCGCCGCGCTTGCCCTGCCTCATACAGCAGCTTGTGTGCTTCCTGAGTCGTCAGGCGCTCATCCCACAGGTGGATGGGCAGTCCGGCCAGCCTGCCAAGTTCCGCGGCAAATGCCCGGACCTTTGCGGCTTGCGGACTGATCTCTCCTGTCAGCCTGATTGGATTGCCTACAACGATTCCTGCCACGCCAAACCTCCGGCAAAGCCGTGCAATAGAACGCAGGTCCTCTCGTCGGTTTCGACGGCGCTCCAGCGTCAGCACAGGTTGAGCGGTCAATCCGAGTTCATCCGACACCGCGACGCCGATCCGCTTGGTTCCGACATCAATGGCGAGGTACCGGGGCGGTCTCAATGTCTCCAACTTGGCGCTCCTGTGGCAAAACCGGAGTTGATATATCCCGGAGCCAGAACACTTGAGTCGACGCGGTCCAACAGGAGCGGCGACACTGAAATACGCTCATTGG
>Ga0335069_10011658_pt1 | contig 12389 bp, 9 predicted proteins | sample Lox_Sample_11_FD_206714 | JGI IMG/M metagenome (GOLD analysis project Ga0335069, IMG submission 206714) | Soil microbial communities from Loxahatchee National Wildlife Refuge, Florida, United States - Lox_Sample_1.1 | ecosystem: Environmental > Terrestrial > Soil > Wetlands | place: USA: Florida...
CGTGGAAGCTGCCGCGCGCGCCACGCGCACAGGAAGCGTGGGAGTGATCGGCACCAAGGGAACCATTGCAAGCCGGGCCTACCAACGCCGCCTGGAGGAACGCGGGATGCGCGTGTGGGCGCGCGCCTGCCCCATGCTGGTGCACGTGGTGGAGGAGGGGCTGGTGGATTCCGAGGAGGCCCGCCTGCTGGTGGACCAGTATCTGAAAGGGCGGCCGGAGATTGACACGCTGATTCTAGGGTGCACGCACTATCCGCTGCTCAAAGGGATTCTGGCCGAAACCGTGGGACCGGGCGTGACGCTGGTGGATAGCGCCGAAGCCACGGCGGATGTGGTGAGCGCGGCCTTTGCGGGGGAGCCGGTGCGGGAGGGCTTCGGGCGTGTGGTCCACTTTGTGACCGGCGATCCGGTGGCGTTCGCTCACACCGCGCAAGTGATTGGCGGGGTGGCGGGCGAAATTGTGCCGCTGCCGGTCACGGAGCTATCTGGAAAGCTCCAGCCCGTGGAAGAGCGCCCGTAGCCGGTGCGGCGCCGGAGTGGGCGCGGCAGTTACCCCCCCCCGGGCAGCGCTGCGCGGCTCAGGTTCAGGCGGTTCACATCCTCTGACAGGGGCGCGGCCGCTCGGCCGCGATTGCCCGCCGCCGGCGTGTTCCCGGCCAGGCGGGCGGTTTATTGAAAAGGCGCGGCGCCCTTAGTTGAGCAGGCGCCCCTGGGTCAGGTAGGCCGGGGTATCGACCAGATCGTCGAGGTCAATGGGCGCGTCCGCTTCCGGAAGTTCCGCGGCCAGCATCGGATCGGGCTCCACTTCGGCCCGGGGCTCGGGCGGGGCGTCCGCCGCGGGCGGCGCGGCCTCGGAGGCGCTTTCGGCCGCCGCCGGTACGGCATAGTGCGGCACGGACGCGGCGTCGGCCGCCACTCCGGTAGCGATCACTGTGACCTTCACGGAATCCCCCATGGATTCGTCCAGAATCACGCCGAAGGTCAGATGCGCTTCGTCGGACTGCGCGGCCTCGCGCACCAGGGCGCAAGCCTCATTGACCTCATGGAAGCTCAACTGCCTCGACCCGGTGAGGTTAATCAGGATTCGCGCGGCTCCGGCGATCCGCGTATCTTCCAGCAGGGGGCAACTGATGGCCTGCCGCGCGGCTTCCACAGCGGCGTTGGCGCCGCGCGCCAGGGCGGTGCCCATCATGGCGTAGCCGGCGCCGGCCATCACGGCGCGGATGTCGGAGAAGTCGCGGTCAATCACGCCGGTGGTGTTGATGATGTCGCTGATGCCCTGTACGGCCTGGTAGAGCATGTCATCGGCGAGCTTGAAGGCATCCAGGAAGCTGACGCCGCGCGGCGCCAGCGCCAGGAGCCGCTCGTTGGGGATGGTGATGACTGTATCGACGCAAGAGAGCAATCCGCGCCGCCCTTCCTCGGCCAGGCGCATGCGCTTGGGGCCTTCGAAGGAGAACGGCTTGGTGACCACGGCCACCGTGAGGGCGTCCAGTTCCTTGGCCAGCGACGCCACCACTCCGGCCGCGCCCGTGCCCGTGCCGCCCCCCAGGCTGGCAGCCACGAAGACCATGTCCGCGCCCTGCAGCAGTTCCACAATGTCGTCGGTATTTTCGAGCGCCGCCTGGCGGCCCGTTTCGGCGTTGGATCCGGCGCCCAAGCCCTTGGTAAGGCGCGCGCCAAGCTGCAGCTTGTGGGGCGCATCGCAAGCGCTCAGAGCCTGAAGGTCCGTATCCATGGCGTGGAATTCCACGCCGCCAAGGCCTTCGCGAACCAGACGCGAGACCGCGTTGCATCCGCCGCCGCCGATGCCGATCACCTTGATGCGGGTGCCGGAGCGGGTTTCTTCCTGGATCTCGTATTTGAGGTTGTCGATTTCGTTGTCGATGGTCGCCATTTCTTCACCTCGCTGCAAATAGGGGCCCCTGACCGGAGTTGCGCGCGCTTCCTAGCGCAGAATTTTCCCCAGCCAGCCTTCGGAATCTTCTTCTTTCTTGGCCTGCGTCCTTAGTCGCGCCGAATACATCGCCAGCCCGGCGGCCACGCACCATTCCGGACCGCTGAGCGATTCCGGCCAATCCTGCAGGCCGACGGGCAATCCGTAGCGCGTTTGGCACTGCAGGACGCGCGCGCCCACATCGAGCAGCCCCGGCAGGCGCGCGGCGGACCCGGTGAGGAACACGCCGCCGAGGAGCGCGTTCTCCATGGCCACGCGCGCCAGTTCACCGCGCACAAACTCGAAGAGATTCTCCGCGCGCGCCTCCAGAACGCGATTGACGGCCATCTCCGTGGCTTCCCGCCGGTCCTGATTGTCCGCCGTGGGCAGTTCCACGTACGAGTTCGCCGGGCAGAGCTCCGGCAGCGTGCCGCCGAACTCCAGCTTCACCGTTTCGGCGTCGTCGAAATTCAGGACCAGGGCGTGCGCCAGATCGGAAGAGAAATGGTCGCCGCAAACAGGCTTGGTGGAAGCCAGGTACAGGCCATCGCCGTAGTAAGCCACCATATCGGTGGAATGCGCGCCGATATCCACCAGGGCGATGCCCTGGCGGCGCTCTTGCGGCAGCACGGCGGCGTAACTGGCGGCCAGCGCCTCAAACACAGTCTCTTCCACCAGCAAATGCGCCTGATTGATGGCGCCCACCAGCGAGGTGTGCTCCTGATCCGAGGCCGTAATCAAGTGGACGTTCGCTTCGAGCGTGGAGCCCACCATGCCGCGCGGGTCGCGGAACCCGGGCTGCCCGTCCACCACGAAATCCTGCGGGAACTTGTGCAGCAGCATGCGGTCCGCCAGCATTTGGACCTTGGAAGCGCGCTCCATCACGCGGTTGACGTCTTCCTGCTCCACCACCCGCTCATAACCCAGTTCGAGCGCGCCGCGCGCGTTGTGCCCGCGCACGCCCACGCCGCCGATGCCGGCCACCACCGAACCGAGCGCCACGCCGGAGGCGGATTCCGCTTCGCGCAACGCCGCAACAATGGATTTGGCCACGGCCTTCTGATCGCGAATGGCCCCCTTCACCCAGCCCTGGGAGTCCGCGCAGCCGCTGCCCAGATAGCGGAGCCGCCCCTTGTCCAGGGCGCAAATCACGAGGCGGACGGCGCGGCTTCCCACGTCCAACCCGGCGGCGATCATTCTCTTCTCCGGCATTCCCTATTTCCTTGCGGTGATGCGGTCGTCCAGGCGAAGGTCAAAGGTGGAAGCGCCGGGAGACTCTTTCTCAATTTCGTCGTAGTGGCCCACGAAGTTCTGGTAGCGCGAAGCGAAATCTCCGTCTCCAAGGATCAGCGCGACGGTGTGGTTCTCCACGCGCGCCACAATCTGTAGGTCGCCCGGATCGGAAACATCCACCTCGGAAATGTCCTTGGAAAGGTAGCCCATCTCCTGCTGCAGGCGCAGGAAGGCGGCCACGGCGGCGCGGCGCTGCGCGGGGGACTGGTCCGCGCGAAGGCCGTCCAGCACGGGGAAGGTGAAGCGCGTCCGCGGCGGAATGCCCAGCAGCTCCCCGGCGGAATCGATCAGTTCCACGCCCGAAGGCAGCGCGGCGAAGGCCACCGGCTTGCGCTCGCGGATGCGCACAATCAGATGGTTCGGCCAGACGCGGGACACCGTGGCATCGGCCACCCAATCGATGGCCAGCAAACGGCGGCGGCGCTCGGCCAGCGGCGCGGTTAAGGCGCCCCGGCCGAAATCGGGCGCGAACACGGCCATAATGCGCGCGCGATCCGCGTACGCCACACCCTGGATGGTGAGCGCGTCGCCGGGTTCCATGGGAAGCGTGAAGCGCGGGTCGGCGGCGACGTAGGCGATGGCCTTGAGCGCGCCCACGGCGGAGGATACCGAGACCAGCGCGCCCAGCGCCAGGCCGAGCCACAGGCGCCAGCGGACAGGAGTCTTACGGGCTTCGCGCGGCATCACGCTCCTCCTTTCAATCTGGAAAGAATCTTCTCCCCGGCTTGCGAGACGCTGCCGGCGCCCAAGGTGACCACCAGGTCTCCGTCGGCCGCGGCGGCCACAACGGCGTCGATGCCGCGGTCCATCGTGCCCACGTACTCCGCGCCACGGTGCCCAAATTGCCGGATGCGATCCACCAGGGCCTCCGCGGAGACGCCTTCAATGGGCTTCTCCGAAGCGGCGTAGATATCCATGACGAAAACCGTATCGGCCTGATGAAACGCCCGCCCGAATTCGTCCATGAGAAGCTGCGTGCGCGTGTAGCGGTGCGGCTGGAAGAGCACGTGAACGCGCCGGAAGCCGCACTGGCGCGCGCCTTCCAGGGTGGCGCGGATTTCCGTGGGATGGTGGCCGTAGTCGTCCACCACCGTGACGCCGCGCTCCTTGCCGCGGATCTGGAAGCGCCGGTCCACGCCGGTGAATCCGGCCAGGGCTTCGCGCGCCACATCCGGCTTCACGTCCAGTTCCAGGGCGACGGCGATGGCCGCGGTGGCGTTGAGCACACAGTGCCGCCCCGGCAGCTTCAGGTGGAAGGAGCCGAGATCGGCGGCGCCGCGCCGGAGCCGGAACTCCGTGGAGAACGGGCCGCAGGAAATGGAGCCGGCTTCCATGGACGCCTGCGCGGTAGTCCCGTAGGTAATGGTGCGGCGCGTGATGGAAGGCAGGATGGCCTGGACATTGGGATCGTCCAGGCAGACGATGGCGGCGCCGTAGAACGGCACCTTATTCACAAACTCCGCGAAGGCGGCGCGGGAAGCTTCAATGGTCGGATAGTGGTCCACGTGCTCGCGGTCGATGTTGGTCACCACCGCGATGATGGGCGCCAGCTTGAGGAACGAGCCGTCGCTTTCGTCCGATTCCACCAGCAGAAAGTCGCTGCGCCCCAGGCGGGCGTTGGAACCCGCGGTAGCGGCGGTGCGCCCGCCCACCACTACCGTCGGGTCCAGGCCGGCGTGATTGAGAATGGCCGCGGCCATGGAGGTGGTGGTGGTCTTCCCGTGGCTTCCGGCCACGGCGATGCCGTATTTCAAGCGCATCAGCTCCGCCAGCAGCTCGCCGCGTGGGATCACCGGAATCTGCCGCCGGCGCGCCTCGCGCACCTCGGGATTCTGTTCATTGACAGCGGAGCTCACGACAATGGCGCGCGCGTCGCCCACGTGGGCCGCATCGTGCCCTTCGTAGATGAGCGCTCCCATGGCCGAGAGCCGCTCGGTGATGGGGGAGAGCTTGAGGTCCGAACCGCTGATCCGGTAGCCGAGATTGAGCAGAACCTCGGCGATGCCGCTCATGCCGATGCCGCCGATGCCGATGAAATGCAGGTGCTGGGGACGAAAAAACATTTCCTTACCGTATTGTTTCGGGTCGAGGCGCCGCTGTCAACCGAAAATGCGCGGTTTCCTCCAGAATCACGGCTGCCCGGGCAGCCGCGCCGGGCCGCGCCAGCCTGCGCGCCGCGTGGCTCATGGCCGCCAGCGTTTCCGGCGCGGCCGTGAGTTCGGATACAACAGCGAAGAGCCGCTGGCCTGTCATTTCAGAATCCTTCACCAGGCGCGCCGCGCCGGCGCGCTCCATAGCCTCCGCATTGCGGGTCTGGTGGTCGTCCGCCGCAAAGGGAAACGGAACCAGCACGGCGGGCTTGCCGGCCGCGGCCAGCTCGGAGACGGCGCCCGCGCCGGAGCGGCACACGATGAGGTCCGCCGCCGCGAAGACCGCCGGCATGGCGGCGATGAAGGGGACCACCTCGCCCTCCAGGCCCGTCCCGGCGAACTCCGCGCGCAAGGCTTCGCAGGCCTCCGGGCCGGTCTGGTGGATAATTCGTACCGGCAGGCCGGCGCGCTGGAAGAGCGGCCAGCTCTCCTTCACGGCGCGATTGAGAGTGCGCGAGCCTTGGCTGCCGCCGGTCACCAATACCGTGAACGGGCCGCCCGGCGCTTTCGGAGGGACCTGGAAGAACTCCTCGCGCACCGGGAGGCCGGTGAGTTCCGCCCGGCCGGCGGCGAAAAAGCGAGCCGTCTCCGGAAAGGAAACCAGCGCGCGGCGCACGAAACGGCCGATCACGCGGTTGGTGAATCCGGGCACGGCGTTGGGCTCCATGACGATCACGGGAGTGCGCCGCAACAAGGCCGCCATTACCGGGGGCCCGGCGGCGTACCCGCCGATGCTGAACACGGCGTCGACGCCGCGCAACAGGCCCAGGCACTTCGCCGTGGCGAAAGGGAGCGCCGCTAGAGTGGCCAGCTTACGTCCCAGCCCGACTCGATTGAGCCCGCCGACGGAGATGAGTTTAAGATGGAAGCCCTCCGCCGGAACCAGCTTGTTCTCCAGTCCCCGGGAGGTGCCCACGAAGAACAGCGAATGCCCGCGGCGGCGCAATTCCCGTGCGACGGCAAGCAGCGGAATGACGTGCCCTCCCGAGCCGCCGCCGGCCAGCAGAAATCTCGCCCCTTCGCCCGTTGGTTTAGCCGGCATGCTCCGCCACGTTCATCAGGATCCCCAGCAGCGCCAGGGTGCTCAGCAGCGAACTGCCGCCGTAACTGACCATGGGCAGCGGGATTCCCTTGGTCGGCATCATCCCCAGCACCACGCTCATATTCATCAGCGCCTGAACCACGACGATCACCGTTGCGCCCAGCGCCAGATAGCGGCCGAAATCGTCGCCCATGCGATAGGTAGCGCGCAGGCCGCGCCAGAAGATGACTCCAAAGCCGAACAGGAGGCCCACGGTGCCCACCAGCCCGAGTTCCTCCCCCACCACGGCGTAGATGAAATCGGTATGGGCCTCGGGCAGGTACAGCAGTTTCTGCCGGCCGTTCATGAGTCCCAAACCCAGCGCCCCGCCGGAACCGATGGCGATCTTCGATTGATCGGATTGATAGTTGGTGTCGTGCGTGGCGAGCGACTTGTTGATGTGCGATTCGATATAGTGCTTCAGCCGGCCGCCCGGATCCACCTTTTCGAGATGCGTGTAGTCCGGATCGAAGAACCGCACAACGCGGCCCAACCGGTACGGCTCTACGCAGACAAAGGCGATCACGCCCGCCAGGCCGATCACGCCGGCCAGCACGCTCGGCTTCCAACCCACGCCGGCCACAAAGAACACCGAAGCCACCGCAACGCCCAGCACCACGGCGGTGCCCAGGTCCGCCACCGCCACGCCGAAGATCACCAGGCCCGTGGCGATGGCGGCGGGCCAAAGCGTGTAGCGGGCGTTGTTGATGGCGGGGGCTCGCCAGGAGATGAAGAAGGCCAGAAAGATGACGAGCGCGGGCTTGGCCAATTCGGAAGGCTGCACGCCGATGGGACCGCCCAAACGCAGCCAGCGGTGGTGCGCGGAATCCAGGAAATAGACCGCGGCGAGCATGGCGAGAATCACGCCGATAAGCCCGAAAGCCACGGAGCGCTGGCGGAACTTGCGGTAGGAAGTCCGCTTGAGCGTCATCATCACCACGGCGGAAACCGCCGCCCAGCACAATTGCAGCGCCAGGAAATGCCACCCGGAATGGATGTCCTTGTTCTCGCTGGCGTTCACCGAGGAGGCGCTATAGAGCATGAGCAGGCCGAAGAAGACGATAGAGACTACCGCCATGAAGAGAGTCCAGTCTGTCTTGAGTCGTTGCGACATTAGTTTCTTGGCTCCAGCGCGTTGATGATTTGCTTGAAGACTTCCCCGCGGTGCTCGAAGCTGCGGAATTGGTCGAAGCTGGCGCAAGCGGGGGCGAGAAGAACCGTGTCCCCTTCCTCCGCGCGGGCATAGGCGTGGGCGATGGCGGCGTCCAGCGTCCCGGACTCCACCAGCGGGACGGCGCCGTTCAGCGCCTGGGAAATTTTCCCGGCGGCCGCGCCGATGAGCAGCGCCGCGCGCGCCTTGGCCGCCAGCGGCTCCCGCAGCACGGTGTAATCGAGGCCCTTGTCCTTGCCGCCGAGGATCACCCACAGGCCGCCATCAAATGCGCTGAGGGCCTTGAGCGTGGCGTCCACGCTGGTGGCCTTCGAATCGTTGTAGAAGGCGACGCCGGAAACCGTGCGGACGAATTCGAGGCGATGCTCGACGGCGTGGAACGTGCGGATGGCAGCGGCGATGTCGCGGGCCGGCACGCCCGCGCGCTTGGCGGCTATGGCAGCGGCGAGCGCGTTCTCCAGGTTGTGGCGGCCGCGAATGGGCACGTCCGCGGCCGGCATCAGGATTTCCTGATCGAGCACCAGATTGCCGTTCGCCAGGTACCCGCCCGGCCCCACCTCGTGCAGTCCGCTGAACCAGCGCACCTCGCCGGCGCTGCGGGCGGCGTAGGAGACGCACATCGGGTCTTCCGCGTTCAGCACGGCGCAATCTCCAGGCTGCTGCGTATCGAAGAGGCGCCCTTTGGCGGCGGCGTACTTCTGGAACGTGTGATGGCGGTCCAGGTGATTCTGCGTGACGTTGAGCGCCAGCCCGATGTCCGCGCGAAACGTGACAATGGTTTCGAGCTGAAAGCTGGAGAGCTCCAGCACGTTCCAGCCATCGTCCCGCGAGGATTCCACCATGGCCGCCACGGCCTTGCCGATGTTGCCGCCCACCTGGACGGGCACGCCGGCGGATTGCAGAATGTGGCCGGTGAGGCTGGTGGTGGTAGTCTTGCCGTTCGATCCGGTGATGCCGATGGTGCGGCCCTTGAGGAACGGCGCCGCCAATTCCAGATCGCCGATGACGCGCACGCCGCGCCGGCGAGCTTCCTGAAGGCCGGGAAGATCGGCTGGCACATCGGGAGACGTAACAATCAGGTCGCAGTCCAGGAACGCTTCGGGCGTTTGCAGCTCAAACGCGATGCCCAGGCGGCCGAGCAGCTCCGCCGCGCCGGGTAGCGCCTCCAGGGGCTTCAGATCCGTGGCCCGCACGGCTGCGCCCTCGCGCGTAAGCAGCTCGACGGCCGCCATGCCGGAGAGTTTCAGACCTACCACCAGCGCCTTGGTTCCTCGGTAGTTCATCGCAGTTTCAATGTTGTCAGCGCGAACAGCGCCAGCACCAGGCCGGCAATCCAGAAGCGCGCAATTACCTTCGACTCCTGCCAGCCGATCTGCTCAAAGTGATGATGAATCGGCGCCATCTTGAAAATCCGTTTGCCGTGGCGCAGCTTGTAGCTGCCCACCTGGAGGATCACCGACACCGCCTCTATCATGAACACGCCGCCGATGAACAGCAGCAGCACTTCCTGCTTAATGAGGATGGCCACCACGGCCATCGCGCCGCCCAGCGAAAGCGACCCGACGTCGCCCATGAAGATTTCCGCCGGATGCGCGTTGTACCACAGGAAGCCGAGGCTGGCCCCGGTCATCGAGCCGCAGAAGATGGTCAGCTCCGAGGTGTGCGGATTGCGGGCGAGCTGCAGGTACTCGGCCAGGCGGACGTCCCCGCCGGCGTAAGCCAGAATGGTAAGCGCGCCGGCCGCAATCACCATCAGCCCGATAGCCAGCCCGTCAAGCCCGTCGGTGAGGTTGACGGCGTTCGAGGTGAACACCACCACCAGGGCGATAAACAGGCAGAACGGCGCCACGCCGAACACGTAGGTCCAGGGATTGTGCATCCACGGGGCAATCAGCAGGGTTGGCTTAAATTGTTTGATGAAGGGGAAGTTCATGGCCGTGGAGTAGTCGCCCCATGAGCGCATGAACAGCAGCACGGCGGCGCAGGCGAATCCCAGCGCGAACTGGTAAATCAGCTTCTGCGTGCCGGTGAGGCCCAGGTTGCGGCGTCCGGAGATCTTGGCGTAGTCGTCCATGAAGCCAATCCAGCCGAAGCCCAGCAGCGCCGCCACGGAAATCCACACATAGCGATTGTTCAGGTCCGCCCACAGCAGCGTAGGCACCACGATGGAAACGATGATGAGGACGCCGCCCATGGTGGGCGTGCCGGCCTTCTTCTGGTGCGATTGCGGGCCGTCTTCGCGAATGTACTGGCCGATCTGAAACTCCCGCAGCTTGCCGATGAGCCAGGGCCCCAGCGCGATGCACAGGAACAGCGCCGTGAGGCTGGCCATGGCCGTACGCACCGTGACGTAGCGGAAGACGTTGAAGGCCTTCTGGTAGCGCAGGAGCTGCTCGTAGAAGAGGTAGTAGAACATAATGAAGCCGCTGGCCGTCAGCGCTCGGCTAAGAACCTTTCCAGGGCCAGCTCCATGCGGACGCCGCGGCTGCCTTTGAATAGAATCGCGTCGCCGGCTCGCGCCATATTGCGGGCTCGCTCGCCGGCTAGCTTCGGATCTTCCACAAACTCGGCGGGCAGCCCTTCGGCCGCCGCGGCCTCCACCATGGCGCGCGCCGCGCCGCGAACGCCGATCAGCAGATCCACGCCGCCGCGCGCGGCATGGCGCCCCACGCGCCGGTGCAAGTCCCCCGAGGCTTCGCCCAGTTCCAGCATTTCACCCAATACGGCGATGCGATGCGCCGCGCGCGTTTCGCGCAGCACATCCAGCATGGACTCAGCGGCCTCCGGATTCGAGTTATAGCAATCGTCCCAAACCACGATGCCGTTATGTTCCAGGCGCTGCCCGCGCATCTTGCCCGGCGCGAACGAGCGCACGGCCTCGCGCAGGCCTTCCGGCGCAACCTCGAACACGCGAGCCACCGCCAGCGCGGCCAGCAGGTTCATAACGCCGTGGCGCCCGGGAACGGAGGATTCAAACTCCACCCCGAGAGCGCGGAAGCGCGAACCGGCCGGCAAGAGATCCACGTTCTCCGCGCGCACTTCCGCCTGTTCCGAAAATCCAAAGGTGACGCTTCTGCCCGGATGATTCCGCTGAAATGCCGCCACCCGTGCATCGTCCGCATTCAGCACGGCCACGCCCGCCCGCGGCAGGGACTCCACCAGCTCCCGCTTGGCCGCCGCCACGCCGTCAATGGAATCGAAAAACTCCACGTGCGCATAGCCCACGTTGGTGACCACGGCGATGTCCGGCCGCGCGATGGCGCCCAGAGCGCGGAGTTCGCCCGCGTGGTTCATGCCCATTTCCAGCACGGCGGCGCGTGCGTCCGCCGGCAGGCGCAGTATGGAGAGCGGCACGCCGATGTGGTTATTCAGATTGCCGTTGGTCTTGCCGATGGGAAAGGCCACGGACAAAAGATGCGCAATGGCGTCCTTCGCGGTGGTCTTGCCCGCGCTGCCCGTCACGCCCACCACCGTGCCGCCCCAATTCTGGCGCGCCCACGCGGCCAGATTCTGCAGCGCGTGCAGCGAATCCGGAACCAGCAGCACGTTGCCCCCGGACGTCTCCGGCAGTTTCTCCACCACGGCGCCGGCCGCGCCCTGGCGCAGCGCGGCGTTCACGTAGCTGTGGCCGTCGTGGTTCGGGCCGCGTAGCGCAAAGTAGAGATCGCCGGGCTGCTGTGTGCGCGTGTCCACGCTCCATCCCGTGGCGGACACGGCGGGCCAGTCTCCGGGCACGCCCAGAACACCCGCAATCCGCTGCAAAGCCAGGTTCATGCTTCGTTTATCCCCCGGTACCCGTAACCATGAAGCACTTCTCTGGCCACCGCGCGATCGTCAAACGGGACGGTGCGGTCCTTCAGCACCTGATAGGTTTCATGACCCTTGCCGGCCAGGATCACGATGTCGCCGGGCAGCGCCTCCTTCAGGGCGTAGCCGATGGCGGCCGCGCGGTCTGGCTCCACAACGTGCGGGGTATCCGTTCGGCGGATTCCCACCAGCGCGTCATTCATGATGTCGAGCGGATCTTCCGAGCGCGGATTGTCGCTGGTCAGGACCACCAGGTCGCTGCCCTCTGCCGCTGCCAGGCCCATGAGCGGGCGCTTGGAGCGGTCACGGTCCCCACCGCAGCCGAAGACGGTGATGACGCGCTTGGGCTTCAAACCTCGCGCCACGGAGATGACGTTGCGCAACGCGTCGTCCGTGTGGGCGTAATCCACAACCACGGTGAACGGCTGGCCTTCATCCACGCGCTCGAAACGGCCCGGAACCGCGCGCAGTCCGGCGATGCCGCGGGCAATGGTCTCCGGCTCGATGCCATGCGCCAGCCCGGCGCCGCACGCCGCGAGGATGTTGTAGACGTTGATTCGGCCAATCAGCGCCGAGGAGAGAGACAAGCGCACCTTGCCGTACTGCGCGTCAAAACGCAGGCCGTTCGTACCGAACGAAATGCGGCTGGCGCGCAGATTGGCGCCCGAGCCGAGCCCATACCAGATGGGTTCCGAACCCGGCGCCACGGGGATCTGGCGGGCATACTCGTCGTCGCGGTTCAGGACGGCGAAGGGCGGGGGCGGCGCGCCCGCGCCTTCGAAAAGCGCGCGCTTGGCGGCAAAATACGATTCCATCGTGCCGTGAAAATCCAGGTGGTCGCGCGTGAGGTTGGTGAAGACGGCCGTATGGAAATGCAATCCATAGACGCGGCCGAGCGCCAGCGCGTGCGAGGATACTTCCATGGTAGCGCGCGTCCCGCCGGCCCGCTCC
>Ga0335069_10011659_pt1 | contig 12388 bp, 21 predicted proteins | sample Lox_Sample_11_FD_206714 | JGI IMG/M metagenome (GOLD analysis project Ga0335069, IMG submission 206714) | Soil microbial communities from Loxahatchee National Wildlife Refuge, Florida, United States - Lox_Sample_1.1 | ecosystem: Environmental > Terrestrial > Soil > Wetlands | place: USA...
GGCAAATTCGAACGGACGAAGCCGCACGTGAACGTAGGGACGATTGGCCACGTGGATCACGGGAAGACGACGCTGACGGCGGCGATGACGCTGGTGCTATCGAAGAAGTATGGGGGGGAGGTGAAGGCGTACGACCAGATCGACAACGCGCCGGAGGAGAAGGCGCGGGGGATCACGATCAATACGGCGCACGTGGAGTACGAGACGGAGAAGAGGCACTACGCGCACGTGGACTGTCCGGGGCACGCCGACTACATCAAGAACATGATCACGGGTGCGGCGCAGATGGACGGGGCGATTCTGGTGGTGAGTGCGGCGGACGGGCCGATGCCGCAGACGCGGGAGCACATTTTGCTGGCGCGGCAGGTGGGGGTGCCCTACATCGTGGTGTACCTCAACAAGGCGGACATGGTGGACGACAAGGAGCTCTTGGAGCTCGTTGAGATGGAGGTGCGGGAGCTGTTGTCGAAGTACCAGTTTCCTGGGGACAAGACGCCGATCGTGATTGGGTCGGCGAAGATGGCGTTGGACGGGGACACGAGCGAGATGGGGGCGGGGTCGATCATGAAGCTGGCGGAGGCGCTCGACAGCTACATACCGCAGCCGCAGCGGCTGATCGACGGGCCGTTCCTGATGCCGGTGGAAGACGTTTTCTCGATTTCGGGTCGGGGGACGGTGGTGACGGGGCGGGTGGAGCGTGGGGTGGTGAAGGTAGGGGACGAGCTGGAGATCGTGGGGATCAAGCCGACGCTCAAGACGGTGTGCACGGGGGTGGAGATGTTCCGCAAGCTCTTGGACCAGGGGCAGGCGGGGGACAACGTTGGGGTGCTGCTGCGGGGGACGAAGCGGGAGGAGGTGGAGCGGGGGCAGGTGCTGGCGAAGCCGGGGAGCATCACGCCGCACACGAAGTTCACCTGCGAGGTGTATGTGCTGAGCAAGGAGGAGGGGGGGCGGCACACGCCGTTTTTTCCTGGGTATCGGCCGCAGTTTTACTTCCGGACGACGGACGTGACGGGGAGCGTGGTGCTGCCGGAGGGGACCGAGATGGTGATGCCTGGGGACAACATTTCGATGACGGTGGAGCTGATAGCGCCGATCGCGATGGAGGAGGGGTTGCGCTTTGCGATCCGCGAGGGCGGTCGCACGGTGGGCGCCGGCGTCGTCGCCAAGGTCATCGCGTAAGCGTTGCGCGCGATCCACGCTAAGACCGACGCCACCGCGGAGCTAGTGAGCAACGAAGAATCGGACGCACGAGCGACCGGTCTTCCAAGGATGAAGAGATGCAGAACCAGAGAATCAGAATTCGGCTGAAGGCGTTCGACTACAAGCTGATCGACCAGTCGGCGATGGAGATCGTGGAGACCGCGAAGCGCTCAGGCGCCGTCGTTCGCGGCCCGGTTCCGCTGCCGACCAAGATCGAGCGCTACAACGTCCTGCGCTCGCCGCACGTCAACAAGACGTCGCGCGACCAGTTCGAGATCCGCACGCACCTCCGGTTGATGGACATCATCGATCCCACCGACAAGACGGTCGACCAGCTGATGAAGCTCGACCTGCCGGCGGGTGTCGACGTCGAGATCAAGCTGCAGTGAGCGACTGAAGGAAGCTGAAGGAACGCTACAGAGAATTGTCCGGCGCGCGCCGGACGCTGGATGAAATGAAACCGGCCGCCGGTCAATCGCAATCGGCGGCGTGAGAAAGGACAACGAAATGTCACTCGGACTCGTCGGTCGCAAGATCGGCATGACGCGCGTGTTCACCGACGACGGCCGGGCCGTTCCGGTGACCGTCATCGACGTCGCCAACAATCGCGTCACGCAGATCAAGACCCCCGAGACCGACGGCTATGCAGCCGTCCAGGTCACGTACGGCAAGCGGCGCGCGTCGCGCGTCACGAAGCCGCAGGCGGGACACCTCGCGAAAGCGGGCGTCGAGGCCGGCGTCGTGCTGCGCGAGTTTCCGGTGGAGCCGGAAGCGGCGGGGAAGCTCAAGGTCGGCGAGGTCATAGGCGCCGCCACCTTCACGGTCGGCGAGCTGGTCGACGTGAGCGGAACGACCAAGGGCCGCGGCTTCAGCGGCGTCATCACCCGGCACAACTTCAGCTCGAACCGTGCGTCGCACGGCAACTCGCGTTCGCACAACACGCCCGGCTCGATCAGCATGGCGCAGGATCCGGGTCGCGTGTTTCCGGGCAAGCGGATGGCGGGCCAGTACGGCAACGTGAAGCGGACCGTGCAGACGCTCACCGTCGTTCGCGTCGATGCGGAGCGCGGACTGCTGCTGGTGAAGGGCTCGGTTCCGGGCGCCGACGGCGGACACATCGTCGTCCGCCCGTCGGTGAAGACGCCCAAGAAGAAGGGGGCGTGACCATGGACTTGAAGCTGATCGACGACAAGGGGCAATCCTCGGCGACGGTCGCGGGCTCCGACGCGCTGTTCGGACGCGACTACAACGAGGCGCTCATTCACCAGATCGTCACCGCGTTTCAGGCGAACGGACGCAAGGGCACGCGCAAGCAGAAATCGCGCGGCGAGATCAACAAGTCGCACAAGAAGCCCTGGGCGCAAAAGGGCACGGGCCGCGCGCGCGCCGGCCAGGCAAACAGCCCGTTGTGGCGCGGCGGCGGGAAGATCTTCCCGAACCTGCCCGAGGAGAACTTCTCGCAGAAGGTGAACCGCAAGATGTACCGCGCGGGCATCGCGTCGATCCTGTCGCAGCTGCATCGCGACGGCCGCCTGTCGGTGATCGACGCGCTCGCAGTCGAGTCGCCGAAGACCAGGGCTTTCGCGCAGAAGATCAAGGCGCTGGGGCTTTCGGGTACCGTCCTCGTCGTGACGGACAAGCTCGACGACAACGTGTTCCTCTCGTCGCGCAATCTCGCCGACGTGCTGGTGCTCGAGACCCGCGAAGTCGACCCGGTGAGCCTGCTGCGCTTCAACAACGTCCTGCTCACGCGCGGCGCGGTTGTGCAATTCGAGGAGATGCTGGGATGAGCGCGGTCAAATACAACCCCGAGCGCCTGGCGACGGTGCTGCTCGCGCCGGTCGTGTCGGAAAAAGGCACGCACATCGCGGACAAGTACGAGCAGGCGATCTTCAAGGTGGCGCCGGACGCGACGAAGCCCGAAATCAAGGCGGCTGTCGAAGCGATGTTCAAGGTGCAAGTGGAGAGCGTGCAGATCGTGAACGTCACCGGCAAGACCAAGCGCTTCGGGCGCTTCGTGGGGCAGCGCCGGTCGTGGAAGAAGGCGTACGTGTGCCTCGCGCCCGGCCAGGAAATCAACTTCGGCGCGGAGGCCTGATATGCCGTTGCAAAAGGTAAAACCGACTTCGGCCGGCCGTCGCGCGATGGTCAAGGTCGTCCACCCGCACCTGCACAAGGGCGGTCCGGTCGACGCGCTCACCCGGAGCCAGAAGCGCGGGTCGGGCCGCAACCACAACGGCCACATCACGATGCGGCACAAGGGTGGCGGCCACAAGCACCACTACCGGATGATCGATTTCCGCCGCAACAAGGACGGCATCGGCGCGAAGGTCGAGCGGCTCGAGTACGACCCGAACCGCAGCGCCCACCTCGCGCTACTGCTCTACGCGGACGGCGAGCGTCGCTACATCATCGCGCCGCGCGGCGTCACCGTCGGCGCGCAGCTCATGTCGGGCGCCGAAGCCCCGATCAAGCCCGGCAACTGCCTGCCGGTGCGCAACATCCCGGTCGGAACGACGATCCACTGCGTCGAGATGATGCCGGGCAAGGGCGCTCAGATCGCGCGTTCCGCCGGTGCGGGCGTGCAACTCCTCGCACGCGAGGGCGCGTACGCGCAGGTTCGGTTGCGCTCGGGCGAGATTCGCAAGGTCCACGTCGATTGCCGCGCGGTGATCGGCGAAGTCGGCAACGAAGAGCACAACCTGCGCTCGATCGGCAAGGCCGGCGCGAATCGCTGGCGCGGCAAGCGGCCGACGGTGCGCGGCATCTCGATGAATCCGGTCGATCACCCGATGGGGGGGCGCACGAACGGCGGCGGCGGCTGGCATCACCCGATGTCGCCGTGGGGCACGCCGGCGAAGGGCTACAAGACGCGCAAGAACAAGCGGACCGACACGATGATCGTGCGCCGCAGGCACGCGACGAAGGGATAAAAGTTCATGGCACGTTCGATCAAGAAGGGGCCGTTCGTCGACCATCACCTGCGGTCGAAGGTCGATGCCGCGCGCGCGACCAACGACAAGCGTCCTATCAAGACCTGGTCGCGCCGCTCGACGATCACGCCCGAGTTCGTGGGGCTGACGATCGCCGTGCACAACGGCAAGCAGCACATTCCGGTCTACGTGTCCGAGAACATGGTCGGCCACAAGCTCGGCGAGTTCGCGCTGACGCGCACCTTCAAGGGTCACTCGGCCGACAAGAAGGTCGCGGCGCCGTCTACGCCGCCGCCGAGAAGGTAAGGAGGCGTCGATGGAAACCAAGGCAATCCTCCGCGGTGTGCGCCTGTCGGCGCAGAAGGGGCGGCTCGTCGCCGACCAGATTCGCGGCCTGCCCGTCGGGAAGGCGCTCGACGTCCTCAACTTCTCGCCGAAGAAGGGTGCCGTCATCATCCGGAAGGTGCTGCTGTCGGCGATCGCCAACGCCGAGCACAACGACGGCGCCGACGTCGACGAGCTCAGGGTCAAGTCGATCCTCGTGGACAAGTCGACGAATCTGCGCCGCTTCACGGCGCGTGCGAAAGGCCGTGGCAACGTGATCCTGAAGCAGACGTGCCACATCCATGTCACCGTCGGTGACGGAAAGTAGGGAGCGCCATGGGCCAGAAAATTCATCCGACGGGATTCCGCCTCGCGGTCACGCGGAACTGGACGTCGAAGTGGTTCGCGAACGGCAAGACGTTCGCACCCACGCTCAAGGAAGACATCAAGATCCGCGAGTACCTGAAGAAGAAGCTCGGGCATGCGTCCGTCGGGCGGATCACCATCGAACGCCCGGCGAAGAACGCGCGGATCACGATCTACAGCGCACGCCCCGGCGTGGTCATCGGCAAGAAGGGCGAGGACATCGAGACGCTGCGCACGGATCTCCGGCGGATGATGGGCGGGGACGTGGGCCTCAACATCGAGGAGATCCGCAAGCCCGAGATCGACGCCCAGCTGATCTCTGACTCGATCGCGCAGCAGCTCGAGAAGCGGATAATGTTCCGCCGCGCGATGAAGCGAGCGATGCAGAACGCGATGCGCCTCGGCGCGCAGGGGATCAAGATCATGTGCGCCGGCCGGCTGAACGGTATCGAAATCGCGCGCACCGAGTGGTACCGCGAAGGCCGCGTGCCGCTCCATACGCTGCGCGCCGACATCGACTACGGATTCTCGGAAGCCCGCACGACCTACGGCGTCATCGGAATCAAGGTCTGGGTGTTCAAGGGTGAAGTGCTCGCGCACAACGCCGAGCCGGCCGCGGCCCCGGCGCCCGAGGCGCCGAAGCGCCCGCGGCGTCTGACGGCCCCAGGAGCGAAGAATGCTGCAGCCAGCTAGAAGGAAATACCGCAAGGAACAGAAGGGTCGCAACAAGGGTGTCGCGACGGTCGGCAACAAGGTGAGCTTCGGCGAATACGGGCTGAAGGCGACCGGCCGCGGCCGCCTCACCGCGCGGCAGATAGAAGCGGCGCGGCGCGCGATGACGCGTCACATCAAGCGCGGCGGCCGCGTCTGGATCCGGATCTTCCCGGACAAGCCCATGTCGAAGAAGCCGGCCGAAGTGCGGATGGGCAACGGCAAGGGCAACCCGGAGTTCTACGTCGCCGAGATCCTGCCCGGCAAGGTGCTCTACGAGATGGACGGCGTCGAGGAGGCGATCGCCCGCGAGGCGTTCGCGCTCGGCGCGGCGAAGCTGCCCATCAGGACGACGTTCGTCCACCGCCTGGTCGCCTGACGGGGGAACACGATGAAGCGAACCGAAGCGACGAAGGCGCTCGCCGGCAAGTCTGCTGCCGAGGTCAAAACCGAGTTGGGCGAGCTCCTCAAGGAGCAGTTCGGGCTGCGGATGCAGAAGGCAACGCAGCAACTCACCAACACCGCGAAGCTCAAGCAGGTGCGCCGCAGCATCGCGCGTGCGCGGACCGTATTGCATGAGGCGGAGCGGAAAGGGATGACGAAAGCATGAGCGCGGCGGGCGTAAGCCAACGCGCGAAGCGCGCGTCGCCGTGCGATTGCTCGCGGGCGACGCGCCGCGATCACGCAGAACCGATAGGGTACAAAGAGGCCACGCATGAGTGAGCAGACGCAAGCGGCCGCGCCGGCCGCAGCCCCGGCGCGCAAGGCGATCGTCCAGACGTTGAGCGGACGCGTCGTCGGCGACAAGATGGACAAGACGGTGACGGTGCTCGTCGAGCGCCGCGTCAAGCATCCTCTCTACGGGAAGTTCGTCACGCGCTCGCACAAGTACCACGCGCACGACGAGAACAACGAGTACAAGACCGGCGACCTGGTCGAGATCGTCGCCTGCCGCAAGCTGGCGAAGACGAAGGCGTACCGCGTGAGCCGGCTGATCGAGAAGGCGAAAACCATCTGAAGGGTGTGCTTGCAGGTTTGGGATGCCGTGGTTCGGGGATGGTTATAACGCTTTGATTCGATTGGAAGCTTGCAAGAGGGCAAAATCCCTGCCATAATTATCGTTTTACCTGCCACGGCCCCAGGGAAGTTATAGGAGACGGCGGGCTCTGAAACTTCAGCGCGGGGCGAAGCCCGGCAAGTCCAGGGTGCGCAACACGGGCCGGGGCCAATCCCCCGAACGGGGTCCAAAACTGGCCGCGGCGAAAGCCGCGATCGCAGCCGCAACGCGAAAAACGAGCGTGGCCGCTGCGGCGCGCGACGCGGATAAAGTTGGAGAAGCAGCAATGATCCAGATGCAGACGGTGCTGGACGTCGCCGACAACACCGGCGCCCGCCGCGTGATGTGCATCAAGGTGCTGGGCGGGTCGAAGCGCCGCTATGCGCACATCGGCGACGTGATCAAGGTGACCGTGAAAGACGCGGCCCCGCGCGGGCGGGTTAAGAAGGGCGAGATCTACCACGCGGTCGTCGTGCGCACCCGGCACGGCGTGCGCCGCGACGACGGCGCGAAGGTGTCGTTCGACACCAACGCCGCAGTGCTCCTCAACCCGAAGCTCGAGCCGATCGGCACGCGCATCTTCGGGCCGGTGACGCGCGAGCTCCGAACCGAGCGGTTCATGAAGATCGTCTCGCTGGCGCCGGAAGTGCTGTAGGAGGTACACGATGAGCAGGATCAGGAAAGGGGACAACGTCGTCGTGATCGCCGGCCGCGACAAGGGCAAGCGCGGCGACGTTACGCGGGTGCTCGACGAGCATGTCCTGGTCGCCGGGGTCAACGAGGTGAAGAAGCATCAGCGGCCCAACCCGATGAAGGGCCAGCAGGGCGGCATCGTGACGAAGGAGATGCCGATCCACCTGTCGAACGTCGCAATCTGGAATCCGGTCACGCAGAAGGCCGACCGGATCGGTATGCGCACGCTCGAGGACGGGCGCAAGGTGCGTTTCTACAAGTCGAACGGCGAGCTGATCGTAGCGTAAGGAGAGATCACGATGGCCCGCCTCAAGGAAGTCTACAAGAAGGAAATCGTCCCGGCGCTCACGAAGCAGTTCGGATACAAGTCGCCGATGGAAGTCCCGCGCGTCACGAAGATCGTCCTCAACATGGGCGTCGGCGAAGCGGTCGGCGACAAGAAGGTGCTCGAGAACGCCTCGGCCGACATGATGAAGATCTCCGGGCAGAAGCCGATCGTCACCAAGGCGCGCAAGGCCATCGCCGCGTTCAAGATCCGCGAGGGCTATCCGATCGGATGCATGGTGACGCTGCGCGAGCACCGGATGTACGAGTTCCTCGACCGCCTCGTCTCGATCGCGCTGCCGCGCGTCCGTGACTTCCGCGGTGTGTCGGGGCGCTCGTTCGATGGACGCGGCAACTTCAACATGGGCGTGAAGGAACAGATCATCTTCCCGGAGATCGAGTACGACAAGATCGACGCGATCCGGGGCATGAACATCACGATCGCGACGAGCGCGAAGACCGACGCCGAGGCGAAGGCGCTGCTCGCAGCGTTCCGCTTCCCGTTCAGAAACTGAAAGTGAAAGGCCGACATGGCGAAGCTCTCCCTGATCAACCGCGACCAGAAGCGGCGCAAGCTCGTGAAGAAGTTCGCGAAGAAGCGCCAGGAGCTCGAGGCAATCCTCAACAATCCCAAGGCCTCCGAAGAGGTGCGCTTCGCCGCGCGGCTCAAGATCCAGCAGCTCCCGCGCAACGCGAACGAGACACGGCTGCGCAACCGTTGCGCGATCACCGGCCGCGCGCGCGGCTACTTCCGCAAATTCGGGCTCTCGCGCAACAAGCTGCGCGAGTTCGCGATGCGCGGCGAGGTCCCGGGCGTCGTCAAGGCGAGCTGGTGAACGAATTCGATGCAGGTGAGGTGACCATGAGCACGCAGGGCCGCCCAAGTGCGAACTGCTCCCTCTCGGAGGGACGGCGCGTCAGCGCCAAGGGGGTACACAATGAGCATGACTGATCCGATCGCCGACATGCTGACGCGCATCCGCAATGCGCAGATGATCGAGCAGGCGATCGTCGCGATGCCGTCGTCGAAGGTCAAGCTGGCGATCGCCAAGGTGCTGAAGGACGAGGGTTACATCGAGGCGTTCAAGGTCTCCGGCGACGCGGCCAAGCCCGTGCTCGAGATCGCGCTGAAGTACCACGCCGGCCGGCCCGTGATCGAGAAGATCGAGCGCGTGTCGAAGCCGGGCCTGCGGATCTACAAGGGCAAGGACGACATCCCGCGCGTGATGAACGGCCTCGGCATCGCGATCGTCTCGACCTCGCACGGCGTGATGACCGATCGCAGGGCGCGCGCCACCGGCGTCGGCGGCGAGGTGCTCTGCATCGTCGCCTGAGAGCCATGAACCGCCCCCACGCTCACGCTGTTCGCTGCCCCCCGCGGGGGGCGTCAGTGCCCTTCGGGCGGCCGTGCGGGCAGTGAGCCCGAGGACAGCATATGTCGAGAATTGGCAACCAACCCATTGCGCTTCCGGCGAAGGTCGAAGTGACGCTCGCGCCCGGCGCCATCACAGTCAAAGGTCCGCTCGGCACGCTCTCGCGCAGCTTCGGCCTGGAGCTCACCATCGAGAAGGACGGCGACAAGCTCGTCTGCAAGACCGAGAGCGAGCTCGCGAAGCCGATGCACGGCACGCTCCGCGCGCTCGTCGCCAACATGGTGAAAGGCGTCACCGAGGGCTACGAGAAGAAGCTGACGCTGGTCGGCGTCGGATTCCGCGCACAGGCTGCCGGCGACAAGGTCAACCTGTCGCTCGGGTTCTCGCATCCGGTCGTCCACGCGATGCCGAAGGGCGTCAAGGTCGAAACGCCGCAGCAGACCGAGATCATCGTCAAGGGCATCGACAAGCAGCAGGTTGGCCAGGTCGCCGCGGAGATCCGCGCGTACCGGCCGCCGGAGCCGTACAAGGGCAAGGGGATCCGCTACGTAGGCGAGCAGGTCAAGATCAAGGAAACCAAGAAGAAGTAAAGATGCGTTCGAAAACTACCACGCGACCCGATCACTTTGTGGCGTCCTCGCTCGCCCCTCACCGTACCTCTGTGTACCGTCTCGGGGCTCGCTGCGGAGCTTCGCGCGCTCGCGACGTTTTCGAATCGCAGCTTTCCGCTACCACCAGAGGTCGCCGATGAACAAGAAGGAAGCCCGAGCCCGCCGCGCCCGCAAGACCCGGGTGCGCATTGCTCTCCTCCGGGCGACGCGGCTCGTTGTAAATCGGTCGAACTGCCATATCTATGCGCAGATCATCGCGCCCACCGGCGACCGCGTGCTCGCGAGCGCGTCGACTGTCGAAGCGGAGGTCCGCAAGGACGTCAAGAACGGCGGCAACAAGAGCGCGGCGGCGATCGTCGGCAAGCGGATCGCCGATCGCGCGAAGGCGCTGGGGATCGATACCGTTGCTTTCGACCGCTCGGGGTACCGGTACCACGGCCGGGTGCAGGCGCTTGCCGACGCGGCGCGCGAAGCCGGCCTCAAGTTCTGAACCGGGATAGGAAACGCTCATGGCGCGAATGCAGCAACGGCAACAGCAGCAGGACGAGCGCGGCGACGGCCTGCGCGAGAAGATGATCAGCATCAACCGCGTCACCAAAGTCGTGAAGGGCGGGCGCATCCTCGGTTTTGCCGCGCTGACCGTCGTCGGCGACGGCGACGGGCGCGTCGGAATCGGCAAGGGCAAGGCGAAGGAAGTGCCGGTCGCCGTGCAGAAGGCGATGGACGAGGCGCGGCGCAGGATGGTGAAGGTGCGGCTCAAGAACGGCACGCTGCATCACGCGGTCGAAGGCCGGCACGGCGCGACCAAGGTGTTCATGCAGCCCGCGGCCGACGGCACCGGCGTGATCGCCGGCGGGCCCATGCGCGCGGTGTTCGAGGTCGTCGGCGTCACCAACGTGCTCGCCAAGTGCCATGGGTCGACCAACCCGTACAACCTGGTGCGCGCGACGATCAACGCCCTCCAGTCGTCAAGCGCGCCTGCCGACATCGCCGCCAAGCGCGGGATGACGGTCGAAGAACTGATGGGAGCCTGACGGTGAGCGAGCCGAAGAAGCTCAGGGTGACGCTCGTGAAGAGCACGGCGAGCGCCAAAGAGGATCATCGCGCGACGGTGCGCGGCCTCGGCCTCAAGTGGACGAACCACACGGTCGAGCTCGTCGACACGCCGGCGACGCGCGGGATGATCAACAAGGTCAGCTACATGGTGAAGATCACCGGCTGAGGACCCGAGGAACACGCGATGCGTCTCAACACGATCAAGCCGGCCGAAGGTTCGAAGCGTTCTCGCCGCCGCGTCGGCCGCGGCAGTGGCTCGGGCCTCGGCAAAACCGCCGGCCGCGGCAACAAGGGCCAGAAATCGCGCTCGGGCGGCTTTCACAAGGTCGGCTTCGAAGGCGGCCAGATGCCGCTGCAGCGGCGCCTGCCTAAGCGCGGCTTCGTTTCGACGTCGCGCCACGACACCGCCGAAGTGCGGCTTTCCGATCTCGCGAAGCTGCCGGTGGCCGAGATCGACTTTCTCGCGCTCAAGGCCGCAGGCATCGTCCCGTCGCGCGCGAGCTCGGCGAAGGTGATCAAGGCCGGCGAGATCAAGAAGGCGGTGAAGCTCACCGGCATCGCGGCAACGAAGGGCGCGAAGGCCGCGATCGAGGCGGCCGGAGGCAGCGTCGCCGAAACAGCGGCAGCGTAACCAGGACACGGCTTTGGCAACGACCAACCCGGCACTGAAGTCAGGATCCAAGTACGCCGATCTGAAGCGGCGGCTGTGGTTCCTGCTGGGCGCGATGGTCGTCTACCGGATCGGGACGCATATCCCGGTGCCGGGCATCAACGCGTCGGTGCTCGACGAGCTCTTCCGGCAGCAGCAGGGGGGAATACTCGGGCTGTTCAACGTGTTCTCGGGCGGCGCGCTGCAGCGCTTCTCGATCCTCGCGCTCGGGATCATGCCTTACATCTCGGCGTCGATCATCATGCAGCTCTTTACCGTGGTCGTGCCGTCGCTCGAGGCGCTCAAGAAGGAGGGCGAGGCCGGCCGCCGCAAGATCACGCAGTACACGCGCTACGCAACCCTCGGCCTCGCGTTCTTCCAGGCGATCGGCATTTCGATCGCGCTCGAGGCGCAGGCCGGCCTCGTGCTCGCCCCGGGAATTTCGTTCCGCCTCGTCACTGCAGTGACGCTCGTCACGGGAACGATGTTTCTGATGTGGCTCGGCGAGCAAGTCACCGAGCGGGGCCTCGGCAACGGCATCTCGCTGCTGATCTTCGCCGGCATCGCCGCGGGGCTCCCGCGCGCGATCGGGCAGACGCTCGAGCAGCTCAACACCGGCGCGTACTCGATCCCGCTCGTGCTCGGCATCGCCGCGCTCGTCGTCGTCGTCACGGGGTTCGTCGTGTTCATGGAGCGAGCGCAGCGGAAGATCCTCGTCAACTACGCGAAGCGCCAGGTCGGGAACAAGGTCTACCAGGGGCAGAGCTCGCATCTGCCGCTCAAGATCAACATGTCGGGCGTGATTCCGCCGATCTTCGCCTCGTCGATCATCCTGTTTCCGGCGACGCTCGCTTCCTGGTTCGGCCAGGGTGACCGGATGATCTGGCTGCGCGACCTCGCCGCTACGCTGGGACCCGGGCAGCCGGTCCACGAGATCCTGTACGCGGGCGCGATCATCTTCTTCTGCTTCTTCTATACGGCGCTCCAGTACAACCCGAAGGAGACCGCGGAAAACCTGAAGAAGAGCGGCGCGTTCATCCCTGGCTACCGGCCGGGCGACCAGACGGCGAAGTACATCGAGAAGATCT
>Ga0335069_10011661_pt1 | contig 12386 bp, 7 predicted proteins | sample Lox_Sample_11_FD_206714 | JGI IMG/M metagenome (GOLD analysis project Ga0335069, IMG submission 206714) | Soil microbial communities from Loxahatchee National Wildlife Refuge, Florida, United States - Lox_Sample_1.1 | ecosystem: Environmental > Terrestrial > Soil > Wetlands | place: USA: Florida...
TCGTGGGTGACGTAGATGATCGTCGTCTTCAGGCGCTGATGCAGGGCCTTGATCTCACTGCGCATGGTAACGCGCAGCTTGGCATCGAGGTTGGACAGCGGCTCGTCGAAGAGGAAAACCTTGGGATCGCGCACGATGGCGCGGCCCATGGCGACGCGCTGGCGCTGGCCGCCGGAGAGCTCGGCCGGCTTGCGCTTGAGATAGTCGGTGAGGTTGAGGATGCGGGCCGCGGCCTGCACGCGCTCGTCGATCAGTTTCTTGTCGGCGCGACGCACGCGCAGGCTGAAGGCCATGTTCTCGGCTACGGTCATGTGCGGGTAGAGCGCGTAGCTCTGGAACACCATGGCGATGTCGCGCGCCTTGGCCGGCAGGTCGGTGACGTCGCGGCCGTCGATGGCGATCGATCCGTCGCCGGCGTTCTCGAGACCGGCGACGAGGCGCAACAACGTCGACTTGCCGCAACCAGACGGTCCGACGAGGACGAGGAACTCGCCGTCGCCGATGGTCAGGTCGATGTCGTGCAGCACCTCGACGGTGCCGAAGGATTTCCGCAAACCGCGGATCTCGATTGATGCCATGCCGATTCGTCCTCCCGCCGCCGCATCACAACACATGGCGGATACAACGCCAAGCCGCATTATCGGCCTAGACAGGATTCGTCAAGTTGCCGTCCGCCATCATCAAACCGCTCTGTGCGGAAACGCCGATGATTCCAAGTACTAGGCCGCCCTGTCGTCCGCGACAAGGCGTCGATAAGAATCATGGGAGGCGGAAATGTCGAAGAGAGTGAAAGGCCTGTCGCGTCGGCAGTTCGCCAAGGCGGTGGGCGCGACGGCGGCGTTCGCGGCCGTGCCGATGACGCATATTCGCAAGATCTACGGCGCCGATGCGATGGAGCTGACGCATTGGAGCTGGCTCTCGGCCTCCGACGGCGAGGTCTGGGCGCAGATGATCCAGAACTTCAATGACGCCCACAAGGACAAGGGCGTGCAGATCAAGATGGAGGTCATACCAGAGGAGCAATACACCACCAAGATCCTGGCGGCGGCCGCTACGGGCAACGCCCCCGACTTCGGCTGGGGCACCGCGGGGCAGCACGGGCAGTGGGCACAGGACGGCGTCACCGTGCCGCTCGACGACCTCGCGACCAAGGGCGGCCTCGACCTCGCTGATTTCTCCCCGTTTTCCCTGAAGATGGCGCGCTTCCCGAAGTACGACAACAAGCTCTTCATGATCCCCATGGACCTGATGAGCCTGCAGCCCGTGGCCAATCTCGATCACATGAAGGAAGCCGGCCTCGACCCCGAGAAATTCCCGCAGGACGGCGATACGCTGATCGAATGGGCGAAGGCGATGACCAAGCGCGACGGCGACAAGGTCACGCGCTCCGGCATCATGATGACCGGCTCCGGCGTGCAGCCGACGGTGACCTGGGGCATCGTCGCCGAGCAGATGGGCTTCCAGCGCGCCAGCGACGACCTGAAGACCGCGGCCGTCAATCCCGACGCCGGCAAGGCCGCGATGCAGTGGGTGCTCGACCTCTTCGACAAGCACAAGGTGTCGACCCGCGACGTGACCGACCGCTACAAGGCCTTCGGCACCGGCCAGGGCTCGATCTTCTGGACCGGCCCATGGGCGCTCAACGGCTTCATGCAGCAGAAGCTCAACTGCCACACCTACCTGTTCCCGAAGATCGGGCAGAAGCTGCTCACCTATTTCGAGATGGGCGGCATGGAGTTCTACGTGCAGAAGGACACCGGGCGCTATGACGCCACCATGCAGGCGGTGAAGTGGATCTCGGACAATAGCTTCCTGTGGACGACCAAGGGCCGCGGCGCCAGCCCGCGCAAGTCCATCCTCGAAAACAAGGACTACAAGACCAGCGGCGCTTCCTGGGATGTGCGCGGCGCCTTCGTCGAGGGCATGGCCTTCGCCACCGCGGGCGAGATTCCGGTGCTGGCGGCGCCCGATTTCACGATCTATTCCGGCAGCAATTTCCTCGCCAAGACGCTGGAGCAGGTGTGGGCCAAGCAGAAGCCGATCGACCAAGCCATGACCGAGATCCAGACGAAGTGGCAGCAGGACCTCGACGCCGGTTGATAGCGGCCGATCGCCGTCCAGTTCGGTGGTACGATGCAGGGGCGGGTCTGAGACCCGCCCCTGCAATAGCCGTGGGATCGACGCCGTGCGTTCTTCGACAAGCTCAGGATGGGGAGCATCTTTCGTGCCAGGAAGACTCTTCCTCATCCTGAGCTTGTCGAAGGACGCACCAATGGCGATGCAAGCCAAAGATGCCCGCGCAAGCTAGCGTTTCGCCCCGCATGGCGGCGAGTGCCGCAGTTGCGCGTCCGCGCCGCGAGATTGAGCGCACGGACTGGGTCGGCTATCTCTTCGTTGCCTTCTTCACGCTGCCGTTCCTGATCTTCAACATCGGGCCGATCCTCTTCGGCGCCTACCTGTCTTTCACCAAGTGGGGCATCTTCGGCAAGCCGAAGTGGGTGGGGCTGCAGAACTTCCGCGCCGCCTTCGCCGACGAGTTCACCATCATCGCCTTCAAGAACACGATCCTCTACGGCATCGTCATCGTCCCCTGCGTCACCGTCATCGGGCTTGCCTTCGCGCTCTACGTGCATCAGCGCTGGCCGCTTTCCGGGCTGGCCCGCACGCTGTTCTTCGCGCCCTACGTCGTCTCGGCGACGGTGATCGGCCTCGTCTGGGTGTGGATGCTCGACACCCAGTTCGGGCTGGTGAACCACTATCTGGGCTATCTCGGCATCCCCGAGATACCCTGGCTCACCAGCACCAACTGGTCGCTCATCGGCGTCAGCATCGCGTCGATCTGGTGGGACCTCGGCCTGGTCTTCGTGCTGCTGCTGGCGGCCTTGCAGGACGTGCCGCGCGAGCTCTCCGAGGCGGCCGAGGTCGACGGTGCCAGCCGCTGGCAGCGGCTGCGCATGGTCATCATCCCACAGCTGCGGCCGGTGCTCAGCCTCTGCGTCACACTTCAGGTAATCTCGACGCTGCGCATCTTCAGCCAGGTCTACGTCATGACCAACGGCGGCCCGGCCTCGTCGTCCTCGTCGGTGATCTATTACATCTACACGACCGCCATCAACCAGCAGCTGTTCGGCTATGCCTCGACGATCTCGATGCTGCTGTTCCTGATGATCCTTGTCATCACGCTCGCCAACCGTCTGCTCATCCGCGAGCGCTGAGCCGTGGCCGCGACCCTCAGTCGGACGATCAACCAGCGGCTGCGTCGCTACAACCTGCGGCTCGCCGACGTCCCCGTCTGGCTCGTCGGGCTCGTCATCGCCGTTCTCTGGGCGATGCCGTTTGTCTGGATGGTGTCGACCTCGCTCAAGTTCCCGGGCGACGTCATGACCACCGACATCGAATGGCTGCCGCACCGGCTCACGTTCGAGAACTACGTGCGCATCTTCAACGAGTATCCGGTGCTGCGCTGGCTGTTCAACAGCATCTTCGTCGCCGTGGTCGGGACCGGCCTCAACATCCTGTTCGGCGCCATGGCCGGCTATGCGCTGGCGCGCCTGCGCTTCCCGGGCCGCGACGCGCTCTTCTTCCTCTTCCTCGCCTCGCTGATGGTGCCGACGGAAGTGACGGTCGTGCCGCTGCTCTTCGCCATCATCAAGATCGGCTGGTGGAACACCTACCAGGCGATCATCTGCCAGCCCCTCACCTACGTTTACAGCGTCTACATCTTCCGCCAGTTCTTCCTGACTCTGCCCCGCGACCTCGAGGACGCCGCCAAGATGGACGGCGCCAACCACTTCCTGATCTTCTGGCGCATCGCGCTGCCGCTCGCCCGCGCCCCGCTGATTGCGGCGACGGTGATCGTCTTCACCCTCAACTGGAACAACTTCCTGTGGCCGCTGCTTGCCACTTCTTCGGACGAGATGAAGACGCTGCCGGTCGGCGTCGCCGCCTTCGCGCCGGTGATCGGCACGCGCACCCAGATCGAAGGCTTCGCTCTCGGCATGGCCGGCATCACCGTGCTGTCGGCTCCGAGCCTGATGTTGTTCTTCTTCCTGCAGCGCTACTTCATCCAGGGCCTGTCGAGTGGCGCGGTTCGCGGATAGGTGAGCTTGTCGGAATCGCGGTTGGTTGGCCGCAGCGGCGGATTCGAGAGACGCTCCCTGCAAGAGACGGGACCAAGCATATGAAACACAAGCTCTTCGTCAACAACGAGTGGGTCGATGCAGCGGCCGGGGTGACCTTCGCCACCGTCGACCCAGCGACGGAAGAGCCGATCGCCGCGGTGGCGCGAGCCGATGCCGCCGATGTAAGTCGCGCGGTGCAGGCGGCCGATGCGGCCATGCGCGGCGCCTGGCGGCAGACGGCACCGATGGAGCGCGGACGGCTGCTCTTCAAGCTCGCGGACATGGTCGCGGCGCACAAGGACGAACTGGCGCGGCTGGAGACGCTCGACGTCGGCAAGCCGCTGAAGGATTCTCTGGGCGACGTCGACGGCGTCGTCACGACGCTGCGGTACAATGCCGGCGCCGCCGACAAGATGCAGGGCGAGACGATTCCCCTCGGACTCGACGTCGTCGATTTCACGATCCTCGAGCCGCTCGGCGTCACCGCCCACATCGTGCCCTGGAACTTTCCGCTGGGCATGGCCATGCGCTCGCTGGCGCCGGCACTGGCCGCGGGTTGCACGGCGGTGCTGAAACCGGCCGAGCAGTCGCCGCTGTCGGCACTCAAGCTCGGCGATCTCATCCGCGAGGCGGGATTTCCCGCCGGCGTGGTGAACATCGTCACCGGCTTCGGCGAGGATGCCGGCGACGCCCTGGTGCGCCACCCACTGGTCCGCGGGATCAGCTTCACGGGTTCGGTCGAGACCGGCCGCAAGATCCTGGCGGCCGCGGCGCCGGGCATCAAGCCGGCGGTGCTCGAACTCGGGGGCAAGAATCCGATGATCGTCTTCGCCGACGCCGATGTGGAGCGCGCCGTCGACGATGCGGCCATGGCAACGTTCGAAAATTGCGGGCAGGTGTGCTCGTCGACCGGGCGCTATCTGCTGCATCCGAAGATCCGCGACGAATTCCTCGACCGGCTGCAGGCTAGGGCGGCCAAGCTCAGCATCGGCCCGGGCATCGACAACCACGATCTCGGCCCGATCGTGTCGAAGGAGCAGTATGCGCGCGTCACCGACTACATCGCGCAGGGCACGCGCAGTGGCGCACGACTGCGCCATGGCGGCCAACGGCCGCGGCATCTGCAGCGCGGCTATTTCATCGAACCGACGCTTTTCGACAGGGTCGACGCCCGTTCGGCCATCGCCCGCGAGGAGATCTTCGGGCCGGTCGGCGTGGCCGTCGATATCGCGGGCGAGGAGGAGGCGCTGGCCATCGCCAACGGTCTGGGCTACGGGCTCGCCGCCGGCGTCTATACGCGCGACATCGGCCGCGCCATGCGGTTCGCGCGCGCGCTCGACTCGGGCTCGGTATGGATCAACGGTTGGTGGCTGGGCGGCGTGCAGGCGCCGACCGGCGGCGTGAAGGAGAGCGGCATCGGCCGCGAGCGCGGCCTAGCCGGCATCCGCAACTACCTGCAGATCAAGAACGTGGCCGTGCGCCTGTAAGCGACCATTGACCCGGCCCGGCGGGGCGGCCGACAACAGCGGCCGTGACCGACCTGCCGATCGAACCGCTGATCCCGCGCATCCTCGAAGCGCTCGAGACGCCTGGCACGCTCGTGCTGCAGGCGCCGCCGGGCGCCGGCAAGACAACTCGGGTGCCGCCGGCGCTGCTCGAGGCGCGGTTCCTCGCGGGTCACTCCATCCTGGTTCTCGAGCCGCGGCGGCTGGCCGCGCGCATGGCGGCGCGCTATTTGGCGACGAGTCGCGGCGAGGCGGTGGGCGATACCGTGGGTTACCGCGTGCGGCTGGATTCGAAGGTCGGACCGCGCACGCGGATCGAGCTGGTCACCAACGGATTGTTCCTGCGGCGTATCCAGGACGATCCAAGCCTCGACGGCGTCGGCTGCGTCATCTTCGACGAGTTTCACGAGCGTGGGCTGGAGGGCGACCTTGCGTTCGCCCTGGCAATCGAAGCGCGCACGCTCAATCCAAGCCTGCGCCTCGTCGTCATGTCGGCGACGCTCGATGCAGCGCCGATCGCGAAGCTGCTCGGGGAGGCGCCGATCCTGACCAGCGAGGGCCGCGCGCATCCGGTCGAGACACGTTATCTGCCGCGGGCCCCCGCCGGGCGCATCGAAGCGGCTGTCGCCCATGCGATCCTTCAGGCGATCGAGGTCGAGGACGGCAGCATCCTCGCCTTCCTGCCGGGTGCGCGGGAGATCCGTCGCGTTGCCGAGCATCTGCAGGACGAGCAACTGCCGGAAAGCGTGACCGTTGCGCCGCTCTATGGCGATCTCGATGCCCGAGCCCAAGACGCCGCCGTGAGCCCGGCGCCGCCCGGTCGGCGCAAGATCGTTCTGGCGACGGCGATCGCAGAGACAAGCCTTACCATCGAGGGCATCCGCATCGTCGTCGATTCCGGCCTGGTCCGCCTGCCGCGCTACGACCCGCGCTCGGGCATGACGCGGTTGGAGACGCTGCGCGCGAGCCAGGCGACGACGGATCAGCGACGCGGGCGCGCCGGGCGGCTTGGGCCTGGCGTCTGTGTCCGCCTATGGACGGAACAGGACCAGCGCGCCCGGGCGCCGCATGCGACACCGGAGATCCTGGCCGCCGATCTGGCGCCGCTGGCCCTCGAGCTGGCGGTGTGGGGCGCCGGCGAGGGTGGCGATCTCGCCTTCCTCGATCCGCCGCCAGCGGGCGCGATGGCCCAGGCGCGCGGGCTGCTGACCCAGCTTGGCGCGCTCGACGGGCGCGGCGAGGCCACGCCGCACGGCAAGGCGATGGCGCGACTGGGCCTGCACCCCCGCCTGGCGCACATGATCCTGGCGGCGACCAGGCGCGGCAACGGCCGCCTTGCCTGCGAGACGGCGGCGATCCTTTCGGAACGCGACCTCTTCCGCGGCCCGGCGAGCGGCCGAGATGCCGAGTTGCGGGCACGCATCGCCGTGCTGCATGGCGAGCGTGACGAGGGTGCCGGCGTGGACCGGGCGGCCGTGGCCCAGGCCCGCGCTTTGGCGCAGCAATGGATGCGCCTGGCCAAGGTCGGCGACAAGTCGGTCGACGACCTGAGTCGACTGGGCAGCATCGTCGCCCTCGCCTATCCCGACCGCATCGGCCAGTCGCGCGGCGAGGGCCGTGGGCAGTTCTTGCTGGCGAATGGTCGCGGCGCGATGCTGCCGGAGACCGATCCGATGGCCGGCGAACCATACCTGGCGGTCGCGATGCTCGACGGCGACGCGAAGTCGGCGCGCATCTTCCTGGCGGCGCCGGTCGAGCGGACGACCATCGAGGAGCTGTTCGCCGATCGCCTCGTCACCGTCGACGAGGTGCGTTGGGACGCTCGCAGCGAGTCCGTCGTGGCAGTGCGGGAGCGTCGGTTCGGTGCCCTCGTTCTCGAGCGTGCGCCGATCGGCGCCGCGGCAACTGCCGCCGTCACCGAGGCGATGGCCGATGGCATTCGCCAGCTTGGCATGGCATGCCTGCCCTGGACGCGCGACGCCCGGGCAATTCAGGCGCGCGTGGAGTTCCTGCGCCGACTTGAACCGGGAGGCTGGCCGGACCTGTCGGACGGCACGCTGACAACCGACCCAGGGGCGTGGCTGGGCGAGCGGCTGACCGGCATGACGCGGCGCGCGCATCTGGCGCGCATCGACGTCGTCGACGCACTCCTCGACCGGCTTGACTGGCGGCGACGGCGCGATCTCGACCGACTGGCGCCAACCCATCTCACGGTGCCGACGGGGCGCCAGGCGGTGCTGGACTACAGCGGCGAGACGCCAGTGCTGGCGGTGAAGTTGCAGGAGATGTTCGGTCAACGCGCAACGCCGACGGTGGCCGATGGACGAGTCGCCGTCGTAGTGCATCTGCTGTCGCCGGCCGGACGGCCGGTTCAAGTGACCCAGGACCTCGCCGGATTCTGGCGCAACGGCTACGCCGCCGTGCGTGCCGAGCTGCGCAGCCGCTATCCCCGACATCCGTGGCCGGAGGATCCGACGGCCGCTTTGCCGACGAAGGGCGTTAAGCCGCGTCACTAGCGCCTTCTATCCGTTGCGGGAGACGTAGAGGTCGCGCAGCAGCCCGTCCTCCAGGCTATAGACCAGCCCGTGGATGGCGAGGGTTTGGCCGCGCGCCCAGGCATCGCGGACGATCGGTGAATCGCCGAGCTGGCGCACCTGCTCCACAACGTTCAATTCGCACAGACGATTCCAGCGGGCGCCGTGATCGTGCAGCTTGGCCAGGGCCGACGCATGCGTCTCCGCGAGGTCGCGGACCGGATGCAGCCAGTAGTCGATGAGGCCGTGCCGCGTGCCGTCGAGCGCGGCCTGGACGCCGCCGCAACGGTGATGGCCGCAGACGATGATGTGCTTTACTTTCAGCACATCGACCGCGAATTGCACCACCGACAGGCAGTTGAGGTCGCCGGGATTGACGAGATTACCGACGTTGCGGTGGACGAAAACCTCGCCCGGCTGCAGGCCGGCGATGACGTTGGCCGCGACGCGGCTGTCGGAGCACCCAATCCACATATATTCCGGCGCCTGCAACCGCGACAGGTTGCGAAAATACTCGGGATCGGCGCGCTTGCGTTCGGCCGCCCATTCGACGTTGCGTTTCAGAAGTTCTTCCATGCTTGGCTTGTCCGCCGCCTTATGATTGCTCCCCCGGAACTGGCGCACCGGGGTTCACGAGTCAAGCGGCCTTTGGCAGGCAGCATGACCCAACAAGGATCAGTCTGAAATCATCGGCCTGCTCTCGGGATCGAACCACGCCGCGCGCGATCCCCAGAAGACGTGCGCCGAGGGCTTGACGCCGGGATCGTCGTCGAACGAAGCCGCCGGCAGGATGACCTCGCGGCCGCTGCGAGTCAGATGCGGGAGCGGCGAGCCGCAACGGCGACAGAAGGCGGTGGCGAAGCTGCGCGCTTCCGGCAGGTCAAAGCGCGCGACGTACTCCTCGCCATCGGTCCAGCGGAATGCGTCGGGCGCGACGACGGCGTTGGCCGCATAGGCCGTGCCGGTCGCCTTGCGGCAGCGCGAGCAGTGGCAATTGACGAAACTGGCAAAGGGCGGGCGCACCTCATAACGAACCGCTCCACACAGGCAGCTTCCACGCATGTCGACCCTCGGCGACCGTGATATGCTTTTTGTCAGTACGGTGATTCGCGACGCGTGCCTACCCGAGGCCAAATCGATCGATGCGATTTCACGCCGACCTTCATATTCATTCCAAGCATTCGCGGGCGACGAGCCGGGATTGCGACCTCGAACACCTCGCCTATTGGGCGTGCAAGAAGGGCATAGCGGTCGTCGGCACCGGCGACTTCACCCATCCCGTCTGGCTCGCGGAACTGAAGGACAAGCTGGTGCCGGCGGAACCGGGCCTGTTCCGCCTGCGCGATGATATCGCCGCAGAGGTCGCCGCGCGCCTGCCGGCGGCCTGCGCCGGGCCGACTCGGTTCATGCTGTCGGTCGAGATCTCCACGATCTACAAGAAGGGCGACCTGACGCGGAAGGTCCATCACCTCGTCTACGTCCCGGACTTCGCGGCAGCGGACCGCTTTGCCGGGCGTCTGGCGCGAATCGGCAATATCGCCTCGGACGGACGGCCCATCCTCGGGCTCGATTCGCGACACCTCCTGGAAATCGTGCTGGAGGCCAGCCCGGACGCCTATCTGGTGCCGGCGCATATCTGGACGCCGTGGTTCGCCGTGCTGGGCTCGCGCTCGGGCTTCGATACGATCTGCGACTGCTACGGCGATCTCGCCGATCACGTCTTCGCCGTCGAGACCGGGCTATCGTCCGATCCGGCGATGAATTGGCGCATCTCGTTCCTCGACCGTTACCGGCTGGTGTCGAATTCCGACGCCCATTCGCCGCCGAAGCTCGGGCGCGAGGCGACGCTGTTCGACACCGACCTCGACTATTTCGCACTGCGTCGGGCACTCGAGACCGGCGCGGGTTATGTCGGCACGGTCGAGTTCTTTCCGGAAGAGGGCAAATACCACCTGGATGGTCACCGCAAATGCAACGTCCGCCTGTCGCCGGAAGAAACCAAGGCGCATGGCGGCCGTTGCCCGGTGTGCGGCCAGCCGGTGACCGTCGGCGTCATGCATCGCGTCGAAGCCCTCGCCGACCGCGCGGAGGGGAAGCTGGTGCCGCCGCCGACGGCGGGTGCCGTCTCCAGCCTGGTGCCGCTGCCGGAGATCCTTTCCGAGATCACGGCCAGCGGTCCGGCGAGCAAGACGGTCGAGCGCAGCTACGAGCGGGTGATGGGGACGCTCGGCGCCGAGCTGCCGCTGCTGGAGTCCGTGCCCGTCGAGGACATCGCGCGCGCCGAATCGTCGCTGCTGGCCGAGGCCATTGCGCGTCTGCGCGCCGGCAAGGTGATCCGCGAGGCCGGCTACGACGGCGAGTACGGCGTGATCCGGCTGTTCGAGGCGGCCGAGTTGCGGCGGCAGACCGCCGGCGGCCTGCTGTTCGACCTGCCGGGCCTAAAGCGGGATGCGGCCGCCGCGCCCCCGACGCCGAGACCAGCGGTCGAGGTACCGATCGTGTCGGCACCGAAACCGGCCGTCGCCCGCAGCGGCCTGGATGAGGCGCAGTGCGCCGCGGTCCAGATCGTCAACGGTCCTCTGCTCATCGTTGCCGGGCCGGGATCCGGCAAGACGCGGACGCTGACCCATCGTATCGCCCATTTGATCAGGGACGGAGGCGCACTACCGGAAGCCTGCCTCGCCATCACCTTCACGCGCCGCGCTGCCGGCGAGATGCAAGAGCGGCTGGCAGCACTGTTGCCGGCGCAGGGCCCGCGCGTGGCGGTCCACACTTTCCACTCGCTCGGCCTCTCCATCCTGCGGGAACACGCGAATGCGGCGGGGCTGCAACACGGATTCCATCTTGCCGATGAGCGAGAGCGAGCGGCGATGCTGGCCGACACGAACGGCGTGCCCGAGCGCAAGGCTCGTACGCTTCTGTCCGCCATTTCCAGGTCCAAGCGAACGCAATGCCCAGGCGACACCGATACCGCGGCCGCGTTGACGGCCTATCAGCAGTCCATGGCGATGCGCAACTGGATCGACTTCGACGATCTCGTGGGCCTGGCGCTCCAGCTGTTGACTGCCGATGCCGGGCTCGTCACCCTCTACCGCGGTCGCTTCCGCTGGATCTCCGTCGACGAGTTCCAGGACGTCGACGAGCAGCAGTACCGGTTGCTGCGGCTGCTGGCGCCGCCCGCGGGCAACCTTTGCGCGATCGGCGATCCCGACCAGGCCATCTATGGCTTCCGCGGCGCCGATGCCGCCTGCTTCGATCGCTTCATTGCGGACTATCCCGACGCAGCGGTCGTCCGGCTGACGCGCAACTACCGCTCCAGCGGCACGATCGTCTCGGCCGCCAGCCAGGTGATCGCGATCGCGCCGGGATCGCGCGAGGTCGCCGATGTCGTGCGCGACATGCAGGACCGCATCACCATCCACGTCGCACCGACGGAGCGCGCCGAAGCCGAGCATGTCGTGCATTCGATCGAGCAGGTGATCGGCGGGCACAGCTTTTTCTCCATCGACAGCGGGCGCACTGAGGATGGCGCCGCGGCGAATCTGTCGTTCGCCGACATCGCCGTGCTCTACCGGACCGAGGCGCAGTCGGCGGCCTTGTGCGAGGCCCTTGCCCGCTCGGGCATGCCGTTCAAGAGGCATTCCCACGAGCGGTTGTCCGATCAACCGGCCGTGCGCGCGCTGATGGCCGCGTTCGACCGTCTCGCTGAAACGGACTCCCCAATGCGCGCACAGCTGGCGGCCGCGGCCGAGCATGCTTCTGCCGAGGATAGCGGCGTCGAGCCCGCCGCGCTGCAGACCGCAGAGCGGCAGCTCAGCGGCCTTGCCGAGGTATGCGGCGGGGACCGCCACCAGTTTATCGAGGCGGTGGCGCTGGCGAGCGACGCGGACTGCTGGGACCCGCGCGCCGATCGGGTCTCGCTCCTGACGCTGCACGCGGCGAAGGGACTCGAATTCCCTGTCGTGTTCATCGTCGGCCTGGAGGACGGACTGCTGCCGCTTCATTGGGTCAACAGCATCAGTGCCGCCGAGCTGGCCGAGGAGCGGCGGCTGTTCTATGTCGGGATGACGCGGGCCGAGGATCGCCTGTTCCTCAGCCGCGCGCTGAAGCGGCCCTGGCGCGGCGACCTGCGCTCGCTGCCGGCGTCGCCCTATCTCGCCGATATCGAGGAGGAACTGCTGCGGCAGAGTCGGCGCGCCAGCACGCCCCAAAAGAGCGCCGACCGG
>Ga0335069_10011662_pt1 | contig 12385 bp, 8 predicted proteins | sample Lox_Sample_11_FD_206714 | JGI IMG/M metagenome (GOLD analysis project Ga0335069, IMG submission 206714) | Soil microbial communities from Loxahatchee National Wildlife Refuge, Florida, United States - Lox_Sample_1.1 | ecosystem: Environmental > Terrestrial > Soil > Wetlands | place: USA: Florida...
AGTCTTCTCCGGCTTGGGAATGGCTTTGATCAGCGCATCGCGGTCGAAAGAGTAGATCTGGTCATACACCACAATGGGCACCATCAGTCCATTGCACATCTCCGGTTGCGCGATACCCCCCCGGACGCCGATGACGCAGTCGAGATCCCAGGGCTGCGGCGTGGGGCGCAGCGCCTCGACGAGCAGGTTGAGGTCCACCGGGTCGCGAGGTGCGAGGATGTAAGTCTCCAGGCCCTCGATGGTCATCACCCAGCAGACCTGCCGCACCAGGTAGCGGTTCTCGGGCTTGGATAGCGAAGAATGCAAGGCCTGCCGGTCCGTAAGGCCGGCGGCCTTGTCCCGGCCCAGCGCCTGCGCAAATTCTTTCTCGACGGATATCCTGGGGAAACGCGGTTCGATACGGCCGATGGCGTAGACCCAGGTGGGCGACGTGGCCGATGCGGCATTGGCGGCCGCCGGCGCGGTTCCGCAAGTCGGACAGGACTGCGGCGCGACCCAACTGCCCCCGGTTCGAGCCTCGGAAACCGACGGAGCACTCGTCTCCATGGCGCCGGCGGGTGTAACGGTCACTGATTCCCTCGGTTCGGCTGATTCCATAAAATTGCACCTCCTCTTTTAAGTTGTAGCGGGGCACTCAACGAGCGCGGGGCTCATCCTTTAAGCCCAGCGTCTGCTTCCCTGCCCTCGCCAAAGCCGCAAAACCGGCGGATCGGCCCTATGCCAAGCCCAGGCTATCGGGTGAAATGCATCCACCGGTTCAACGCCGCGGCGCGCTTCTCACAACCCTGGCAAGGGCTGATTCCCATGGCGTAGGTGACGCGTTTGATGGCGTCGCCCAGGCCGATTTCTTCTTCCACCAGGAACCCCGGGAGGCGAACCCGATGCGGTAGGCGCTCGCGCGATTTGTGCTGGTCCCGGGTCGTTCCGTTTTCTTTCATGCCGTTCTACTCCCCGGTTGGGCGGTATCCAGCACCTGGTACGCCGCCCAGGCGTCCAGCAAGGGTGGCACCAGGGCTTTGTGCGGCGGCCGGCCGCAGCGCATCACGGCCAGCCTGATCTCCGACGCGCGGGCGTGCCCAAACTCCGACCAGAGCAAGGCAATCGCGCCCGTCACGAAGGGCGCCGCGGCGCTGGTTCCCCCGAACGACTTCGGCTTGCCGTCCGTACCCAAGCTGCCGACCTGTTCACCGGGGGCGCTGAGTCCCCGCCTCCCGATGGAGTTCCCCAGGTTCGACCCGTTGAGCGGCCGCCCTTGCAGATCGCAAGCCGCCACCGGAATCACCCAGGGATGCCGCGTGATGGCGGAGCTGCCCACCGTTCCCTGGTTGCCGGCGGCCGCTACCGTGATCGCGCCGCGCTGCGCCGCGTAGTCTAGCGCCTGCTGGAGCTGGTGCTCGCCCTTGGGGGACGGCTGAACCAGGGCGGCGCTCAAGTTGATGATCTTCGCGCCGGCTTCCACGCTGTCAACAATCGCTTCCGCCAGGTCCTCCGGGGTGGCGCTTGGCATGTCTCCGTTACCATTCGCGCCTTCGGCAAAGATGGGACGAACCAGCAGCGTGCATCCCGGGCAGATCGCCGGAGCGGCAGAACCTCTCCGCGCCGCGAGCATGCCGGCCACCAGGGTGCCGTGTGCGCACGCGACCGTTTCAGTGCGAGCGCAGCTTCCTTTCAGTTTTCCGGGAATTTCACGGATCTTGACGGCGGCAAATTCGGGAAGATCGCTGACCAGAGGGCCATCGATAAGCGCAATGGTAACCTCCGGCCGGCCCTGGCCGCGGTTCATCAAGGGCGGGAGTTGCACCAAGTCGAGGGCAGTCATATTGCGCCTGCAACCGTTGGACTATTCCCCTGAGGATGGGTACCCGCCAAAGACTCTACTCCGGCACCGTTAAGGTGTCAATCCCCTAAATTGTTACATTGAAACCTTCGCTTCACTTCCTGACGACGCACGTCGGCAGACGCAACGTGCTTACCGGTTGTTCCGCCGCGATCCACGCCACCCCAGTCTGCGATTCAGGAAAGTGGATGAGGAAGGCAGTATTTACTCTGTACGAGTCGGGCTCGGCCTTTTCCCTCGGAGAGGTCGGCCGCCGTGCGCCGCCGGGTGAGGGGTCAGCACCCGTAGGGCCCAGCAGCGCTGGGCCGGATCCGGACGTGGCACGGGCATCTTGCCCGTGAAGGAGTCGTGGCCAGAATGGCCGCCGCAATGACCTGCGGCGGGCAACCCTGCCCGTACTCCTTCATGGCCAGGATGGCCATGCCACAGGCAAGCCGCCGCTACGAAGTGCCGAACCTTCGGAAAGCTCTGGACTGTGGAAAACAGGATCTCGCTAGACGGTGCGAGCGACTGCGACCCGGCCATGGGTTATAATTGCCCGCTCGCTTTTTTCCCGGGCCCTTGGGGGGTCGTCTTCGCTGGGACTGCGTAAGCCGATCCTCGTGCCGGCCTGATGCTCGACGCTTCATGCTTCACTTTGATTCATTGCCCATGAGGGACTGCGGGTGAGCCTGTTTATTGACGTCATAACTTCTCAGGATGCGGAGACGCGCAACCGCTCCCTGGCCGCCCTTTGCCGCGCCGCGACACTGGAAGAGCTGCTGCGGGAATGCGAGGTGCTCGATCATTTCCGCCGTCACAGCGACAATCTCTACCAGCGCGTCCGCGCCCTGTTTTTCCTTTACGCCATCCACCGCTTTCACCTTTCCCTGCGCCCGGAGGCGGCCACGCGCGGGTTGATTCCCTATGCGGGTTACACCCACCTGCTGAAGCGCCGTTTTGAAGAAGCTCTCGATATCTTCCTCAACGCCCAGGCTGCGGCCGGGCCGAACGCCGCCCTTTCCAGCGCGCTGGCAGCCGGTTATCGCTCCCTCGGCTTTCAGACGCTGGCGGACCAGGTGCGGCGCAGCGTGCGCTCCGTGCGCGGCAACCAGTGGATGTTCCGCGCCGCGCACCCGGAAGACGCGCCGTTGCGACTTCGTCCCGAACTGGTTCGCCGCGCCTCTGCCGAGGACCTCTTTCCTATTTTGCATGAGGCCACGCCCGTGCGCATGGACCTGAGCCACAGCGGGTGGAGCGATATCTTCTTTCTGGGCATGGATTATCCGGAAAGCGCGCGCGTGCTCAACGTCTCGATCGACCTGAGCGTGCGCGGCTCGGGAGTTCCCCGGCCTCCCGTGGAGGCTTGGCTGCGCGTCATCGACCAGCCGGTACTGCGCCTGGTGAGCGTGGACCTCCATAGCAGCGCCGAGATCAGCTCCATTGCGGAGGTCTTCGATTTTGCCCACGACTACCTGGGGCTGCTCAAGGCCGCGGTGATCGCGGCGGGACTGGTGCCGCCGGGGATGGAGGGCTCCACCGCGCCCCTGAGCGGCATCCTGAGCCGCTTGACCGGCCTGCCCGGTCACGGCCTGGAAATCGTCAGCCAGGTGAACGACATTCCGCGCGGCTCGCGGCTCGCCGTATCCACCAGCCTACTGGCCTGCCTCATCTCACTTTGCATGCGCGCGACCAACCAGATTCGAACCCTGGCCGGCGGCCTCGGCGAGGAGGACCGTCGCCTGGTAGCCGCACGCGCCATTCTGGGGGAATGGCTGGGAGGCTCGGGAGGCGGCTGGCAAGACTCCGGCGGGGTGTGGCCGGGAATCAAGTTGATCCACGGCGTCTTAAGCCGGGAAGGCGATGCGGAATTCGGGGTCAGCCGCGGCCGATTGCTGCCCGATCACCGTATTTTGGGACCTGGCGAGGTGACGCCGGAAACGCGCCGCCAGCTACAAGAGAGCCTGGTTTTGGTGCACGGCGGGATGGCCCAGGACGTCGGACCCATCCTCGAAATGGTGACGGAGAAATACCTGCTGAGGACTGAAACCGAGTGGCAGGCGCGGGGTGAAGCCGGACGCATCTTCGACGCCCTGCTGGCGCGCTTGCAGAGCGGCGACGTTCGTGGCATCGGCGCCGGCACCGAAGCGAACTTCGCAGGCCCCATCCAGACCATCATTCCCTGGGCGGGGAATCTCTACACCGACACACTCATTCGTCGCATGCGCGAGGCCATGGGAGCCGACTTCTGGGGCTTCTGGATGCTGGGTGGCATGGCGGGCGGAGGAATGGGTTTTCTCTTTGCCCCTACCGCGCAAGCCACTGCCAAGGACCACCTGCAAGCCACCCTGAGCGCCACCCGGCGGCAATTGGAGCACGCCGTCCCCTTCGCCATGGAACCCGTCGTCTACGATTTCGCCATCAACGAGCGCGGGACGGAGGCTAGCTTGCTGCAAGGCGGCGCCGCGCTGATGCCCGCGGGCTACTATCGCCTGGCGGTGCCTCCGCTGCTGCGGGTGGAGTCGCGACTGCTCTCGCCCGCCCGCCGCACTGAATTGGAGCATTTCACCGCCGCCTGCCGGACGGCGCCGGAATTCCAGGGCATGGTGCAGCAGGTCTTCGAACATCTCATCCCTCAAGCCGCCGCCCCATCCGAGGGCAGTCAGAACCTCGCGGCTCTGCTGGAAGCCTATGGATTCGACCGCGCCGAGCACGAACAGATTCAAGCCGATCTGCGCGCCGGGCGCGTTGGGCTGGGGCAGAACCGCTTGCCTGCTTCCACCCACATTGCCGAAGTAGGCGCCGGCGACCTTTACGACGCCACGCGCGGAGTCGATCCCCGCTTCCAGAAGATCGGGCAGGAGGCGCTGGCGGCAGGGATGGTGGCCGTGGTGAGCTTCGCCGGCGGGGTGGGTTCGCGCTGGACCAAGGGAGCAGGTACGGTCAAGGCTCTCAATCCCTTTAGCCGAATGGGAGGCAAGCATCGCAGTTTCATTGAGATACACCTCGCCCACAGCCGGCGCACGGGACGACAAAGCGGCGCTTCCCTGCCCCATGTCATTACTACCAGCTACCTGACGCACCCGGCCATCGAGGAATATCTCAAGGCCGAGGAGAATTACCACTACCCCGGCACCCTGTTGCTTTCACCCGGACGCTCCATCGGATTGCGCTTTGTCCCCATGGTGAGGGATTTGCGCTTCGCGTGGGAAGAAATGCCCCAACAGATGCTCGACGAGCAGGCACAGAAAGTCCGGGACAGCCTGCGCACCGCGCTGATTGGCTGGGCCCGGCAAATGGGTGAGGGTTCCAGCTATACGGACAACGTGCCCATGCAATGCCTCCACCCGGTGGGCCACTGGTACGAGATTCCGAACATGCTGCGCAATGGGGTGCTCGGGCGGCTGCTGGAAGAAAGGCCCCAGTTGAAATACCTGATGGCGCATAACATCGACACCGTGGGAGCGGACGTCGACCCGGGCCTTCTCGGGTACCACATCGCCCAAGGAGCGGCCATGACGGCGGAAGTCATCGCACGGCACCTGGAGGACCGGGGCGGCGGCTTGGCGCGCATCAACGGGCGGGTCCGGCTGATCGAAGGCCTCGCCCTCCCCAGCGAGGAGATCGAGTCGCAGCTCTCTTGGTATAACAGCGCTACCTATTGGATTGATATCGACAAATTAACCGAGTCCTTTGGCCTGACCCGACGCGCGCTGGCTGACCCACAGGCAGCTAACCGCGCGGTTGGTCATTTGGTTTTTCGCATGCCCACCTACATCACGCTGAAGGACGTCAAGAAGCGTTGGGGAAAAGGACAAGAGGATGTCCTGCCGGTGGCGCAGTTTGAAAAGCTCTGGGGAGACATGACCGGCTTGCCCGAACTCACCTGCCGGTTCGTGGCCGTGCCCCGCCGGCGCGGGCAGCAACTCAAAGAGCCGGCGCAACTCGATGGCTGGCTGCGCGACGGCTCCGCCGCGTATGTCGAGTCCTTGTGCGAATGGGGCGATTGAATCACCCACCCGGTCGTGCTGAGACGCGTCCGCTTCCCATTGCCATCCCTGCATCAACATTGACATCTCGCAGCGGATTGGTCATTCTCACCATATCCTGATTCTGCGGGACCATGAGCACTTATGAAAAAAATCCAGATTTACGACACGACTTTGCGCGACGGCTCGCAAGGGGAGAACATTTCGTTTTCGCTGGAGGACAAGCTTCACATCGTACGAAAGCTCGATGAGTTGGGAATCGACTACATCGAAGGCGGCTGGCCGGGTTCAAACGCCAAGGACGTGGCTTTCTTCGAGCGCGCGCGAGATCTGAAACTGAAGCACGCCAGGCTGGCGGCGTTTGGCAGCACCTGCCACCCTCGCCACGGCGTATCCCACGACAAGAATTTACAAGCGCTTATTCAGGCCGGCACGCCCGTGGTAACGATCTTCGGAAAAACCTGGGACCTGCACGTGAAAGTCGCCCTGGGGGTTTCGCTCAAGGAGAACCTCGATCTCATCCGGAACTCGGTGGCTTTTCTGAAATCCCACGGCCGGGAAGTGATCTACGACGCCGAGCATTACTTTGACGGGTACAAGGCTGACCCGGCATACGCTCTGGCCACACTCCGGACGGCGGAGGAGGCAGGAGCAGACTGGCTGGTGTTGTGCGACACCAATGGCGGGACGATGCCCGCCGACATCTCCGAACGCTTTCAAGCCGCCGCGCGCCAGGCCAAAGCACCCCTGGGGATTCACACGCACAATGACTGCGACCTGGCCGTGGCCAACTCGATCGCCGCCGTGCAATTGGGAGCAACGCAGGTGCAAGGAACGATGAACGGCTACGGCGAGCGGTGTGGCAATGCCAATCTGTGTTCGGTGATTGCCAACCTGGAACTGAAGTTGGGGATGCGGGCGATTGGCAAGGAGAGCCTCAAGCATCTCATGGAAGTGTCCCACTACGTCAGCGAACTCGCCAACCTGCCGCCTCGCCAGGACCTGCCCTTCGTCGGTAAGAGCGCCTTCGCCCACAAAGGTGGCATCCACGTGAGCGCGGTGATGAAAGAGACCTCCGCTTACGAGCACATAGACCCCGCCCTGGTCGGGAACGAAAGGCGCGTGCTGGTTTCCGAGCTTTCGGGTAAGAGCAATGTGATTTACAAGGCCGTGGAACGGGGGTTGCATCTTGACGAGTCCTCCCCTGCCGCCAAGGTTGTCGTGGAAAAACTCAAGGAAATGGAGCACGACGGATATCAGTTCGAAGGCGCGGAAGGGTCCTTCGAAATTCTCTTTGACAAGCTGGTGCATCACGCGCGGGAGTTTTTCGAGCTGGATGGATTTCGCCTGATCACGGAGAAAAAAGGCTCCGGCGAACCTTACTCGGAAGCGGTCATCAAGCTGCGCGTGGACGGCAAGGAGGAGCACACGGCGGCGGAAGGCGTCGGGCCGGTCAGCGCCCTGGACCGCGCTTTGCGGAAGTCCCTGACCACCTTCTTCCCCTGCATCAAGGATATTCGCCTGACCGATTACAAGGTGCGCGTTTTGAATCCCAAGGGCGCCACCGACGCCCGGGTGCGAGTGCTTATTGAATCCAGCGACGGCCACGATACTTGGGGGACGGTGGGCGTCTCGGAAAACCTCATCGAGGCCAGTTGGCAGGCCCTGGTGGACAGCATCACCTACAAACTCAAGAAAGAACATGGGTACAAAAATGAAAGCACTAGTCAAAAGCCAAAGTGAACCGGGACTCTGGTTGCAGGATGTGCCGACTCCGACCATCGGTATCAATGACGTGCTGATTCGCGTGCACCGCACCGGCATCTGCGGCACCGATTTGCACATTTACCAATGGGATGACTGGGCGCGGAAGACCATCCCCGTCCCGCTGGTGATCGGGCACGAATTTGTGGGTGAGATTGTCGAGGTGGGGTCGAACGTCAACGACTATTTCCCCGGCGACATCGTCAGCGGCGAAGGGCATGTGACCTGTGGCCGCTGCCGGAATTGTCTGGCGGGAAGGCGGCACCTCTGCGCGCATTCCAAGGGGCTGGGCGTAAACCGGCCGGGGTCGTTCGCGGAATACGTCGCCATTCCCATGACCAACATCTGGCGCCACCCTCCCTCGATTGACAAGGACGTGGCGGCGATCTTCGACCCCTTCGGGAACGCGGTGCACACGGCGCTTTCCTTCCCGGTGTTGGGCGAAGACGTGCTCATCACCGGGGCCGGCCCGATCGGGTTGATGGCCGCGGCGGTGGCGCGGTTTGCCGGCGCGCGGCATGTCGTCATAACCGACGTGAATCCGTTCCGGCTGGGGCTGGCGAAGAAGATAGGCGTGACGGTGCCGTTGAACGTGCGGGAAGGCAGCCTGCCCGAAGTACAAAAGCAGTTAGGCATGCAGGAGGGCTTCGACGTGGGGCTCGAGATGTCGGGCAACGGCGACGCTCTGCGCGATATGCTCGCCAACATGAGCCACGGCGCCAAGATTGCGCTACTCGGGATTCCCAAGCAACCGACCGTGGTGGATTGGAACCCCGTCATCTTCAAGATGCTCACCATCAAGGGAATTTACGGCCGCGAGATGTTCGAGACCTGGTACAAGATGACGATGATGCTCCAGTGCGGTCTCGACATCACCCCCGTCATTACACATCGTTTCCACTACGAAGACTTCCGCAAAGGGTTCGAAGTCATGCAGACCGGCGAATCCGCCAAGGTCATTCTGAACTGGCTTTGACGATAATCGACAAGAGGGATTTTGCCCGTCCGGAGCACGCATCCTGGCATTCACCCCGATGAGCCAGAGCGTGTGAACCTCAAGTCATGAGGCGTTCTCACCCCTCCTTGCGATGGTTGATGGTAGCGCTGGCGTTCGCCGCGACCTCGCTCAACTATCTCGATCGGCAGGCGCTTTCGGTAGCTGCACCCGTCCTCATGGCGCAGTTTGGAATGAACCACCAGTCGTACTCCCACGTCGTCTTCGCGTTCATGCTGGCTTACACGATCGGCAACGGGATCTCCGGCCCGCTTCTCGACCGGCTGGGCACGCGGTTAGGCTTTGCCTTGACCATGGCATGGTGGTCCGCGGCGGGAATGCTCAACGGACTGGCGCGCGGCCCGCGGTCGTTGGGTATGTTTCAATTCCTGCTGGGCTCGGGCGAGGCGGGGAATTGGCCGGCCAGCGTCAAGGTGGTGGCGGAGTGGTTTCCCACCGAAGAGCGCGCCCTGGCCTCGGGGATTTTCAACAGCGGTTCCGCCGCCGGCGCCATCCTGGCCCCGCCGGTGGTGGTCTGGCTCCTGCTCCATTACGGCTGGCGACAGGCCTTCTTTGCCGTGGGGTTGCTCGGCTACCTGTGGATCGCCGTCTGGTGGCTGCTCTACCATACGCCGGAGGGAGTTAAAAGCGAAGTCAAGCTGCCGGGAGTTTCGCCGGCCAAACTTTTCCGCACGCGGTTTGTATGGAGTTTTACCCTGGCCAAAGTCCTGCTCGACCCCGTCTGGTATTTCTACGTTTTTTGGTTTCCGGAGTATCTCAAAAGCGCGCGCCATTTCAGCATGGCCGCCATCGGGAAATACGCCTGGATTCCGTTCGGGGTGGCGGGACTGGGAAATATTCTGGGGGGCTGGACGTCCGGCTGGATGCTGGGCCGCGGCCTGTCGCTGAACGCCGCCCGCAAGGGGGGCGTGACCCTGTTCGCGCTGCTCATGACGAGCGCCATTCCCGCCGTCCTGGCGCGCGACGCGCGGGTTTCCATCGCCCTGGTTTCCGTCGCCATGCTGGGGTACACGGCCTGCTGTTCCATCATGCTAGCCTATCCTGCTGATGTATTTCCCCGCAGCGTGGTGGGTTCCATCTGGGGCCTGGCCAGCATGGGCTCGGGGCTGGGAGGCATGATCTTTGCCCTCCTCACCGGCTGGGTGCTGGATCGGTTCTCTTATGTGTGGGTCTTTGTGGGATTTGGCCTGCTGCCCCTGCTCTCGGCAGGAGTGCTGTGGACGCTTCTCGGGCCGATCTCCCCGTCATCTTGTGGCCTGGATCCAGGCGTCCGCGCACAAGGCGCGCGCTAGCCTGCACCCCGGTGCCCCTTTGGAGACGGCATTTACAAAAAAACAGTCCTCAGTTGGCTTGCGGGCCTGCGCCCGGTTTGGGCTGCCGTTGCATCTCTCCCTTTTGCCGATACATCAAGGCGTCGGCGCGCCCCACGACATCCTTGATCGACTCGCCAGTTTTCCATTCCACCAGACCAACCGCGGCGGTGGTATCGACCTTCGGCCCCTCCGGACTGACCTGGAGGGTGTAGCTGCCGAAGACCCACTTCTCCAGGCGCTCCAGGTGCGCCCGGGCCGCCGCTATATTGCCGTCCAGGATCACGATAAACTCGTCCCCGCCCCAGCGCCCCACCACATCCGTGGCGCGCGAGGCCGACCGCAATTCGGTGGAGAACTGTTTCAGCAGATCGTCACCGGCCGGGTGTCCGTAAGTGTCGTTGACCCGCTTGAATCCGTTGAGGTCCAACATCACCACACAGAACGGTTTCTGCTCAGCGATCCGGCGTTGCATTTTGGATTCGATCCCCTGGCGATTATCGAGCCCCGTCAGAGAGTCACGGCAAGCGCGCTGCTCGGCCTCCTCCAGTTTTGATTGGTAGGTAGCGACCTGGGTGCGCAGGGCCGCCACGGACTCGCGGCCGTCCTGCTCCATATGATCCACGCAGGTTTTCAGTTCCTTGGCGCCGCGCACGATGGCTGCCCGAATCTGGGGCAGATCCTCCAGTTTGGCGAGGGCCTGAAGGCGCTTGGTGAACTCGCTGAACTGGGCGGCATAACGCTGGTCCCGCTCCGCCACGGATTCCGCCGCGCGCGCCAGCACCATCAGGATTTCCTTCACATCGGCGGCACGCTGCTGGAGGTACTCCGCCGTCTGCTGCCCCCAAATGTGCAGGTGCTCTTCCACATGCCCCTCAGTCTCCTTCACCAGAGGCGGAGTGAGGGTTCGGTCGAGCGCCTCCACCAGCAGCGACAGACCGCGCCGGAGGTCCAATCCAAGCGGCGGGCAGGCTTGCAACCCGCAATCACCCATGGCCCCCAGCGCCGACCGGTACGCCCCCAGGACCGCGCCAAGAAGGTCCTCGGCGCCAGGCGGACGGTATTTGCCCGGTTCGCTTTCGTCCAAGTCGAGGTATTTCTTGATGGAAATCACGCTTCTCGTCCCTTCCGGTAATCGATGCCGTCAAATGCCGGGCCGCATGAACTCTGGAACGGCATGCGCCGCCCTAGCCGTTCCCGGAACGCTCCCGCGTCATTCATCGACAGTGTTGGACAGGACCTTAAGGGGTGAATTCGAGGGGATGATCAAAACGACTAACCGTCTTGCTTTTCATACACATCCGCGCAGCACGATGTAACCATTTTGTTTTCACTAACATCGTATCAAAGACTCGGCCTGAACTATTTTGACCTTTTTTTCATGAACATCGTAAGACTATCCTTTCGCCAAGTTGGCCCACTTTTGCAATTTGCGAACGCCGAGCGTCCTTATTATCGTTTACCACTGGGTTAGGTCTATCAATAGTAAACTGCACCAGAAACGCAGAATTTCTGGGAAATTACGCCGAGTTGTCCGAGCGATTTCCTACCGGTAGGAAACGCGATTTGCGGGATTCCGTTTTTGGCGTAGCGGTCACCGGACGCGCAAGGCCAAAACTGTCGCGTCGTCCATCTGGCACCACTGCGAAAATGCATCCATTTTGGTGAAAATCGCCCGCACGATCCCCGCCGCGTCATGCGCCAAGTGATCCAACGCCGCCTTCCGGAGGCCTCTATCCCCCACTCTTCTCCGGCCGCGTTGACCGCTTCAATTACGCCGTCCGTGTACGCAAGTAGCAGGTCCCCCGGATGGACCTGAACCATGCCTTCCCGGTAGGTCCAACCCGGAAACATTCCTATGGGCGCCCCGCCGGCTTCGAGCCAGAGGATCGAGCCGTCAGGTCGAATAACCATGGGCGGGTTATGCCCGGCATTCACGTACCGAAGGGTGTGCTCCGCCGCATCGACCACCCCATAGAACATTGTGGCGTACCGATTGGCCAAAGAGGAGGCATGGACCTGCCGATTCACGGCCCCGAGGACCGAGGCGCCGTCGCTTCCGGCAAGCAGCGCGGCCGTGCGAAGCGAAGATTGGACATTGGCGATCATGAGCGCCGCCGCCAGACCCTTGCCGGAGGCGTCTCCGATGGCCAGGGCGAGACGATTAGCCCCCAGTGTTACGAAATCAAAACAGTCTCCACCCAGTGCCCGCAATTGCCGGCATCCCGCACTGTAGTCCAGGGTGTCAAGTCCAGTCTCCAAACCATGCATGAATCGTTGCTGTACATCGCTGGCAATGATCCAATCATCGCTTACATCCACGACCAAGGCATCGCTTGCCATATTCCAACCTCCACCCGTACGTCGATCCACCGGGCCCGATTTCGACACTCCTCGGGTGGCCGGCTATCTTTTTTGAGTTTATATCCCGGGATGGGGAAGGTTTAGTGCGCCCCATGCGTACCAGGAAGACCCTCAAACGGTTTTGGCG
>Ga0335069_10011663_pt1 | contig 12385 bp, 12 predicted proteins | sample Lox_Sample_11_FD_206714 | JGI IMG/M metagenome (GOLD analysis project Ga0335069, IMG submission 206714) | Soil microbial communities from Loxahatchee National Wildlife Refuge, Florida, United States - Lox_Sample_1.1 | ecosystem: Environmental > Terrestrial > Soil > Wetlands | place: USA...
GCGCGTTGCGACCACAGCTTCGGTGAGATGACGCAAATCGCGCGGTTGATACCGCCTCACCTGTGGGTCCGTTAGATCACCCTCGGTCATGGGCCGTACGACGACTCCGTTCACCTCGATGGGGAACTCGACGGGTGTCGCCGGCGGTTTCAGGTGACGCACAAAGACATAGCGGTGCTCCTGACCGAAGAGGCGTCTCCAGATGCGTTTGAATGTGGTGCCGCTACCGTCCGCGCGAAGTCGGAACAGAAATGATCGTAGTAGCGAGGAGCCGCCTGCGGCGCGCATAGCGCTAGCGGTCGGGGTTCCTTTTCAGCCCTTGTAGGAGGAGGCCAACTTCGTAGCGGCGGCGGGCCTCGTCGGCGCTGCGCTCGGCATCGAGGTCCATAGGGGCGTAACCGCAGAGGGTCAAGGTGGGGTTGCAGATGGCACCCAATCGCCCGATTGTGTCGCGCGATAGCTCTTTCCAGCGTCCGATGCTCTCAGCGCCAATGGATGTGCGACCGTACGTCTTCCAGTCGCCGAGACCCAGGTTGCTACGCGTCTCGAGGGCACGATCGATCAGAGCGGGCGTCCACGTCTCACCGACAAACGCCATGAGACGAGCCATGGTCGTATCGGTGTGCTCGATCAAATCCTCGTAGGTGACCTGCACGGCGTTTTGCGGATGCCGCTTGGCAAACGCGTCGAGCGACTGGGCGAGATCGACCCACGCATGCGCGAATGCTTCCAGCATCGTTGGGTAGCGGATGACGTATTCGTGCAGCTCTCTAAGATAGGTGCCGTTCTTATTGCACAGTTCCTGTATACTGCAGGCGACGTCGAGGCCGTGACGTTGGATGCAAATGAAGTGTGCATGCTCCCCGCAGAGTTGCTCGATTTCGTCCAGGTAGAAGGCGTCGAAGGCGGTCTTCGACGCCCAGCGCGCCTTCCCCTGGTTTTGCGCGTATTCCCGGTGAAAGGAGAATGCGAACTCTCGAAGTCTGGCGAGGATCTCGCTGCTCGAGAAGCCGGCGTAGCCCAGTCCATCGAGCACGCCGATGCGCACGCCTTCGGCGATGCGCTCGGCGCGGAGAAAGCGACCGCAGGCCGTGAACACGTTCGTCTCACCCGGGCAGGCGATGTTGGGGTGAGCGTCGACCAGCCGGCGTAGCAACGTCGTTCCCGAACGCGGCGCGCCCAGGATGATGATGCCGGCGCTCTGGAAACGATCCGTCACTGACCCATCGGCTCCGGCTCGCCAGCTCCCTGACGACGCGCGAACTGGCTGCAGTCTTCGACATGCATCCGTCCGTCAGCGGTTTCGACGATTATTTCCTTGGGTGGCGGGTGACTGATGAAGTGAATCGGGCTCGCGGTCACGCCGTAGGCGCCGCTGCAGCGAATGCCGATCAGGTCGTCGGCGCAGAGCCCATTGAACTTCACCTGACGGCCCAGCGTGTCGATGGTGGTGCACAGCGGGCCGACCAAGTTGTAGGCATGCTCCGCGCCGCCGTTGTCCTTCTCGGTGATCTTGAACATCTGATAGTTGCGCTGGATGAGGGTTCCCAAGTGACCGGCCGCGCCCAGGTGGTGGTGCATGCCGCCGTCGCAGATGCCGATGGCGACCCCACGTGATCGCTTCGTGCGAATCACACGCATGACATACACACCAGCCTCGCCGACCAGGTGCCGTCCCATCTCGAGAACGAGGTCCGTCGCGGCAAACATGGCGTCGCCCTTCAGGGCGTCCACCGCCGGATTGGTTGCGTGCGCGACAGCTGCCAGGTCAACCGGCGCATCGCTGTCGTAGTATGGAATGCCGATTCCGGAACCGAAGATCAGCCGTTCAGGCTTCACGCCATGGCGATAGCAAACGCGTCCGAAGATCTCAATGAATGTGGCGTAGTTCTCGGCGATCGCTTCGGCATTCAGGCATTGTGTTCCCGAGTAAATGTGGAAGCCGCGTAATTCGATATGGGGTAGGGCAAGGATGACGCGCACAGCCTCATCGAGGTCTTCCTCGTCGATGCCGAATGGTGTGGGTTTGCCGCTCATGTTCAAACCGAAGCCCCGCGGCACTCGGTTTGGAGCGATGCGCACGAGCACGTGTTGTCGTCTGCCGGCTGCCTTGGCGATGTCATTGAGCAGGAGAGCTTCGTCGACCGATTCCACGACGATCTCCCCGACGCGCACGGCGAGCGCGCTCCGCAGCTCCTCCTCTGTCTTGGCGGGGCCGGTGAAGCTCAATTGGGCGGGGTCCCACTCGGCATCGACGGCGCGCCACACCTCACCGGCGGAGGAGACGTCCAACATGTCAACGAGGCTTCGCAACCTCCGAAGAATGGCAAGGTTCGGATTGCTCTTCACCGCGTAGCTGACCCTGAAGCGCTCACCGAAAGCCGAGCGCACCTGCGCGATGCGTTGGCGCACCTGATCCATCAAGTATACGTAACAGGGAGTCCCATGGTCATGCGCGACCATGCGCAAGACCGCGTTCAAGCGTGTGCTCGTCATCGACCCCGACTGTCTGCGACGAAGCGAAGGATTCTGCCGATGGAGTCCAAGTGGTCGAGGCTGATGTCGTCCGGTCCGAACTTCACGTTGCCCTCGGCTTCAACAAACACGATGAGGTCGACCATGCTGGCCGAGTCGATCATGCCCGACGAGAAGAGCGGAGTCTCCTCATCGACATCGGCCGTGTCGACGCCGAGTTGGTCTTCGACGAATTTGAAGAGCAGTTCCTTGTTCAGAGTCATGTTTTCAGCTCGAGCGTGTGGGGGCGGGTGGCCATGGCATCAGGCACCGCCGCCAACTCCTCCGCGAGCCGCCGCTCGTCGACTTTGCCACTGGTGGTGCGCGGCATCTGGCTGACAAAGACAAAATCCTTCGGAATCATGAATGCTGGGAGTTTGGTGGTGAGCGTTTTTCTGACCGTCGCCGCGGACAGTTCCACGCCGCGCGATGCCGTGAGGAAGGCGACCAGCCGCATCTGTCCATCGGCCTGCGGCTTGGCAACGACAGCCGCTTCGGCGACGCCCGGTATAGTCATGATTTGGTTCGTTACCTCTTGCGGGTAGACGCGGTTTCCCAGCACTTTGAGCATGCTGTCCCGCCGGCCCTTGAGATAGAGATACCCTTCGCCATCGACGCAACCCATATCTCCCGTGAAGATTGCTAGGGGAGACCGATCATCGCCCCCGAGGAACGGGTTGGCGCGGAGCTTTGCGTTTCCGTTGGAGTCGCCGAGGTAACCCATCATGACGCCGAGGCCGGTATGTACAACTTCACCTACCTCGTCGACAGGACAACGACTGCCGTCCTCCCGCACCACATAGATATGCACGCCGGGGAATGGCTGGCCAACACTATCAAGCTTCCGGGCGTAATCCTCGGGTCGCAGCGAGGTCGCTCGAAACGCCTCAGTTTGTCCGTAGGTTTTGAAGATTCCGGCACCACCAACGACGTCGGGCAACCGCTGCAGCGAGCTGCGCGGCAGGCTGCCCCCCGAAATTGTGACGTAGCGTAGCGATGCGTGTGGCGCGCTCGTTTCAAAGTGCGCGCCGGAGTTGATCATATCCTGCCAGATCGAGGGAACGGCGGCGATCCCGGTGATCTTTCTCCGTTCCGTGGCGCGCAGGATGTCCGCCGGCAACCACGAGTCGAGCAATACGAGTTCAGCGCCGACGGCGAGCGCCGTCATGAGTTGGTTGAGACCGACGTCGAACGAGAACGGCAAGATGCTCAACAGGACGTCGGCAGTCGTCAAATCAAACCACGCGATCTCTGCGGCCACTCGTTGCATCAGATCGGCTGCGCCAACGAGTACGCCCTTCGGTTGTCCCGTCGAACCGGAGGTGAACAGGCAGGCCGCGGCGGTAGTCTCAGTCGCCGCTTCCGGTCTGACCATCTGCCGTGAGCTGCGGCGGTCGTCGTCATCGAGCGCAATCACATTCGTCGCTGCACGCAGTTCGTCGGTCGCCTGCGCATCGCCTGCGGATGACCCCGCCTTGCCGACGACTGCCCAGGTCGTTCTCACGATTCGCGGATGATCCTTGGCTGCGCGGCGCAATGCGACGAGGCCGGCGCTGTCCGCGATACAGACGGGTGAAGCCGTAGCGTCGAGCACAGCGGCGATCTGTGGAGCGCGGTACTTCGTGCTGATGAAGCAGAACGGACGCCCAAGGCCGACCGCAGCGAGCATGCACGCAATACCCTCGGCGGATTTTCCCACCAACATCGGAAGGATCGTCTGTGGCGGGGCGAGAGCTGCAAGTCGTCCCGCCAGCCTGTGGGCGCGTCGTAGCAACTGGGCGTACGATGTTTCGACGAACCCATCTCCCGAGATCCACCTGGAGAGTGCGATTTTGCGGGGCGCCGAGCGAGCGTGTCGCTCCACGAGGTCGAGCAGATTGTCCATCACCACCAGTATTTTGTCAGTAACCCAAACTGCGGTACAGGAATGTAAAATGCAAGGACCAGTCGTGCCAAACGTGCCACACGAGGTCTCTATTTTGTTCCTGGCATGCAACAAAAGGAGGTACCACGACCGGGAGGAGTCGGATGAGCATTCAAAGTGTCTACGACCTGCAAACCCCAGCACTGCTGATTGATGGCGAGGCCCTCGACCACAACCTGGCTGTCATGTCGGCTGCACTCCCCGGGCGCCGCCTGCGGCCACACGTCAAAGCGCACAAGTGCACCGCCTTGGCACGCCGCCAGGTGGCGGTCGGACACCGCTCGTTCACCTGTGCCACCGTCCGCGAGGTTGAGGGAATGGCGGCGGCCGGGTTCGGTGACGATCTGTTGCTGGCCAACGAGGTGGTGGATGCACGGCGACTTGGGGGACTCGATGCGCGCGTTACCGTCGCCGTCGATTCCGAGGCAACGATAGTCGCGGCTGCCGCGGGTGGCGTGCGTGAGGTGGTTATCGACGTGAACGTCGGCCTGCCGCGCTGTGGCTGTGCCCCCGAAGATGCCGGCCGCTTCGCTGATCACGCGCGCTCGAACGGACTTTCCGTGCGTGGGGTGATGGGATACGAGGGGCACGTCGTCGGACTCGAGGACCGCGCGACACGTGCCCGACTCACCGCCGAGGCGATGCAACTCCTGCTCGCGGCGCATGCGCAGGTCGGCGGTGAGATGATCTCTGCCGGTGGCACCGGCACCTACGACTGCAACACCTGGGCGAATGAGATCCAGGCAGGTTCATATCTCTTGATGGATACGGCGTACGCCAAGCTCGGGCTGCCGTTTCGTCAGGCACTCAGTGTGCTGGCAACGGTGATCTCCGTGGCGCGCGGCTATGCCGTCGCCGACTGTGGCTTGAAGGCTCTGGGGATGGATCATGGTAATCCGGTGGTCGGTGATGCGCAGGTGCTGTTCTGTTCCGACGAACACCTGACCCTCGTTCCCGAGCACGCCCTGAAGGTGGGTGATCGCATCCGTGTGTGGCCTGCCCACATTGATCCAACGGTTGCATATCACGAACGGATGCATCTCGTTTCCGGTGACGAAGTTGTTGACAATTATTTGGTAGACTTGCGCGGTTGGTGAAGATGACGATGCCGTCTTTGGTGCTCAGACGGTTGCGTCCTTGAGACGCGGCCCCTTCATGGGGGGAACCTTACGGGCGACTGGCGACCGGCTGGAGAAGCCGTTCATTTCTCCAGTGCGCTCCGGAAGCACGACGTAGCCGAAGAAGATGGCCGCAGCGAACATGAAAGGGATACGCATGAGACTCGGAGACGCCCAGCCATCCGATGGGTCGGCCAGCAGGAAACTGGCAATGCCGACCAAGGCAGCGCAGACGCCGAGGGTTGCAAGATTCTCGACCTTTGCGGCCATGATGAGGACGAAGAAAAAGAAAAGGAAGGATTCCTGGCTCGCCCGGGTCAGCAGCAAAGCGATGGAGATCAGCGCGGTGTCTGATACTAGCACGGGGGCCTGGGTCCACGCGTCGAAGAAGCTGAAGGGGGATGCTTGGCTGAGAGCGACGTTAGACGCAAGCGCCGTCAGGATCAGCACGGCGACTGGGAGGGGGGAGGAGTCCTTGGCTACCTCGATGAAAGCCAAGGCCCCGGTCGCAAATATGAGGGCATAACGACACAATAGGAACGTGTTCTTGCGCCCCAACGCGTCCGATTCGCGGATCATCCGATGGGTGAGTCGAGCAACACATGTACCTAAGCAAAGAATACAGCAAGCCTCAGGTTGCTCGTGGGGAGAAGCCCGAGAGTGGCGAGCCCACGACGGTCACCGCGGCAAATCTCTGCCCCCCCCCGTGGTCGTGAGGCCCGGGGGAGAACGGGTACCGAGCATAGGGTGGTGAGATCCGTAGCGATCGATCGTCACCCGCGTTTGGCATGAATGGCTTCGGCGGCGGCGTACTCCTTGGACAGATCGAAACCGATATCCTTCTCGGGGGCGACGATCTTGAATCCGACGTACATTAGACACACGAGATGCAGTCCGCTGAAGCCGCCCGGTAGGTTCTTCAGGCGGTACTTCTGGGCGCTGCTGTTCACATCGAGGCCCTTCATTCCCAGCTTCGCGACCTCATAGGCGATACGCTGCACTTCAGCTCGCGGCGTCTTCTCGAACCGTTCGATTGCGCTGAGACAGTGCATGACGGCGTCGGGTCGCTCGATCCCAGGGGCTACGGCGTGAGCAATTGCTTGCAGGGCGGCGCGACCCAGTTCGGCGAGTTTGCTCCGTGCGTCGATATCGACCACCTTGCGATACGCCCGGTATGCGTTGGCCGTGCGGCCCTGCCGCTCTAGCGACTGAGCTAGACCAAACCACGCCTGCTGGTCCCGCGGATTCAATGCCGTCGCCCGCTGCAAGCAGACCTGCGCCTCCTCGGTCCGACCTGAGGCCATCAAACAGGCCCCGAGGCCGCGCTGCGCCCACGGATTCTCCGGATCTCGTCCGATGGCCTCGCGCAGCACCTGGATCGCCTCACCTATTTTCCCATTGCGTTGAAGGACCCCACTCAGTGCGATACTGGCGTTGGTCATTGCAGGAGCGAGCTCGACCAGCCGACGAAGGCGTGTCTCCGCCTGCTCCAGCCTGCCAACGCCGGCTAGGGCTATGCCGAGGTTGTACAAGAGCCTGACGTCGTTGGGCCGATCGCTCAGGAAGAGCTCCAAGAGGGTGGCGACACGGCGATGGTCCGCAGCCCGCAAGCTCCGAATGATCGGTTCGAATGGTTCGGGAGCCTTGCCGTCAGGGGCCCAGGTTACCTGAATGTTCCAGTCGTCCACCACGACAGTACTCCACCCACCGAAAGACCGAAATTCCCGTTGCAGATACTCACGGACTGCCTCGCGGAAGGCCACCGTGCGCTGCGTTCGCGCCTCCGGCGAGAGGAGAGACGAGTCGAAGTCGTCGGTAGGGATAGTGAACTCTAGCTGGTCGTGGTCTTCTGCCAGTGCCGTGGCGGTACTCTCCTGTGCCATGCCGGAATCTATTCCGCCAAGATATCGATCAAGATGCGTGCCACGGCATTCCACCACTACGAAAGCCAATGCTTCAATGCAGGGTGTTGCACTGAGGGACATCAGCAACAAAATTTGGCGACACCCGTCGTGGTGCCGATCCAACTTGCGTGCTGAGTGTCAGTGTACCCTGAGGGAGGCAGGGGGTGTTTACTTATGGGTGTCGCGTTGTGCGTGCGTGAGCACCGCCTCGCGAAATTCGTGTGGGATGCGTTGTGGTCGGCCCGCATCGTTGAGCACAGCGTGCAAGGTCGAGCCGCTGGCGCGTATGTCGTTCTCGAGTCCGGCGATCGCGTAGCTGATCTCGATGCGGGCGCGGCCGATATCGGATACGCCCGCACGGATGCTCAAGTCGTCGTCGTAGCGCACCGGCTTGAGATAGCGGCAATGGGTCTCGATGACGCCGAGATACAGACCGCGTGCGATGTACTCGGGAAACGGATGCCCCAGCCTGCGGAACAGTTCGGCACGGCCGATCTCGAAAAGGCGGAAGTAGCTGCCGTAGTACATGATGCGCATCGGGTCGCAGTCGGCGAAGATGACCCGGTAGCGCGCAACCTCGAGGAGATTGGGGTCAGGCATCGTTGCTAAGCGGCGCTACAACACCGGCCACTCCTTGTCCCACGGCCGGGCTTGCTCGTACTGGCGGGCGATCTGCAGTAGCACGTCTTCGCTCAGTCGCGCCGATACCAGCTGAATCCCCACTGGAAGCCGATCGTCGTTGAGGCCGGCGCGCAAAGACACTGCCGGATTACCCGAGAAGTTGAACGGATAAGTGAAAGCGATTCCACCGCCCGGCGTCTCGACCGACTTGCCTTCGACCTCAAACGGCAGCGGCCCCTCGGCTGCAAAGGCGACCGTGGCCGTCGTTGGCGTGGCCAGCAAGTCGTACTCAGAGAACAGCTGCTCCAAGCTACGCAGCAACTGCGTGCGCACTCGCTGCACCCGGCCCAAGTCGATCGGTGTCGTGTGCCGCCCCATGTCGAGACCGGGTAGATAGCCGGGGTCGAGGAGGCTGTCATCCTTGAGATACGGCGCCATGGCTCCCAAATCCTCCGCCGACATCAAGGACACCCATTCAAGCACCACATCGGGGATTGCGAAGGGTACCGGCTCGACGTGGTGGCCAACGCGCTCCAGGGCGCGGAGCGCCTTTTCCACCTCGCGCTGTACCTGCGTCTCCGGCCGCGCGTAGCCCAGCGTTGGTGTGTATGCGATACGCAGCGGCCGCGGTGGGTGCTTGATTGCGTCGACGTAGGTGTACCCGGGGTGCGGTAGTGAAAACGGGTCGGCCGGATGCGGGCCCACTGTGACGTCGAGCCACAAGGCCGCGTCGGCGACGCTGCGCGTCAACGGTCCGCTGACAATGGTTGCCGAGCAGCGCAACATTTCCTCCGGACCCCACGGGATGCGCCCCTGGGTCGGCTTGAGCCCGACGAGGCCGGTGTAGCTCGCTGGGATTCGCACCGAGCCACCGCCATCTGACGCTGTGGACAAGGGCACCATTCCACTTGCCACTGCAGCCGACGAACCGCCGCTCGATCCGCCGGGGGTACGCTCGGGGTTCCACGGGTTCCGGGTGGTGCCAAAGACGCGGTTGCTTGTGAACGCGGTGTAGCCGAACTCTGGTGTATTGGTCTTGCCGATCACGATGGCGCCGGCGCGCTTCAGCCGTTGCACTTGAATGGCATCGCGTTCCGGACGGTGATCCTTGAAGAGCAGCGAGCCGTGCGTATTCGGCAGACCAACCGCATCTTCCAGGTCCTTCACGCCCAGCGGCATGCCCGCCAGTGGTCCCACGTCATCGCCGCGCATGATCTGCGCCTCGGTGTGCCTTGCCTCCGTGAGCAGTTCGTCAGCCGGTCGCAGGCTGACGAAGGCGTTGAGGCGCGGGTTGACCGCAGCGATGCGGTCGAGGGTAGCGCGCATCAATTCGACCGGGGACAGGTCGCGTGCACGGATGCGCGCGGCCAACTCGGTGGCGGAGGTGAAGTGCAGATCGCGTGTGGGCATCGAGGGCTCCTTTCGAGCGGCCGGCGTGCAGTCGTGCTAGCAAAGGTACGCACCCCGGCGCAACGTTGAGCGATCTTGCGATGCGCCTGCTTGCATGCGAAGCAGGTGCGCCATGATCGTCATCGTTTATGGCTACGACGGTTCGGGTCCGGGGCACTGGCAACGCTGGTTGGAAGCCGAGTTGCGGGGGCGCGGCGTGCCCGTGATGTTTCCGCAGTTGCCGGATCCGTCGGCACCACAGAAGGACGTGTGGGTGGAAGCGTTGGCTGAGGTTCTGGCGGGGGTACGGGGCGAGCCCGTCACCCTCGTCTGTCATTCACTCGGTTGCTGGGCCGTCGACCATCTTTTCGCTGCGCGCGGCGTGTTCGGTGTTCAAGCTGCATTGCTGGCAGCGCCGCCGTCGCCCTTCCTCATCTTCGAGCCAGCCGACAGCTTCTTCCCGCCGCCGCGGCGTGCTGCTGCCTGGACGCCCATCGCGGCGCAGACGCTTCTTGTCGGTGGGGACAACGACGAGTTCACTTCGCCTGAGGAGTTCGAGGAAATTGCGCGGACACTGGGCGTGCGCTGTCGGATCATTCCCGGAGTGGGTCACGTCAACGTTGGCAGCGGACATGGCCCTTGGCCGTTCGCGCTCGAATGGCTGCAATCGGTAGGGGCAACCTGAGGGCGCGCACCATCCTCTTGTCAGGGGCCGAGTAGTGCCTTGATCGCTGCGGCGACGTCGTCGGCCGCGCTAATGATATCAGCAACGACGATCGCGTCGCATGTGCCGAACAGGCTCGCGCACTCGGCGGGCGAACCAACCTCCGCCAAACAGATGAGCGTGCGTTGTGGCGGGACCGCCCGCGCGAGCTGCAGCGTGCGCGCAAGGTCGAGGCGCTCGTCAGCCGCGACGCAACGCAGACCAATCAAGGCGTGAGGCGGGCGCAGTGCTGCCGCAAGGTCTGCCGCGCTCTGCACTTCGACCACCGATGCCATATGCAGCGAGCTGGCGACCGTGACGAGCCCTTGCAAGGTGTCGGTGTCGAGATCAGCCGCCGGAAAAATGGCGCCATCCGCACCACGCAGGCGGCTGTCGCCCGTCGCGCCCGTGCAGCACCGCCACGCCGAGATAGAGCATTGTCGTCGCAACGCGCCGTAACAATGCCAGCCCGCGCGCCACACTCGCCAGATGCAACAACAGGCACACGCCCCCGGCCGCCAGATAGATCATGCCCGAGAGCTTCGCGCCCGGCACAGCACCCCAGGCGATCGCGGTCAGCAGCACCGACGCACCTGACACTGGGATCGCCAACGCAAAGGCCAGTCCGGAGGCAAACAAGAACGTCAGGGTTACATCCACCATACCAGTCTTGCACTGGTTGATGACGATGGGTGTCGCCAGGAATAGCAACGCGCCCCACAGTGCCCCGCGTGTACGCGCGCCGAAGCGGCGGGCCAGTACGAACGTTGCCAACGCGCTTCCCATTGCGAAGGGTACTTGTACGAGGTCGACGAGGACGCCGCTCCCGAACGGCAGCACCCACCATTCGTACAACACGTACGCACCGGCCGGGTGATACGCCCACCAGTCGGTGTGCCAAAAACGACCAAGTTGCGGCACGACGATGCGCCCCTCGCGCGCGAACGCCGCAACCAGCGGCAGGTGGTACATCAACTCGTCACCGGAGAACGGTTCCCCAACCAGACCCAGGAAGAGCACGTAGAGATATGCGATACCGACTAAACTGCTCACGGTACGCAGCGGCGCACCACGGATGAGCCGTCCCAACCGCGGGACGTGGACGGTCGCCATGACTAACGGCCATCTCGCACCTGCGGCCGCCGCAGCCGCGAGGAGCGCTTGCACGCCAAGCAACGGCCAAAAGCGCAACTGCCCGACCAAGCCAAGGGCAAGACCAGTCGCCAAGGCGATGCCAGTGAAGAGAACACTCACCGCCAACAGCCGCTCGGCACGCGACGCGAGCGAGCAACGTGACGCGACGCCGAGAGCCGCCAGGGTCGTAAGCCCGTTGAGCGCGAGGAATTTGACGATACCGGCGAGGGCCTCCATCGCAACCAGGGAGGATCGAACTAACCTAACCCCAGCACCTACGCAACGCCGCCGCATCACTCCCCGGTGCGGGCTTTACTTGCCAGGCCGCACCCCCAGAGCTACATCTGCACCTACGTGTTGACGATCTGCAATCTCAAGAAGCGGTACGGCGGCCAAGTCGTCCTGGATGGCCTCAACTGGTTCGTCTCCGAAGGCGCCCGCGTCGGCTTGGTGGGTGCGAACGGGTCGGGCAAATCAACCCTGCTGCGCGTCATCGCCGGGGAGGTCGAACCGGATGACGGCGTCGTCAGTGTCCCGAAGGACTGTTCGGTCGGCTATCTGGCGCAGGAAGTCTTCGGCGTATCGGGCAAGACTGTGCTCGAGCAGGCACTGACGGCCTTTGCCGATGTGCAGGCCTTGGAGGCCGAATGCCGCCGCGTTGAGCATGAGTTGGCCGAGGTGCCGTTCGACGATCCGCACCACGAAGAGCTGATGGCGACCTACACCGACCTGCGCTCGGAGTGGGATACGCGCGGCTCGTACGATCTGGAGGCGCAAGCAGAACGCGTGCTCGCTGGACTCGGTTTTCGCGAGACCGATCTGCAGCGTGACTGCAGCGAGTTCTCGGGCGGCTGGCAGATGCGACTGGCCCTTGCCACGCTGCTGCTACGCCGACCGCAGTTACTGCTGCTCGACGAGCCGACGAACCACCTCGATATCGAGGCCCGCACATGGCTCGAGGAGTTCCTCGCCGACTATCCGCATACGGTGATCGTCGTCGCCCACGATCGCTACTTCCTCGACGTGGTCGTGCAGCAAATCAGCGAGGTTTCCCACGGCAGCATCATCGACTTCAAAA
>Ga0335069_10011664_pt1 | contig 12384 bp, 10 predicted proteins | sample Lox_Sample_11_FD_206714 | JGI IMG/M metagenome (GOLD analysis project Ga0335069, IMG submission 206714) | Soil microbial communities from Loxahatchee National Wildlife Refuge, Florida, United States - Lox_Sample_1.1 | ecosystem: Environmental > Terrestrial > Soil > Wetlands | place: USA...
GGTAGATCTCGGCGGCCGTGTACCAGTCGCCATGAAAAGTGCCGACGACGACGTTATAAGGCAGCCTTGTCTCGCCCGGCCCGCAGACGCCTGGATAATGCGCCAATCCGAGCGTTACGCCGTCGTCTTCCATCACGCGGTCAATGAACTTGGGCAGGCCAGTCGCATCGTCGCAGGCGAGATAGAGTCCACCCGCCGTGTTGTAGAAGGCCATCAGCTGCGTCGATGCCCACTGTCCCGGATAGTTCGGCGAACGCCAGAGATCCGGCGTGTTGTGCTGGCGGCCGGCCCAGATATCCTCCAGCCACAGGTCCGGGGTTGCGTTCCTGCTGTCTCCCCACTGGCGCTCCAGGGGCGTGTGCCGGGTCCACACCGGCCGTCCGTATGCCGCCGGCTCAACCGGTCCGGAAAGCGAACCATCGAGCGACGGCGAAAGAATCCAGCTATGGTCGCCGTCTGCCACGTGGTCGTACGGCACTTCGATCCCTGGGAACCGCACATGGCCAATCCACCACTTCGTGCCGTTTTTCAGCGTGAGGTTCCAGTAAGTGAGTGCCTCGCCGATCGGGCAGCGGATCATCACCGTTGCATCGACGGGCAATTCGCCGATGTTCTTGAAGTCGATGGCAACAATGTCGGCGCCTTCCCGGGATTCCTTGTGCACGGAAATCGTCTTTGCGTCCGACGAGTTGACCAGCTTGAATTCATTGGGACTCGTGAGGAACTCGACCATGAAGAGCGGCAGCCGCGCATGATCGCGGATCAGCAGCTCGCGGTCGACGCCATAAGTCGATTGCAAAGACGCGATGCTGCCACGCGCCGAATCGATCAGCAGGCGATAACCCGAGTTGGCGACGATGACCGGAGGAGGCGTTGCGGCCTCACCCGATTTGCGGACCGTTGAGTTCTGAGCGGACGCCGAAGAGGCCCCGCCGGCAAGCGCAGCCGCTCCTCCAAGCGGAAGGCACGTGGCTGCCGCCGTGGAGGCAACGCCGGAGAGAAATCGCCGGCGCGAGAGCCGCGTAAGGTCGTCGGAAATCCGGTCGGAGTCAGGAGAGTTCGTCAGATTGTCGTTGAGCACGCCAGCCATCCTGCTGGCGTCCGCGCTGGCCTGTCAAGTGCGAATAGCGGTCATCCACAATCGTTCTGGATGCGGTTCCGAAGCGGCGGGTCCGACGATCGGCAGGCCTAAGACGACTGCATCGCCGGCTCGGCAACCGCCTTCGTTGCAACCGGCTGTTCGCGCTTGAATTGCTTGCTCAGCGCCAGGCCCTGCTGCTGGTACGACGAGCCGATGTTGCCGCCATAGACCTTGTCGGGCACCGCGGCCATGCGGTAGTAATTCAGCCGGCCCACGAACTGGTCGTCTTCGAGCAGGATGGGCATCTGGCTGGCGCGCACTTCAAGCACCGCCCGCGTCCCGGGGATCTCGCCGCCCGATCCATAACCGAATCCCGGATCGAAGAAGCCCGCATAGTGCACTCGGAACTCCTGCGTCGCCAGGTCGTAAGGCAACAGCTCCGCCGCGTAGCCGGGAGGCACCCGTACCCGCTGTCGCGAGGCGAGGATATAGAACTCGCCCGGATCGAGAATGCACTGCAGGCGCTCGTTACGGTAGATCGGGGTCCAGAAGTCGGCGACTTCGTAATGGTTGATCTTGCTCAGATCGATTGGCGTCGAAGTCTTGCGTGCCCGATAGGCGATGATGCCCGAGCCGTTGCCCTGCAAATCGACGGTGAGCCGCAGCCCGCGGTCCACCTGGGCCTGCGCGGATTCTTCGTCGGCGTCGATGAGCGGGTCCACCTGGTCCAGCTTGCGCAGCGCGCGGTCGCCGGCGAAGATGTGCCGGCCGCGCGCCAGGCGAAGCTGGTTGAGGCGCATCCCCGCCTGCACCAGGATGGGGAAGGTCTGCGAAACAACCTCGATGTAAAGCTTGCCGGAGTATCCTCGCCGTACGCGCTCGAACTCGTCGCCGATGTCGGTGATGAGCCGCGTGAAAATGTCCAGCCGGCCCGTGGTGCTCTTGGGGTTGGCGATGCCGAAGATGTCGGGCGGCAGGTCGAGGCTCTCTTCGATCGGAATCACGTAGATCAGCCCCGGATAGAGCAGTGCCGGCCCGGAGATGTCCAGCTTGCGGCGCAGCATGCCGTTGGCGGCGGCCTTGTTCAGCAGTGTGGTCGACGCGCCGGGCAGGAAGCTGGCGGCCACTTCATAAGCCGTGTCGGAGAGGCGCAGGTCGATGGAGGAGGGCTGGATCTGATCTTCGCCGAGATTCTTCGCCGACAGGATGCCGTCTTCGACGAGCTGACGCAACTCCTGCGAGGGCAGGATGCCTTCGCCGCCGGCCTGGCGCATGGGGAACAGGGAGTCAGATGCCAAAACTACCTCCGAATCTCGAGCGCATCGCCGCGCCGTTTCTCGCACGGTTGCGCCGCTTCAGCCACCCCGTTGCTCGATGGCCGTCGACGCTGCGCCGAGCCCCCCCGGCCCCACTGGAGTGGTGGAAAGTCGAGAATAGCAGCAGTGCGCTGCGCCCGCCGCTCTGTGAAATTCGCGCGATGTGTGGAATTTCAGGCCATTTCACTGCGCTGGATCGAGTTGCGGCCGTGCGTGGTGCCGGATTCGGCCCCGCCGCTTCGTGCCGAACCACTCACAGCCTCCGCAGCCTCTCGCACGCCTCGTCCAGGTCGTGGTCCTGCTTGGCGAAGCAGAAGCGCAGCAGGTCCTCGCCGCCGCCGGGCCTGAAAAACGCCGAGCCGGCCACTGAGGCCACTCCGGTGGCCGCGAGCAGCGTCCGCGACTTCTCCGCCGCATCCCGGCCGGCCAGCCGCTTCGCGTTGGCCAGCACGTAGTACGCGCCGGCGGGCACGCTCGGCTCCATGCCGGCATCGTGCAGCGCCGACACAATGCGGTCCCGCTTCGACTGGTGGCTCGCCGCCAGTTGCGTATAGAACGATGGCGGCAGTTGCTCCAGCCCCGCTGCCGCGCCATGCTGGAAGGCCGACGGCGCGCAGACATACGTCAGATCGTGGAAGTAAGCCATTGCCGCCATCCATCGCGCATCGGCCGTCACGTAGCCCAACCGCCACCCGGTGATGGAGAACGTCTTCGAGAAGCCGCTCATCACGATGGTCCGCTCGCGCATGCCCTCGAACGCCGCCGGGCAGTAGTGCTTCGCCCCGTCGTAGACGAAGTATTCATAAATCTCGTCGGTCAAGAGGAACAGGTCGTGCTCGCGGCAGGCTTGGCAGACCGCTTCGAGCTCCTCGCGCGAAAAGATCTTCCCGCTGGGATTGGCCGGCGTGTTCACGAGAATCGCGCGCGTGCGCGGCGTGACGGCGGCCGCGAGCGCGCCGGTGTCGAGCACCCACTCGGGCGCCGCCAGCGGCACAACCACCGCCTTCATGCGCATCGAACTGAGCGTGTTGATGTGATAGCCATAGAACGGCTCGAAGACGATGACCTCGTCGCCCGGATTGAGCAGCGCCATGCAGGCGGCGTGCAGGCCGGCCGTCGCGCCGCAGGCTACCATGACTTCGGTCTCGGGATCGTAGCTGAGCCCGTAGTCGCGCTCCTGCTTTTGCGCAATGGCCACGCGCAGCCGCTCGATCCCGTCCATCCGCGTGTAGATGTTGTGCCCCGCATTCACCGCGGCGATCGCTTCGTCGCGCACCGGCGCCGGCACTGGCGTGTCGCACACCCCCTGCGCCAGGTTGATGCCGCCGATGCGCGCGCACTCCGTCGTCATGGCGCGAATTTCAGACTGCATGGTGCCGGGTGCAAGATCGCTCAAAGCCAGGCGCGAGGTGGCGGCAGGTGTCGTAGGCATCGGGGAAGAACCTCGATTCGTTCAGCAGGACCGGGAGTCTGCGCAATCCGTCCGGCCTGGATTCATCTTACATAACGTGATTTCATCGAGCCACGTTCTGCCGGAAGCGTAGAATCAAGAGTTTCATGCATGAACTCTCCATCGTCGCGAGCATCGTCGACTCGGTGACCGAGTCGATCGCCGCCTGGCCGGGCGCGCGCGTCGTCGAAGTCCGCCTGCGCGTCGGCGCTCTGGCCGCGGTCGTCGAAGACTCGCTCCAGTTCTGCTTCGGCATCGCGACAGAGGGCACGGCGCTCGACGGCGCGCGGCTGGTCGTGAAGACGCTGCCCGTCGTGATGTACTGTGGGCACTGCGCGGCCGAAGTCCAGCTGGCTGGCGTGCAAAGCTTCCGCTGCCCGCGCTGCGGCGAGCCGGCCGGCGATCTGCGCCACGGCCGCGAACTGGAGATCGAGGCCATCGAGATCGAAGACGCGCCCGACAGGGCCGAGGCGGCCGCTGAGGTGATGGAATGACCACGCGAATTGTTGAGCTACGGCAGGGAATCCTCAAGAAAAACGACGAGCTGGCCCGCGGCCTCCGCGAGCGGTTCACCGCCGCCGGGGTGCTCGTCCTCAACCTTGTCTCGAGCCCCGGCACGGGCAAGACCGCGTTCCTCGAACGCACTCTCCGCGAACTGATCGCTCGTGGCTCCCGCGCCGCCGCCCTGGTCGGCGATCTCGAAACCGACAACGACGCCCGCCGCCTCGCCGCCAGCGGCGCCCCGGTGCGGCAGATCAACACCCACGGCATCTGCCACCTCGAAGCCGAAATGATCTCGAAGCACCTCGACGGCTGGGACCTCGCCGGCCTCGACTACCTGTTCATCGAAAATGTCGGCAACCTCGTCTGCCCGTCGAGTTACGATCTCGGCGAGAAGATCCGCGTTGCCCTGCTCAGCGTCACCGAAGGCGAAGACAAGCCGCTCAAGTATCCCACCCTGTTTAACTCCGCAGACGCCGCGGTGATCACGAAGATCGACATCGCCGAGGCGTGCAGCTTCAACCGCGAGCTGGCGCTCGGGAATATCGGCGAAATCCGCCCCGGCATCCGCATCTTCGAGACCTCGGCCAAGACCGGCGCCGGCATTGAGGAATGGCTTGACTATCTGAAAGCCGGGCGCTGAGCCTCCGCCCGGTCGAAGACGACCGCGCGCCGATTCCCCTTCCCTGCGTCCCTGCGGCGTGCGTCGGCTGCAGTTCGCCGCTCCGCCTCGAGCTTCGGCCGGCAGAAACCGCTCTTCTTGAATTACATTGGTGCAGACGAACGATTCGTTTGCATAACCGATTCGCGGCATTACGTGCGTCGTCCGCGAACCGTAGAATGGCTCCAGTGGAAGCGAGCGACAAGATTCGCGAAGCAAAGATCTTCCTGGCCAGCCGGATTACCGAAGAGGCGGAGCATCAGGGCGCACCGCTCTCTGAGATCGAGCGGAAAATGCTCTATTCGTCTTCGTCGGGATGGACCATCGGCGACATCGCCGAAGTCCGGGAGATCTTTGCCCGCGATTACGACGCCCGGCACTTCGAACAACGGATCGCCAAGCTCATCCGGGCCCTCAGAGCGCGCCTCAGATCGAGCGGCGACAACCGCGAGTTCGAAGCCTGGTCGGCCGCCTTGCGGATCCTCAAACAGGCCCGCAGAGAGCGGCACGAAGATCATTACCTCCTGAAGCTGATCGCCGGCGCTCCGCCGGAGGGCGAACTCACTCGCCTGATCTTTACCGCGCTCGTGGTCATCGGCGTGATGCTGGTGGCCATGTACCTGGTGAGCCGGGGATACTGAACCACTTCGGCTCTCAACTGGAAGAGACGGTTGATACATGGTGCCCGAGTTCGAATCGATTCGCGAAGCAAAGGACTACATTGCCGGCCGGATCGCCATTGAAGCCATCCGTCAGGGCAGTCCGCTGACCGAGCTGGAGCGCAAGATGCTCTATTTCTCCGAAACAGGCTGGACCCTGCCCGACATGGCCGAAGTCAGTGCGGAGTTCGACCGCGGTTGCAGCCAGGACGAATATGAGCGCAAGATCGGCGGCCTCGTCGGCGGCATCCATGCCCGCCACGACGTCGGCAGCCGGCACGAGAGCGAGACCTGGGATGCGGCCGTCCGGAAACTGAGCCAGGAAGACCACTATCTGCTGGTGCTCGTCGGCGCCGCCAGGTCGGGCGGGCGCAGGTCGACCGGCCCGCGCACCGGCCCGGTCCCGATCTGGATGATCGCGCTGGGCTTTGCCGCCGCGCTTGCCGCGCTGTGGGCCCTCGTGCAGACGATGTAAGCCACGGGCCTCGGGTCGGCCGCCGGTCGGGTGATCCAGATCACGTTTGACCGGCCTCACGAAGAAGTATAAGAAGGATTGCTATGTGCCTCGCGATCCCAGGAAAAGTGGAAGCGATCTCCGCCGACGGCCCGGTCCGGATGGGCCGCGTCAACTTCGGCGGGGTGGTGAAGAACGTATGCCTCGAGTACCTGCCGGAGATCGAAGTGGGCGACTACACCATTGTCCACGTTGGGTTTGCCATCTCCAGGATCGACGAGGAGAGCGCCCGGCAAACCCTCGAAGCGTTTCGCGAGATGGGCATGCTCGAGGAAGAGCTGGCGGACGAGGATGAGATGTTCCGCCGGGCGGCCCGCATGCCGCAGTCCCCATGCCCTGACGGAAGCTGCAAGAGCTGAGGCGTCCGGAAGGCTGGCCGCCGGAGGGAGACCGATTCTGCCTTGAAGTATCTGTCTGAGTTTCGCGACGGTGAAATCGCTCGAGCGCAGGCGCGCGAGATCCATGCCATTGTCACCCGCCCGTGGAAGATCATGGAGGTCTGCGGCGGGCAAACGCACTCCATCATCAAGAACGGCATCGACCAGATGCTGCCGTCGGGCCCCGGAGCAGGCATCGAGATGGTGCATGGGCCGGGCTGCCCGGTCTGCGTTACGCCGCTCGAGCTCATCGACAAGGCGCTGGCCATCGCCGCGCAGCCGGGCGTGATCTTCTGCTCGTTCGGCGACATGCTGCGCGTGCCGGGAACCGAGGGCGATCTCTTCCAGGTGAAGGGCCGCGGCGGCGACGTCCGCGTTGTCTATTCGCCTCTCGATGCGGTGGAGCTTGCGGTCAAAAACCCCCGGAAGCAGGTGGTGTTCTTCGGCGTGGGCTTTGAGACCACGGCGCCGGCCAACGCCATGAGCGTGCATTTGGCCAGGCTGCGCGGCATCCGGAACTTCTCGCTGCTCGTCTCGCACGTGCTGGTGCCGCCGGCCATCGCGGCCATCATGTCCTCGCCCGGCAACCAGGTGCAGGCCTTCCTCGCCGCCGGGCACGTGTGCAGCGTGATGGGCTACTGGGAGTATCCGCCGCTCGCCGAACAGTTCAAGATTCCCATTGTCGTCACCGGCTTTGAGCCGCTCGATCTCCTCGAAGGCATCCGGCGAGCCGTGATTCAGCTCGAAGCCGGCAGGCACGAGGTCGAGAACGCCTATGGGCGCGTGGTGACCTGCGCCGGCAACCAGGCTGCGCAGCGGCTCCTGGCCGAGGTCTTCGAAGTCACCGATCGCGCCTGGCGCGGCATCGGCGTGATCCCGCGCAGCGGCTGGCGTCTCAGCGAAGCCTATCGGGAATTCGACGCCGAAGAGCGCTTCCACATCACCGGCATCCACACTCAGGAGTCGCCGCTGTGCCGGGCTGGCGACGTTCTGCGCGGAGCCATCAAGCCGGCTCAGTGCGCGGCCTTTGGAAGAGAGTGCATGCCGCGCCGTCCGTTGGGCGCAACCATGGTTTCGAGCGAAGGCGCCTGCGCCGCCTACTACAATTACGGCCGTTTCCTGCCGGCCGAAGAGCTGGCGGCGGCCGGAAAGGCAGTGTCGGCTGTTTAGCCGTCAGCTGTTAGCTGTTAGCTGATAGCTGATAGCTGATAGCTGAAAGCTGAAAGCTGATAGCTGACAGCTCAAAAAAGAGACCGCAATGACCGAGGATTCGCCGACAAAGCCGGCCGAAGCAAAGCACGATGCGCCCGACTTCACGAACTGGTCCTGCCCGCTGCCTCTGGTCGGCTACCCGGCCATCGTCATGGGCCACGGCGGCGGCGGCAAGCTGGGCAATGAGCTCGTCGAGCACCTCTTTCTGCCCGCGTTTCGCAATCCCGCGCTCGAAAACCTGGGCGACGCCGCCGTCCTCGATCTCGGCCCCGGAACGGGTCCCGTCCGGCTCGCCATGAGCAGCGACTCCTTCGTCGTGCAGCCGCTGTTCTTTCCCGGCGGCTCCATCGGCGCGCTTGCCGTCAACGGCACCGTGAACGATCTCGCCGTCTCCGGTGCCGAGCCCAGGTTCCTCTCGGCGAGCTTCATCCTCGAAGAAGGCTTCCCGCTGCCGCAGCTCGCGGCGATCGTCGACGCCATGGCCGCCGCGGCGCGCACCGCCGGCGTGCAGATCGTGACCGGCGACACCAAGGTGGTCGAGCGCGGCCACGGCGACGGCTGCTACATCAACACAACGGGAGTCGGGGTGCTGCGCGCGGGCATTGCCGTCGGGCCCCATCGCGCCCAGCCGGGCGACGCCATCCTGGTCTCCGGCGCCATGGGCGATCACGGCATGGCCATCATGAGCGTGCGCGAGGGCCTCGAGTTCGAAAGCCCCATCGTCTCCGACTGTGCGGCGCTCAACGGGCTCATCGCCGGCGTGCTCGATGCGGCAGGCCCGGCCGTCCATGCCATGCGCGACCCCACGCGCGGCGGCCTGGCCAGCACGCTGAACGAGATCGCGCGGTCGTCGGACGTCGGCATGGAGATCGACGAAACCAAGATCCCCGTGCGGTTCGAAGTGCAGTCGGCCTGCGAACTGCTCGGGCTTGACCCGGTCTACGTGGCCAACGAGGGCAAGGTCGTGCTGATCGTGGCGTCGGAGGCGGCCGGCCAGGCGCTGGCCGCGCTGCGGGCGCATCCGCTGGGCAGGGACGCCGCGCTCATCGGCCGCGTCGCCGCCGGGCACAAAGGCATGCTGGTGGCGCGCACCGCCATGGGCGCCAGCCGCGTCATCCCGATGCAGATCGGCGAGCAGTTGCCGAGAATCTGCTGATCGCGGTCACCGCGGGATCGAAGAAAAGGGATCGGAGATCGGCACCATCACCGGCACCATCGGAACCCCAAAAGAAATAAAAATGCGCCAGCCTTGATTTTTCATGCGATGGGTACGCGCGATCGGATCCGAACCAACGGCCTTTTTCGTGTCAAGCCCCCGCCGGCCTCCCAATGACGATTTCATCTTTAGATTCAGTCGCTTAGAAAATCAACTCGGTTTGCCGTTTTGCCGTTCATTTGGCGCACAATGGTTCTAGGGAGCGAAGAATGCTTCTGCGGATGCGCCACTTCGGACCCCACCTGAATTCTTGCCCCGAATCGGCCGCACTTCGCTCGCCGATGAATCCCCGCCGCACTGCATTTCGATGACACGATCAGATCTCGTAATTCTATGAAAATTAACGCCTTATAGGGTGATGAAGGTGCTACATAGCCCCACCCCCCCTATCTTCCTGTGCAAAAAGGCCATTTTCTCCCCGATCGAATCTTATAAGTAATTCATTCCAGACTATTTATAAGGCGCTTCCTCCTCGCGTCTCAAGAGCGTTTTCTGCACATATTTCGGTGCACCGTATTGCGCCACCCAACTCCCGGCATCGGCGCATGGCAGGCGTGAAGCCGCACCGCTGCAGCCGGCAGTGTCTTACGGTTGCGAACGATGAACTGTGAGCTCGCCTTCCGCTAGTTGACCGTCACGGTCACCGTCTTCTTCGTACGGCCGAACTGGTTGGTGGCGTTCAAGGTGTAAGTCGTGGTCGCGGTGGGGCGGACGACGACGTTCGAGCCGCGCACGCCGCCGAGCTTGTCGATGAAGAGATACGACTCGCCCGTGATATCCCAGGCCAGCACGACGGTCGCGCCGGCTTTCACAGGCGTGGCGGACGCGCTGAAGCTCTTGATCCGCGGAGTCACTCCGGCGGGCGCTGTGGCCGAATCCCAGCCGGGCCAGGCGGGCGTCATCTCTACCACCTCGAAGTCCGACGAGTAAACGCTGTGGTCGAGCGTGGAGAGGTCGTCATCGTTCCAGCGCGGATCCGGCGCGCCCTGGAAGTAGAAGTAGCTGCCGTTGTCGGCCAGGATCATGCCGTACTTCTTCATCGCGGTGAGGATCACCTGGTTGGTCTTCGAGTAGCCGGAGATGTCGAAGTCGGCCTTGAGCCGGATGCGCATGCCCATGATGTTGCTCACGCCCCAATCGGTTCCGGCAGCGTGAGAGGCAGGCTCCACGAAATAGCCGTCGTTGGCGTCGTTCTTGGTGTGGGGGAGGGTAAAGCGGATGGCATGCCGGATCGCGCCCGAGGCAACCTCGTCATAGCGCACCAGGCCCGGCAGAATGGCCAGCCCCGCGGCGTCGGCCGAGGTCCAGCTCGACGGACGGTGTTCGAACTGCTTGAGATCCCAGACCGTCTCCTGGTCGGCGTTCCAGGCGCCCTTGCAGCGATGGGTGTTGAAGGTCTCGTAGAGAAAGCAGGTATTGCGGTCGACAACAAGGACGTGAGCGTCGCCCTGGTACGTGTCGGGCCAGCCCCCGGCCGCACAGTCGCCGGGAAACCCCTCGATCGGCGCGGTCAACGGGAATGGCGCCATGGCGATGTCGCTCTCGCCGGGGTAGGCGCTGATGTGGATGGGGACCAGGGGCTGCACGCTCGAGTCGACGACCGTGTACGGAATGCCGTAGTTGCCGTCGGCGACCGAAGACCAGTCGTGGTGGAGATGGTTGCCCGCAATGCCCGCGGCGGAGGTGATCGCGTCGCTCTTCGGGTCGACAGGCGCATCCGAGATGTCGGTGTCCCACGCGTCGGTGCTGGCGAAGGGAACGAATCCGTGGAAGCTCGCGTTATTGCCCAGGTTCAGGCCGCCGCAGGCCTCGCCGGCAACCGAGTTGTAGAGAGAGAGCGTAAGCTTGGCGGCCGCCGTGTGGGCGGTGGGCTTGGCCGAGTCCGTGACCTTGAACGAGACCGTGCGCACGCCAAAGCTGCCCGCGCCCGGCGTGCCGGAAACGATGCCGGTGGATTTGTTGATAGTGAGCCCGGCAGGCAGGCCCGTGGCCGAGAAACTGTAAGGCTTGACCCCGCCGGTGGCGGCCACTGTCGTGCTGTAGGCAACGCCGGCCCGGCCCGTGTGAAGGGCGGTGGTCGAGATGGTGAGCGCAGCCGGAGTCGCCGCGATCACGGGCGCTCCGCCGTCGAAAACCAGACCTACGATGAATGCGCCGGCGCCACATGCGAGATAAATAGCCAGGTTTCGCATAGCCGATCCCTTCTTCGCGGTCAGAGGCTCACGATCGACCGCGAAAGCAATCCACCCAAGGCAACCGCAGCAGAGCAATGGAGAAACGTAGAGTGAGCATAACCTCGATTCGTGAGAAGGTAATCAAAACTAAGGTACCGGCGGATGGTACTTTCGTGGGACGCAGGATGCAGACTCCGGGGCACGGTCCACGGACCAGAGATCAGAGATCGGGAAACAGGGAACAGAGAAGAGAGAACAGAGAAAAGGGAACACGGAACAGGGAATAGGAAACAGGGAAAAGGGAAAATGGAAAATGGAAAAGGGTTCACTGTTCTCGAGGGTCCGGGCGCCGAGGGCCGAGGTTCGAAACCCAGCTGCCGGCTGAAAATAGAAAGCCGCTCTCAGCTATCAGCTGGCTGAGAGCTGAGAGCTGAAAGCTGGCAGCTGATAGCTGTCAGCCGATAGCTAAGTCCTTGAGGCCGCCAGCTACCAGCCGGCCGCTCAATCCCCATCCCTCGTCCGCGCCATGGTGCTGGTCTTGGGAGAGCTGCGGCGTACCTGCAGGTTATCGAGCGCGTAGTCGATAAAGCGCGGCTCGAAGTGCGGCGTCTCACCCATGAAGCGGCAGGTGGAAACCACCTGGTCGATGATGAAACGCGGCTGATAGGCGGCGAAGTCGGCCCCTTTCTCCATGCGAAGCTTGCGAACGATGATGTCGAAGGTCTCCGGGGTAAGCTCGAGCGACTGCTTTTCGCACTCCTTGATGAAGATGAGCCGGTACAGCTCGTGCGAAGGCGCGCCCACCTCGATCTTGTAGGGCAGGCGGCGCAGGAACGCCGGGTCCATCAGGTCTTCCGGCTCCAGGTTCGTGGAGAAGATCACCAGCTCTTCGAAGGGAATCGAAAAGGTCTTGCCCGTGTGCAGCTTGAGGTAATCCACGCGGCTTTCCAGCGGCACGATCCAGCGGTTCAGCAGGTTGGTAGGGCTCACCAGCTGGCGCCCGAAGTCGTCGATCAGGAAGCACCCGCCGAGGGCTTTGACGTGCAGCGGCGCCTCGTAGAACTTGCCCGCCTCGTCATAGCGAAGGTCGAGCATCTCCAGCGTCAACTCTCCGCCGGTGATGATGAACGGGCGCTGGCAGGGAACCCAGCGCGGGTCGTAGGCTTCGCGCCGGATGAACGACAGTCCTTCGTCTTCGCCGACCTGCGTCGGGCTCAAAGCCA
>Ga0335069_10011665_pt1 | contig 12384 bp, 10 predicted proteins | sample Lox_Sample_11_FD_206714 | JGI IMG/M metagenome (GOLD analysis project Ga0335069, IMG submission 206714) | Soil microbial communities from Loxahatchee National Wildlife Refuge, Florida, United States - Lox_Sample_1.1 | ecosystem: Environmental > Terrestrial > Soil > Wetlands | place: USA...
GCTTCGACGGCTACACGACCGACGAGAAGACGGCGATCGCGCGCGGCTACCTGTGGCCGCGCCAGGTCGAGCGCAACGGTCTCCGCGAGGACGAGGTCTCGATCGACGACCCGACGATCCAGCTCGTCGTCTCCGAGTACACGCGCGAGGCCGGCGTCCGCCAGCTCGAGCGCGAGCTCGGGACGATCCTGCGCAAGACGGCGACGAAGATCGCCTCCGGCACCGTCGAGGCGCCGATCGAGGTGGACGTCGACGTCGTCCGCGACGCGCTCGGTCGCCAGAAGTTCTTCCAGGAGGCGGCCGAGCGGACCGCGGTGCCCGGCGTCGCGACGGGGCTCGCCGTCACCGGCGCAGGCGGCGACGTGCTCTTCGTCGAGGCGACGGAGATGGAGGGCGGCAACGATCTCGTCCTCACCGGACAGCTCGGCGACGTGATGAAGGAGTCCGCGCGGATCGCGCTCTCGTACGTGCGCTCGCACGCGGACGAGCTCCACATCGACCAGAGGCGGTTCCACGACCACACGTTCCACGTGCACGTGCCCGCGGGCGCGACCCCGAAGGACGGGCCGAGCGCCGGGATCACGATGGCGACCGCGCTCGCGTCGCTGCTCACCGGCAGGCCGGTGAAGCATACGGTCGGGATGACCGGCGAGGTGACGCTTCAGGGCCGCGTGCTGCCGATCGGCGGGCTGAAGCAGAAGGTGCTCGCGGCGCACGCGGCCGGGCTCACCGACGTGATCATCCCGGAGCGCAACCGCGGCGACCTCGACGACGTGCCGGAGGACGTGCGCAAGGTGATGGAGTTCCATCCCGTGATGACGCTCGGCGAGGTGCTCGAGCTCGCGCTCGAGCCGAAGCCGGACCGGTCGCTCCATGCGCTGTAGGAAGTGCGAGCCGCTGCCCGAGGAGGTCGCACGCGCGGCGGACCTCCTCGGGCGCCGCTGGGTGCTCGCCATCCTGTGGGCCTCGGCCGAAGGCGGCGCCGTCCGCTTCAACGAGTTCAAGCAGACGCTCGCGGGGATCCCGCCGCGGACGCTCGCGCAGCGCCTCGCGGAGCTCGAGTCCGCCGGCGTCGTCGAGCGGCGCGTGCTCCCGAACACGCGGCCGCCGCGCGTCGAGTACCGCCTCACACCGGCGGGCGAGCGCCTGCGCGCCGTCGTCAGCGCGCTCAACTCCTGGGCCGCTTCGTAACCGAGGGAACCCAGGGGTTCCCCCGCGCTCAGGCTGCGATCTCCCTCTCTTCCGCGAGCCGCTCGAGGGCGCGCGCCTCGATCTGGCGGACGCGCTCCCGCGACATGCCGAGCGTGCGGCCGATCTGCTCGAGCGACTGCGGGTCCGGGTCGCCGTTCAGGCCGTAGCGCCGCTTGATGATGTCCCGCTCGAGCCGCGGCAGCCGGTCGACGGCGCGCCGCACCGCGTCGGCGCCGAGCCCGAGGACGATCTCCTCCTCGACGTCGGCGGACGCGGTCGCGACGATGTCGCCGAACGGCGTGTCGCCCTCCGCCGTCGGCTTGTCGAGGCTCGCCACCGTCCGCGCGGCGGTGCGCACCTCGCGCACCTGCTTCAGCGGCAGCTTCGTCCTCTTCGCCACCTCCTCGTCGGTCGGCGGCCGCTCGAGCGCCGCCGCGAGCTCCCGCTCCGCCCGCGCGATCTTGCGCTCGCGCTCGACGATGTGCACGGGGATGCGGATCGTCCGCGACTTGTTCGCGACGCCGCGCTGCACCGCCTGCCGGATCCACCACGTCGCGTACGTCGAGAACTTGAAGCCGCGCCGCCAGTCGAACTTCTCGGCCGCGCGGATCAGCCCGATGATGCCCTCCTGGATCAGATCCAGGAGCGACAGCCCGTGGCCCTGGTAGCGCTTCGCGATCGAGACGACGAGGCGCAGGTTCGAGTTGATCAGCCGGTCCTTCGCCGCAGCGTCGCCGCGCTCGATCGCCTTCGCCAGCTCCACCTCCTCGGCCGCGGTCAGCAGCGGCCAGCGGCCCGCCTCGTTGAGGAAGAGCTGGAGCGAGTCGGTCGTCATCGCCGCGACCTCGGCGTTCGAATAGTGGGCCTCCTCCACCTCCGGGTGGCCGCAGTCGTCGGTCAGCTCGATGCCGCGCTCGTCGAGCTGCTCGTAGAGCTCGGTCAGCTCGTCGTCGTCGAGCTCGAGGTCGGCGACGAGGTCGTTGAACGCCGAGAGGCTGACGCAGCCGCACTCCTCGGCGTGCTCGATCAGGGATCTCAGCTCGTCCGTGTCCATGGGCCCACCATCGCCCCGGATTTCCCTCCCGCCATCAGGGTTACACCGGTACACTCGTCGGTGGTGGCGCCGGACTCGGTCTGGGAGATCGTGTTCCTCATGGTGATCCTGAAGATCCCCATCGTCTACCTCTGCGTCGTCATCTACTACGCCGTCAAGGCCGAGCCGAGGCCCGAGGAGGGCGCGGCCGTGACCGCCCGGATCGGGCCCGAGGACGACGACCGCGGCGGCCGGCGCCGGCGGCTGCCGCCGCGACGGCTCCGCCCGCACGGCGGCCCGGCGCGCACGTATCCTCGGGTGCCGCGCGCCGCGACCGCCGCGGCCGAACGGAAGGAGCGGAGGTGAGCGCAGAGCCGATCTCGGAGGCCGGGGAGGCCGCCCGCGGCCATACGGCTGACGTCGTCGCCGGCTGGCTCGCCGCCTTCTCGATCTTCGCGAGCGTGATCGCGCTCGCCTGGCACCCGCTCCGGCTCGTGATCCCGGCGATCATCCTCGCCCTCATCGCGGCGGGGATGGGCGGGAGGCACCATCGGCTCGCGCGGGCGGCCGTGATGATCGCGGCGCTGGCGTTCTTCCTCGGGATGGCGATCGCCGTCGCGGGGGCGCGTCCGCTCTGGTAGCCCCCCGCTGCTACAAAGGCTGAACGATGAGCCGACCCGACGTCGACGGACTGAACGCCGGCTACGCCGCGCTCCTGCTCGAGCAGTATCTCGACAACCCGTCGGCCGTCCCCGCCGAGTGGCGGTCGCTGTTCGAGGACTCGCCGGAGGCGCTCGCCGCGGTCCACCCGGGGCTCGCGCGCCTGCTCGAGCGGATCGAGCGGAACGGCGGCAACGGCCACGCGGCGGAGGCGCCCCCGCCCGCGCCCGCCGCGGCTCCGGCTGCCGCTCCGGCTCCCGTTCCGGCGCCGTCGGTCGACGACGAGCTCGTCGGCGGCGTCGCGGCGGCGATGGCGCTCGTCAAGGCGTTCCGGATGCACGGCCACCTCGCCGCCCATCTCGACCCGCTCGGCTCGGAGCCGACCGGCGACCCGGCGCTCGAGCCCGAGCGGCTGATCCCACGGCTGACCCCCGAGCTCCAGGCCCGCATCCCGGCCCGGCTGCTGCGCCTCAACGTCGAGGGCGAGACGCTCGCCGACGCGCTGCCGCGCCTCCGGGAGACGTACTGCGGGACGCTCGCGTACGAGATCGAGCACATCTCCGACCACGAGGAGCGCGTCTGGCTCCGGCAGGCGATCGAGTCCGGCCGCTACCGGCAGACGCTGACCGCCGGGGAGCGCGTTCGCCTGCTCGAGCGGCTCAGCCGTGTCGAGGGGATGGAGCACTACCTGCGCCGCTCGTTCCTCGGGCAGAAGCAGTTCTCCGTCGAGGGGCTCGACGTGATGATCCCGATGCTCGACGAGGCTATCGAGCTCGCGGCGGACGCCGGCGCGCACGAGGTCGTGATCGGCATGGCGCATCGCGGCCGGCTGAACGTGCTCGCCCACGTCGTCGGCCGCCCCTACGAGGACATCCTCCGCGAGTTCGAGGGCGAGCGCACGATCGACGCGGTCGTCTCGACCGACGAGGGCGGCACGGGTGACGTGAAGTACCACCTCGGCGCGCAGGGCATCCGCTCCACCGGAGCGGGTGAGATCACCGTCACGCTCGCGTCGAACCCGAGCCATCTCGAGGCCGTCGACCCGGTCGTCGTCGGCCGTGCCCGCGCCGAGCAGACCGACCGCTCGACTCGCGACGGCTTCCACGACCCGGCCGTCGCGCTCGCGATCCTCATCCACGGCGATGCGTCGTTCGCCGGCCAGGGCGAGGTGGCGGAGACGCTCAACCTCCAGGCGCTGGCCGGCTACTCGACCGGCGGCACGCTGCACCTGATCGCGAACAACCAGGTCGGCTTCACGACCGACCCGGAGAGCGGCCGCTCGACGCGGTACTCGAGCGACCTCGCCAAGGGCTTCGACATCCCGATCGTCCACGTCAACGCCGACGACCCGGAGGGGGCGATCTCCGCGATCCGGCTCGCGCTCGCGTACCGGCGCCGCTTCGGCCACGACGTCGTCGTCGACCTCGTCGGCTACCGTCGCCACGGCCACAACGAGCAGGACGAGGCGGCGTACACGCAGCCGCTGCTCGCCGCGGCGATCGCCGAGCATCCGACCGTGCGGGAGCAGTACGCCACCGGGCTCGTCGGCGCCGGCGTCGTCACGGAGGAGCAGGCGGACGAGCTCGCCGCCGAGGTGCAGGCGGAGCTGAAGCAGGCGCACGAGGCGCTGAAGGAGACGTTCGGCGCGCCGCACCGGAAGGCCGAGGGCCGCATCCCCGGCTCGACCGGGGCGACCGTCGTCACCGCGGTCCCCGCCGACCGTCTGCGGGAGCTGAACGAGCAACTGCTCCGCGTCCCCGAGGGGTTCGCGCCCCATCCGAAGCTGATGAAGCAGCTCGAGCGCCGCCGCGACGCGCTGGCGGAAGGCGGCATCGACTGGGGCCAGGCCGAGGCGCTCGCGTTCGCGTCGCTTCTCGTCGACGGGATCCCGATCCGCATCACCGGCCAGGACACCGAGCGCGGCACGTTCTCGCACCGGCACGCCGTCCTCCACGACGTCCACACCGGGCTCAACTTCACGCCTATGCAGCACCTCGACGAAGCGGCCGCGTCGTTCGAGATCTACAACTCGCCGCTGTCGGAGTACGCGGCGCTCGGCTTCGAGTACGGCTACTCCGCCGCCGCGCCCGAGGCGCTCGTCCTCTGGGAGGCGCAGTTCGGCGACTTCGTCAACGGCGCGCAGATCATCATCGACCAGTTCATCTCCGCCGGGCTCGCGAAGTGGCGCGAGACCTCGCGGCTGACGCTGCTGCTCCCGCACGGCTACGAGGGCAACGGACCCGAGCACTCGAGCGCGAGGCTCGAGCGCTTCCTCCAGCTCGCGGCCCAGGAGAACATCCGCATCGCGAACTGCACGACGTCGGCGCAGTACTTCCATCTCGTCCGGCGGCAGGCGCTCGACGCGACGGCGCGGCCGCTCGTCGTGATGACGCCGAAGGGACTGCTGCGGCTGAAGCAGGCGTCGTCCTCGCTCGACGATCTCGCCGGCGGCGAGTTCCGGCCTCTGATCGACGACGCGGCAGCCGACCGCGCCCGCGTCACGCGGCTCGTGCTCTGCCAGGGCAAGGTCTACTACGACATCGTCGGCCACGAGGACCGGGCGGCGGCCGCGTCGGTCGCCGTGGCGCGGCTCGAGCAGCTGTATCCGTTCCCGGTCGAGCAGGCGGCGGCGCTGCTGCGCGGCTACCCGAGCCTGCGCGAGGTCGTCTGGGTGCAGGAGGAGCCGCAGAACATGGGCGCGTGGCGGGCGATCCGGCACCGGCTGGAGGAGGCGAAGCCCGACGGCGTGCCGCTCCTCTACGTCGGGCGGCCCTGGCGGGCGAGCCCGAGCGAGGGCTACCCGACGGCGCACCTGCGCGAGCAGGACCGGATCGTCCGCGCGGCGCTGGCGTCGTCCGCGCTCACCGTCTCGTAGTGAGGAGCCGGTGGTCTAGCTGCGGGGGTAGCGGCGGCCCTTGCGCAGGCCGTAGACCTGGCGTGCCACCGTCGGCCCGTGCCGCTGGGCGAGCGCCATGAGCTGCTTCCGCTGCTTCGGAGGGAGCCGGCGCCAGATGTCGTACAGGGTCAGTGCGACGGCGAGCGGTGCGGGGCGGAACCGTCCGGAGCGTGCCATGCCGTCATCCTTGCAGAAGCCGGACGATCAGCCGTCGCCGGAGCCGCCGGCGTCGGCCGTGGACGGAGGCGTCACGGCCGGAGGAGCCGGTGCGATCGGCACCGGCGGCGCCGGCGCGATCGGTCGCGCGGAGAGCGGTCCGCCGGAGACCGGCAGCGGCGGGGCCGGGATGATCGCCTTCCCCGGCTGGATGACGACCGGGGGTCGCGGGACGACGGGCTCGGAGACGATCGGCGTCTCCGGCGGCGTCGGCGTCACCGTCACCGGCGCCGTCACGGGCACCGACACGACGGGCGCGACGGGCGCGACGGGCGCGAGGGGTGCGACCGGAGTCACGGGCTTCGCGGGCTCGGGCGTCGGCGCCTCGGTGACCGGCGCCGCCGGGGTGGGCACCGGCGCCGGCGCGACCTTCACGGGCGTCGGGCTCCGGCGCACGGGGGCGGGCGCGGGCGTGACCGTCACCGGGCCGACCGTGACGGGACGGCCGCGCCGGCCCACCGGCTTCGCCGCCGGGGCCGCGGGCGCTGACCCGGATGGGAGCAGCGTCCCGAAGGGGCCGGCCGGGACGGACACGCGCCCGTGCCGTTCCGCGGCGACCGCGAGCGGTCCGAGGCCGGGCAGCGGCGCCGCCTGGACGACCGAGGGCGAGCCCGGCTTCGGCAGGCCCAGGTCGGGGCGGACGTCCGGCGTCCTGCCCGTCATAAAGGCGAAGGTCGCAGCGCCCACCACCGCACCGGTGAGGAGAATCGCTGCGACAACCCGCTCGATGCCCCTCATGTTCGCAGCCCGATCTGCCGAAAACATCACTCGATCGAGGTATCGGCGCGGGGGGTCCGCGCAGGAAGTATCGAGGACGTGATGCGCGCAGCACTGGGGAGCTTCAAGTTCAAGCTGGTCCTCTATTTCGCGCTGCTCTCGCTGCTCCCTATCGCCGCGGCGTTCTGGGGCTTCACCTCGGTGGCGGGGCAGAGCGAGACCCGGCGGGTCGATGCGCGCCTGCAGTCGGGCCTGCGCTCGGCGCTGACGGCGTACCAGGAGCGGGTCGACGCGGCTCAGAGCTCGGCGCAGCTGCTCGCGCGCAACCGCACCTTCCAGGTCGAGCTCGAGAGGGGAGACGTCCCGGACCTGCGGACGCTCCTGCGCGACGTGCCGAACCTCTACGTCGTCGCGGCCGGGAGCGCGTTCCGCGTCGGACAGCCGCCGGTGCTCGCAGCGCAGCGCCCCGTCCAGGTCTACACCCACGCCGGTCTCGTCGGCACGGTGATCGGCTACGTCCCGTTCGACGAGACGCTCATCGACGAGCTCCGCGCCCGCTCCGGCCTCGCCCCGACGGACGTGCTGGCCGCGCTGCACGGGTCGCAGATCGTCGCGTCCGCACCCGATGTGAACGGCTCGGTCGGACTCGCACCCGGCCGCACGAAGACGATTCACGTCTCCGGTGTCCGCTATCGCACGCTCGTCGCACCGAACGTCGGCGACAGCTCCGGCGTCCGCTTCGCCGTGCTCAGCCCGCAGTCGCTGATCGACGCAGCGAACGCGACCTCGCGCGACAAGCTGCTGCTCGGCCTGCTCCTCTCGCTCGCGCTCGTCTCGATCGTCGCCTACTTCGAGGGCCGTTCGATCGTCCGCACGCTCGGCGGCCTCGCCGAGGCGGCGCACGGGATCGCGCGCGGCCGCCTCACAGAGCGCGTGCCCGTGAAGGGGCGTGACGAGTTCGCGGTGCTCGCCTCTGCGTTCAACGACATGGCGAGCCAGCTTCAGGCGCGCCTCGCGGAGCTCGACGAGGAGCGGGCGCGGCTGCGCGAGGCGAACGCGCGCTTCGGCGAGGCGCTCGCCGCGACGCACGACGTCGACCAGCTGCTCCAGGTGATCGTGCAGACCGCGGTCGAGGCGACCGGTGCGACCGGCGCGCGGCTGAGCGTCGAAGGCGGCGCCGTCGTGCACAGCGGCGACACCCTCGTCGGCGCGGAGCGGATCGAGCTCCCGCTCGCCGTCGGAAGCGAGCGTCTCGGCTCGCTCCTGCTCGTCGGCGCGTCGTTCGACGACGACCAGAAGCTCACCGCGAGCTCGCTCGCCTCGCATGCGGCGATCGCGCTCGAGAATGCGCGGCTGCACCGGATCGTCGAGCGGCAGGCGCTCGTCGACGGGCTGACCGGCGTCGCCAACCGGCGCCGCTGCTCCGAGGCGCTGTCGATGGAGGTCGCGCGCGCCGCGCGTCACGGCACGCCGCTCGCGCTCGTCCTCGCCGACCTCGACGACTTCAAGGTCGTCAACGACGAGCACGGCCACGCGGCCGGCGACCTCGTCCTGCGCGAGTTCGCCGACGTGCTCCGGTCGACCCTCCGCGAGTCCGACCTCGCCGGCCGCTGGGGCGGCGAGGAGTTCCTGCTCCTGCTCCCGGGGACGGACGCCGCCGGTGCCGCCCACCTCGCCGACCGCGTCCGGATCGCCTTCACGGAGCGGCCGATGCTCGCCCCCGGCGGCGCCGCCCTCGCCGTCACGTGCAGCTTCGGCGTGGCCCAGCACCGGCCGGGAGAGGACGAGGAGGAGCTGTTCGGGGCCGCCGACCGGGCCCTGTACCGGGCCAAGCGTCTCGGGAAGAACCGGGTCGAGACGGGTGCGCCCGTCCGCAGCTTTTAGTAGTCTCAACTGGGAATTGAGGGCGAACGGGGCTACAATTGCCCCCGAGGAGCGCGTCCCCGATCGGGAGGAAACGGTATGCCGGTAGAGACACCGTCGCTGTTCGCACAGGTCATCAAGGACCACCTCGAGCTGAAGGAGCGCAACGCGCGCCTCGACGGCTCGATGCCGATCGACCGCTACAAGGTCGAGGATCCGTTCGAGAATCACCCGCTGTTCAAGACCGAGGAGCAGGCTCGCCTCGAGGAGACGATGGACGGCGTCGAGCCGGACTTCGCCGACGCGAGCGCCGAGATCGTTCTCGCGTGGCCCGGCGAGGAGTCCGTCACCGAGCAGGAGGCGCCCGCCGACGAGGATTCGGGCTTCTGGCGCGCCGACCGCGCGCGGGACTTCGACTGGGGCGACTGACTCACGGCCCCGTAGGACCAGGAGTTTGCGACGGCGGCCGACGGGCCGCCGTCGGTCGTTATAGGGGTCGCTGCTTTCTCCGGATGCTTCCCTCGTCCGGGGGATTCCTCCCATTCGGCGGTTGACCATGCTTGGACGGCCGATTCCGTCGACCGGGGGTCCGTCTGCGGCTCTGCCAACCCATATCCCCGAGGACCGCGTGGTAGCGCGGCCCTCGTCGAATCTCCGCCTCCTGCCGGAGGAGGAGGCTGTCGCGGTCCCGGCTGCCCTCGAGCTCGTCGACTCGTACCGGCGCCTCGCCGACGTCTTTCACGAGGTGCTCGCCGAGCTGAGCCTCGACGCGCTGCTCGTGCGCATCGCGGACACGCTCACCGACCTCATCCCGCACGACACGCTCACGATCTACGAGGCGGACGAGGCGCAGGGCCTGCTCGTGCCCGTGCTCGCCCGCGACACGTGGGCCGACGAGATCATGCGGACGACGATCCGCTTCGACGAGGGGATCACCGGCTGGGCTGCGCGCAACCGCGAGGCGGTGCACGTCAACCAGGCGCACCTCGACCCGCGCGTCCGCTTCGTCCCCGGGACGCCGATCGACCCGGAGGCGCTCATCTCGATCCCGCTGATCGCGCGGTCGCAGATCAAGGGTGTGCTCAACATCTACCGCGCCGGCGAGGACGCGTCGTTCGGCGACGACGAGTTCGAGCTCGCGAAGCGCTTCGCCGACGCGGCGGCGCTCGCGCTCGACAACGCGCAGATCCGCGCGCGGCTCGAGCACCAGGCGCGCACCGACTCGCTCACCGGGCTCTTCAACCACCGCACCTTCCACGAGCGGCTGCTGCATGCGCTGCAGGAGACGAGCCGTACGCATGCCCCGGTGGCGGTGCTGATGCTGGACATCGACGACTTCAAGCGCGTCAACGACGTGCACGGTCACGGCGTCGGCGACGAGCTGCTGCGGCTGCTCGCCGACACGCTGCGCGCGGCGGTGCGGCCGGAGGACGTGGTCTGCCGCCTCGGGGGAGAGGAGTTCGGCGTGATCATGGGCGCGTGCGACGCGACCGACGCGAACCGCGTCGCCGAGCGCCTCGTCGAGCGCCTCGGCGACATCGAGTTCCCCGCAGTCGGCCGCGTCACCGTGTCGATCGGGCTCTCGCTCGGTCCCGAGCACGCGATGAACCCGCGCGAGCTCGGCGCGTGCGCCGAGGCGGCGATGATGACCGCGAAGGCGCAGGGCAAGAACCGCATCGTCCTCTACGACGAGGGCCGCTCCGAGCGCCCGGACTCGCCCGTGCCCGCGCGCGACGTCCGCTCGATCGCGCACCTGAAGCTGCTCCAGAGCCTGAGCGGGAAGCTGAACCGGCTCAACGACGTGCGCGAGATCGGCGACGAGATCGCGGCGGAGCTCCGGTCGCTGATCGACTACCACAACTGCCGCGTGTTCGTCGTCGACGGCGACGACCTCGTGCCCATCTCCTTCCGCGGCGAGTTCGCGGCGGAGACGGTGGCGCTGCCTCTCGAGCTGTTGCGCAAGAAGGTCGGCGAGGGCGTCACCGGCCGCTGCGCGGAGCTCGGGGAGTCGCTGCTCGTGGGCGACGCCGCGAACTGCGAGTTCGGGATCAAGATCCCCGGCACCCCGGACATCGAGGAGTCGCTGCTCGCCGTCCCGCTCCGCTACGGCTCGCGCATCATCGGCGTGATCGTCCTCTCGAAGCTCGGGCTCGACCAGTTCGACGAGGACGACGTCCGTCTGCTCGAGGTGCTCGCCGGCCACGCCGCCGTCGCGGTCGAGAACGCGAGCCTGTACGAGTCCGCCCGCCGTGAGGCGGAGGCTGCGACCGCGCTGCTCGAGTTCGGCCGCGAGCTCGCGAGCGCGTCGGGGCTCCAGCGGATCCTCGACCGCGTCGTCGAGCTGTCGGCCGGGATCCTCGGGTCGTTGCGCACGAGCCTGTGGCTCGAGGACGAGGACGGCTGGCTCGTCCCGAGGGCGTCGCACGGCTACAGCCCCGAGCAGCGCGCCGCGGTCGAGGCGCGCCGGATCCGCGCCGCGGACACCCGCATCGTGCAGCCGGGGCTCGAGCCGTTCATCTACACGCCCGAGCAGATCAGCCGGATCGAGGACGATCCGATCGCGCCGGGCACCTCCTACGCCGTCGCGCGGTTCGAGGTCGAGGGGCGCGCCGGCAGCATCCTCGTCGCCATCGAGTCCGAGGACTTCGGCGAGCGCGAGCTGCGCCTGCTCGGCGGCATCGCGTATCAGGCGAAGCTCGCGATCGCGAACGCCTCGAGCTACGAGGGGCTCGAGCAGACGTTCGTCTCGACCGTCGAGGCACTCGCGAACGCGCTCGAGGCGAACGACGAGTACACGTCGAAGCACGCGCGCTGGATCACCGACCTGTCGCTGAAGGTGGGCACGGAGCTCGGGCTCGACGAGCCGTCACTGAAGCGGCTCGAGCTCGGTGCGCTGCTCCACGACATCGGCAAGATCGGCATCCCGAGCGACGTCCTCTCGAAGCCGGGCCGGCTCACCTTCGACGAGCGCGCGATCATGCAGACGCACCCGACGCTCGGCGAGCGGATCATCGCGCCGATCGACCGGCTCCAGCACGTGCGCCCGGTTGTCCGCCACTGCCACGAGCGCTGGGACGGCCGCGGCTATCCCGACGGTCTCACCGGTGAGGAGATCCCGCTCGAGTCGCGGATCATCTTCGTCTGCGACGCGTACCACGCGATGACGACGGACCGCCCGTACCGCCGGCGGCTCAGCCATCCGGAGGCGGTGCGCCGCCTGCGCGAGGGCGCCGGCTCGCAGTTCGACCCGCGTGTCGTCGAGGTCTGCCTCGGCGTCGTCAACGAGCTGCGCGCAAGTTAGTTGGCGCAAGTCCCGGAATCCGCTCGCGCGGATTCCGGAACGCGCGAAGACCGCTGAAGCCGGCCGCGTTTGCGGCCGGACGCGACGTGCTAGCCGGCTGCCACCGCCGCCGTGGCGTCGCCGCCCTCGAGGTCGTGCGCGAGATGGCGGAACGGGCCGTCCTGCCCCAGCAGCTCGCGCTCCGTGCCGCGCTGGACGACACGGCCGCGCTCGATCACGACGATCTCGTCGGCGCGGCGCACGGTCGAGAGGCGGTGGGCGATGATGATCGAGGTGCGGCCGCGGAGCAGCCGGTCGAGCGCCCGCTCGATCAGCACCTCGGTCGGGCGGTCGATGTTCGACGTCGCCTCGTCGAGGACGAGGATCCGCGGGTCGGCGAGCAGCGCGCGGGCGATCGAGATCAGCTGGCGCTCCCCGGCGGAGAGGCCCGCACCGCCCTCCCGCACCTCGTGGTCGAGGCCGCCGGAGAGGCGCGCAGCGACGCGGTCGACACCGACCGCCGCCGCG
>Ga0335069_10011666_pt1 | contig 12383 bp, 6 predicted proteins | sample Lox_Sample_11_FD_206714 | JGI IMG/M metagenome (GOLD analysis project Ga0335069, IMG submission 206714) | Soil microbial communities from Loxahatchee National Wildlife Refuge, Florida, United States - Lox_Sample_1.1 | ecosystem: Environmental > Terrestrial > Soil > Wetlands | place: USA: Florida...
TGATGGCGCGATCCAAAGCGAATCGCGCCGCTACAAGGCCGCCATTGGCATACTCAGAATCGTGCCGGAAATTCGCGGCTTAAACCACAGGCTGCTAGGGCTACGCATTCTGAGGGCAAGGTCAGTGATCCTGCACAGTGGCTTAGGGAGAGGAATAATGAAGATCAGGTTTGGGGTAGTTGCTTTGGTCGCAGCGAGCGGGCTACTATGGCCGTCAACGCGGGCTCTTGCATTTACTGGTGGGACAACCTCCAGCGTTCAGCCGCAGCCCTGTCCGGTGGCATCATCTACGGCCCGATGTGCAGCCGTACCGGAAGGTGGCACAGTGCCCATGTATCTGCTGCTGGCAACGCTCGTTTGCGGCGGGGCGTTCTTTCTGCGTAACCGGGAACAGATAAGGCGCGATGGCGCCGAACAAGACTCACCGAACGCCTTGTGATGAGTAGGAGTTTGTTTGCTGGTCGCTCGTGGAACGGTGTTGGCGGCTTGCGATAGGTGGAAGATTCGGCCGGGAAAGTCCTTCCCGGCTGCACTTATCTTGAGAACTCCCTTTCTTGCCCGAACTTACAAGCAAGCTTTACCCGATAGCCGTGCCGAGTCGTAGTTGGCAGTCAAGCCCCGGCCTGGAATGCGTGCCACCTGCAAACCGGCCGAAATCTCGATTTCTCCGGGTGCATTCGAGCGCTCGTGCTGTTGCCAGCCTGATCCCACTGCATATCACTACTCAAATGCGATCGTTTCCCTGGCGGAAACACGATTCGCCTGAGTTTCGAATCACGCATTCTCCTCCCGGTTTGTTCCGATGCGCCCCACGAAAAAGGTGCAGTGGTTCGATCTTTTACTCCATCCCCTGATGACCCGGTAAGGATCACCCCAATGGAAAACCATGTTTCGAAGGCGCGGCTAATCTTGGTCAGCCGCGATTGCGAAGTTTTGCGAGTGGTTTGGAGGGCGGCGGAATCCAATCTATGGCAGCTCGTGATCTCTTCGGATGCCTGGGACGCCATGGAGAAGCTGCAGTCCGACCTGACGGTGGATGCACTCTTGATCGATTTGCCCGTGGGGGATGCTGACGGACGCCGCTGCCTGCCCTGGCTGCGTCAGCTTCGCCCGGCACTGCCGATTGTGCTGATTGATCGTGCTCAGCAGGCAGACACGAAATTGCATTCCATGAGAGTGGGCTCGGATGATTGCTTGGTTGCGCCACTGGCTGTGCCCCAGCTTGAAGTGGCTATTCGGCGCAGCCTCTTTGCCACGCGCGATGGTTCGGAGATGGATATCGCTACGCAAGGCTTCGAGCCTCCTGGAAATGGCTCGCTCTTTATTGGCGCTAGCCCGAAATTCCATCGGGTGAGTGCCCAGGTGGTATTGCTCGCTGAAGATGACCTGCCGGTTGTCATCTCGGGTGAACCGGGCTCCGGAACGGAGATCGTTGCACTTTTGCTCCACCAGTTGTCTGCCCGCTCTGCGTCCGCATTCGTGAGGGTGGATTGTGCGTCCTTGTCCACGGAACTGCTGGAGCGAGACATTTTCGGTTGGGACCCGCCATCTGCCGCTGGAGCCGCCGGAACTGCGAATGGAAAACTCAAGTTGAGGGGAGGAGGTACGCTTTTCCTGGATGGGCTTGAGGAGATGCCGTCGCAACTGCAGTCGAGATTGGCAACTGTAATCGAAAGCCGACGGCTCATTAGGCAGGGAAGTTCCGAAGCTGTTGAGATTGATGTCCGTGTGGTGGCGGCGAGTTCGCTATCCGTCAATGACGCCATATCTGAGCATCGGATTGTTCCTGAACTTGCCCGTCACTTCGGTGCCCGCGAGATTCGAATTCCGCCACTCAGAGAACGGAAAGAAGAGCTGCCATTGCTGGCGCGGCATTATATGCATCAACTTTCCAGGCAATTCGGGCTTGCGCCGAAGGAGTTTCCCGCCGCGACGGAAGAGGCATGGCAGTCATATCAATGGCCCGGCAATCTGCACGAACTGAAACAGGCTGTAAAGCAGTACCTGACGGCGGGTGAAACGGGTGTGGGAACAGAGGGCTCTGCGCCGGATCAAAGAAGCGATCCTGCACAGACTGTACAGGATGATTCTCCAGGCGCGAATGCGTCCCGAGTGCCGTCCAGCCAGCCTGTAATCGATATTTCCGGTTGCAAATCGCTGCGATCCATGCTTAGAAGCGTAAAAGAGGAAGCCGAGAGAACCGCTATCTTGGCGGCGCTCGAAGAGACCGGCTGGAATCGAAAGGCCGCAGCTCGATTGCTGAAAGTCAGTTACCGGTCGATCCTCTACAAAATTGAGGAGTACCAGATGAATTACCGGATCGCTCCACATCTTGGGCATTCCGGCAGGTCCCACCCAGCGAAGCTGAAAACCGCCGCGGCGATCAGAAACGCGGGGCGGCTATAATTCTGGGAGGCGTAGCACGAGGCAGTTCGTTAGACAGCCGGCGTCAGATCGCGGAGATTTCCGCTGAGTGACCTCTAGCAGGCCACTGAAAAAGGCATTGCGAGCTGCTGATTTCCTCTTTGTGGCTCATTATTGATGGTTCTATCGCTCAAAACCTGTTGTTTTACTGTCCTCCGGGCCGTCAGTTCGGCCCGCAGAGACACTGGTGCCCGATCAGGCTGCAGCGCGAATCGGAATCAGCTTTCGCATCCGCACCAGGTTGTAAGCCGCGGCCGCGAAGGTGAAAATCCAAGCCACCTTGAACAGTCCGCGATGTTTCAGCTTGCGCAGCAGCACGATGTCCTTCAGCCAGCCGAAGCATTCCTCGATCCTCTTCCTCCTCTTCTGGCTGATGTCGTAGCCGGCATGCCGCGTGGTGCGTGCATCGATGGCGCTGCCGGCCTGCCCGTATTCTGCGCTACGTGCGGGGTCACGTTCATCTGGCGGCATTCATCGACGAAGTCGCAGGTGTCGAAACCCTTGTCGCCGCCGACGGTGATGCGGCCCTTGCCGTGAACCTGCTCCAGCATCAACAGCGCTGCATCGCGCTCGGCCCGCCCGTTGGGTTGGGGCAACTCCGCGTTCACGATCAAGCCGTTGCGGTTCTCCACCAGCAGATTGCCGCTGTAGCTCAACTTGGCCTCTTTGCCTTTGCCCTTGCGTCCCAGAAGCGCGTCCGGATCGGTCTTCGACTGGTGGGTTTGGTTAGAGCGCCAGTGTCTGGGAAGGCGCAGGATCGCAGATCTTGGCCAATTGTGCCGTCAAACAAAGCCTGGAACCGGCGCGTAAATAGGGATCGGATTACTATTCAGTGGAAGTTCACCCGAAAACTGGCCCGCCGAAAACTTAATTACTCAATCACACGGTCGTAATTCTAGCATGCATTTCTATATTCTCGACCCCTTGCTCGATCACCGGTGGGATGATTTGGTTGCATGTCACCCGCGAGCGTCCGTGTTTCATGCGACGGGCTGGCTCCGGACACTGGCAAATACTTACGATTACCGACCAATTGTGCTGACAAGCACGCCGGCCCATCAGCGGCTCTCGGATGGAGTTGTCTTTTGCGAGATTAGAAGCTGGATCACCGGTTCGCGTTTGGTCTCGCTTCCGTTCTCGGATCATGCCGAGCCGTTGCTAGGCGAGAGTGGCGGTAGGGGAGAACTGGAGCAGTGGGTGCAGGCGGCATGCTCCCTTCATAACTGGAACTATGTCGAGTTGCGGCCCATTTTCCCGCGATCGGAGGCGGGCTCTCGTCTGACGGTCAGCCAGTCCTTCTGGATGCATAGTCTGAACCTATCACCTTCGATAGAGAAGCTTTTTTCTAACTTGCATAAAAGCTGTGTGCAGCGTCGCATCGGGCATGCCGAGCACCAGCATCTTAAATATGAACGTGGCGCTTCCGAAGAACTCATCCGTGCCTTCTATGGGCTGTTAATTATCACTAGAAGGCGCCTTAGACTTCTTCCTCAACCCCACGCTTGGTTCACGAACCTTATTGCGGCCATGAGCCCCAATGTCGAGATCCGGCTTGTACGAAAAAACGATGTTCCAATCGCTGCCATCTTCACTTTGCGTCATCGGGACACTGTAGTCTACAAATACGGCTGCTCGGATCATCGATTCCATCATCTCGGCGCTATGCCGCTCCTTTTCTGGAAGCTTATCGAAGAAACCAAATCTGAAGGTGCAGCGCAGATCGACTTTGGGCGCACCGAGACGAACAACAGCGGGCTGACGGAGTTCAAAGACCGGCTTGGAACAACCCGCACAATGATAAACTATCTGCGATATCCCACAAATGAAAAAGTGGGGCTCGCACCGCTCGCATGGATGAAGGCGGCCCGGGATCTGTGCTCGCTACTTCCCTCTCCGCTTTCCTCGGCCCTGGGTCGTCTTATGTACCGGCATGTGGCGTGAGTACCTGATTGTCGGTATTTCAGGTTTGGACTCATATTGAATCGACGCGACAAGAATCGCAATAATCCGCGCTGGAATCGTGGGTCTTGCCACCAAATACCGGCTTCTTCAAGGTTTTTCCGGCCTCGGTAATCACGTTAAAACCGATCGTTTCGGCGGAAGAGGTGATTGTTTTCGTCCTGACTCGGTGTTTCTGATCAAGGGCGCTGTTGGTCGTCAGTGATGATCAACTGTTGAGCTGTGTCATTCCGCCCGGATCGCGCTTTGCGGAGGACACCGGGCGGGCTCCGAAGGAATCGGCGATCGGTCTGGCTTGCGAGCCGGCTGTCAAAGGGTTTTTATTTATCCGGGCGTCCAATGGGGAATGTATGGTCCGTCGCCGCTGCTGCAAGCGAAGAGTAGATGACAGGGTGGTCTGCGCAAATGTATCCGGCCTTTTTGTGAGCAAATGCTCTGGGCACATGATGGAATGCGCTGCGCTCTCGTCCTCACTAGTTTCACAGCCTCGAGGGCTTGTTCCCCATAACAGGTTTCGAAAGCGCCGGGTTCGACCGTTTTCGCCATCTGTTGATTCGCCAGCAGACCTGGCAGGTTCCTCGAAAGACTCTCTGGTTTACAAACAATCACCGGACGAAAGATCGCCGATGCCTCAGAAAACTCATGCGACCAGCTGCGGCGCAGCCGCCTCCATATTGTTTGCCATCGACGGTGGCCGATATGTCTCTCCTTTGGCCAATATCGCCCACGCCATGCGCGCTATCTTGTTGGCCAGGGCGATGGTGACGACGTTGCGATGCGCCCGTGATACCAACTGCCCCAGCCAGGCTCTTAGACCAGGGGATTGCTTGTCCCGGAACTGCAACACGGCGCGTGCCCCGTGCACCAGGAGTTTGCGCAGATAGCCATTCCCACGCTTGCTGATGCCGAGCAGCTTCTGTTTGCCTCCGGTGGAATACTCCGCAGGCGTCAGGCCCAGCCAGGCGGAGAACCCTCGGCCCTTGCGGAACTCTGTGCCGTTGCCGACCGCCGACACAATGGCTGTCGCCGTGATCGGTCCGATGCCGGGAATCCCCATGAGCCGTTGGCAGGCTTCCTGGTCGTCAGCTTTGCCGGCGATCATCGCATCGATCTCTGCGATCTGAACTTCCAGTTGCTTGAGTTCTGATGTCAACCGCCCCAGCAACTGGCGCATCATGCCCGTCAAGTTGGCCTCTGCATCTTCCAGAATGGTCGGCAAAGCCCCTTCCGCATGGCGGCGGCCTTTTCTGATGGTGATCCCGCGCTCCAGCAACAGCCCACGGATCTGGTTCAGCAAGGCGGTCCGGTTCCGTACCCAGCGTTCCCGCGCACGGTGCATGGACTGCATATCCAACTGTTCATCGCTTTTGATGGGCACGAAGCGCATCCGCGGCCGCCCCACGGCCTCGGCGATCGCTTCTGCGTCGATGTAATCGTTCTTGTTCGTCTTCACGTAAGGCTTGACGTACTGCGCGGGCATCAGCCGCACCTCATGCCCCTGCTCGCGCAATACACGGCCAAGAAAATGAGACCCGGCGCAGGCCTCCATCCCGATCAAGCCCACCTTAACAGCCCGTGGTGCAAGTCTTGATACTCCGGCGCGAGAAGGCATGGCGTTGGCGGTGATGAATCGGTAGTTTTCAGGTATGGGGATGGGCACGCGGCAGTCACAAGAGAAGCAGGAGGAGATCTGGATCGCGAACGCGGAGTTGGCGCGGTCGCCGGGTCATCCTTTCTATCAACGGCTCAACGAACTTCTGGATGGGGAGAAGTTCGACCCTTTTGTGGAAGGGCTTTGCCGAAAGTTCTACGCGACCCGAATGGGACGGCCGAGTCTGGTGCCGGGTATATACTTTCGCGCGCTGCTGATCGGCTACTTCGAGGGGATCGATAGCGAGCGGGGCATCGCCTGGCGGCTGGCCGACTCGCTGGCGCTGCGGCAGTTTGTACGCATCTCCCTGACGGAATCGACTCCCGATCACTCGACCATTTCGCGGACCCGGCGGCTGATCGACGTGGAAACGCATCGGGAGGTATTCGGCTGGGTGCTGGGACTTCTGGCGGATCGCGGGTTGTTGAAGGGCAAGCGGGTGGGTATCGATGCGACTACGCTGGAGGCCTCGGCGGCCATGCGCTCCATCGTGCGGCGGGACACGGGCGAAAGTTACGAGGCATTCCTGACCGGACTGGCGAAGGCTTCGGGGATCGAGACGCCGACGCGTGAGCAACTGGCACGCCTGGATCGCAAGAGGAAGAAGCGCACTTCCAATAAAGAGTGGATGAGTCTCACGGACACAGATGCGCGGGTTACGAAGATGAAGGATGGACGCACGCATCTGGCCCATAAAGCGGAGCACGCGGTGGATCTGGACACGGGTGCCGTGGTGGCGGTGAGCTTGCGGGAAGCGGACAAGGGCGATACCACGACCTTGGACCGGACGCTGTGCGAAGCCGGTGAAACGGTGGCAGAGTTGGCCGGGCGCGAAGCCGCATTGCATCCGCAAGTGAAGCCGAAGGTCAACGTCAAGGGCATCGAAGAGATGGTGGCCGACAAGGGATACCACTCCGGCGCGGTGCTGGAGCGGGTAACGAAGTACCAGGTGCGCAGCTACATCTCGGAGCGGCAGCAGAAGGGGCAGCGCAAATGGGAGGGCAAGGCCGGCCAGCAACAGGCGGTGTACGCCAACCGCCGGCGGGTCCAGGGCAACTACGGCAAGAGTTTGCTGCGACGGCGTGGAGAGTTGGTGGAACGCAGCTTCGCCCATTGCTACGACACCGGCGGAATGCGGCGCACGCACCTGCGCAAACACAACAACATTCTCAAGCGGCAGTTGATTCATGTGGCCGGGTTCAATCTGAGCCTGATCTTCCGCAAGTTGCTGGGTGCGGGCACGCCGCGGGAGTGGAGAAACCTGGGCGGAGTGCTGTTTATGTTCATTGTGAGCCTGTTCCAGCGCGGTCAACGTCCCATTCGGCCCTGTCGCCCCCTGATGGCGCGATCCAAAGCGAATCGCGCCGCTACAAGGCCGCCATTGGCATACTCAGAATCGTGCCGGAAATTCGCGGCTTAAACCACAGGCTGCTAAGGGGAAATCCCTATTTCGAGGCTGACAAATTGAGGTATTCCATGCGATCTCTATCATTCAGGTTTGTCCGGCTGCTGGCAATCGTGGCGGCCATTGCTCTGTGCGGTTTGCATCTGCGGGCACAGCAGACACTCGGCGGCATTACCGGTGAAGTCACTGACCCGCAGGGCGGCGTCATTCCCAACACCACGATCACGCTCCTCGATGAGAACACGGCATTTACGCGCAGCACAAAGACCAATGCCTCCGGCATTTACACGTTCGTGAATCTTCCGATCGACAGTTACACGCTGACTTTCTCAGCCGACGGATTTGACATCCAAAAGACGCCGCACATTGGCGTACAGGCGAACCGCACTGCGACCGTGAACGCGCAACTGCGCGTGGCCGCAGCCAAGGGCGAGACCATCGAAGTGGATGCCACACCACTGATGAACGCCGTGGATACGACGAATGGCTACGTGCTCGATACCAGCCAGATTGAATCCGTGCCCCTGTCGACCGGAAGCTTCACCGGCGTCGCGATTCTTTCCACAGGAGTCAATGCCGAGCTCTCGGGCGGAACCGGCGCAGTCAGCGGCCTTGGAAACGCGCCCATCTGGTCGAACGGGCAGCGCGACACTTCGAACAGCTTCCTGCTCAACGGCGTGGACGCCAGCAATTTGTTCAACGGGAAGAGCACCAGCCAGGTGCCTTCGGCGCGCGTCATCAACAGCACCGGCGTGTCATCCACTACGGGCGCGGGCGGCGTGATTCAAACGCTCGCATCGGTGTACCTCTCGATCGGCAACGCGATTCCGACCCCGGCTCCGGAGACGCTTTCCGAAGTCCGGGTAAACGCCTCGATGTATGACGCCCAGCAGGGCTCCACATCCGGCGCGCACATCGACATGAGCACGACCTCGGGAACCAACCAGTACCACGGATCGGCCTACCTCCATCGCGGCACGGACTGGATCAACGCCGCCCCGTTTTTCTTCAATCAGGACGCCGACATCCCCAAGGCCAACAAGGTGCCGCAACTGCATCGCTACACCCTCGGCGGTACGCTCGGCGGCCCTATCATCAAGGACAAGCTCTTCGGTTTCCTCTCCTATCAGCACCTTCACGTCTCGGACCAGGAAATTGGCGACACGCTGGCCGACGTCCCCGTGGGCTTGAATGACACCAACCGTGATGCGGCAGGGCTGGCAGGGCTGGCCAACAATTCCTTCAGCCCCATTAATGGCACTACGCTGACGGCCGCAAATATCGACCCCGTTGCGCTGGCGCTCTTCAACTCGCCGTCCCTTCCCGGCGAGCCCGGCAAGTGGCTGATCCCCAACGACGCCCGCAACGGTACCCCGCCCACGGTCAACAACATCTTCAATGCATTCCTGCCCGGCACTGGTCGCTTCAAAGCGGACATGGCAGTGGCGGACATCGACTACAACGCGACCAGCAAGGACACTCTCGCGCTCAAGTACTTCTACCAACACGATCCCGCCATCGCTCCTTACTCCTACTCGAGTGTTCCCGGATTCTCGGAGCATCTGGACTCCGGGGCCCAGGTTGCCTCCATTACAAACAGCCTCATTCTGAAACCAAACCTCAGCACTACGCAAACCTTCGGCTTCATCCGCGAGAAGATCTGGGGCACCAACGAGCAGCCCTTCGGACCCGATGCCATCCCCGGAGGATCCTCCGGGACCGTTTCCATCAACCAGTTCGGGTCGAAATACTTCCCCGGCGTTTCTATCTACAATGTTCTGGGAATCTACCAGCCCCTCGGCACATCCACGGCCATCCTGAATATCGGCCCCAACGCGGAAGGACAGGCTCCGAACACCGGTGTCTTCCAGAATCGCTGGTCCCCCTCCGGTAACGCCATCTGGATGCTTGGCAAGCACACCGTGAGCTTTGGCGCCATCTATAGCTACACGCAGCTCAACACGATCGATAAGCGAACCAATATGGGGACCATCGCCACGGACGACTTCAGCCAGTTCGTGCAGGGCCAGGTCTCTCCGGGCAGCTCGTCCACCGGCTTCTACGTCAGCTCCTTCCTCCAGGGCGACGCGAACCGCTACTACCGCGCCAGTCAGTTGGGTACCTACATCCAGGACAAGTACCAGATCCGTCCCAACCTCTCCCTCACCGCCGGCGTGCGCTACGACTGGGACGGCGGATTCACTGAGAAGTACGGGCGCATCTTCAACTTCGAACCGGCCAGTTACAAGTACGATCCGGGTTCCGATACCATCGTGAATTCCGGACTCATCATCGCCGGCAACAATACCAACGGCACGCGCGGCGTCAGTTCCACCACGCTCACCGGACGCCAGTGGGGCATTGCGCCTCGGCTGGGCGCGGCATGGCAGCCCGGCATGTTCCACAACAAGGTTGTGGTCCGCGCCGGCGGCGGCATGTACTACGACCGCGGGGAATTGTTCAGCTATTTCTCGCCGGGCTATGCCATTGGCACCGTCACCGGCGGTCCCTTCGGCGTAAACCAGCAGCTCCCCTTCGTGAATGCCTCGAGTTGCCCTGTCGAGAGCCAGTACTATTATCTCGGCTACATCGCAACCTGCGGTGGCTCAGACGCGGAAGGCAACCTCGAGAATCCCTACGGCACATCGTTGCTGCCTCCACCAAACAATCCCAAAGCTTCGGACCTCAACAACTACCTCCCCAATGCCGGCAGCATCATGAACTTCGGCCGCCCCGTCTCTCTCGGCGTCTACAACCGCAAGAACAAGCTGCCCTACACCTTTAACTACACGCTGGACCTCCAGTGGCAGCCGCGCAACGATATAGCCGTCGAGATGGGCTACGTCGGCAATCGAGGCCGCCACCAGGTCATCCCCGTGCCCTTCAATCAACCCAATATCGCGTCTCCAACCAATCCTGCCCTGGGGGGGACGGCCTATCAGCAGAACTATACTTACGGCTACACCGTCAGCGAGCCGGACTTTGGTCCCCCTATCAACTTGCCCGACGGCACGCCCTACCTTGCGAACTACGAAGGTGGCAACGTCGATCTGCGCGTTCCCTACATCGGGTGGGCAGCCGAGTCCATTTCGTATGTAGCCGCAGGCGTCAATGCCTACGATGCCGTTCAGATTCACGTCGACAAGCGCATGAGCCACGGGATCCAGGTCGGCGCTTCCTACACCTGGTCCCATACCCTGGACGAGCAGAGCGGGCTCGGTCTCTTCTATAACGGTAACAATCCCCTCAATCTGCGCGAGTCCTACGGTTCCGCCGACTTCGACCGGACGCACGTTCTCAATTTCAACTACGTCTTCCGGATTCCGAACCTGGCGTCGAAATCCTCGCTCACGGGCAAGATTCTCAACGACTGGTCCTTAACCGGGCTCTCGATACTCCAGAGCGGACAACCCTACAGCGTCATCGATTTCTCCGGCGCGGTCGGCAGCATTTATTACTCAACTGCCGACGGCATCACCAACCCCATCGTTCCCCTTGCCAAGGGATGCTCGCCGAAGAGCGCCCTCAGCGGGGCGTCAGGCGCATGGTACCCGGTGACCGGCAAGACTGCGCTCAAGCCCGAGTGCTTCACCATTCCGTTGCTCAACCCAGGCGACCTCGGCGGAGCCATCCCCGGCAACGATCCGTTCGAGACAAACTTCACCACCGGACAGCGCAACATATTCCGGCAGGCGTCCCAGAAACGCGCCGACATCTCCGTGGTCAAGGTCCTCACGCTCAAGGAGAGGTATTCGTTCAAGTACAGCTTCGACGTCTACAACCTGACCAACACCACCAGCCTCGATATCCCCGGAAACGAAGTGTCGCAAAACCAGAACTACGATGCCTTCCCGGCCACAGGCACAACTCCTCTGCCGACCGGCTGCGCCGCCGATGGCTCTCAAACCAACACCAGCTTCTATAACTGCCCCGGCGGCCTGGGAATCATCACCCACACGATCGGCAGCCCCCGCCAGATCCAGATGTCGCTCCGATTTGACTTCTAGGTGTCCCTGCGTCAAATACACCGAGGGCGGCTCTGCGACCGGAGCCGCCCTTGATTTTTTGTGGGCGTGCTGCCGCACCCTGAGCGGCGCAAAGGTATAGCTTGAACTACCATAGTCGCACTTAGCATGGGGAGTATAAGAACGCCCTGCGAATCGACCTGACCTTCCGCGGTTTGCAGGATCAACTGTTCACTGTCCACTGTCCACTAGAATCTGTGTATGACCGCTTCCCCGGCCGCGACCCCGGTCTCCATCCGGACGCTGCGCAGCGCACTCGCAAACGGCATCACGCAGCCCACGCGTCTGGCCAATCAGGTCCTCGCGCATGCGAATCAGAACCCCGGCCGGAACACCTACCTGTGGCAGGATCCGGAATGGACACGGGCCGAAGCCGCCCGAGTGGAAGCTACGTCCGGCACCGAGGGCGGCCCGTTCGGAGATGGACGCGATACGATGTGGGGCCTGCCCGTGTCGGTGAAGGATTGCTTCGACCTCGCCGGCGCGCCCACAAGCTGCGGCGTGAAGTTCTACCGCGACCTCAATGGAATTGCGTCACGCGACTCGTGGCTTGTTGAGCGACTGCGCGCCGTGGGCGCGGTGATTACCGGGAAAACTCACCTCCATCCGCTGGCATACGGCATCACGGGCGAGAATCCCGAATTCGGCGATTGCCTGCAGCCGGGCAGAAACGGCGCCCTCACCGGGGGTTCGTCATCGGGCGCATGCGCCAGCGTGCTCGAGGGCTCCGCGGTCGCGGCCATCGGCACGGACACCGGCGGCTCCATTCGTGTCCCCGCGGCGTTATGCGGGCTCGCCGGGTACCGCGCCTCGCTGGGCCGCGGCGACTGGCGCGGAGCGGCGCACCTGGCCCCGTCCTTCGACACCATGGGCTGGCTGTTTCAGGATCTTGAAGAAGCGCCGCTCCTGGGCAGTTTCC
>Ga0335069_10011667_pt1 | contig 12383 bp, 9 predicted proteins | sample Lox_Sample_11_FD_206714 | JGI IMG/M metagenome (GOLD analysis project Ga0335069, IMG submission 206714) | Soil microbial communities from Loxahatchee National Wildlife Refuge, Florida, United States - Lox_Sample_1.1 | ecosystem: Environmental > Terrestrial > Soil > Wetlands | place: USA: Florida...
GTTTAGTGCGCCGACCAGGCGCCGACAAGCACCATTAGGCCGGTTTCTCACACGGAACTATAGGGAACCCCGGTCTGCAGCAGCGCGTTTCGGGGTGCGGCAATCTGGAAAAAAGCGGTTCGCGCCAGTAGAATAGGCCGGGCTGGACCGACACGGCCGGCCTCGGACTGCGCGCGGGAGAAATCGTTAAGTCTCAAAGGGTTGGCGATAGATGCCGCGTCGGGCTGTATCACTAACGGAATATGGATTAGCTTCACGGCGCATCGCCAAACAAGAATCGGCTCCGTCGGAGCCTGCTTTCGAGCATCAGTCCCGGGGGAAAAGGGAATGAAGAAGAACCTCTTCGGTCTTGCGATCATCTGTTTGCTGGCTCTCGTCCTGCCGCTGGTATCCGCGCTGGCCCAGGATGCCGGCTATCGGATCAATGGCGGCGATACGCTGCACATCTCGGTCTACGGCGAGAAGGACCTCGACCGCGACGTGGCGGTGGAGCCCGGCGGTGGCATCGCCTTCCCGCTGGTGGGCAACCTGAACGCCAGCGGCCTCACGCTCTCGGAGCTGCAGCACAAGATCGCCGAGGCGCTCAGGGGCGGCAACATGCTGCCCAATGTCACGGACGCCGAGGTGACGGTGGCGTTGGTGAAGAGCAGCGGCAACTCGTTCTCCGTCATCGGCCAGGTCAAGACGCCGGGCACTTACATCACCGACACTCAGGTCGACGTGATGCAGGCGCTGAGCCTTGCGGGCGGGCTGACGCCGTTTGCGAGCAAGAGCCGGATCATCGTCTTGAGGCGCGGGGCGAACGGTGCGCAGACCAAGATCCCGTTCGACTATTCGGCGGTCGAAGACGGACAGAAGCTCGAATCCAACATCCAGCTGCAGGGTGGCGATGTCGTTGTCGTTCCTGAGGCCGGTCTGTTCTGATTGGCGTCCGGGGGAGCGTAATGTGCAAGCGAGAACGGGGATCGCGCTGGCGCGCGCATGTTCTCGTGCCGGCGATCGCACTATCCGCGGTCTGCCTCGGCTCGGGAGCGGCAATGGCTCAGGACTGGTCGGTGGATGCATCGCTGTCGCAGCGGATGACCTATAACAGCAACCTGCTGCTCAATCCGAATGACAAGATTTCCACTTTCGGCTCAGTCACCACGCCCGAGCTGGTCATCCGGCGAACCACGCCGACCTCCAGTATCAGGCTCGACGGTAGGTTTCCTTATAACGCGTTCTTCGGCAATTCGGACCTGAACTCCGACAACCAGCTGGTCAGCCTGACGGCCCAGAAGCAGCTCAGCGAGCGCAGCACGCTCAACCTCACGGGCGATTTCAACCGCGATTCGACGGTGACTTCGGAGGAGGACAGCACCCAGAATTTCCTCAACACGGCGATCAGATTCATCCACTGGGACGTCTCGCCCTCATGGACCTACGCGTTGTCACCGATCGACCGTGTAACGCTGGGCGGCAGCTACCAATCGGTCAACTATTTCAACACGACTCAAAGAACCGACTATCGCTACTACGGGACATCACTGGACTACGTCCATCAGCTGAGTGAGCTGACGTCGCTCACCGGCGAGGTCAGCTGGTACAAGTTCATATCCGACGACACGCTGAATACCTCGACGGACGTCTATGGCGCACTGATCGGCTACCAATATACGCCGTCGGAGCGGTTCACCGTCTCGGGTTCCGTCGGCCTGAACTACAACATGACGCACCAGAACGACATCGGCCACGGGACCGGGGATTCCAACGATCTCGGCTATCGCCTCATATTCGGCAGCACGTATCAGATCAACGACCAGACCCAGGCCATCCTGTCGCTGTCGCACGATACCGAGCCGTCGGGAGGAGCCCGTCAGGTCACGAGAAACCGTGGAAAGCTCACTTTCACATACCAGTTGAGTGAGTTAACCACGTTCAACCTGAACGCCAACTATGCCGACAACGCAAATTACTTTAGTTTTGGGGCGACTTCGGGCAGCCAGGGCGCCCAGGAAGGGAATTCCCGCTACTTTGCAATCGGCCCTTCGGTGACCTGGAACCTCACAGAGGCGCTGAAACTCGACTTGTCATACCAGCTGCGGCACAAAATTTTCAAAAACCAAGGATCTACGACCGACAACGCGGCATTTGTGACGTTGCGCTACAATCTACCTGAGACACACTGGACGGGCTTCTGACATGGCCATCACGCAAACCAGCCCCATCGCATTCGAGCAGGACAGCGGGCTGACCGCAATCGACGTATTCGGCATGTTGCGCCGGCGCAAGTGGGCCGGCGTCGCGACCGGCTTCGTCGGACTCTGCCTGACCGTTACGGTCGCGCTGATCTGGCCCTCGACCTACGAATCCGTCGCCACCATCCTGATTGAAGAGTCGGGTGTCCCCAGTGATCTGGTGAAATCCACGGTCTCGGCCTTCGCCACCGACCGCCTGCAGGTGATCCAGCAACGGGTGATGACGACACAGAACCTGAGCGACATGATCGACCGGTTCGGTCTCTACCAGAACATGCTGGCCAGCCATCCGCGTTCGGAAGTCATCGACAAAATGCGGAACGCGATCACGCTGGAGGTGGTCAGCGCAAATCTTTATGGCTCGACGCCGCCGAAAAACCAGCCACAGCAGACCCAGCAACAGCAGGAAGACGCGTCGATCGCCTTCACCGTCGCGTTCGATCATCCCGATCCGACCGTCGCTCAGAAGGTGGCGAGCCGGCTGACCGACCTCTATCTCGCGGAGAACGTCCAGACCCGCCAGGAGAAGGCTGCGGGAACGACCGAGTTCATGACCCAGCAGTCGGAGAAGCTCTATCAGGATGTGAAGGATCTGCAGGACAAGCTGGCGGCGTTCCAGACGAAGTACGCCGGCGCTTTGCCGGAGCAGTTGAACGCCAACATGCAGATCCTCGACCAGCTGGAGACCCAGCTGATGCAGAGCCGGCGCGATTATGAGTCGATGACCCAGAAGAAGAGCCTGCTCTCCAGCCAGCTGTCCCAGCTGAGCCCATACTCACCGATGATGCAGCAGGGCACGCCCGCCACGCCGCAGGCCCAGCTGATGGCCCTCGAGCTGCAATACGTCGATGCTTCCGCCCGATACGGCCCGAAGCACCCCGACGTCATTCACCTGAAGACCCAGATCGACTCGCTCAAGGCCCAGCTGGGTTCGAGCGCCGATACCGGATCAGGTCAGGCCCAGCTTTCGCAGCTGCAGGCTCAGCTCTCCCAGGCATTGCAGCGCTACGGCGAGAACCACCCGACCGTGCAGGGGCTCCGAAAGCAGATCGCGGATCTTCAAGGCGAGCTCGCCAAGGCGCCGGCCGCATCGATGATCACCACGCCGAACGGCCCGCCCGACAACCCGATGTATGTGCAGGTCCAGAGCCAGCTCGCGGATGCAGCGTCGCAACTCCAGGGCGCTCAGGCAGAGGTGACTCAGCTGGAAGCGAAGATTTCCGAGGTTCAGGCGCGCGTCTTGCAGACCCCGGCGATCGAGAGCGAGTACAACTCGCTGCAGAACCTCTATGACGCGGCTGTCAAGCGCTACCAGGATTTCAAGGAGAAAGAGTCCGACGCTCTCGTCGCGCAGAACATGGAGCAGCAAAGCAAGGGCGAGACCTTCTCCGTGATCGAGGCGCCTCAGCTGCCGGACGTGCCGGTCAGCCCCAACCGCAAGATCCTGCTGGTGGCCGGCTTCATGCTCTCCTGCATGATGGCGGGCTCGATGATGCTTGCCCTGGAGATGATGGATACCAAAGTCTACGAGTCCCGCGGGCTGCAGATGGTGTTCGGCGAGGCGCCGCTGGCGACCGTGCCCTACATCACGACGCGCCGCGAGCGCACCGGGCGGTGGATCAAGCTGGTCGCGATTCTGCTTCTGATCGCGGGCGTGATTGCCGGTGCGTTGGCAATCGTCGATTCCCTGGTGATGCCGATCGACGTGCTCTGGGCGGCCTTCGTCAACCGGGTCAATCCCTGAACCTGAATACCTGAGCCTGAATACCCGAGGCTGAATACCCGAGGCTGGATACCTGGGCTCGATCCCCGGGCTTCGGGGCGCGGCGCTATTTCAGCGTCGCCGCCGCCTGCTTCGCCTCGTCCAGGCCGCGATAGTCGGGCGTGCCGCCGAGCGCCTTGTCGAACGCGTTCTGTGCCTGCGCTTTCAGCCCCTTGGCCTTCAGCGCCATGGCGTAGTGGAACTGTATCTGCTGATTGTCGGGCACCGCGGCGGTGACCCGGGCGAGCAGGATGGAGGCATCGTCGAAATTCCCCTGCCGCAACAGCACCCAGCCGAGCGTGTCCAAGAGCGCGGGGTTGTCCGAGCTGCGGAACTTCTCCGCGAGCTGGCGTGCGCGATCAAGCAGGGCGCGGTCGCCTGGCCAGACGTCGGCGATCAGCGCGGCGAGGTTATTAGCGGCGATCGTGTCGCCCGGCCAGCGGGCGAGAATGCCCTCGTAGCCTGATCGGGCGGATTGGAAGTCGCCCACCGTGTCATAGGCGACGGCGGCCGTCAGGGCGACGTCATGGTTGTCCGGGAAGGCCTTGGCGGCGTCGCTCGCGACCTTGACGGCATCCTCATTCCGGTGCAGCCGCCCCAGCAGCTGAACGAGGTCGAGGTAGGCCTCGCTGTCCTGGGGTTTGGCGGCTATCGCCTGGCGCAGCAGCTGCTCGGCCGCATCGAACTTCCCGGTTTGGGTGCGTACCGCCGCCAGCAGGATCAGCGACCGCGTATCCTTGGGGTCCTTGGCGATACGGTCGGAAAGCATGGCGTCGGCCTGATCCGTCTTGCCCGAGCGCACATAGGCGCTGACCAGCAACGGACCCACGGTCTCGAACGGCTGGCCGGCGGCTTGCGCCTGGTTGAGCTCGGCGATCGCCGTCGGATAGTCCGATCGCGCCATCGCCGAGATCGCGATGATGCGGTGGCCGACGCCGGCATAGGCCGCCTGGCTCGCGAGGTCGCGTCCGATCAGCTCCGCCTTGTCGGGAGCGCCGGTCTTGGCCAGGAATTCCGCCTTCTGGATCTTCAGCTCGACCGCGTCCGGCCGCAGCGCGATCGCCGCGTCGAGGTTTTGCATCGCGTCATCCGGCGATTTCGAGGCGAGCTGGGTCGCGAGCTGCAGGCGCGCATCGACGTCGTTGGGCGAAAGCCGGACGATACTGCGCAGCGTGTCGATCGCGAGATTGGCCTCGCCGGTCGCGATATAGGCCTTGGAGAGCAGGGTCAATCCCGGCAGCGAGTTGATGTTCTGGTGCAGCACCGATCGGGCATCGGCGATCGCGTTGTCGTATTTCGCATCGCTCAGCATCACGGCGCCACGCAGCAGCAGCGCCGGCTCGTTTGCCGCGTCGGCGGTGACCACGTCGTTCAAGCTCTTCAGCGCGCCGTCATGGTCCCCCTTGAGCAGCGCGATGCGGGCCAGCTCGACCTGGGCGCGGAGCCGGTCGCCGGCGGCCGTGGCGTTTTGCTGCAGCGTGCTCATCAGTGCGGCCGCGTCGTCGAGCTTGCCTGCCCTGATATAGAGCTGTTCCAGCAGCAGCGCGTATTTCGGCGCCTGGCTGGTCTCGCCGGAGAGCTGCTTGATCTGACCGATCGCCACGTCAAGACTGCGCCGTTGCACCAGGAATCCGGCATAGGCGGAAAGCAGGGCGTCGGAGTCCTTGTTGGCGTCGAGCGACTGCTTGAAGATGCTCTCGGCCTCGTCCAGCTTGCCGGCCGCGGCGAGCTGGTTGGCAAGGTCGATCACGTAATTGGGATTGCTGGGATCGGCGCCATGCAGCTGCTGCAGCACTGCGATCACGTCTGCCGAGCGCTTCATGTCGAACACGAGCTTCAGCTTCAGGAGCAGAAGATCGGTGCTCTTGGGGTTGACGGCGAGCCCACGCTCGACGATCGCGAGCGCCTCGTCGTTGTTCGACCCGCGCGCCTGGCGGCCCGCCAACACGACCATCGCGTCGACGTTCTTGGGATCGATCGACAGCGCCGCCTTCGCTTCGGTCTCCGCCTCCGGAAGCTTGCCCCTCAGCAGGAAAGCGGCGGCGATCATGGTGTGTCCGTCGGGCTTGTCGGGCGCAATCGCGATCAGTTGCTTGCCGTAGTGTTGCGCTGCGTCCGCGTCGCCACCGAGCAAGGCGTACTGCCCGGCCTTGAGGTTTGCCTGGAAGTGATGCGGGTCCTTGTCCGCCACCTTGGCGAAGGCTATCGCGGCGGCTTCAAAGTTCTTCTGCTTTTCCGCGATCAATCCGAGGTAGAACTGAGGCTCTGTGGCATTAGGGTCGATCTGCAGGGCGTTCTTGAACTCGAGCGTGGCCTTCACGAGATCGCCGCTGTCGTAGAGCGACTTGCCGTGCGTCGTGTACTTGGCCTCAAGATCCTTGGGGGAATCGCAGGCGCTGGTCGCAAGCAGGGCCGCAAGCAAAAGCACGCCGGCACAGCGGAACGAGATCCGCATCGTCACAGTGCTCCCGAGAATGGCGCGCTAGACCTGCGTCATCGCGCTTGAGGTCCGAACCATCCCATCGATTCGTCTCAAATTCGAGCAGAAAAAGGCCAGCAAGATCACACTATGGTGATGGAATTCAGCGCGGCTTCAGGCCTTACGAGATGCACATCAAGGGCCGCCATTTTGCCGATGAAGGCGTCGATGGAAGCGGCGCGGGATTCGGAGGAGGAATGCGGCGGCGAGGGCGGTCGAAGCCCACCGTCAGAAGGCGTTTACACCCGTGAAGCAGATAGCCGCGGTGCGCCACAGGATTTTGATGTCGAGCCACAACGACCAGTGGTCGATGTAGTAGAGATCATAGCCGATGCGGGCGCGAAGATGCTCGGGCGTGTCGATCGCGCCGCGGTAGCCGTTGACCTGCGCGAGCCCGGTGATGCCCGGCTTCACCCGGTGGCGAAAACTGTACTCGTCCACCAAGTCGAAGATCTGCTTGTCGCCAATCAGCATATGCGGGGTGTGGGGACGCGGTCCCACCAGGGACATGTCGCCACGGAGCACGTTCAAGAGTTGCGGCAGCTCGTCGATGCTGGTCCGGCGCAGGAAAGCGCCGATCCGTGTGATCCGGGGATCGTCGCGCTGGGTCTGCTGGCGTCCCCTCTTGTCGCCGAGGTCTTGGTACATGGTGCGGAACTTGTAGACGTCGAACAGGCTGTCGCCGAGACCCTGGCGCGGCTGCCGGAACAGCACCGGCCCAGGGCTGTCGAGCTTGATGACCATGGCCACGAAAAGGAGCAGCGGAGAGAGGAACAGCAGCGCGAGACCCGAGAGCAGACGGTCGATAACGCCCTTGACGACGCGCTGCGGGCCGCGGATCGGACGGTCCGTGAGGGTGTAGAGCTTCAACCCCGCAATCTCCGACTGCCCTTGGCGCGAGGAGCGGAAGCCGATCAGATCCGGCGCGAGTACGATGTCGACCGGAAGCTGCCGCAAGCGCCGCAGCAGGTCGAGCAGCCGGTCTTCGGCGGCGTGCGGCAGGGCGATCACGACCTTGTCGAAAGGCGCGCTTTTGTAGGATTCGATGAGGTCGGCAATATTGCCCCGGATCAGCGCTGCAACCTCGGAGTCCGAGGTCCGCTTGCGGTCCCGATCGTCGAAGACGCCCATCACGCGGACCAGGCGCGGCGATGTCGCCTCGATCCAGCGGATCAGGCGCCGTGCCGATTCACCCGAACCGACGACGGCGATCCGCTGCGGAGCGACCAACCGGCCCTGTGCTGCCGGCATGACCGCAAAGAGCGCGATGCGAGAGAGAACCGCGAAGGTCGCGGCCGCCGCGGCGGTGTATTCAAGCCAAGTGATCAGCCGCCGCGTTTCCGGGTCAAGCCCGCTGAAGAATGGAGTGCAGACCGCGAGCGCGAACAGCGGCGGAAGGGAAAAACAGGCGATGGTGCGCAGGAAATAGCCGGAGATCGACACACGCGCGAGAATGCGCGGGTCGTGAATCCGCCCCAGCAGGCAAAGTGCGGGAAACAGAACCAGCAGCAGCGTCCCGGCGAAGATCCGGGCCAGGCGATAGAGATCCGACGAGGCAGGACCCATCGACCACGCTGCCAGCATGATGGCGGCGGCGAACAGCAGGAGATCGACGGTTACGCCGAGATAACCGAGATGTTGAGGCTGGATGCCTCCGCGCCGGCGCCCATCTGCGAGCGTGACGCCTGCCGTTTCGACGGTCGTACTGTCCAGTTCCATAGCCCCGGCCCCATCTGGTCCTGGCTCCCGAGGAACTTCTGTAGACCCCTGACCGTCCACGGTTCGTTGGAGGAGCAATTGTTACCCCGTTTACTACAAGCGCCAGAAAGACCCCTATGGTGTTTCCTGACGCCGTTCTCTTCGCCAATCAGAGAACGCTTGCTGCACCCGAAAGCATTCCGGCCCGCCGAAACGCGCGTCGACATCGATCAGTTCCCGCGCGCGAAACTGCGACGCCACCATGAACGCCGGGGCGTAGTCTCGGTTCCAAGCTGCTGGCGCGCGACGAGTGCCGCGGGCTGATCCTCGGATGCCACCCGAAGCGGTCTCGCGATTTCCGCGGTGGGCGGCTTGCCGAGATAGGGTTCGCTGCGACCATTTGAAGCATCGCTATCCGGATTCGGAGTAGCCTCGGTCGCATCCAATTCATCTGTGACTTCCACCGTCAGCAGCAAATCCTCTTCGTCGTCATTCTCCTGGTGCCCTTCATCCTGCTGCACCGGTTCGACCTGCCGTAGCCGTTCGACCGGCTGAGGTCTTTCGACCTGCACCACTCGCTCACTCGGCTGTGGTTCTTCGACCTGTTCCGTTGGCTCGATTGGTGTCAGCCGGATCGCCACCGAGGGACGTTGAGGCTCGACGGGCTGCGGCCTTTCGACCTGCGGCGCTCGTTCAATCGGACGCGATCTTTCGGCGCGTTGCGGCTTCGGGACCGGTTGCGGCCGACCGATGGGTGCGCGTGCAACCGGCGTCGGCTGAATCGCAACCGGCGGGAGCTGAGGTTCGTCCGGGCGCGGTGCCATGACGGGGTCTTCGTGCAGCGGTGCGACCGCCACGCTGTGCGGCACCCCGGCGATCTCGGTCGTAGGCGCGAGCGTGGCAGCCTCGTGCCCGGCGGCGTTACCGTTGACTGCGGCTCTCGCGCCGGTGAGCTTCTCGATCTCTTCCCGCACCATCGGATCGTTAGCCGATTCGGAGCGCGCGAACGGCGCGATACCGCTCACCTGCCGGTCGGCGACGACGCGGAACACGAGGTCCTCGTTGATCACCGGTTCGGCATCGGCGAAGCCGTAGACCAGAGCCATGTCGCAGATCGAGTTGATCAGGCGCGGCACGCCGCCGGAGAAGTACTGGACGGCGCCCATGGCCATCTCAGTGAAGAGCGGGCGGTCGCAGCCGGCCACCTTCAGGCGATGCTCGATATAGCGGCGCGTCTCTGCGTAGGGCAGCGGAGTGAGGTGATGCGAAACGGCGATCCGTTGCGCGAACTGCGAGAGTTCCGGCCGCTTCAGCTTGGCGAGAAGCTCCGGTTGCCCCACCAGCACCATCTGCAGCAGCAGGTCTTTCCCGGAATTGATGTTGGACAGGAGGCGAAGCTCCTCCAACACCTCGATGGAGAGGTTCTGCGCCTCATCGACGATCAGGATGCATTGCCGGCCCGCGCCGTATTCCGCAATCAGGTACCCCATCAGCTCCTGATAGGTCTCGGCCTGGTTGGTGCTCGAGGGCCGTTGTCCGAACGCCGTCAGCGCCCAGGAGGCCGCGTCGCGGAACGCGCTGTGGGTGTTGGAGATCAGGCCGACGGTGAACTCCTTCCCGACCCGGGCCAGGAACGCGCGCACTAGAGTGGTCTTGCCGGATCCGATCTCGCCGGTGATCACGCAGAAACCAGCCTGTCCGCTCAGGCTGTATTCGAGCAAGCTCAGTCCGATCGCATGCCGGCTGCTGAGGAACAGGAATTCCGGGTCCGGCAGCAGGCTGAACGGCTTGCTCTTCAGATTGAAGAAGGCTTCATACATCTGACGTCCGCTTGACCCTGATTTCACCGGGCTCGAGGAGGCATTGGCCGCTCAGAACGATCGAGACCTTGCGGCTGGTCTCGGGTGCGCTCCAAATCGGCATGCCCGCTCGGCACGCCCACTCAACATGCGTTGAGTAGCGTCCCAACCACGTGATAGTTCCGCAGCAGATCGGCAGCCCGATCGAGTTCGGTCTTCGTGGTGTGGCCGCTCCGCGCTACGAACAGCACGCCTTCGACATTGGGCAGGAAGCCGAGCGTCTCGCCCGATTCGAGCAGCGGCGGCGTGTCGAAGATGATGACGCGATCGGCGTAGCGGCTGCGGAGCTCCTTCGCCAGCGCCGCCATGCGCGGCGAACTGATCATCTCGGCGGCTTCTCCCTTGGAGACGCAGGCCGGCAGCACGACGAGCCGCCGCAGCCCGGGATTGATCAGGCAGTCCTTGAGCTCGCACTCGCCATGCAGATAATCCTCGATGCCCTTGGTCGGCTTCAGGCCGAACTTGCGATGGATGCTGGGTTCCCTGAGATTGAGATCGACCAGCAGCACCGTCTGGTTGACGTCGAGCGCCATCGAAATCGCGAGGTTCGCTGCGGTGGTGGTGGCGCCGTCGCCATGGCTGGCGCTGGTCACCGCGAGCGTGTTGATGTCGAGTTTCTTCATGCGCTGCAGCACCTGGGCGCGCAGGACACGATAGACGTCGGCTACGGGATTGCGCAGATCGTCGGCCACGAGACGCTCCTCGGATGTCTTGCGCGAATTGCTCGGCAGGATCGCGGTCTCGGTGTAGTCCGGCGTAATGCCATGCACCGAAGCCTGGGAATTCGCTCGCTTGCTCAGATCGTCGATCATCGCGCCGCGATGTCCGGTGCGCATCTCGCGCGCGCGGGCGAGGGCCTTCTCGATGTGTTCCATCAGCGTCTTCCCGTCACTGCCCGTGCAGGGCCATGGCAAACGTGCATCTTACTCGCTTGAGCCAAGAGAGTTCCAAACAACAACGGCGTGGGCCCTCGATCGCACCTCCGCTTCGAACGCGCCGATGCTGCAGGTGCGAAGGCGGCCACAATAACCGACGGGCCTCGTCTTGGTAAGCGTCTTCGCCCGATATCCGGCCTATTCGGAGTGTAGATATCCCCAGACCGGCCGCCAATCGCGTTCCAGGGTTGGCGTCACACGATCGTATGCGATTTGAATCAAATCGGCGCGCATTTTATCGATCCTGCGCTGGCCGCGGGCTCAGGCCCTCTACTGCAATCTCAAGGTGCGGCGCCGTTTTGAACAGGCCCTCGATTCAACGCACACTCAAGGCTGCTGGTCAAATGTTTGGCGGTCCAAAGCGTTAACTATGTATCGCCCTTGCCGAATAGTAAAAATGCCCGGAAGATTTGTCACGAATCAAAGGGGTTTCTGCTGCGGGCGTTGAAGCAGCGCGCGTGAAAGTCGAGAGGTCAGAAGAAATTTCCATGAACCGCATCCTGATGTCGATCATTGCCCTCGGGCTCCTGGCTTTCCAAGGACTCCCGGCAAGTGCGACGACGATTGCCACCAGCACGGCGGGCAGCGTTACGACGTTGGCCGTAGCCACGACGCCGACCGGAACCCTCGACACCGGCCAGAGCTTCGGTCTCAAGGACGAGGCCTTCGTCCTTGACTCCAGCAGCGGCCACTACAGCCAAGTCTACACTTACATCCCCTTCACCACGACCGGTGGTGGCGCCTTCTCCGCGAGCGCAAGCGACCTGCACGACACCATCCCGGGCGACCTGCAGCTCAAATGGATGTCGCTCAAGCTCTTCACTTACACGGGCACTGGGTTCCAGTTCACGCAATGCGCCGGCGGCAGCCCGCTTTGCAGCCTGATCGATTATGGCTCGGGCGATCCCTCCACGGTCAGCGCAGTCCTGGCTGCGGGTACCCAGTATCTGTTGCAGATCGGCTATGGCTTCTGCGGCTGCAGTGGTGATCAAGCGGGTATCCAGCTGACCGCGAATATCGCCGCGACACCCCTTCCGCCGGCCTCCCTCATGTTCCTGACGGCGTTGATGGCGGTCTGCGGCATTGGCTGGACCCGGCGCAGGGCGCCGGTGCTCAGAACGTCGGTCGGATGAGGGCTCCGTTCGGCCGCGAGCAGCGGCCAGAAGGAAAACCAAAGTAGGGTTAACGGAGCCAGAAGCCGCAATATTTGCCTATTGCGGGCGGTTTCGCTGTGCTACCGTCAATTATCGTGTGCGGGTGGCTGCGAAGCCATCCAGGAAGCGGAGGTGTATGGTGAAACGCTTGCTGTTGTTGCTTGCTGGTGCCTTGCTGATGCTCGGCGGCCTGCAGCTGTCGGCGGAAGCGGCAACCGTTCCGCTGGGCAACATTGCGCCGGGCACCACCGCGCAAGGG
>Ga0335069_10011668_pt1 | contig 12383 bp, 8 predicted proteins | sample Lox_Sample_11_FD_206714 | JGI IMG/M metagenome (GOLD analysis project Ga0335069, IMG submission 206714) | Soil microbial communities from Loxahatchee National Wildlife Refuge, Florida, United States - Lox_Sample_1.1 | ecosystem: Environmental > Terrestrial > Soil > Wetlands | place: USA: Florida...
ACCTGCGCATGCCGGTGCTCGACGGCGTGCAGGTGGTCGAGCAGATTCGCCGCGAGTTCCCCGACGCCGTCCTGGTCATGTTGACGACCTATGACACCGACGACGACATCGATCGCGCGCTGACGGCGGGCGCCAGGGCGTACCTCTTGAAAGACGTTTCGCCGGCTGATCTCGTCGCCTGCGTGCGCGCCGTGCACCAGGGAGGTACGTGGGTGTCACCGAAGGTCGCGTCCAAGCTCGCGGCGCGGATGACGCGCGTGCATCTGACGTTGCGCGAGCTGGCCGTGTTGCGGCTCGTGGCTGCGGGCAAGTCGAATCGCGAGGTCGGTGAAGGGCTCAACGTCAGCGAGGGGACCGTGAAGATTCACCTCAGCCACCTCTTTGAAAAGCTCGGCGCGACGAGCCGCACCGACGCGGTGGCGAAGGCCGTCGAGCGCGGCCTGATTCGCTTCGGCTGAGCGACCCTGTGACCCCGCGGACCCCCGCCGGCGCCACCCTCGTGACGACCGAGCAGCAGCTCCGGGCCGTGATCAACCGCCTGCCGATTTCACTCTTCGCCTTCGATCGCTCGGGCATCATCACGCTCGCGGAGGGGCGCGGGCTGCTGGATCGCGGCTTGACACCGGCCGAGCTGGTCGGCCGGTCCGCGTTTGAGCTGCATCGGAACAGGCCGGACGTTCTGCGGAGTCTCCGGCGGGCGCTGGCCGGCGAAACGGTGGCCGAGGTCAGTCAACTGGACGATCTCGCCTTCGAGGTCCACTACACGCCGATCGTCGAGGGTGGGGAAGTGGTGGGCGTGAGTGGCGTCGCCATCAACGTCACGGAGCGTGAGCGGGCGGAGCGGGCGCTGCGCGAGGCCGAGAGTCTCTTCAGGACCTACGTCGATCACGCGACCGACGCGCTCTTCGTGCACGACGCGGACGCGCGGATTGTCGACGTGAACCGGCGGGCGTGCGAGGTCCTCGGGTACAGCCGCGAAGAACTGATCGGGAAGTCACCCGGCGAGTTCGACCCGTATCTGGGGCGCGACGTCGAACTCCGCGAAGCGAGTGCGAAGCGGCTGGCGGCGGGTGAGGCCTTCAGCTTCGAGACGGTCCATCAGCGGAAAGACGGCACGGTGTTCCCCGTCGACGTGCGGATCCGTCCCTTCGAACACGGAGGGCGGCGCTTCGCCCTGGCGCTGGCCCGGGACATCACGGAACGCAAGCGGGTCGAAGCGGAACGGGAGCGCGTCAGGCAGCTGGAGGAGGAACGCGAGTCGGCCATCGCGGCCGAGCGGAGCCGTCTGGCGGGTGAGATTCACGACACGCTCGCGCAAGGCCTCGCGATGATCGTCATGCAGCTCGCCGACGCGGAGACCAAGCTGGGAGCGGCGTGGGCGCTGGCCGAGAAGCCGCTGAGTATGGTGCGGGAGCTCGCGGTCGAGAGCCTCGCCTACGCCCGGCGCTCGTTGAACATGCTGCGGCCCGGTCGCCCCGCGGGGGGATTGACGCACGCGATCCGCGACGTGGTCGACAGTATGCGCCGGCACTACGCCGGCTCCCTCACGCTTTCCGTCACGGGCGCGGCGGTCTTGCTCGATGCGGCAGTCGAGTCGGCGCTCGCCGGGATCGCGCGCGCGGCGGTCACGAACGCCGTGAGGCACAGCAACGCCACGCGCGTGACCGTGGAACTCGACTTCGCGGAAACCGGGGCGGTCCGGCTCGTCATCGCGGACGACGGCATTGGGTTCGACGCCAACGCCATCACTCCGGACGCCTACGGCGTGATCAGCATGCAGGAACGCGCCACTCGAGCGGGGGTGGCGCTGACGTTCGTGACCGAGCCAGGAGCCGGCACCGAGATCGTGGCGAGCTGGTCCCCCGGTATCGGCAGTAGCGGGCTTCCGATGCCGGGGACACCGCGTGAGGACGACAACGTGTCGTGACTCGTTCGTAAACCAGCCGCTTTGCAACCCGGGGGCACTTCAAGGTCCTCCGCTACCCCTTCGACTCCATACGTCAGCTCGAGCATGCCGAACGCCCGTCGGTGTCCGCTTGGCCGTTTTTGACCGTGTGGAGCATGCCGAGGAGCCGGAGCGCCCCTCACTGACGGGGGCCTGCCGAGGCGGGCGACAGCCCCTGGGAGTGTAGGTCGCGAGTTGCATATATCCCCCTGGGGTATATACGTTGTGCACGGCCACCAGGAGGCGGATGTATGGCACACGTGCTGCGGAACCGGGCAAAGCTCCGCAATCGTCTGCGGCGGATCCGGGGACAACTGGAGGCGGTAGAGCGGGCACTGGACGGTGAGACGGAGGACTGTGGGGAAGTCCTGCGTCTCATCGCCGCCTGCCGCGGCGCGCTGAACGCGCTGATGGCGGAAGTCCTCGAAGGACACGTCCGGCATCACGTGCTCGATCCCGGTCGGACGCCGTCGCGCCAGGAGATCCGTGGAGCCGCGGAAGTGGTCGACATCGTCCGGCGCTACCTGCGGTGACTGCTCGGTCGCCCGAAACCCCGGGCCATGACCATCCGGGCATCACCCGGGCGGACGTCGCGAGACTGACCCTGGTGGCCGCCGGCGCCGCCGCGGTGGCCGTGCGGTTGTGGGAGCCGTTGCCGCGCGTCAGCGTGATCGGACTGGCCGCGACCCTCGTGGGTGGTTGGCCGATCTTTGCAGAGGCGGTGGAAAACCTGGTCGAGCGGCGGATGACCATGGAGCTGTCCATGACCATTGCCCTCGGGGCGGCGCTCGTCATCGGGGAAGTCTTTACCGCCCTGGTCATCACCGAGTTCGTTCTCGCCGCGGAGATCCTCGAGGGCCTGACCGTGGGGCGGGGGCGGCGAGCCATTCGCGACCTGCTGGACTTTCTGCCACCAAGTGCGTCCCGCCGACGCGACGGGAGGATACAGGAGGTCCCGTTGCACGACCTCCGCGCCGGGGATGTGGTGGTCGTCGCGCCCGGGGCTCGCGTGCCGGTGGACGGGCGGGTGGCGGGCGGCCAGTCGTTCGTGGACCAAGCCGCGATCACGGGGGAATCCAAGCCGATCGAGAAGCTGGTGAATGACCCGGTGTACGCCGGGACCATCAATCAATCAGGCGCGCTGGACGTGCTGACCGAGCGCGTCGGCCGGGATACGAGTTACGGCAAGATCGTCGACGCCGTCGAACAGGCGGAGCGGTCCCGCGCACCTATCCAGAGGACCGCCGACCGCTATGCCGGCTATCTGGTGTACTTCGCGTTGGCCTGTGCGACCCTGACGCTGATCATCACCCACAACGCGCGGTCAACCATCTCGGTGATCATCGTTGCCGGGGCCTGTGGCATCGCCGCGGGCACGCCCCTCGCGGTGCTCGGCGCCGTGGGGCGCGCGGCCCGCGAAGGCGTCATCATCAAGGGCGGCCGCTACCTGGAGGCACTGTGGGGGCTCGACACGGTGGCGTTCGACAAGACGGGGACGGTGACGATGGGTCGGCCGGTCGTGCGGGCCATCCGCCCGATGGCCGGCGTCTCCGCGCGCGAGGTCCTGGAGGCGGCCGCATTTGCGGAGCGTCGCTCCGAGCACCCGTTGGGGAAAGCGGTCGTGTGTCAGGCTGAGGCCCAAGGGCTTCCTTCCAGCGAGCCGGAGAAATTCGAGTACACCCCTGGCGGCGGCATTGTGGCGCGCGGTGACGGGGACGTCGTTGTCGTAGGGAGTCGCGCCTTTCTCGCGGCGCAACACGTCACGCCGCTCCCCCCGGAGCTGATCTCGCCGGGCGAGGCCACGGTCGTCATGGTGGCGCGGAGGGGCAGCGTCATCGGGACGCTGGAGATCGCGGACGCGGTTCGGCCCGAAGCACCGGCTGCCATGCAAGCCCTGCGGGAACTCGGCCTGCGGACGGTCCTCCTGACCGGGGACGGGCGGGCCGTCGGCGACTCGGTGGCTGCCGCATTAGGTGTCCATGACGTGGCGTCCGAGCTGCTGCCGGATCAGAAGGCGAAGGCGGTGCGGGAACTGACGGTCGAAGGCCGAGTCGTGGCCATGGTCGGTGATGGGATCAACGACGCGCCGGCCCTGGTCGAGGCGACGGTCGGTGTCGCCCTGGGGTCGGGCACCGACGTCGCTCGAGAGAGCGCCGACGTGGTGCTCCTGGGGAACGACCTGTCGCGATTCGTTGAGGCCATTCGCATCGCACGCCGCGCGCGGGAGATCATCCGGTTCAACTTCGTCGGGACGCTGACGGTGGACGCCGTCGGCGTTGGGCTCGCCGCGGCGGGCATGCTCAACCCGCTCCTGGCGGCATTCATTCACGTATCCTCCGAGCTCGCGTTCATCCTGAACTCCGCTCGCTTGCTGCCAGGCCTGCGTCGAGCCGCCTGACCGCAACCCCGGCCGCGGGGGCTCTCGCGCCGTGATGGGGCGGCGACGTCTGTTGGCGAGTCCCCTTCACTTCAGCTCCGACACAAACACACGCCCGGCCAAGGACGGCGCCAGGCGACGGGTCCGGGAGCCGATCCGGATCGTGTGTGACCCCCCGAAGGGCTCCTGTCCGAGGTAGCGGATCGTCGCCCCGGGGACGAGGCGCAGCGATCCCAGGTGGCGAAGCAGCTCCGCATCTTCGTCCTCAACCTGCGCGATCCGGGCCTTCTCACCCACCGCGAGCTCGCTCAAGGCCCGGTACGCGGGCTCCGCCACGGCTCCCCCCGCTGTGGGAATGGGAGCGCCGTGCGGGTCGACCGTCGGCCCTCCAATCGCCGCCGCCATCCGATCGACCAGCTCGTTCGACGCCGTATGCTCGAGGCGCTCGGCCTCCTCGTGCACGCGATCCCACGAGTACCCGAGCGCTTTCACGAGATAGGCCTCGATCACCCGGTGCCGCCGCACCAGCTGCAGCGCGACCGCCCGTCCACCGCCGGTGAGCCGCAGGGCCTGATAGGGTTCGTGCTTGACCAGCCCCTGCTTCACGAGCCGGTGCACCATGCCGCTCACCGATGCCCGCGACACGCCCAGCCGAGCCGCGACGCCTGAGGGTGTGGCGCCCCCGACGGTCTGGGAGAGCTCGTAAATCGCCTTGAGATAGTCCTCAACAGAGGTGGTGAATTCCGCCGCGGTCACGCGCCGTCTCCTCCCGTCGTACCAGGTTCCGGATCAACGATCGTGAGTCCCCAAGAATAGCATCTGATCGTCTCACTTGACAACATGAGTTAGGGCAGACTAACTCTCTCGCCTATAGCACAGGAGCGAGATTCGGTGACGACTGGTCGGATGCGAGTGCGGCGGCTCCAGGCGCTGATGACGATCGGGCTGTGTGTCGGTGTCTCGGGGCGCGGCTGCGGCCAGGTCCCGGCCTCCGCGCGCTCCTCCCAGCCGCCACTCCTGACCGTCCGGGTACACGGTACGGTGACCGACAGTGCGTCGAAGCAACCCCTCCGAAACGCGGACGTACAACTCATGCGGGCTGGGCAGCCGGTCGCGGCGACCACGACCGACCCCCTCGGTCGGTACGCGCTTGCCGGGATGGAGCCGGGCGTCTACGTGCTCATGGTGGTGCGAATCGGATTCCGGCCCGTGGCGCGGTCGGTGGCTCTCGTTCCCGGTGACACGACGGTTGAGATCATTTTAGTGCCGGCCGCCCTGATGCTTGACAGCATCGTGGTCGGAGCCGTCGCGCCGCCCCCCGCGGTGGATGGACATACCGGGGACCAGGTCTTTCAGGCCGGCACCTATCACGGCGCCCCCGCGACCACGACGTCGGAGATCGTTCAGCAGGCGCTCGCCGGCGCGGCCCGGGCACCCACCGGCGAGGTCCACATCCGCGGGCAGCACGGCGAGTTCACGTACTACGTGGACGGGGTGCCGGTCCCGCAGGGGATCTCGGGGGGGCTGGCCGAGCTCTTCGCGCCGGCGGTGGTGGACCGCATCGAGTTTCAGACCGGGGGGTGGGACGCGGAGTACGGGGACCGCAACACCGCGGTCATCAAGGTGGACACCCGCATCCCGATCGGCAGGCTGGCGGTGGAGGGGTCCGCCGACGACGGCTCCTTCGGCGCGGCCGGACAGTCCCTGTTCGCCGGTGGCAACGCGGGTCGCCTGGGGTTCGTGGTGTCGGCGACGCGACGGGTCACCGACATGTGGCACGACCCAGTCATGCAGGCCCCGGGAACCGGGGAACCCCTGAACTTCCATAATGCCGGCCAGGATCTCTTCGGCTTCGGCAAGCTGCAGTACGTCGCCGGACCGCGCGACTTTCTGACCTTCGACGTAAACCTCTCGCACACACAATTCGAGGTCCCCTTCGACTCCTCCGGGGGTCTCGTCAGCGACGACCGCCAGGTCGAGCGCGGCGCCTACGCGAGTCTGGCGTGGCACCGAGCACTGGGTGACCGCCTCGCCGACGGCCAATTCTTCCTGGCCTTGTACGGTCGCTCCAGCGGGCTGGTGTACACGCCGGGCGCCGAGGACACGCCGCAATTCGTATTCTATCCGGACACGGTGCGGTACAGTGTCCGCGAAGACCGACGCAGCAGCACCACGGGTGCCAAGGTCGATTGGCTCTTCCCCGCGATGGGCGCGCTGCGGCTCAAGACCGGAGTCGACGGCTCCATCGTCGACGGCCACGAGCGCTTTGCGACCGTGGATTCCGCGGGCCACGGGGGGCCGGCGGTCGACGCTCCCGTGCACGGCGGGGATCTGGGAATCTACGTCGAAGGGGTGATCCAGCCGTCGCCGTGGTGGGAGATTCGGCCCGGCCTCCGCTACGATCTGCACGCGGCTCCGCTCGCCGGCACGGCCACGCAGCTGAGCCCACGGCTCAAGGTGAGTCTCTTCCCAGGCCCTCAGACGACCGTGTGGATGTACTATGGCCGGTTGTTCGTGCCCAGCCCGGTGGAGGACTTCCACGTCTTGGCGGCCGCGGGTCAGGGAGGGCAGGGGGGGCTGCCGACCTATCCCGAGCGGGACCACTTCATCGAGGCCGGCCTGGTGCACCGCTTCGTGGCGGCGGGGACGAGCCTCAAGGTGGATGCCTATCACAAGTGGAGCACGCCGGCGGTGGACGACAACACCCTTCCGGGCACGGCGCTCACCGCAACGGTGAACGTCGCCCGGATCCGCATTACCGGCATCGAGTCCGTGGTGGAGGTACGCCCCGCGGGATCGCTCGGCGGCTACCTGAACGTGGCCCTCTCCCACGCCTATGCGCACGGACCGATTACCGGCGGATTCTCGCCTTCCGTGTATCCCAGCGGCTGGTACGACCTGGACCACGATCAGCGTCTGTCGATCGTGGGCAGCGTCTCGGACGAGCACCCGCAGTGGTACGCCAGCGTGACGGGCATCTTCGGCTCCGGGCTCACGAATGGCAATCCGTCGGCGGGTACGACAGGGCTCGGGCTTTTCGACTTCAACGCCGCGGTGAAGGTCCCCCCCAGCTTCATCGTCAACGGCAGCGCGGGCACGACCATTCGGGTCTTCGGTCGGGCGGTCCGGCCCCAGTTCTTCGTCGAGAATCTCTTCAACCTCAACTACGTGCTGAAGGGGGCGTTCACCAGCGGGCCGTCAATGGGGCGGCCGCGCTCGCTGACGGTCCGGTTGGATGTGGTGACGTGAGGAGGGCGTGGAAGAGGGACCATCCGCACTCCAACCGACGCGGCGAGGGCCGGCTCGGTCACCCTCCCCTCCGAATGTGGGTGTGGGTGTGGCGGCGCGCTTTGTCGCCGTGCCCGTGGGTTTCACTCTTTATCGCCGCCGGCGTCAGGACTAACCGGCCGTAGCGCACTCCACGCTCGGCGATGACGTGCTCCCCCAGGTGCCGCACGTCGCGGGCATCCCCCCGAAGGACGCTGACTTCCAGACACGTATCGTGGTCCAGGTGTACGTGCAGCGCCGACACCGACAGGTCGTGGTGTCGATGGAAGATCCGGGTCAGCCGCTTGGCCAGCTCCCGGGATTCGTGTTCGTACACGTACACCAGCGCGGCGACGCAATCGCCCGACACGCCCGCCTCTTCGGTCGCTTGGCGGAGCCCGCTCCGGGCGAGATCGCGAATCGCCTCCGACCGGTTCTGATACCCCCGCGTCGCGACCAGGTGGTCGATCTCCGCCGCCAACTCGTCGTCAAGCGTGATGGTGATCCGCTGCATGGCTTCTCCCGTGATGGCGTGTGCGCGCCCCATGAAGTAGAGTATGATGACCTTACATCAACATCATACCGGAGCGCATCCCGTGCCGCAGGCGGCGTCGAACTGGGGTCTCCGCGTGCTCCTCGCGCTCGCCGCGACCCGGGCTGCGGGCGCACAGCAGCCCGCCGCCGATACCGGGGCCACCAGGAAGCCCCCGGTCGTGCTGGACACCCTGAAAGTCGAAGGGCGGATGTCGGACCTCGTGGGGGTCGCGGTGTCCGCCAACCAGGGGGTTGTCGGGGCCGCCGATCTTGCCTTGCGGCCGCTCCTGCGCCCCGGAGAAGTCGTGGAGAACGTCCCCGGCGTCATTGTGACCCAACACAGCGGCAGCGGCAAGGCCAACCAGTACTTCCTTCGCGGGTTCAACCTCGATCACGGCACCGACCTGGCGGTCAGCGTGGACGGCGTACCGGTCAATCTGCCGAGCCACGCCCACGGGCAGGGGTACGCGGACCTGAACTTCGTGATCCCCGAGCTGATCGACGGCGTCGACTTCAAGAAGGGCCCCTACTACGCGGACGTCGGCGACTTCGGATCCGCCGGTGCCTTCAATCTGCGGTACTACGACCGGTTGCCCCGGGGCCTGGCGGCGGTGGATGGTGGCCAATTCGGCTACGGGAGGGCCCTGGTCGCGAACAACGCCGGCATCGGCGGAGCGAACCTGATCTATGCGGCCGAGCTCGAGCACAACGACGGTCCCTGGGTGCTCGGGGACGACGAGCGGAAACTCGACGGGATGCTGCGGTACTCGGCGGGCGACGAGACGCGCGGCTTCACGCTCACCGCGATGGGCTATCACAATCAGTGGCACTCGACCGACCAGGTGCCCGACCGGGCCATCGCGAGCGGCTTGATCGACCGCTGGGGGACCATCGACTCGACCGACGCCGGCGCCACCGACCGCTATGCCCTGACCGCCGACTGGCATCGACGCGACGCCCAGTCCACCTCACGGGTGCTCCTGTACGCCCTGCGGTACGACCTCGACCTCTTTTCCGACTTCACCTACTTCCTCGACGACCCGGTGCACGGGGATCAGATCGAGCAGCAGGACGGTCGCTGGGTGGGTGGGGGAGCGGCCACGCACACCTGGATCGGGACCCTGGCCGGCGCCCCCTCACTTACCACCATCGGCGTGGAGATTCGCGGCGACGCCATTCAGAACGGACTGTACCACACGCGGGCGCGCATCCGCCTGAACCCGGTTACCGTCAACGGCATCCACGAGGCGACGGCCGCTCCCTACGTGGAGACCCAAACCGATTGGACCGGCTGGCTCCGAACGATCATCGGCCTGCGGGCCGACGTGGCGTGGTTCGACGTGCGCAACGCCACCGGGGGCAGCTCCGGATCGGTGCAGGGCGGCCTCGCGAGCCCCAAGGGTTCTCTGGTCCTGGGACCCTGGGCGAACACCGAGTTCTATGTGGATGCCGGCACCGGGTTCCACAGCAACGACGCGCGGGGCGTCGTCGCCGCGGTGGATCCCGCGACCCCGCTGGTCCGGAGCAAGGGCGCCGAAGTGGGCGTCCGGACCGCGGCCCTGCCGGGGCTCCAAACCTCGGTGGCCCTGTGGCAGCTCGATCTGGCGTCCGAGCTCGTGTGGGACGGCGACGCCGGCGGCAACACGCCCAGCGGCCCGACGCGCCGGTACGGGGTCGAGTGGGCCAACTACTACACGCCCACCCGCTGGCTCACGGTGGACGCCGACTACGCGTGGTCGCACGCGCGCTTCACCGATCACGAGGCCCAAGGCGACTACGTGCCGGAGGCGCTCGTGGCGACCTTCGACGGCGGCATCGCGGTGCACGATCTGGAAGGCGCCCTGCGCGGGCTGCGCGGAGGATTGCGACTCCGGTACTTCGGACCTCGGCCCTTGACCCAGGACGACAGCGTCAGATCGAAGGCGACCTCATTGATCTACGCGGACCTGGGATACGAACTCAACGGGCGCTGGAGTCTCGGCCTCGCCGTCTTCAACGTGCTGGGTACCGCCGCCAGCGACATCGACTACTTCTACGTCTCCCGGCTGCCCGGCGAGCCGGGCGCCGGCGTCGCGGACGTGCACACCCACCCGGCGGAGCCGCGTACGATCCGGGTGTCGCTCAGAGCCCGATGGTAAATCGGTCGTCTTCCCAGGCTCTTGTCCGATCTCCGGGACAACCGGTACTATGTTGACCATGGGTCACGGTTACGCTGACGAGGCATCCCGGCCGCACCGGCCCGCCCTCGCGCTCGGCGGACTGCTGCTGCTCATCGCCTGCGGCGGTGATCGGGCGACGGGCCCAGGTCGTTCCTGCGCGGCCAGCACGCCCGTGGCGCTCCTCATCGGCGAATATGCGTCGCTGGACGCCACGGTCTCCGACGGCTGTCTGAGCTTTCCGGCCAACACGTCCGCGGAGTCGACCGAATACCTCCTCGTCGCCGTCTCCGCGTCCGGCGTCCCGCTCGATTCCGCGCCGTTCGAGCTCGGCGCGGTGACGCCGGCGGCTGCCCCCCCGGCACCGGGAGGCGGTGTCCGAGCCGCCACCCGATCGGCCGCAGCCGCCTTCGACGGATACCTTCGCCGGGCCGAGGGGACCCGGGACTTCGGGATCGCCGCCCGAAGACGCCTGACCGCCCCCCCGGCGGCGGCCCCCTCCGCTCCCGCCAGGGTGGCGGGCGCACCGCCGGCGCTCGGCAGCGTCCGTTCCTTCCTGGTGTGCGCCACGCCGATCTGTGCCACCCTCAAGACCGTGCCGGCCCGGGCCCGGGCCGTGGGCGCGCACGTCGCCATCTACGTCGACACGCTCGCCCCCGCCGGTGGTCTCGACTCGGCCGATCTCGATACCCTCCGGCAGACGTTCGACACCCGGCTGTATCCGCTCGACACCGCCGCGTTCGGAGGCGTGAGCGATCTCGACTCCAACGGTGTAGTCATTGTCCTGATGACCGGCGCGGTCAATGCCCTGGTTTCGAGCTCCAGCTGCACCACGCAGGGGTTCATCGCCGGCTACTTCTTCGGGGCCGACCTCGATCCCACGTACCGCGCGGCCTATAACGACGGGGAGGTGGTGTATGCGCTCGTGCCGGATCCGGGGGGAACGCTCAGCTGCCCGCACAGTGCCGCCGACGTGAAGGGACTCCTGCCGGGGACCTTCGTGCACGAGCTCCAGCACATGATCAGCTACGTTCAGCACGTCCTGGTACGCCACGGGGCGGCGGAGGAGGGATGGCTGAACGAGGGGCTGTCCAAGTACGCCGAGGAGCTGGCGGGACGCAGCTACCTGCCCGGCGATTCCGTGACCTTTCACGCCTTCGTGGACAAGTCGGATCTCTACGACGCGTATCGTTACCTGAGCGCGCCCGACTCGGCCTTCCTCCTGATTCCGGATGATGACTGCGATCTCGCGGAAGTGGGGGCGTGCTGGCTCTTCGTGCGATACCTGATGGATCAGTACGGCGGACAGTTGGCCGGGGGATTGGTACAGACGGGAGCGGTGGGAGCGGCGAACGTCACCGCACAGACCGGGCAGCCCTTTCCGACCCTGGTCTCCCGCTGGGCGTTAGCCAACTGGGTGTCGGACCTCCCGGGCTTCTCGGCGCCGCCGGAGCTCCGCTACTCCTCCTGGCAGTTCCGCCCGACGTTCCAGGAGCTCTACGCGACGTACGGCCCTCCCCATTTCGACATCCCGTTTCCGCTGGTACCTGTGGTTGCGGCGGGCAATGCGGTGTCCGTCAGCGGCTGGCTGCGGGCCGGGTCGGGCGCCTACTCGCGGATCGTCCAGGCGCCGCAGGGATCGGCGTTCACGGTGTTCGCCAGCGCCGACGGTGCTCACCCGATTGCCCCGGCGGCCGTTCCCCGGTTGGCGGTGATACGCATCCGCTGACGGTGTCGCGGCCGTGAAGTCCCCCGCGAGGTGGCGCCGCCTGGGCTTCGATGTCCGCCCGGTGATCGTCGCCGCCGCCTGCTTCGTCCTCGCGAATCTCTGCGACCGCTGGGTCTTCTCCCACGCCGCCTCCCCACGCATCTACGACCACGACTGGGGCCGGCTGCTGCGATTGATCGGCTACCTGTGGACGTGGGTGATCATCGCCGCCGCCCTCGTGGCGCACGACCGGGCAACGCGCGGCCCCGGGTGGCGCGGAGCGCTCCGCCGGGGCAGCCTGCTCCTCGCCGCTCCCGTGGTGGCCGGGCTGGCGGCCGAAGTGGCGAAGATGCTCGTGCGCCGGCTCCGGCCGAATCTCACCGACGGCCTCCACGT
>Ga0335069_10011669_pt1 | contig 12383 bp, 10 predicted proteins | sample Lox_Sample_11_FD_206714 | JGI IMG/M metagenome (GOLD analysis project Ga0335069, IMG submission 206714) | Soil microbial communities from Loxahatchee National Wildlife Refuge, Florida, United States - Lox_Sample_1.1 | ecosystem: Environmental > Terrestrial > Soil > Wetlands | place: USA...
TTCCGCGTCACCTATCTACCGGTGCAGAAGGACGGCCGCATTGACCTCGACGATCTGAAGCGTTCGATGGACGACAAGACCATCCTGGTTACCCTCATGGCCGCCAACAACGAGATTGGAGTGTTGCAGCCCATCCGTGAAATCGGCGCTCTCTGTCACGAGCGCGGCGTGCTGTTCCACACCGATGCGGTGCAGGCTGTCGGTAAGGTGCCGTTCAACGTGATTCAGGACAACGTGGACCTGGCCTCCATCTCGGCCCACAAGCTTTACGGGCCGAAGGGTGTTGGCGCTTTGTACGTGCGGCGCAAGAATCCGCGCGTGCAACTGGTGGCGCAGATTGATGGCGGCGGACACGAGCGCGGCATGCGTTCGGGCACGCTGAACGTTCCCGGCATCGTCGGACTCGGCAAGGCGTGCGAGATCGCGATGAATGATATGGCCGAGGAAGCCAAGAAACTCGGCGGCCTGCGCGATCGCCTGAAGGACGCCATCATGGGCCAGCTTGACGAGGTTTACATCAACGGCTCGGTGGAGCACCGGCTGCCTAACAATCTCAATATCAGCTTCGCTTATGTAGAGGGCGAATCGCTGCTGATGGGCATCAACGACATTGCGGTGTCCAGCGGCTCGGCATGCACCTCCGCGACGCTGGAGCCGTCTTATGTATTGAAGGCTTTGGGTGCGGGCGATGACCTGGCGCACAGCTCAATCCGCTTCGGCATCGGGCGCTTCAACACCGAGGCTGAGGTGGATTACGTGGCCGAGCGCGTTGTGGATACGGTAAAGCGGCTGCGCGAGTTGTCGCCGCTGTACGAGATGGCGAAAGAAGGAATTGATTTGACGAAGGTGCAGTGGGCGGCAGAACCGACGCACTAAATAGTTGGGTAGAGCGGGCCTTCAGGCCCGCGTCGAGCCGTCGCCAAGGAAAACCGCTAATACCGCTGACCTCAGCGGCGTTAGCAAGGGAAATATCGTAATCCGGACGCGGGCCTGAAGGCCCGCTCTACCGGAGAGTTTGAACTTTGAGGAGACTATTTCATGGCATACAGTAACAAGGTCCTTGACCATTACACAAATCCCCGCAACGTGGGCTCGATGGACAAGAACAGCCCCGAAGTGGGCACCGGACTGGTTGGCGCGCCGGAGTGCGGCGACGTCATGAAGCTGCAGATCAAGGTGAACCCGGCAACCAACATCATTGAGGACGCCAAGTTCAAGACCTTCGGCTGCGGTTCGGCGATTGCGTCGTCCTCGCTCGCTACCGAGTGGGTAAAGGGCAAGACCGTGGACGAAGCGCTGACCATCAAGAACACCGACATCGTGAAGGAGCTGTCGCTGCCCCCGGTAAAGATCCACTGCTCAGTGCTGGCGGAGGATGCCATCCGCGCCGCCATCGGCGACTGGAAGAAGAAGAACGGCGTGCCGCAGGGCACGACGCAGAGCACTCCGGTCGAGCAGACGGCGTAAACTGTCGTTGAGGTATGGCGCACCTCGCTCACGGTGAGGTACGCCGGAACGGAACCATGAGCACGATCAACATTGAGAATCCGGCGCAGGCACCTGCTGCTGCCGCTAGCGGCATCCAGGTGACGGACAAGGCGGTTGCGCGCATCCGCTCGGTGATGGTGAAGGAAAGTATCTCGCCGGCCGAGGGCGGGCTTCGCCTGGGTGTGCAGGGCGGTGGTTGTTCAGGACTGAGTTACAGCGTGCGCTTCGACGCGCAGCCGCGCGAACGCGATCGCATCTTTCAGTTCGGCGACGTCCGCATCTTCGTCGATCCGAAGTCGTTCATCTATCTGCACGGCATGGTGCTGGATTACGAAGAGACCCTCATGCACCAGGGCTTTGTCTTCCAGAACCCGAACGCGAAGAAGTCCTGCGGTTGCGGCACGTCGTTCTCGTAGGCGCAGGTGCGGAACGCTGCAGGGGCTGTGAAGCCAGCGGAAAACTCGCAATTGTGAATTGATCCCTGCCCCGGGCGTGAGCTCGGGGCAGGCAGTCTAAGGGAAAGAATCGGATGCCTCGGACAACGGACGAAGGCGCAAAGGACAGCGGGATTTTCATTGTCAGTCGCGGCAAGCCCGCGCAGGCCAACTGCTGGTCCTGCGGCGCCATGCGCGCAGCACACTTCTGCCAGCAATGCGGCAAGGTGCAGCCGCCGGCGCCGGCGGATTACTTCGCGTTTTTCGGATTGCCGTACAAGTTGAATCTGGAGACCGCGCGGCTGGAGCGTGAATTCTATGATCTCAGCCGGCACCTGCATCCCGACATCAACGCCATCAAGAGCGACCGCGAGCAGGAATGGGCGCTGGAACAAAGCTCGCACCTGAACGACGCCTATCGCACGCTGAAAGACCCGATTACCCGGACGGAATATCTGCTTCGGCTGCAAGGTGTGCAACTGGAGGAGCAGTCGAAGACTGCGACCGAAGAGGCGCGCCGGACCGGCAAGCCCAAGAAGCAGGTAGTTCCGCCCGATCTGCTGGAAGAGGTTTTCGAGTTGAACATGCAGCTCGAAGAGATGCGGATGAACCGAAAGATGGGCGAAGAGGACCGGAATCTCGAGCGCCAGTTGCAGGACGCCAGGAAGCAGTTGCAGGCAAAACATGACGGCATGATGCAGGAGCTTTCTGCCGCCTGGAACGAGTGGGACGCGCTGGTGGACAGGGCCGAGCAGGGCGGCACCGTTCTGGAGGACGACCGCCTGGCCGTGCGCGACAAGATGGTGGAAGTCCTGAACCGCCGCAACTACCTGCGCAATCTGCTGCGGGACATTGATGAGGTGTTCGAAGGTTGATTTGAAAGGGCACGCCTTCAGGCGTGCCGCAGGAGCGTTTATTTGAGTACGAGTCCCCTCGGGACGGCACAGCTGCCATAGGGGTCCTTCGACTCCGGTTCGCGTACAGCGCGACCCTCCGCTCAGGATGACACAAAGAGAATGATGGCTAACGATCGCATCGTCGGCATCGATCTGGGTACCACGAACTCGCTCGTGGCCTACATGGAAGGCGACCGTCCGGCCGTCATCCCCGGCGAGGACGGCTCGAATCTCTTGCCGTCGGTGGTTGCGTTGGATGGGAACGGGCAGATCGTCATTGGCAATCCTGCTCGCAAGTATCTGATCGAAACGCCGGAGCGCGCGGTGTACAGCGTCAAGCGGCTGATGGGCCGCGGCGTCGAGGATATTCAGGATGAGCTCAAGCTCTTTCCCTTTCGCCTGGCCGAAGATCTCGCGCCGGGTGAGGTGCTGCGGATTAAGCTAGGCGAGAAGACCTTCACTCCACCCGAGATTTCGGCGTTCATCCTGCGTCAATTGAAGCGCAATGCCCAGCGCTATTTTGGCGCGCCGGTCACGAAGGCCGTCATCACCGTGCCCGCTTATTTCAACGATGCACAGCGGCAAGCTACCAAGGATGCGGGACGTATCGCCGGACTGGAGGTACTGCGCCTGGTAAATGAGCCAACGGCTGCCTCGCTGGCTTACGGTCTCGACAAGCAGCAGAACGGGACCGTCGCCGTGTATGACCTCGGCGGCGGCACGTTCGACATCTCGATTCTCAAGCTGCACGAAGGCATCTTCGAAGTCATTGCCACCAACGGCGACACGCACCTCGGCGGCGATGACATTGACAATCTGCTCATTGCGATCGCGCTGGACGACATTCAGGGCGATCTCGGGGTGGACGTCCGGCGCAACGCTGAGATCGTGCAGGCGATTCGTAAGTCGGTCATAGAAGCCAAGATTGCGCTGTCCTCGAACGAGACGACCACGCTCGATGTGGAACTCCCCGGAGGCAAGCGGTACCAGCGCGAGATCGCACGAGCGCAGTTCGAGGAACTGATTCAGCCGGTGATTGAGCGGACAGCCGGGCCGGTGAAGCAGGCGCTGAAAGACGCCGGCCTCAAGCCGAAGGACATTGACGAAGCCGTGCTTGTGGGCGGCTCGACCCGCATTCCGCGCGTACGCCAACTGGTGGAAGAGTTGTTTGAACGAACGCCGCATAGCGACCTCAATCCGGACGAAGTGGTTGCGCTGGGCGCGGCCGTGCAGGCGAACATCCTGTCGGGGGGCTCTGAAGCAACCAAAGAAATGCTGCTGCTCGATGTGACCCCGCTGTCGCTCGGCATCGAGTCGCTCGGCGGAGGTGTGGTGAGGATCATTCATCGCAACTCCACCATTCCGGCTTCGGCGAACGAGCATTTCACGACCGGCGTGGAAGGACAGACCAACGTTGCCATCCACGTGGTGCAGGGCGAGCGCGAACTGGCTAAGGACTGCCGCTCGCTGGCGCGCTTTGACCTGAAGGGTATTCCGCCCATGCCTGCCGGGCTGCCGCGCATCGAAGTCAAGTTCCTCATCGATGCCAACGGTATTCTGCACGTTTCGGCACGGGAGTTGCGAAGCGGCAGGGAAGCTGAGATTGAAGTCCAGCCCAGCTACGGCCTGACTGACGAGCAGGTCGAGAACATGATCCTCGAGTCGTTCGACTACGCGGAAGAAGATTTCCGGCAGCGGCAGGTCATCGAAGCGCGCAATGAGGCGGAAACCATGCTGGCGGCACTGGAGAAGGGACATAACAATCCGGCATGGGAGCAGTTGTCAACGCAGGAACGCACCGACATCAACAAGCTGGAGGCCGCGCTGCGCGCCGTGATGAAAGAAGACGATTATCAGGCGATTCGCAGTGCGATTGACGTGCTCAACCAGGCGACCATGCATCTGGCAGAGCTGATGATGGACTCAGCCGTGAGCTCCGCGCTCAAAGGTAAGGACATGGCGACGGCCGATGTGGGCGAAGGCCCGGCTGCACCGCATCCCATTGCGCGAGCGGAGATTAAGTAGTGGCTAGTGGTCAGTGGTTAGTGGATAAAGAAGAGAAACTTATGGCAGAAGAGAAAACACAAGGCGGCGCTACAGCAACCGAGGAAGCACTCGGACCGAACACGGTCCGGCTGACGTTCCTCCCTGAGAACAAGACGTTCGAGTTTGAGCACGGCAAGCTACCCTATCTGGACCATGGCAAGCCGGAATCGATCCTCGACGTCGCCATGAACTTTGGCCTGCATCTGGAGCATGCCTGCGGTGGCAACTGCGCCTGCACCACGTGCCACGTCGTGGTGAAGAAGGGCAAGGAGTGCTTGAGCGAGATGGACGATGACGAGGCCGACCGCCTCGACATGGCCGCTGATCTGCAACTCAACTCGCGCTTGGGCTGCCAGGCCGTTATCGAGAAGCCCGGCGAAGTTGTGGTGGAAATACCGGCGTGGAACCGCAATTACGTTTCCGAAGGCGGAGGACACTAAGCGCATGGCTGCTGAATTGAGATGGGACGATGCAGAGGATATCGGCATTGCATTGGCCGACCAGTTCCCCGAGGTAAATCCGCTGGAGGTCCGCTTCACTGATCTTCACCGCTTCGTTACAGAGATGCCGACTTTCGTGGACGATCCCAAGATGTCCAACGAGGGCAAACTCGAAGCCATCCAGATGGCGTGGTTCGAGGAATACCAGGACAGAACAAGATAGTTTCGGTCGCAGTTATTGCGGCCTGAACGGCATCAGCCTCAATCGCCGTTCAGGACCGCTTTAGCCTAACCTCTTACTTCGCCTTCTGACCAAAGCTCAACCCCAACCCAGTAGTGAGAAGCAAATCGTTGTTCTTCTTTCCTTCGACAGGCCTGCTGTTGTAACGATCGCCGAAGTTCATGTTCCACGTGATCGCCTTATAGAGCTTGCTCGCCAGCCCGAAGTCGAAGACGCCGCGATAGCCTCCGCCTCCGTTCAGGTAGGGGAAGAAATAGAAGTCCTGAATCATGGCGGTCTTAGCGGTAAATTTGTGGTTGAACTCATCGCCAATCGTCGCATTCATCAGGTTGTTGGTACCACCGCCGCCGGAGTAGTTCTCGTACGTATAGCCAAAGCCGCCTAGCAGATCCAGTGTCGTCATCTTGCTCGCTATCGCGTGGAACCCCAGGCCGCCGCTAGGGCTAAGGCGCACGTTCAGTAACTGGGCATGATCGTAAGATCCGGCGAAGAGACCGAAAGCAAACAGCTTCTTCGTCAAGTTGCGGTCGTAACGGATGAAGCCGCCCAGGGCATTGGCGGACGTGGTGGTTACGTTGTCGGAGGTGCTGGTCGAATAGAGAGAAGCTGCCTGGATGGTCCACTTGTCGGTCGTCGTCGGCCGCTCAGCATTGAATCCCAGCGCAATGTTGGTAGTATCGGAGTTGCCTCTCGCCAGGGCCAGACCGAAGTTGCCTCCGCCATCCCAGCCCTCCAGCGCTCCGGGGTGCAATGACTTTTCATAGGCAGCCTGGTCGGCCGGAGAGCGCATGACAGCGACCTCCGCCATGGGAATTGCCTGCGTTCCCGAAGGCGTGGTAACCGTGACCTCCGATTCCTTAGTGCTCACCGGGCCGGAGACTGTCTGCTTGTTGGTGCGGGTCACTACCATTGCCTGCGCGGAGGAAAACTCGGCCACGGAGTCCCAATCAATGGAGATGGCGCCGGCATAAGCCGTCTTCAGGACAAGCTTCTTGTCAGTTACACTCACGATGTCACCGGTCAGGCGATCACCATTCTTCAGCGTGACTTGCTCAGCAAACAGGGCCGCACAACAACAGCAAACTAAAAGCGCACACAAACTAATTTTGAACATAGCGATACTCTCTTCTCCTGGTTGTCCTCAGATGTACTGCGAGGGTTGGTTCCTCAATGGCCGGAATGTGCTTTGAGCTACGCCGGGCGAACGTTCCTGGCACTAAGCACTTACGTGCCCGTCAGCTTGCAGGAAAGGGCATCCCACATTGTACCTGAGAGGGAAGAAAGAAGGCGCTTGGGAAGCTGTATTGATAACGGCGGTCGAAGCGGTTCGGTTTACTTTGCTGCCGCCAACTGTGAAGCTTCAATCTTGGCTTCCCGGAGATACTTGGCAGCTTCTTCCGGCGGAGTCGGATTTTGATAGAAGCCGGTACCCCACTCGAAGCCTGCAATCTTCGTCAGCCTGGGCATGAACTCTACGTGCCAGTGGTAATGCTCCATGGGAGACTCTTGCACCGGAGCGGTGTGAATGACCAGGTTGTAGGCAGGATAGTCAAGTACCTTGTCAGCGCGCATCAGCAGGTTCTTCAGCGCCTTCGCCAGACCTTCATACACTTGCGTTGACGAGTTCTCGAAGGCCGACTCGTGCCGCCGGGGAATGATCCAAGTCTCGAAGGGAAACCGCGGCGCATAGGGAGCGAGCGTCAGAAATCCCTCGTGCTCAGCTACCACACGCACGCGTGCATCCATCTCCTGACGGACGATGTCGCAGAAAACGCAGCGCTCCTTGTACACGTAATACTGCCTGGAGCCCTCCAGTTCCTCAACTACGTGCTTGGGGACGATGGGCAGCGCAATGAGCTGTCCATGACCGTGCTCCAGCGTGGCGCCGGCCAGCGGTCCGTGGTTCTTGAAGATCAGGATGTACTTGAAGCGGCGGTCTTTCTTCAGGTCAACAATGCGGTCACGAAAGGCCCAGAGCACGTCCTCAATGCCTTTCTCGGAAAGGGTCGCCAAAGTGGCGTTGTGCTCCGGGGTCTCGATAATGACCTCGTGTGCGCCTACGCCGTTCATCTTGTCGAACATGCCCTCAGCCTGACGGTTGAGGCTGCCTTCAATGCCCAGCGCAGGAAATTTGTTGGGCACCACGCGCACGGTCCAGCCCTGCGCGTCGCGTCCGGTGCCGTTCGGCCGATAGGCCAGCACCTCGGAGGGCGTCTTGTTCTCGTTGCCGGGACAGAACGGGCAGAAGCCGCCCTTCATCTTGACGGGCTCGCGGCTGAAATCGGTGGGGCGCCTGGCGCGGTCACTCGAAATGATGACCCAGCGGCCAACAATGGGATCTTTGCGCAGCTCGGGCATAGGCAACCTCGCGGTCAGGCGACCATTCATCTTACCCCAGCGGAAACGGCTTCCGGCGCTGGACGATGAGGCTTTCGTTTTTCTTCGGTCCGAAAGGGAAAGCCTGAACCGTTATGGTCCAGGCTAGTCGGTCGTTACGTTCCCATTATCACTAGTTTCCTGTTGTGGCAGCCAGGCTGATGCACTCCTCCAGCACGTCCATCGCAATGTCAGCCTGTTCTTTGGTCACGATGAGCGGAGGCGCAATGCGAATGCTGGCCGGACCTGCACCGAGGAACAAAACGCCACGCTCGAATGCCAACTCGACGATGCGATCGCGTTCCGGAGTGCCCTGCGTCCGGGCCTGCTTGTCGGTGACAATCTCAACCCCGATCATCAGGCCTCGCCCGCGGACATCGCCCACCAGTGCGAGCCGCTGCGGCCAGTCGGCCATACGCTCCATGATGTGCTTGCCCACAACTTCGGCGTTGCGGATCGCTTCGCGCTCCAGCACATCCATCGTAGCCAGCGCCGCGGCGATGCAGACCGGATTGCCGCCGAAGGTCGAGGCATGCGAACCCGGGACCCAGTCCATGATCTCCGCCTTTGCCATGGTGATGCCGAGGGGCATGCCGCTGGCAATTCCCTTGGCGCTGCAGACGATGTCAGGCTCGACGCCGGTGTGCTCGATGGCCCACCACTTGCCCGTACGGCCTGCGCCCGATTGCACTTCGTCGGCTACCAGCAGGATTCCGTGGCGATCGCAAATGCGCCTCAACTCCTGTATGAAGACCGTCGGCGCGACCACATATCCGCCCTCGCCCTGAATCGGCTCGACAAAGATGGCGGCCACCTCCTCGGGCGGCAGCGTCGTCTTGAACAGTTTCTCCTCGATGAAGCGTGCGCAGCCCAGCGCGAAGGCCTCGGCTTCCTGGCCACCGCCCACGCATCCGCGATAAACGTCGGGATAGCGCACGTGGGTTACACCAGGAACAAGAGGGGCAAATCGTCGCCGCTGCTGCGGCTTGGAGGCCGTCAGCGAGAGCGCACCCATGGTGCGGCCGTGAAAGGCCCCGTAGAAGGCGATGACGTTCTGCCGCTTGGTGTGATAGCGCGCCATCTTCAGCGCGGCTTCAATCGCCTCAGCACCCGAGTTGCCGTAATAAAACTTGTGTGGGCCCTTCATCGGCGCAACCCGCGAGAGGCGCTCGGCCAGGGTCACCAGTTGTTCGTAGTAGAAGTCGGTGCCCGACATGTGAATCAGTTCGGCAGCCTGCTTCTGAATGGCCGCGACCACCTCAGGATGACAGTGCCCGGTCGAGGTCACCGCAATGCCGGCAGAAAAATCGAAAAACTCGTTGCCATCGACGTCCTCCACAACGACGCCGCGGCCGCGTTTGGCAACCAGCGGATACGACCGGGTATAGGACGGCGAGATGTAGTGCTCATCGCCCTCGAGAATGCGACGGGCATTGGGGCCGGGAAGCGTCGTCTTGATCTTGGGGCCTGCGACGTGAGTTAAAGTTGGGGTGGTCATGTTCTTTCTCCTCATCATGGCTTGCGGCACGAGTTGTGTACCTGAGCTGCGTCATACCGCGCCTGCAGTCTGGCTGGGATAGGAGCGCGGCGAAGAACTGGGAGGATGAGAACTAGTCGCCGGAAAAAAGATTAGGGCGGGCCATGGAGGGAGCCAGCTTCACGTCGGCGCGCGAAGAGATGGGCCGTGACCATGCACCTCGCACATAGATCCCCAATACCGTTTGGAGCGCGGCTGTGGCCAGATGTTGCGGATGGCTGGTACGAAACTTCACGGACATATCCTCACCTAATTATAGCCAGCTAGCACTGTCCGCGTAACCCCCAAACCAGTGAATCAGCGGCTCCGGTCGATTCTAAAGACCCCTCTTGCGCCGCAGAACCAAAGCCTACGTCACAGGTGTGGCGTGCGTCACGAACCCTTTTATGCCGCCGGGATTATCATGAAGCCACGTAGCCTCACGACATCTCTAGAGACGACACGGAGGACCCCGGTGTGACTCTGAAGCAATCGCACTTCGACAAGACCCGCATGAGTCAGGCGCTCGAGGTGTCCATACATATCGGGCTGGCATTCTTGCTCGCCATGTCTTGCCTCCTGATCCTGCGTCCGTTCATCCCTCTGCTGGCCTGGGGCATCATCATCGCCGTTGCTGCTTACCCGGGGTTCAAGAAGCTGCAAAAACTCCTCGGAGGGCGCGGCGTCCTGGCTGCCGTGGTGTTCACTGTGGCCCTGCTGGCGATTTTGATTCTTCCGGTCGTTCTGCTGGCCGACAGCCTGATCGGGGGCGTTCAGTCCATCACCGCTCACGTGAAGTCGGGGGCACCGATCATTCCGCCGCCGCCGTCCTCCATCGCCGCCTGGCCGCTCATCGGCGCTCCTTTGACACGAGTGTGGCTTCTGGCTTCCCGCGACCTCAGTGAGTTACTGCGAGAGTTCGCTCCGCAAATTAAGTCTGCGCTTCCCGGAGTACTCTCAGCCACCGCCGGACTGGGCGCCACGGTGCTGCAATTGCTGCTGTCCATTGTGGTTTCCGGAGCACTTCTCGCCAATGCGCCAGCCGCTTATGGAATGACCGGCTCCCTGTTCGAGCGCCTTTTCGACGAGAAGGGACTTGAGCTGCAGGAACTGGTCGGGTCCACCATCCGCAGCGTCACCTTCGGCATTATCGGTGTGGCGATCATCCAGTCGGTTTTCGCCGCGATCGGTTTTCTCGTGGTGGCACTGCCCGCCTTCGGACTGTGGGCTGTGCTCTTCCTGATCGCTGCCGTGCTTCAGTTCGGGATGGTGGTGCTTATCCCGGCAGTGATTTACGTGTTTGCGACGGCCACGACCACCAAGGCGGTCATCTTTCTGATCTGGTGCATCATCGTGGGTTTAATGGACAACGTATTGAAGCCCATTCTGTTGGGGCGCGGAGTCGCGGTTCCAATCGCTGTGGTCTTTCTCGGTGCGATTGGCGGATTCGTGGCCCTGGGCATCATCGGGCTCTTTGTCGGCGCCATCGCTTTGTCAGTAGGCTATAAGTTGTTCCTCGCATGGCTCGAGGGGGAGTCAAGTGTTGCGGGCGCGGCAACTTAAGGGTTCCGTGCAGCACCTGTTTTGAGTATCCTGATATTTGCCTTTGTCAAGAAAGCAAGCACAGGTTCACCAGAGGTCGATATGAAATCAAAAGGGATTTATGTCAGTTCTCTGCTCCGACTCGTTCGCGAGCTCATAGCGATCCTTTGCATCGCGATGCTCGTTCCCGCGAACGAGGCGCTCGCGATCAGCCAGGGACAGCAATCGGGCTCGCCGGAGGGGCAGGCGGCCACCATACCTCCTGACCAGCTGGATTCGCTGGTGGCGCCGATCGCGCTTTACCCTGACCCGATGCTCAGCCAGGTGCTGATCGCCTCCACCTACCCGCTGGAGATTATTCAACTGCAGCAGTGGCTGCCTCAGCACAAGGGTCTGAACGAGAAGCAGTTGGCCGATGCAGTGCAGAAAGAGGGCTGGGACCCCAGCATTCAGTCGCTGGCCGCGTTGCCTGATGTCGTGAAGCTGCTAGCCGAAAACATCAAATGGACGACAGACCTCGGCAACGCATTTCTCGCCCAGCAGGACGATGTTATGGCGGCAGTGCAGCGCATGCGTCAGAAGGCCCAGGCCAATGGCAACCTGAAATCCACCGAGCAGCAGAAGGTGGAAACCAAGACGGTCGAAAGCAAGCAAGTCATCGTCATCGAGCAGGCCAATCCGCAGGTGGTGTACGTCCCCAGCTATAACCCGACGGTGGTGTATGGAGCGCCGGTTTATGCCTACCCGCCCATCGCCTATCCGCCGCCGGGCTACTACGCGGCGGGCATGGCCATATCGTTCGGCGTGGGCGTCGCCATGGGCGCCATGTGGAGCGGCGGATGGTGCTGCGGCTGCGGCTGGGGCGGCGGCAACAACAACGTTACCATCAACAACAACAACAACTTCGTCAACAACAGCAACCGGCAGAACATCAACAACGCGAACCGCGGCAATCGCCCGTCCAACCAGCCCGCCCGGGGCAATAGCAATTGGCAGCACAACCCGCAGCATCGCGGAGGCGCGCCTTATTCCGACCGGCAACTCGCTAATAAATATGGAGGTACGGCCCGTGGTGACACGATGCAGAACCGTCAGGCCAACGCCCGGCAGAACGTAGGCCGGCAGCAGCAGCAAGGCAACTTCGGCAATCGGAACCCGGGCAGTGCGGGCGGTCGCGGTGGCGTGGGAGGTGCCGGTGGTGTGGGTGGAGCTGGCGGCGCGGGCGGACGCGGTGGCGTAGGTGGCGCTGGCGGAGTGGGAAACCCCGGCGGAGTGGGTGGTGCCGGCGGCGGTAATAGAGGTGGAGGCGGCGCTGACCGCGTCGGCAATCGCCAGGTCCCCAGCGGCGCAGGCGGCGGCAACAACCGCAGCGCGTTCGGCGGATCAGGCTCGAGCGGCAGCGGA
>Ga0335069_10011671_pt1 | contig 12382 bp, 15 predicted proteins | sample Lox_Sample_11_FD_206714 | JGI IMG/M metagenome (GOLD analysis project Ga0335069, IMG submission 206714) | Soil microbial communities from Loxahatchee National Wildlife Refuge, Florida, United States - Lox_Sample_1.1 | ecosystem: Environmental > Terrestrial > Soil > Wetlands | place: USA...
GAGCGGGCCCGTCACTCCGCCGTCAGCGCTCTTCGAAGACCGTGACGCCCCTGTGCTTGCCCGTCGGCCCGCCCACGAAGCCCGGCGGGTGGTAGTGCCACTGCAGGATGAACACGAGCGGGCGACCGTCGACGACCACCTTCTGCTGGGTGCCGATCGGCGAGTGGTAGAACTCCTTCAGCCAGCGCTCGGAAGCGTCGACGATGGCCGGGGTCACGAGCTTCAGCACTGCCAGCTCGTGCGCGACGCCCATATGTGCTGCAGGCGTCGCCGTGTGGGTACCCGCGCTCACCCCCAGCTCCCCCGTAGTGGGCGGCGTGGGTGCCGTCGAGAACCACAATGCGAATGCAACAGCAGCGGCCATCATGAGTCACCTCCTCGATAGGGGCGCTTGTGGGAGCTCAGGCATATGGTCGAAGCGTGCCAAGGCCAACAAAACGGCAAGAAGGTGAGTCGTTTCGCTGCTTCCGCAGGATTGATGCCGCGCGTCGTTGCTGATGTGGGTGCTGGCGGGTTGATGCCTCACTGCATCAGCCTGGAGGCATCAGCTCAGCCGATCACGAACCCACCGTATCCCACAACCTCGTCGAGCTCCCCGGTGGTCTCTCCCGAGTGACGCATGTCGACGCGTGACGCGCGCAGCCGCCGCTCGCGCGCGACGAGCAGCACGGCGCGCAGAGCGGCGTGACCGCACGCGTTCTCCTCGGCGATCGCGCTCGCATCGAGGGCCTCGATCGCAAGCGCCGTGGAATCGTCCATCCTGCGCGCGGTCGGCGCATCGAAGTAGTGGCTCAAGTCCGTCGAGACGACGACGAGCGTCTGGTCGTCCCACAAGGCGGCGACGACCTCGCTCGCCTCCGCGTCCGGAAGGTCGCCCACGAGCAAGGGGACCATGGGCTTGTCTTCGAGCAAGGCCTGCACGAACGGGAGCTGCACCTCGAGGGACGGCTCCTGCTCGTGGGGCACGTCGGTCACCACGACCTGCGCGAAGCGCCGCACGCCCTCGATCGCGAGGCGGTCGACCGCGACCGGGCCGAGCGGCGTCGCGAACGCGTCGGAGAACGGCGCGGCGATGCCCGCGAAAGCCGCGTGATGCGCTGGCCCGAGGAGCAGCACGCGCGAGATGCGCGAGGCCACGGGCACGACGCGGGCCCACGCCGCGGCCGCGACTTCCCCGGCCATCCCGCGGATCGCATGGGGAACGACGATCGCACGCGGTTTGAGGACGCCCTCGCTCGGGGTCGCCGCCTGCGCGTCCATCTTCGCCTGCGCGCGCGAGAGAAGATCCCGCACCGTGGTGGCGAGCTCCTCGCGCTCCGCGGGATAGGAGACGCCCGCCGCGGTGGGCTTGCGGGCTTCGACGCTCGCTCCGGCCATCTAGGGCCGATTATCGATCATCCACGGGATCCACGCAGCAACGGAAGCCGAGCTGGTAATACCGGAACCAGGCGGCGTGCCCGTTGGTGTGTGGCCGGCAGGCGTTGCGCCATTGGCCCCAGTTGCCCCCCTTGAGGGAGCCGTGGTCCGGGATGCCCGTCTCGTTCGTGGTCCACTCGTCGATGTTCCCGGTGAGGTCGTACACGCCGTAGGCGCTCACGCAGTCGGGGCGCGAGCCGCTCGCCTCACGGCGATCGATGCGGGCGATCTCCTCCTCCTTGTGAGGGGAGTAGAAGCGCTTCTCGTCGATCATCGGCCCGAGCTCGTCGATGTGGCACGCGTTCGCGTCGCGCTCGTAGCCGTAGGGGTAGGGGAGGCGGTCGGGGCCCTCGCACGCGAGCGTCCACTCGTGGCTCCGGCAGACGCGCTTGTGGATCGAGCGGCAGGTGCGGTCGGCGTCGTACCAGGACTGCATGATGAGCGGCTTCTCACCCTCGACGTTCGGATACTCGTACTTGTCGATGCAGAAGCGCATGTGCGTCTGCGCGCCCGTGCACACCGTCGGCTCCGCGTACTCCAGGCAGCCGACGCGCGGCTTCGGGCGCTCTACGAGGCACGTCTGCTCGACCTCGTCGCAGTAGTCGCCGTCGACGAGCGCCATGCCCTCGGGGCACGCTGACGCGGGGGCGGCCGTCGTCGCGACGCTCATGGGCCCCTGCAGCGCGGTCACGGCGCCTTGCGTCGCGGCCAGCGCGGGCGGCGGCGCTTCGTCGCGCACCGCAATCCAAAGAATGCCGAAGAGAGAGGAGCGGACCAACAGGCCCGCGATTGAACTGCGCATGGGTGGCGGAGCGTGGGCGCAACATCAGCGCACCACGACGCCTCTACGATCAATTTCCCATGCGGTGAGCGACTGGGCCAATTTCGCCGCACGGCGTGATAGATAAAGCAACCTTCGTGAAGCACCGCATCATCGTCTTCACTTCGCTCCTCTCGCTCCCCACACTCTGCGCCATCGCCTGCACCACCGGGACGCACCGCGGCGTGGGAGCGCTCGGCACCGGAGGAGACGATGGAGGCGACACCCAGCCCGACGGCTCAGCTGTGGACGCGACCTCGGACGCCGACGCGACGAGCCAGGGCGACACGGGGGGCGGGGGGCAGGACGGGCCCCCCGGCGACGAGCTCCCGATAGACATCGACGCGAGGCCGCCGCCCGGCGCCTTCTGTGCGCTACCGGGGTCGGTCGTCTTCACGCAGCAGGGTCCCCAGGTCATTCCTGGAGGCGACGCGTCGACGCCCTATCTCGGATGGCTCGACCTTCCGGTCGGCTTCTGCGTTCACTACTTCGGCACCGTCCCCATGACGCGACAGCTGAGGTTCGCGCCGGACGGCCACCTTTTCGTCTCTTCTCCCACCGCGTCCACCACGGGTGGGCGAAACAACGGGCTCGGCGAGATCGTCATCCTGCCGGACGACAATCAGGACGGCATCGCCGACACGAACATCACGTACCTCTCGATGCTCGAGTACGTGCAGGGGCTCTACTTCGGCGGGGGCTTCCTCTACTACCAGTTCGACCAGGCGACGGTTGCCAGGGTGCCCTTCCAGAACGGGGACCTGTCGCCGTCGGGCGCGTCGGTGCCGGTCAACACGAGCACCCTCCCGCAGGACACGGTGCACTGGACCAAGGTGATCGACGTCGCGCCGGACGGGACGCTCTACGTCACCAACGGCAGCAGCCAGAGCGAGTCCTGTCTCTCGACGCGCCCGCCGGTGGGCACGATCAACAAGGTGAGCCCCGACGGAGGCGCCAGCGTCGTCGCCAAGGGGTTCCGCAATCCCATCTCGCTCCGCTGCGAGCGCAACCACGACGTGTGTCTCGTGACCGAGCTCGCGCTCGACTACTCCGCGCCGTACGCCGGCAGAGAGAAGCTCCTGCCCGTCCACCAGGGCGACGACTGGGGTTACCCCTGCTGCGCGACGCAGGACACCGTGTACATCGATCCGAACACCAAGATGCCGATCACGTATTCGGACAACGGCAAGAAGGTCGACTGCTCCGGCGTCTCCGCGGAGCCGGTGTCCTTCGTGATCGGCGAGACGCCCTTCGGTGTGGAGGTCGAGGAGTCGGGCAAGTGGCCGGGGCCCTACGGCGGTCGGGCGTACGTCACGATGCACGGCACGTTCGGCTCGTGGGTGGGCGCGCGCGTGCTGTCGCTCACGCTCGACGCGAACGGGATGCCCCTTCAGGCGACGGACCTGGACGGGGGCGAGTCGGCGAACATGACCGACTTCGCCACGGGCTGGGACGACGGCAGGCAAGATCACGGGCGGCCCGCCACGATCACCTTTGCGCCCGACGGGCGCATGTTCATCGGCGACGACCAGAACGGGCTGATCGTCTGGATCGCGCCGGTGGACCTGAAGCCCTGATTCGGCGTCTGATGGCCCTTCGGGCCGTCGCCCCGCCTTCGGCGGATGCTCAATGAACGTTGACGACGACGTGCACGGCGCGCGCGGGCGGCTGGTTGCCCCACGGACGCTTGAAGTCCATCTCGACGTTCGCCGTGCCCGGCGCGTTCGCGAGGAAGTGGTAGACGACCAGCGAAGGCGCGCCCGGCTGGTCCGACGACGGCTCGTTCGACGGACCGCCCTGGACCGCGAGGATGTTGGGGTCGACGCCGGGGGCCGGCGTCCACGTGAAGCCGGTGCCTGCGTTCGCCGCGAGCTTGAAGGTGACCATGCTGCCGCGCGCGACGTCGAAGCTCTTGCCGTCGTCCTCGGCGTGGATCACCGTCTCGCCGCCGGGGGCGCCGCTCGGCGACGCGCCGGGTCCGCCCGAGGGCTGCGCGGGAGGGCCGCTGCCGTCGTGGTTGCAACCGTGGCAAGCGAACAGGGACAAGGCGAAGAGGATCATGCCGGCGCGGATCATCGAGCACGACGCTATCGGCCGGACGCGGCGCCCGCAATAGGCCACCCCTCATGCGGGCCTTGCGTGGCGGCAGCAGTGCCCCATGCATGTCCGTGGAGCCCCATGCTGCATTTCCCTCGCCGCAACGTCAGCCTCGACGCGAGCCGGAACCTCGACCGCTTCCGCAACACCTCGCTGGCGCGCGAGCTGGAGAACGACTCGCGCCGGTGGGACGTCGTGGAGTGGTCGTGGGCGCCGGGGCCGCCGCTGCGCGTGCAAGTGCGCAGCGACCGGGGCGACGTCATCGAGTTCGTGATGGACGAGCCGGGCATCTGGCGCGCTCATCCCGACCCGAACGTGCCGCACGAGCCTCTCGGCTAGCGGATCAACGCAGCAGCTCGCGATTCACGTCGGCGACGCGCGCGCATCCGGCGAGCGCCATCGCCTGGTCCAGCTCCTCGCGGATGGTCTCGAGCACGCCGAGTGCGCCCTCTTCGCCGGCCACGGCGAGGCCCCAGAGGATCGGGCGGCCGACGAGCACCGCCCGCGCGCCGAGGGCGACGGCGCGCAGGACGTCCGCCCCGCGGCGCACGCCACCGTCGACGAGCACCTCGAGGCGCCCCCGGACGGCGTCCACGATCGGGCCGAGCACGTCCGCCGTCGCCGGTGCACCGTCGAGCTGGCGTCCGCCATGGTTGCTGACGACGACGCCGGCGGCGCCGGTGTCGGCCGCGCGGATCGCGTCGTCCGGGCGCACGAGCCCTTTGACGAGCACCGGCAGCTTCGTGATCGACCGCAGCCACGCGACGTCCCTCCACGAGAGCGCCGGGTCCAGCTTGCTCGCCACGTAGGTCGCCAGACCGCTCTCGGCCTGCGGTTCGAGCACGTCGCCGTAGCCGGCGGCCGTCATGTTCTCGACGCGCAGTCCCGGCGGCAGGTGGAAGCGGTTGCGCACGTCGCGCTCGCGCCTGCCGAGAAGCGGAGCGTCCACCGTGAGCACGAGCGCGCGTGCCCCGGCGGCCTCGGCGCGCGCCACGAGCGCCGCGGTCGCGCCGCGGTCGCGGTAGACGTAGAGCTGGAACCAGACCGTCCCGCCGCCGCACCCCGCGCAGACCTCCTCGACGCGCGTGTTCGACAGGGACGAGAGAATCATGACGGTGCCGGCGCGCGCGGCTGCCCGCGCCGTGGCCAGCTCGCCGTCGGCGCAGGCGAGCTTGTGGAACGCCGTGGGGGCGACGAGCACCGGCATCGACACGCGCGTGCCGAGCACGGTGGTCGCGGCGTCGCGCGCCGACACGTCGGCGAGGACGCGATAGTGGATGAGGATGCGCGACCACGCCTCGACGTTGGCTCGCAGGGTGCGCTCGTCGAGGGCGCCGCTCGCGTAATAGTCGTACGCGAGCGGGCTCAGACGCTCGCGCGCCAGCTTCTCCAGCTCTTCGCAGTTGATCGCGCCGCCCGGCAGACTCACCGGTCGGCAGCCTAGCAGCGCCGGAGCCCTTTGCGCGCGCGCCCGAAACGCGCGACTCTGGAGCGAGAGGTCAATCGAGTGCTCCCGGTCCGTGTCACGGTCACGCTCGGCTCGCGCACGGTGCCCATCGAGGAGGTCGCCGACGCGCGCATCGCGGGCCCCATGCGCAATGCCGCACAGGACGTGGCGAGGCGCCTCGCAGCCGTACGTTGCCCCGTGCACCACAAGACGGCCACGGACGTGCACGTGCACTTCGACCAGCGCGGCGCCGCGGATCTCCGCTACGAATCGTGCTGCGCGAAGCTCGGCGAACAGATCAGTCGCGTGCTCGGCTGAACCGCTGGCTGGCAGACAGGATGCACCCCGGGTGGGCCTCCCATGGCGCACCCTACGGATCCCAGTCGCCCCGAGCAGGACCGGGTGGACGAGGCCGTCGACGAGACGTTCCCGGCGAGTGATTCGCCGAGCTGGACCCCGACCCACCTCGGCGGGACACCGCGCCGGCCCACGCTCGAGCAGCCGCACGACCTGCGGGCGGCGCTGCGCATCGACGTCGAACGGCTGACCCGCCTCGCTTCCGAGCGCGAGAACATCGTCGCTCGCGCCATGCTCGACGCGGGACGCAGCGTCATGCGCGAGCCGGCGCCCGGGCTGTCGGCGGCGCGCAACCTCGAGTGCGAGATGCGCGGCGAGGCCGAGGAGCCCTGCGTCGTCGTCGCTGCGAGGTACGACGCCGACGACGTGAGCGGCGTCGCCGTCATGCTCGCCGTCCTGCGTGCGCTGAACGTGGCCCGCACGCGGCGCACCGTCCGCTTCGTGGCGCTCGCGTCGCCGACGGCGGTCGGCGCGTACGTCGAGCGGCTGCACGCGGAAGGGGCACGCGTGCACGGGATGCTCAGTCTGGCGCGTGCGGATCTCGCCCGGGCCGCAGTGCGCCGCGGAAAGCCGCCGGCGGCGCGCCTGCTCGTCGTCGGCGATCTGCGCGCCGCGCCGATGGTGCGCGCCGTGCGCGACGCCGTTCGCGCCGAGTCCTGGATCCCGGTCCGCGCGCTGTATCTCCCGGCGTGGCTGCAGCGTGACGGCGAGACGGCGCCGGCGATGCGCCGCCTGAACGAGCGATGGCCCGTCGTGACCATCACCGACGGCTCGCCGTGGCGCCGCGTGCGCGCGGCCCCGTCGCTGGTCGAGCCGGACGTGGACCACATGGCGGCGGCCGTTCCGGGCATCGCCGCGGCCGTCGTGCGGCTCGCGGGAGGCCGCGTCCGATGACCGAGACCCGATCGGTCGAGCGCGAGACATCGTGGATCCTCGAGGCCGTGCGAAAGCGCGAGTCCGACCTGGCCGACGCCTGCGCGTGCGCCGCAGTGCACCTGCGCGACACGGTGGTCGCCGGTCGCGTGGCCCGCATGGTCTTCGAGCACCTGCGGCATGCGCGGCCCTTGCTCGAGTGCACCAACCCTTGCGCCCCCGACATGGAGACCGCGGAGCTGCGGGCGCGCGTGCGCCGCACGCACACGCACCACGACCTCGCCCTCGTCGAGGCGGTCGACGGCGCGCTCGCCGGCGCCATCGCGCGCGCCCACGCGGAGATCGCGCTCTTCGTCGACGACGCGATCGGGTCGCTCCTCGTGTCGCCGTTCGAGCGCGAACGCCTGCTCCGCATCGCCGCGTGCACGGCGGCCATGGGCGTGTCGCTCGATTGAGCCGGGCGCGGCTTGACAATAGGTAGCCAGTCGGTCACCTATCTAGCCCATGCCGAAGCACGCAGCCGCTCGCGCGGCGGCGGCCGACGACGTCTGGCGCGCCGTCGCCGACCCCACGCGCCGCGCCATCCTCGATCGCCTCCGCGGGGGCCCCGCGCCCGTCAACGCGCTGGCCGGCGAGTTCGCCCAGAGCCGCCCCGCGATCTCCAAGCACCTGAGGGTCCTGCGCGAGGCGCGCCTGGTCACCGAGACGCGCTCGGGGCGCGAGCGTCTCTACGAGCTGCAGCCTCGCCCCCTGCAGCAAGTGGCCGGCTGGATCGAGGGCTACCGCAGTTTCTGGCACGCGAGCCTCGCGAACCTCAAGAGATACCTGGAGCAAGGACAATGAGCCAATCGGTTACGCATTCCACCCCTCGCGCCGTCGCCGACGTCTCGCGTGGCCTCATCCTCGCGTCCGTCGAGATCGCCGCTCCCATCGAGCGCGTCTTCCGCGCCATCACGAGCGACGAGATCACCAAGTGGTGGGGATCGCCCCAGGAGTACCGCGTCACCGAGTACACCGCTGACGTGCGTCCCGGCGGCCACTGGCGCAGCACCGGCGTCGGCGCCGACGGGCACACGTTCTCGGTCGAGGGCGAGTTCCGCGAGATCGATCCGCCGAGCCTCGTCGTGCACACGTGGCGCGCGCCGTGGGACGGCAACAACGAGACGGTGGTCACGTATCGCCTCGAGGCCGTCGACGGCGGCACGCGCGTCACCGTGCGCCACGAGGGCTTCGCCGACCGCGCCGAGTCGTGCCGCGGGCACGGCAAGGGCTGGGAGCGCGTGCTCAGCTGGCTCGGGGCCCACTTCGCGAGCGACACGAAGTACTACTTGTGCCGGCTCCTGCCGCCGCGTCCGAGCTTCGCGCTCGACATGACGAAGGAGGAGGCGGCGATGATGAAGGAGCACGGCGCGTACTGGCGCGGCATGCTCGATCGCGGCGTCGCCATCGTCTACGGCCCCGTGATGGACGCGAAGGCGCCCTACGGCGTCGGCATCGTGCGCGTCTCGTCGCAGGCGGAGCTCGACGCCCTCTGCGCCGCCGATCCGGCGGTGAAGTCGGGCCGCGGCCTGAAGTACGAGGTCACGCCGATGGCGCTCGCCGTCCATCGCGCGTAGGGCCACGCTACCGCGGGTAGGGCTCGCGCTACCGCGGGAAGGGCTCGCGCTACCGCGGGAAGGGCTCACGCTACCGCGGGAAGGGCTCGCGCTACCGCGGGAAGGACTCGCGCTACCGCGGGAAGGGCTCGCGCTCCCGCGGGAAGGGCTCGCGCTACCGCGGGAAGGGCTCGCGCAACCGCGGGAAGGGCTCGCGCTTCCGCGGGTAGCGCTCGCGCTGCCGCGGGTAGGGCTCGCGCTACCGCGGGTAGCGCTCGCGCTGCCGCGGGTAGGCCCCGCGCTTCTGCGGGTAAGGCCCACGCTTCTGCCCCACGACACTGCAGTACTTGCAGCTATCGCCCTGACGCTTAAGTTGTGGGGGTCACATCAACCCACCACAAGGGGGCGATCGGTTTCGACGGAGACGACGAACTCGTTTGCTGCGTACCGTGGCCCGCAGGCCCACGTAAAAACCCGCGGACGTTTGATTGCGAACGACAACGCACTCGCGCTCGCTGCCTAAACAGCACTGAACGCCGTCCGAAGGAAGAGTCCTCCAGCACTCTCCCTAGGGCGAAATCGAGCTGGATAGCCGAACGCCGGGTCACCGGACGGGCTGGCGAAGATAAACAGGTGACTGGCTGCGAGGAGAGCCCGCCGGTAGGCGCTCCCCGTGGCGACACAAACTGCCGGATACGTACGTAGAGGCGCGGGCGAGCCGTTTTCGGACCAGGGTTCGATTCCCTGCGCCTCCACCTCAGGTCTGTCGCGTGGGGCCCCCGCCCCACGCGGTCAGCTCGGCCCCGCCCGCGTCACGGTGAAGACGGCGGGACGAACGTCTCGGTGACGGCGCCCGCCTGCACGAGCACGTCCACGTGGCCGACCGGCCTACCCCCGAACGTTGCCGTCACGGTGACCGTACCGGCAGGAACGTTGGCGAAGATCGCGGTACCCGATCGATCCGTTTGCATCGCAGTGGCGCTCGGCATCTCGTCCACCAGGTAGATGCCCTCGGTCGACGTGTCCTTCGGCTGCAAGCTGAACACGATGCCTGGTGCAGCCTGGTCGATGCAGTCGACGGCGACCGCGATCAGCAGCCCGTGCATCGGATCCTGCGTGACCTTCGTCTGGCCTTCGAGGAGCGCCACCTCGACGGGACTGGCCGCCCACGCAGTGAGGGTCATCGTGGGCGCGCTCAGCGGGGAGCCCCAGTAGAAGAGCGCAGGGACGAGGCCTCCGTCCTGGACGCTGTCAATGTGGACGTACCCGGTCGGGCCGAGGGTGGTCTGGGGTGGCAAGGGGATCCCGAAGGTCACGTCTCCCGCGTCGTCCGTCAGGCCGGCGACGGGGTCGCACTTGCCTTCGCCGCAGACGCTCACCTGGGCTCCCGGAACGCCGACCCGCTGGTTTATCATGTCGAGCACTTGCATGGTCGCCAGCGTGGACGTGACCTGGGGTGCGGGAGGCGAAAGGTGACCGATGCATTCCCAGTTGTCGCCGGTCTGGCACGGTTGACTGCACGTGCCCGCGGCCAGCTTCCCCAGAGGCGCTGCGACCGCCCTTCCCGCATCGTTGACGACCGCGCAGTTGCTCGTGCAGTCGATCCTCCCCTGACAAGCGACGACGCACTGCCCGTAGTCCTCGCACGACTCCGCTGCCGCGCAGCTTCGCTCGGTATCGCAGCCGTTGGTCGTCATGCAGGCCTGGCACGCCACGGCTGCATCGCGCGGGCTGTATACGAACGCGATGCCCCCGCACGTGAGCCCGCATTGGCTCTCGCAGTGGGCCGCCTGGCAGGCGTGCAGTGGGGCGAAGTTCGCCGACGGCGTCTCTTGCGCGCTCTGGTACAGGCACTTCGACAGGCACTCCTGGGCGCCGCCGCACTCCTCGGAACACGACGCCAGAGAGCTGCAGGACGGATCCTTGGCGCAATTCGTCGCTTCGGTGCAACAGCTCGACTTGACGCATTCGGCGCACGCGCCGACGAGGGGCAAGTCGCAGACGCTCGGCGACGCGTCGTCCTGTAGCGCACCCTGGGGCGGATTGTCTCCGATGCCCACGAGCTGACGGCAGGCGATGGCGCACGCGGCGATTGCTCCTGCAACGCAGGCGCACGCCGCGAGCCGCCCCATTCGCATGCTGCAGAGGCTATCTCACTGCGGCAGTTTCGAACGTGCCGTTGGGCAGCTTGATGACGACGGCCTGTGCGCCATCGGGATCCGGATCGTCGCTGCCGCATCCCGTCGGGTGCACGTGGACGATGGACGGCGCGTCGACGTCGTCGACCGCCGGCGGGGTCGGCGCGGGGAGCGCCAGGAGCTGGAGGACGGGGGCCATGAGGATGGGGAGGATCGAGGAGCTCATGTCGTCTCCGCGATGCAATGGCGCTGCCATCTGGAGTCGGTAAGCTCGCTCGCGCACATGCGTCCCAGGACCCTGCTGATCACCGGGGCATCGAGCGGCATCGGCAAAGCGCTGGCCCTCGAGTACGCGCGCGGCGGCGCGAAGATGGCCCTCTGCGCGCGGCGCGAGGCGGAGCTCGCCGACGTGGCCAGGGAAGTGAAGGACCTCGGGGGCGAGGCGCTCTGTCTCAAGCTCGACGTGTGCGACGTCGAAGCCGTCGCGGAGACCGTGCGGCGTGCGGACCGCGAGCTCGGGAGCCTCGAGATGGTCGTGGCCAACGCGGGGCGCGGGGACACGAAGCTCTCGACGCGCCTGGCGTGGAACGACGTGGGTCCCGTGCTCGACGTGAACGTCCGCGGCGCGCTGGCGACGCTGGTGGCGGCGATCCCCGTGATGATCGCGCAGCAGGGCGGGCACCTCGTCGGCGTGTCGAGCCTCGCGGGCATCCGCGGCCTTCCCACGTCCGCGGCGTACAGCGCGAGCAAGGCCGCGCTGAGCACCTTCCTCGAGTCGCTGCGCATCGACCTCGCGCCCGTGGGCATCAGGGTGACCGACGTGCAGCCGGGGTTCGTCGCGACGCCCATCAACGAAGGCGCCGCCCACCCGATGCCCTTCCGCTGGCCCGTCGGCAAGGCCGCGCGTCACATCGCGAGGCGGCTCGAGCGCGCGCCCGCCGTGGTCGCGTTCCCCTGGCCGCTCGTCATCGCCACGCGCATCGCACGCGTGCTCCCTGCGTGGATGTACGACCGTGCCGTTCGCTCGCAGTCACCCTCGCGGAGCTGACGGTCTCTGGTAGCATTTGCTGGTCTCGCCTCGCCGCGCTAACCCCTGAACCCGACGTTCGATGCCGACCACGCAGCCGTTGCCCCCCAAGAAAGAGGTCGCGCTCGCGCTGCTCGAGCGGTCGAACGACAAGGGCATCTACGTCCACCTCGATCCGCGCCACGCCGCAGTCGTCGTGCCCCCGTGGTTCAAGAAACAGCCGCAGCTCGTGCTCCAGATTGGCCTCAACATGGCCATCCCCATCCCCGACCTGCGCCTCGACGACGAGGGGATGAGCTGCACGCTGAGCTTCAACCGCTCCCCGTTCTTCTGCGTCGTGCCGTGGACGAGCGTCTTCGCCATCGTGGGAGACGACGCGCGCGGCATGGTGTGGCCGGACGACGTGCCCGCCGAGATCTCGCGGCACGCGTCGCCCTCGCAGCCGCAGTCGCCGCAGCCGGCGCCCGTGCGCGCGGTGGAGGGGCCCGCGAAGGGCAAGGGCAGCGCGGCGCGCGAGTCGAAGCCCGAGAGCGCGCGCTCGCAGTCGAACGGCGCCGGCGGCAAGAAGCACAAGAAGCGGCCGCCGCTCGCCGCCGTGAGCGAAGCCGAGCC
>Ga0335069_10011672_pt1 | contig 12382 bp, 12 predicted proteins | sample Lox_Sample_11_FD_206714 | JGI IMG/M metagenome (GOLD analysis project Ga0335069, IMG submission 206714) | Soil microbial communities from Loxahatchee National Wildlife Refuge, Florida, United States - Lox_Sample_1.1 | ecosystem: Environmental > Terrestrial > Soil > Wetlands | place: USA...
GTCCTGACGTTCGAGCTCTTCACGCTCGACTGACAGACTGACGCCTGTGGACCTCTCCGTGTTCTTTGCCGGTACGGCCGGGTCGATTCCGACCGCGCGGCGCGGGCTGCCGGCGGTGCTCGTCCGTCGGGGCGGACACCGGATTCTGTTCGACTGCGGTGAGGGCACGCAGCGCCAGCTGGTCGGCTCGGTCGGCCTGATGGACCTCACCGAGATCTTCCTCACCCACTTCCACGCCGATCATTGGCTCGGTCTCCCCGGGCTGCTGAAGACGTTCGATCTCCGCGGACGCGACCAGCCGCTCGCGATCCACGGTCCCCGCGGGCTGCGGGAGCTGATCGTGCTCGCGCTGCGCACGGCGGGACGGGTCCGCTTCGAGCTCGAGCTTGTCGAGCTCGAGCCCGGCGACGTGCTCGACCGCGACGGGTACAAGATCGCGCCGGTACCGGTGCGCCATCGCGGGCCGGCGTTCGGCTACGCGCTGTTCGAGGACGCCCGCCCGGGCGAGTTCAACCGCGGGCGCGCGGTCGAGCTGGGCCTCACGCCCGGGCCCGAGTTCGGCCGCTTGCAGCGCGGCGACACGGTCAGGGGCGTCTCACCCGCGCAGGTGCTCGGTCCCGCGCGCCCCGGCCGCAAGATCGTGCTCTCGGGCGACACGACACCATGCGAGGCCTTGCGAATCGCGGCACATGAGGCGGATCTGCTGATCCACGAGGCGACCTTCGCGGAGGAGGAGACCGACCGGGCCTCCGAGACCGGACACTCGACCGCCGGCCAGGCCGCGAGGCTCGCCGCCGAGGCAGAGGTCCGGATGCTCGCGCTCACGCACTTCTCCACGCGCTACCCGGTCGCGGTCCTCCGGGAGGAAGCACGGGCGGTGTTCGAGAAGACCGTGCTGCCGCGGGACTTCGACACGATCGAGATCCCGTTCCCCGAGCGCGGGGAGCCGGAGCTCGTGCGCTGGGACGACCGCGAAGAGCCGCTCGAGGCGGCCGAGGCGGTGAGCGACCCGTCGCCATGAGCGTCTCGAGCCGCGAACGCGTCGAGACGGAGCGGCTCATCTGCGAGCGGCTCCGGCTCGACCACGCGCCGGAGCTGACACGGCTGCTCGGCGACCCCCGGGTCGCGCGCACGATGTTTGCCGACGGCTTGCCGCTCGCCGAGCCGGCCGTCAGCGACGGCATCCGCGACAAGATCGAGCACTGGGAGCGCCATGGCTTCGGCCCGTGGCTCCTGCGCGACCGCGCCACCGGCGAGATGGTCGGCCGCGGCGGCCTCCAGCACACGTTCGTCGCCGGCAGCGACGAGGTCGAAGTGGGGTGGGCGATCATCCCCGACCGCTGGGGCCAGGGTCTCGCGACCGAGCTTGCGCACGCGTCCGTGGCGCTCGCGTTCGACGATCTCGGTCTCGCGCAGATCGTCGCGTTCACGCTCCCGGACAACGTCGCCTCGAGGCGGGTGATGGAGAAGGCCGGGTTCGTCTACGAACGCGAAATCGTGCACGCGGGCCTCGACCACGTCCTCTACAGACGCGTCGCGGAGTCGCCATAGCCCCCCGCTCAAGCGGGACCTGGCGAAAAGCAGAGAAAGATATGGTGCGTTCTCGGCCAGGTTCCGACAGGCCGGGCAAGGGGCACGGAAGTCCACCGCGTTCCGGGAGGCAGCGGCGTCAAGGAGACATAACCGCCGGACCCGCTGCTACGCTCCTTCGAGTCGGCCCCTTTAACCAGGTCCAGCGAGGCCAGGAAGGAGCGCGTTGCAATCCACTACGGTCGTCCTTGACCGCGATGACATGCGCCGCACGCTCGTGCGGATCGCGCACGAGATCGTTGAGAAGAACCCGGACGGGTCGATTGCGCTTGTTGGGATCCACCGCCGGGGCGCCGTGCTCTCGCAACGACTGCACGCGCTGACGAGCGAGCTGCTCTCCCAGGGCGTGCCGCTCGGCTTCGTCGATATCTCCTTCTACCGCGACGACCTTGCCACCCGCCCGCCGCACCCGGTCGTCCACGCGACCCAGCTCGACTTCCCGGTCGACGGTCGGACGATCGTGATCGTCGACGACGTGCTCTACACCGGACGCACCGTGCGCTCGGCGATCGACGAGATCTTCGACTACGGCCGCCCCGCGCGCGTCCAACTCGCGACGCTGATCGACCGCGGCCACCGCGAGCTTCCGATCCGGCCGGACTATGTCGGCAAGAACCTGCCCACCTCGCAGGACCAGCGGGTCAACGTCCGCGTCGAGGAGATCGACGGTCATGACGAGGTGACGATCGTCCCAGTAGCGCAGCCCAAGACGGAGGCTTCATGAGCGTACGCGTATCCCGTCACCTGATCTCGATCGAGGATCTCGACCGTCACGGAATCGAGCGGATCCTCGACCGTGCCGAGTCCTTCGCGGAGGTCTCGGGCCGGGAGATCAAGAAGGTCCCGGCGCTCAGAGGCCGGACCGTTGTCAACCTCTTCTACGAGGCATCCACGAGAACGAGCTCATCGTTCGAGCTCGCAGCCAAGCGCCTGAGCGCCGACGTCGTCAGCATCCGCAGCGCCGGCTCCGCAGTCGACAAGGGCGAGTCGCTGAAGGACACGGTGCAGACGCTCTCGGCGTACGACCCAGCCGCGATCGTGATCCGCTCGCCGCACGCCGGCGCGGCTCAGCTCGTCGCCGGCTGGTCGCCCGCCAGCGTGATCAACGCCGGCGACGGCAAGCACGAGCACCCGACCCAGGCGTTGCTCGACGTCTACACGCTGCGACGCCGGCTCGGGGCACTCGACGGGGCCAACATCTGGATTGTCGGCGATGTCCTGCACTCGCGCGTCGCCCGCTCGAACATCCTCGCGCTCCAGCGGATGGGGGCGCAGGTCACCGTCTGCGGGCCGCCGACGCTGATCCCCCGGGAAATCGAGGCGCTCGGGTGCGCCGCGACGCCGACGCTCGACCGGATCCACGAGGCTGACGTCGTCTACGTGCTGCGGATGCAACTCGAGCGGATGCACGACTCGTTCGTCCCGTCGCTGCGCGAGTACGCCGTCCGCTACCAGATCGACACCGCGCGGCTGCGGCCCGGCCAGCTGCTGATGCATCCCGGCCCGGTCAACCGCGGCGTCGAGCTGTCCGCCGATGCGATCGACTCGCCGCAGGCCCTGATCGGCGAGCAGGTGAAGGCCGGAGTCGCGGTGCGGATGGCGGTCCTCTACGAACTGCTCGCGGGCGCTCCCGCGCTGGCGGCGGCGGCATGAGCATGAGCACATACGCACGACACGACGACCGACTCTTCTGCCGCGAGCTGCCACAGGCGGACGTGCTGCTCCGCAACGCCCAGGTGCTCGACCCTCGCAGTGCGATCGACGACCCCCACGACATCCTCATCCGCGACGGCCAGATCGCCGGGCTCGGCCCGCCGAACTCGCTGAGCGCGCCCGGCGGCGACGTCGAGACGATCGACGCGACCGGGCTGCACGCGTTCCCCGCGTTCGTCGATCCCCACGTCCATCTGCGCACCCCGGGCCAGGAGTACAAGGAGGACATCGCGACCGGCACGGCCGCCGCCGCGGCGGGCGGTTTCTGCGCGGTGATCGCGATGCCGAACACCGATCCCATCGTCGACGACGCGGCGATCCTGCGCTCGCTCGTCGACACGGCGAACCGCTCAGCGCAGGTGCCGACGGGGTTCCTGGCCGCGATCACGCGCGGGCTCGGGGGCCAGGAGCTCACCGAGATGGCGGAGCTGCGGGATGCGGGCGCACTCGGGTTCACCGACGACGGCAAGCCGGTCGTCTCGGCCGGCATCCTGCGCAAAGCGCTGCAATACCAACATCTGTGCGGCGGCGTGATCGCCCTCCATGAGGAGGATCCGGCGCTGTCAGGCGACGGGGTGATGCACGAGGGGGCGGTGTCGGCCCGGCTCGGGCTCGCGGGGATCCCATCGGTGTCGGAGTCGACGATGATTGCGCGCGACGCCGCACTCGCCGGCTACGAGCGCGCGCGTGTGCACTTCCAGCACCTGTCCGCGATCGAATCGGTGCAGGCGCTGCGCGCCGCCAAGGAGGCCGGCATCAACGTCAGCGGCGAGGTCACTCCGCATCACCTCACGCTCACCGACGACATCGTGCGCACGCTCGACAGCCGCTTCAAGATGAACCCGCCGCTGCGCTCCGAACGCGACCGGCACACGCTCGTGCAGGCACTGCGTGACGGCGTCATCGACTGCATCGCGACCGATCACGCACCGCACGCCCGCCACGAGAAGGAGGTCCCGTTCGAGCAGGCATCGCTGGGCACGACCGGACTCGAGACCGCGTTCTCGGCGATCTACACCGAGGTCGTGCTCCCCGGCGAGCTCGAGCTCGACGTCGTGATCGATCGGCTCACATCCGGGACGGCGCTGTACGGCCTGCCGACGCCGCGGATCGCCTCGGGCGAGCCGGCCAACATCTGCCTGGTCGACCTCGGCGCGAGGTTCGAGGTCGGCGCGGACGGGTACGTCAGCCGCTCGGAGAACTGCTGCTTCCACGGCCGCACCCTCCACGGCCGGGTGCGCCTGACGATCGCCGCCGGCAGCGTCGCGTTCAAGGCAGCGCAACTCGATCACCGCGGCGCGCTCAGCCGGTCATGAGCGACGCGACCGCCTACGTGCTGCTCGAGGACGGGACGCGCCTCGACGGGATCGCGTGCGGCGCCGACGGTCATGCGGCTGTTGGGGAAATCGTGTTCACGACGTCGATGGCCGGCTACCAGGAGGCGATGACCGACCCGAGCTACGCCGGTCAGCTGCTCACCTTCACCTGCCCGATGATCGGCAACTACGGCGTCAGCGCCGAGGCGATGGAGTCAGACCGAATCCACGCGCGCGCCGCGATCATGCGCGCCGGCGTCGACCGCGAGGACGCGCCGGGCGCGGAACGGGGATGGCTCTCGTGGCTGACGGACTGCGGGATCCCCGCGATCACCGACCTCGACACCCGCGCGCTCGTCCGCCACATCCGCGATCAGGGCGCGATGAAGGGCGGCCTGTTCCCTGCGTCGCTCCCCGAAGCGCGCGCACACGAGCTGATCGCCGCCGAGCCGTCGATGGCGGGTCGCGACCTCGCCCGCGAGGTCACGCCGCGGGAGATGGTCGTCCTTGAATCGGATGCTCCCGGTCCGCGCATCGCGATGATCGATACGGGGGTTAAGCTCTCGATCCTCCGCAACCTGCGCGAGCGTGGCGTCACGATCGAGCTGCACCCGTGCACGGCGACCGCGAGCGAGCTACTCGGCAACAACCCCGACGCGATCTTCCTCGCCAACGGTCCCGGCGACCCCGCCGCGCTCGATTACATCGTCGCCACCGTGCGCGATCTGGTCGGACGCAAGCCCGTGTACGGAATCTGCCTCGGCCACCAGCTCCTGTGCCGCGCCGTCGGCCTCGAGACGTACAAGCTGCCGTTCGGCCACCACGGCGCCAACCATCCGGTCAAGGATCTGACCACCGGCCGCACCGAGATCACGAGCCAGAACCACGGGTTCGCCGTGCTCGGTCCCGGCGGCACGAAGACGATCGACACTGACGAGCCCGTCCGCTGGGAAACCGAGTTCGGCGCCGCCGAACTCACCCATATCAACCTCTACGACCGCACCGTGGAAGGGCTCAGACTCGACGACGTCCAGGGTGCAACCGTGCAGTACCACCCCGAGGCCTGCCCCGGACCTCACGACGCGCTGTACCTGTTCGACCGGTTCCTCGAGGAGATCGCCGATGCCAAAGCGTGAGGATCTCGAGAAGATCCTGCTGATCGGCTCGGGCCCGATCGTGATCGGGCAGGCCGCCGAGTTCGACTACTCGGGCACGCAGGCCTGCCGGGTGCTGATGGAGGAGGGCTACGAGGTCGTGCTCGTCAACTCCAACCCCGCGACGATCATGACCGACCCCGACGTCGCGACGACGACGTACGTCGAGCCGCTGCTGCCGGGACCGCTGCGCCGGGTGATCGAGCGCGAGAGGCCCGACGCCCTGCTGCCGACGCTCGGCGGCCAGACGGCGCTCAATCTGGCCAAAGCGCTCCACGAAGACGGCACGCTCGAGCATTACGGCGTCGAGCTGATCGGCGCCGACTACGACGCGATCGACCGCGCCGAGGATCGCGAGCGGTTCCGCGAGACGATGACGACTGCCGGGCTGCGCGTGCCGCGCAGCGCGATCGCCCACACGGTCGGCGACGCCCGTGCCGCGCTTGACGATGTGGGCCTGCCGTTGATCGTGCGCCCGGCGTTCACGCTGGGCGGTAGCGGGGGAGGGGTCGTGCGCACCGAGGCAGACCTCGAGCGCGTCGTCGGTCGCGGACTGAAGGCCTCGCCGATCGGCCAGGTCCTGATCGAGGAGTCCGTGCTCGGCTGGGGCGAGTTCGAGCTCGAGGTGATGCGCGACCGCTCCGACAACGTCGTGATCGTCTGCTCGATCGAGAACCTGGACCCGATGGGGGTTCACACCGGCGACAGCGTCTGCGTCGCCCCGCAGCAGACGCTCACCGACAAGCAGTACCAGGCGCTCCGCGACCAGGCGATCACGGCGATCCGCGCGGTCGGGGTCGAGACCGGCGGCTCGAACGTTCAGTTCGCCGTCAACCCGACGACCGACGAGATCGTCGTGATCGAGATGAACCCGCGAGTGTCGCGCTCGAGCGCGCTCGCGAGCAAGGCGACCGGCTTCCCGATCGCGAAGATCGCCGCGCGCCTGGCAGTCGGCTACACGCTGCAGGAGATCCCGAACGACATCACGCGAGCGACGCCCGCGAGCTTTGAGCCCGCGATCGACTACTGCGTCGTCAAGTGGCCCCGGTTCGCGTTCGAGAAGTTTCCGGGCGCCGAGCCCGGGCTCACCACGCACATGAAGTCCGTGGGCGAGGCGATGGCGATCGGCCGCACGTTCGCGCAGGCGTTCGCGAAGGCGTTGCGCTCGCGCGAGCTTGACGCCAGGCCAAGCGCTGCGCACTCCGATGAGGAACTGATCGCGCTCGTCCAGCAGCCCGGAGCCGAGCGCTTCGACCATGTCCTCGAGGCCTTGCGCCGGGGGGTCGCGATCGACGAGCTTCACCGGCTCACGAGCATCGACCCGTGGTTTCTGAACGAGTTCGCCGAGCTGATCGCGGATCCGGAGGCACCGTTCGCGGGCGAGCGGACGTTCAAGGCCGTCGACACGTGCGCCGCCGAGTTTGCCGCCCGCACGCCGTACTACTACTCCGGTTGGGAGCGGCCGGGGAATACGATCCCACCCACCCCGCGGCACGAGGTGCGCCGCGGCGATCGCGCGAGCGTCGTGATCCTTGGTTCGGGGCCGAACCGGATCGGGCAGGGAATCGAGTTCGACTACTGCTGCGTCCACGCCGCCCAGACCGTGCGCGAGCTGGGCCGCGACGCGGTCATGATCAACTGCAACCCCGAGACCGTCTCCACGGACTACGACACCTCCGACCGCCTGTACTTCGAGCCGCTCACGCTCGAGGACGTGCTCGGCGTCTGCGAGGTCGAGAAGCCCGAGGGGGTCGTCGTCCAGTTCGGCGGCCAGACGCCGCTGAAGCTCGCCGCCGGACTGCACGCGGCGGGCCTGAACATCCTCGGCACCGGCATCGAGGCGATCGACCTCGCGGAGGATCGCTCGCGTTTCGGTCCGCTGCTCGACCGTCTCGGCTACAAGGCCCCGCCGTACGCGACTGCCCGCTCCGAGGAGGAGGCGCTCGAGATCGCGCCGCGGGTCGGCTTCCCGCTGCTCGTCCGGCCGAGCTACGTGCTCGGCGGCCGCGCGATGGAGATCGTCTACAGCGTCTCCGGGCTGAAGGACTACCTCGACCGCGTCGGCGCGCAGTCCAGCACGATCTACCTTGATCGCTTCCTCGAGGACTCGATCGAGGTCGACGTCGATGCGCTGTGTGACGGCAGCGACGTATGGATCGCCGGGATCATGCAGCACGTCGAGGAGGCGGGGATCCATTCGGGCGACTCGGCCTGCGTGCTTCCCCCGCACGCGCTCGGCGACGAGATGCTCGCGCTCATCTCCGAGCAGACGAGTGGGATCGCGAAGGCGCTCGGCGTCGTCGGCCTGATCAACGTCCAATTCGCGATCCACGACGAGGGCCTGCACGTGATCGAGGCCAACCCGCGCGCCTCGCGGACCGTGCCGTTCGTCTCCAAGGCGATCGGGCTGCCGCTCGCGAAGCTCGCCTGCCGGGTGATGCTCGGCGAGCGGGTCGCCGACCTCAGCCTGCCGCCGACCACGACGAACGGTCATGTGTGTGTCAAGGAGGTCGTGCTCCCGTTCGACCGCTTCGCCGGCGCCGACGCGCTGCTCGGGCCCGAGATGCGCTCGACCGGTGAGGTGATGGGCATCGCGCGCGACTTCCCGACGGCGTTTGCGAAGGCGCAGGCCGCCGCCGGCGCGCGGCTGCCGAACTCCGGCACCGTGTTCCTGACGGTCGCCGACGGCGACAAGCCGGCCGCGACCGGGATCGCGACGACGCTGCACGACCTCGGCTTTGAGATCATCGCGACGCGGGGCACGGCGCAGGCACTGCACCGGATGGGGATCCCGGCGAAGCCGATCAACAAGATCGGCGAGGGGTCGCCGCACGTGGTCGACTGGATCGAGCGCGGCGAGGTCGACCTCGTGATCAACACGCCGGTCGGCACCGGGGCCCGCACCGACGGCTACGAGATCCGCTCCGCCGCGATCGCCCGCGGGATCCCGTGTATCACGACGATGTCAGGGGGGATCGCCGCGGCCCGCGCGATCGCCGCAGCCCGGCGGGGCGAGCCGGAGGTGCTCTCGCTCCAGGAGATCCACGCCCACGCGCGGACCTCACAGGTGCCTTGAGGGTCACCGCACCATTCGGACGGCGCGCCGTCCCGATCACCGCCCGCGAGCGCTACGGCGCCTATACCGTGCTGCACTGCCGTGACAGCGCCGGTCCGCGGCCGCAGGCGGGCCAGTTCTACATGCTGAGCGCGGCGGCGCGATGGGGCGGCGGGGAAGCGGAGCGGCCGTTTCTGCCGCGCGCGTTCAGCGTCCTGAGAGCCCCGGATCCGACCGACGAGCTGCAGTTCTTGATCGAGGATGTCGGGCCCGGGACCAACCGGCTGTGCGAGCTCGGCTCCGATGACGAGCTGCTGCTGGTCGGGCCGTTGGGGTTGGGCTACGCCCAACCCCGGGAGGGCCGGGGGCCGCTGCTCGTCGGGGGCGGCGTCGGGATCGCACCGCTGGCGATCCTGCAGGACCAGCTCGAGCTTCCGGCGCTCACGCTGCTCGGGTTCCGCGACGCGGCCCATGCGGCCGGAGCCGCCCTGTTCGGCGACCCGGCCCGCATCGCCACCGATGACGGCAGCGCCGGGCACGGCGGGCTCGTCACGGACCTGCTGCTCGACGCGATCGACGAGGACGGCCACGTCGAGGTGTACGCCTGCGGGCCGCCGCCGATGCTCGAGGCGGTCCGGAGCCTGTGTGCGGAGCGGGGCGTGCCCGCGCAACTCGCGCTCGAGTCGGGGATGGCGTGCGGCTACGGCGCCTGCTTCGGCTGCGTCGTGCCGACGAGGAATGGCTACATCCGACTGTGCGTCGACGGTCCGGTGCTCGACGCCGCGCGCCTCGCGACGGCGCTCGTTGCGGGAGCGGGCCATTGACGGCCGTGGACTTCTGCGGGATCGGGCTCGCGCACCCGATCATCAACGGCTCCGGGACATTCGATGCGATCGCCGCGCAGGGCGCCTTCGGCGAGGAGCTGATCGCGCACTTCCCGTTCGCGGCGTTCGTGTCGAAGACCGTCACGGTCGCGCCGCGCCAAGGCAATCCGCCACCACGCCTGTGGGAGCTGGCGGGCGGCATGATCAACTCGATCGGGCTGCCGAACACGGGGCTCGAGGGCTATCTGCGTGAGGACCTGCCGAGGCTCGCGTCGCTGCCGGTGCCGCTGATCGTCAACGTGATGGGCTTCAGCCGCGAGGAGGTCGCCGAACTCGTCAGCGCGTTCGCCGAGCGCGCGGAGGTCGCGGCGCTCGAGCTCAACGTCTCGTGTCCGAACGTGAAGACCGGCTTGATGATGGGTGCTGAGCCGCGGGAGATCTCCGCGCTGCTGGACCACGTGCGCCCGCTCACGGGCAAGCCCCTGATCGTCAAGCTGACGCCGAACGCCACCGACGTGCCGGCGGTCGCGGCGGCAGCGCAGGCAGCGGGGGCGAGCGCGCTGTCGCTGATCAATACGATTCGCGGCATGGCGCTTGATCCTCGCAGTGGCGAGCCGTGGCTCGGGGGCATCACCGGCGGCGTGTCGGGGCCGGCGGTCCGGGCGGTCGCGCTCGCGCAGGTTCACGCGGTCCGCCAGGCCGTCGAGATTCCGATCGTCGGGATGGGTGGCGTCGGGCGCGGCCAGGACGCACTGGATCTGCTGCGCGCGGGCGCAAATCTCGTCGCGGTCGGAACCGAGAGCTTCCGAGATCCGGCCGCTGCCTCGAGGATTGCGAGCGAGCTAGCGCGGCTCACCGCAAACAGCGGAAAACCACGTTTGTGCGGGGCCGCCGAGACGTAAAATCCGACTTTCCGGGGCGTTATTTGCTAACAGCACACAAAACCCCCTGCAAACAGGGTTTATTACCGTAACCATCCTCGACATCGCTCGACCTCAACTTGAGGTCCACTCGAATTGGGCCGATTTGTCTTGATCGGCTGTGTCCAAGATGTATAGTCGCCGCCCATGCCGCCGGTCAGCGAATCGCCCCCTAAGCCAATCGCTGCGCCGGAGCGCTCTCTCGTGCAGCGAATGGAGGCACTCCAGCGCGCCAATGACATCCGCAGCCGCCGGGCCCAGCTCAAGCGCGATCTCAAGGCTGGTCGTCAGCCGATTCATGAGCTTCTGCTCCAGCCACCCGAGTACCTCGAGACCGCCAAGGTGTTTGACCTGCTGCTCGCCGTGCCGAAGTACGGCCGAGTCAAGGTGAACAAGATCCTGACTCAGTGCAGGATCTCGCCGAGTAAGACGATCGGTGGGCTCTCGCAGCGCCAGCGCACAGAACTTGTCGCGCTGATGCGTCGCCGATAGCGCGGGCGGAATCCTCCGCGTCCCCACCCCAGACAGTGGCCGAGGTGTTCGTCATCACCGGTCCGTCTGGGGTGGGGAAGGGAACGCTGATCCGCGGCCTGCTCGAGCGCGTCCCGCAGCTCGAGCTGTCGGTGTCGGCCACGACGCGCGCACCGCGTCCGGGTGAGCACGACGGGGTCGACTACCACTTCCTCACGCCCGGGCAATTCGAGCGCCACGTCGGCGCCGGGGATTTCGTCGAGCACGCTGTGTACTCGGGTAACCGCTACGGCACCCTGCGCCCTGAGCTCGAGCGCCGGCTCGCGGACGGGGTCCCGGTCGTGCTCGAGATCGAGGTGCAGGGCGCTCGCCAAGTCCGCGCGGCGATGCCCGAGGCGATTGCGGTGTTCATCGCGCCGCCGTCACGGGAGGCGCTGCGGGCGCGGCTGGTCGGGCGCGGCACCGACACACCCGAGCAGGTCGACGAGCGCATGCGGACCGCCGAGCGCGAGCTCGAGGCGCAGCCGGAGTTCGCGTACGTCGTCGTCAACGATCGCCTCGAGGACGCCACCGACGAGCTCGAGCGGATCGTGCGCGATGAGCTGGCGAAGGCATGAGGCGGCACAGAGCGGGGCGCCGCGAGAGGCGCCGCTCGCTAACCTAAATGCAACCTCCGACCTCAAAGGACCGAAGACTTGATCTCTCCCCGCATCGACAAGCTGCTCGACCACGTCGACTCCGACTACGCGAGCGTGATCGTCGCCGCCAAGCGCGCGCGGCAGATCAACTCGTACTACCACAACCTCGGCGAGGGCACGTTTGACGAGTTTCCGCCGCCGATGGTCGACACGCGCTCGAAGAACTACCTCACGATCGCCCTCGAGGAAGTCGCGCAGGGCAAGCTGAAGTACCACTACCGGTAGGCGTCGCAGGAGCCGCGCGGCAGCAGCGAAGCCATGGCCCGGTTGCTCATCGGCGTGAGCGGCGGGATCGCGGCCTACAAGGCGCTCCAGACCGTGCGGCTCGCCGTCAAGGCGGGCCACGCGGTGCGCGTCATCCAGACGCCGACGAGCGAGCGGTTCGTCGGTAAGGCGTCGTTCGAGGCGATCACCGGGGCGCCCGTGCTCGTGAGCGAGTTCGAGCCCGACCCGGCGCGCGGCTCGTATCCCGGCGAGGCCGCGCCCGAGCGCGCGCCGATCAGCCATCTCGCGCTCGTCGAGCGCGCGGACGTCTACCTGATCGCGCCGGCGACGGCGAACACGATCGCGAAGCTCGCGCACGGCCACGCCGACAACCTCCTGTGCACAGCGGCGCTCGCGGCGGCCTGCCCGGTGGCGGT
>Ga0335069_10011673_pt1 | contig 12382 bp, 6 predicted proteins | sample Lox_Sample_11_FD_206714 | JGI IMG/M metagenome (GOLD analysis project Ga0335069, IMG submission 206714) | Soil microbial communities from Loxahatchee National Wildlife Refuge, Florida, United States - Lox_Sample_1.1 | ecosystem: Environmental > Terrestrial > Soil > Wetlands | place: USA: Florida...
GACGAAGTGTCCCGTCTTGGCAAGAGAATGGGGCGACAGCGGCGGAATAAGCTCCCACAGGGCCCAGTTAGCCACCGGCAGGAGAATCAGCGAGCCGATTGCGACGCCGACGATGAGCACCGCCACATTCATGGGCTTCCAACTCCCGAGTAGACGTCGTCGACTGAATCAGGTGCCCGCGATCAGACATCCATACATTTTGTCACTCAGCCTGCATTCTCGTTTGCGAAGAACTTACCAAGCGAGAAGCCGCGGATCGACCTTTGGAGGAGGCGGCGCGACGATGCGATCGAGCCAGTCGAAGGCCACGTTGTGGACCAGCCGAAAGTTGTTGACCTGGCAATGGGCATCACCGCCCTCTTCGGGGAGGAAGGTGCGCAGTGTCACGTTCACTCCACGGCGCTTGAGTTCGTGGAACGCCGTCATTGCCTGACGCTTGAGTTCGTCGGCCTCACAGGCTCCCACCAGAAAGAGGCATGGACAAGTAATCGACGCTATGTGAACGGGACGTGCCTGAAGAAAAATTTGATCTACCGCGGACTTGTAGTCGGAAGTGCCGAACTGCCACGCATACTTTTTCAGGTTTAGCTCGGCGCTTTCATTGACTGCTCCTGCCACGGCAAGACCGGCGCGCAGCAACCAGCCTGGGGCTTTGAAGGTCGCCCCCATCTCCTTACGAAACACCTCGGCCATGTCGGTGATGGGAGTGCTCGCGATCCACGCTCCGATGCGCGGGTCTGAGGCAGCCGCCTGTCCCGTGAAATAGCCACCACCGCTGACACCGTAAACCGCGACCTTCTCCGGCGGGCATTTCGCTTGCGCAGTCACAAAGTCCAGTGCGGCCGAGATGGGAGCCGCCATGTCAGCGCGAAAGGTCAAGCCGCGCGAAGGCACGTTACCCTGTCCCGGAAGATCGACCATAAGAACGTTGTAGCCGCGCCGCCACGCCGGGTAGCCGCCGAAGTAGAAGAGGTCCTCGCGGTAGCTATCTCCACCGCCGATCATTACGAGCAGCGGTCTGGGTGTGTGATCGTGCTCCAGGAAGTAGCCCGGAAGAGTCTTGCCCGCGAAGGGTACTTCCACAGCATAGAGCGGGACGCCGAGGCCTTTGGTGCCCTCAAGAAACTCAACCTCCATGCGCTCAACTGTCTTGAGAAAGCTGTCCGCCGTCGGGTCGGAGTATTGCAGCACCGCTCTATAACAGAATGCAGCCGCGAGCCGGTCCTGCGCTGCGGAGGGGCCTTTGCCGCCGCCCGCGCGCGCCCCAAGAAAATCGCCGTGGCGGCCGAACCGCTCCCGCCACTGGCCCGAATCGCCGTCCTTCATTCCGTCCACAAGATGGAACAGCTCTCCGTGCGACAGACCGACGATCGACCCCATCCCGAGGAACCAGTTGAACATGAAATCCATGTCCTTATTGTGAAACCGGATCCGCGTCCCCTGGCGCTTGACGATCTCATCGCTGTCTTTCACCGCTTCCTCCGCATGTACGGCCAGAACTTTCACATGGGTCAGCCGAAGGTCTGTGCAGAGCGTCACCACGGCGCGTGATACCTCTTCCGCGATTTGCAAGACCCCCCGGGGAGCGAAAGGATTGCGGGAGTTCCGAACGGGAACCAAATGGGCAGGTGAGGCTTCTAGCCTCTCAGGCTGCCGGGATCAACCAATCCACAGGAAAGGGGCCAAGATTGGGAACGATAAACGATAGATCCCACCTCCGATCCTCTAGTCCCTACTGGCCTAGGACCCCAGTCGCCATGGCGACTTTCGGATACTGATCTGTCGCCTCAGCGAAATCTCCGCTCAGCTGTTAATCAACTGGTAATTGCGGATAGGCTGAATGCGGATAGGCTGAAGGATGGCCGCTGAAGGGAGGCCCGCGACTCACTCGGAACCCGCAAGAAGGAACAGTTAGAGTCCTCGCCGAGTGGGGAGTTCGTTGGCTGAAGTGCGCAGACCGCAGCCGATGCTACAACGGGTCTAGAACCGCATAGTGATTGGCGTGGCAGATGAATACGCGCTTGAATTGGCCCATGGTCAGCAGGCCGTCGAACTCTGACGTGTGGGTGTTCTTCTGTGCGCCGGCGAGGGTGATGAATGGGACCTTGCCGAGTTCGGCTGAACCGATCTTCACATCCTGCGGCGGGAGCGCCATGAAGGTCTTTTGCGCTCCTCCGGAGCCCCCATGCAGTGACGCGCCGCGGAACAGGCCCAGCGCCATGTAGTCCGCTGTGTTGTAGAGGAAGTTGACGTTGGAGCCGGAGTCCAGCTTGAGGCGAACCGGGCGCATGCCGTCGGACAGGCGAGCGACCACGATCAGCGAACTGGCCGGGCCCGAACCGTCGTCGGCCTGGGCTTGCAGCGGAATGCGCGATCCTTTCACTTCTGCGCGCATGGCGGCGGAGTCGTCGAGGCAGAGCAGGCCATGGCCGTTGTCGATGAGCAGGTCGAAGTGCTCGAGAAAATCCTCGCCCAGGACTCCCTGGATGTTGAGGCCTGTGGCTTGAAGGTTTGCCAGGTCGTAGACGAGCACTTTCTGGTTGGCTACGGAGTGGGGGCCGGCTTCGACGAGAGCGGCCTGGGCAAAGGAGGCGGTGGCCTGCATGCCTACGCTGGCCACCTGGGCCTTGCCGGTCGTTTCCATGTGGAGAGCTGCGGCCAGGACCGGGTCCACCATGGTCATTTGTGTACCGGTGTCGAGCAGGAAGCTAAAGGGACCGGCGTGATTAATGGATACGGGAATGATCATCTGGTGGCGGTTGACGAGGCGGAAAGGTACACTGGCGACATTCCCCGGGCAATGTGTTTCTGCGGAAAGCGTCGAGACCATGGTTGCTGCAAGAACCAGCGAAGCGAGAGCCTTGAAGCTTGTCATTGTGAGTGCTCCTCAGCCGGGTAGGCTGAGGGCACTCTGGGCGTGTGCTTCTACATGGTCTTGATGGGTCCCTGATCTGTTTCTGGACGCGGTTGATCAATTCCTGAACGCAGTTGATGAACTTGTGATGGGACGATGATGGCGACTAAGTCCTTTGTCTTCAGATTCGGAGACGTGGAGGTCCGAGAGCGGGAGTTCTCGCTGACGAAGGCTGGCGTGGTGTTGGCCGTGGAGCCGAAAGCCTTTCGCGTGCTGCTCCACCTGCTGCGCAGCCCGCAGAAACTCATTTCCAAGGAAGAGCTGCTGAATGCGGTGTGGGGCGACGCAGCGGTGACGGAGAATTCGCTGACGCGAAGCATTGCACTGCTGCGGAAATTGCTGGGCGACGACGCCCGCGAACCGCGGTTCATCGAGACGGTGGCGACTGTTGGTTACCGGTGGCTTTGCCCGGTGGAGCGCGTGGAAGATCCCGCGGCCGTCTCGACGATCCCGGAGCCCGCCGCAGTTGGGGAGCCGGCCGAAGTGAAGACATCAGAGACCGCTGCAGCAGTTGCAGGATTCCCGCCCAGGGTTTCCGGCAAGATTCGATGGTCGCGGATGGCAACTGCCAGTGCAGCAGTAGCGACGATTTTGCTCGTGGTCGGCATCTGGTACCTGAGCAGGCCGCTGGCGCCGCCGCGCATCACAGGCTACACGCAGATCACCCACGACGGCCGCAGCAAGACCCTGGCCGGAACCGACGGGAGCAGGGTGTACTTCACCCAGTCCTCGCCCAACTCGATTGCGCAGGTGGCAGTCAACGGAGGGGAGATCGCCCGGCTTCCCATCGCGATCCCAGAGACAGAGAGTTTTCTAAGGGACATCTCGCCCGATGGCACGAACGCGCTGATCGGTACCTACCCTGATGAGGGCCCTTCGGGCAGTCCTCAATGGGTCGCTCCCATATTGGGCGGTGCGGCCAAGCGCCTGGAGAATGGCCAGGGCGGGGCATTTTCTCCCGACGGCGGCTCGGTGATCTATTCCACCATGGGTGGCGACATCTTCACGGTCCACGTCGATGGAAGCGACAAGCACAAGCTGGCGAACGCCGGATCGATATCTGGCGGCTTCAGTTGGTCGCCGGATGGCAAAACCATCCGATTTGACAAGGATGGCCAGTTATGGGAAATGACGTCGGATGGCTCCGGAATGCATCGCCTGTTTCCCGATTGGAAGGAGCCCGGATCGCAATGTTGTGGCCGATGGACTCCAGGTGGCAGGTCTTATCTTTTCCGCCTGTATACACGGTCGGCGGGGGGACAAATATGGGCATTCGACGAGAGGCTCGATCCGTTCCGTCCACTGCCCTCTGCGCCAATTCGGCTGACATCCGGTCCGATCCATTGGGGGTGGCCCGTCCCGAGCCGCGACGGAACGAAGATTTTCGCGGAGGGCTATACACTGCGTGGCGAGCTCTCACGGATCGACCTTAAAACGGGCAGCCTTCAGCCCTTCCTTGAGGGGATCTCCGCGGAGTTTGTTTCGTTCTCCCCGGATGGGAATTACGTGGGCTACGTTGCCTTTCCCGAAGGCACTCTTTGGAAGGCCAATCGCGACGGGAGCAACCGCATGCGGCTCACCCAGCCGCCGGATTATGTTGTCAACCCGCGATGGTCTCCGGACTCGAAGGAAATCGTGTTCACGACTGAGAGTCCTGACGGTCGTTATTCCATACGCCGCATTTCAGCGGCGGACGGAACGACTCTCTGGTTCGTTCCGAAACAGTCTGCGGACACGGCCGATCCAAACTGGTCGCCCGATGGGACGAAAGTCCTCTATAACACGGCCAAAGAGCAAGTGATCAACGCCCCGAGCGTGGATCTGCGCATAGTCGACCTCAAATCGCGCCAGGTCATGGTGATTCCCGGTTCGGTCGGAAAGTGGTCGCCGCGCTGGTCGCCGGATGGGCGATTCATCACGGCGCTTTTGAGCCCGCAGGTCAACCATTTGCCTGTATTCGATGTGAAACTCCAGCGATGGTTCGATCTTCCAGTGAATGGCGTAGTCGAGTTTCCAAACTTTTCCCACGACAGCAAGTTCATCTACTTCTTGCGTGTCGGGCAGGATCAGGGCGCGTTCCGGATTCCCGTGACCGGTGGCAGGGAGGAGCGCGTCGTGGATTTGAATGGCTGGCACCTCACCGGCGTCTTCGGTAGTTCCATGTCGCTCGACCCCACCGACGCCCCCCTCGTCCTGCGCGACGCCGGCACCGACGACATCTATGCGCTTACGCTGGAACACTAGCAGGCGGATTTTGAGCTTCGAGCCATAGCGGTCCCTGAACAAGGACCGCCCCCCCGATTGACCACTAAACCGGCGATTACTACCGCGAGGTCGTCTGCGCGCCAGATTCCTGGTAACCGGTCTGGCAGCGGGATTCATGGAGCAGACGGCGTTTTCGTTCCCGTTCCTGACCGCGCGGTCGAACTTTCACCGGTTCCGCCCTGGCGGTCACAAAGCCACTTTCGCCAGCCATACATCCCCCATGGGGGAGCCTGGTAGAGCACCGAGGATTGGACCAGGGGCTCGGCAAACTCCCGATAGGGATGGGGTGTCCGGTAGGGCGTGCACATTGGCCATTTCGGGACGAAATAGCCTGATAGCACAGAGCACAACGGTAGCGAAGGATTCTCGCCGCACATTCTCCGCGATATCGAAGTGCTGGACCTACTTCGATTCCTTAACAATCGCGTCCGCAGCATTGCCGGCCACGACCCAGCTTGCCGACCCGGCTACGACGGCTTCATCCTCGAACCAGAGGAATCCGAAGTCGTCGATGCACTCCGGAAAGTCCGGCTTGATGATGACGTATCCCGGAATCACGGCGCCCGGAATATAGGAGTTGTCGCCTCGGTTGTTGCTGTAGGTCTTGGTTTTGGAGACCGTACCGACGCCAGCGACATACGACGTGCTGGAGACCGGGTGCGTGCCGAGAATGTAGTTGACCGCGCGCAGGGTGTACTCCGGGCCGACAAGATCCGGAAATGCCCTGTGCAGGAAGTACATCTGTATGGCCATGTCGACTACGGCGCCCGATCCGCCCCAGGCGCCGAGGCTCGGAGGCACGCCGAACGGCGTGGCGCTTAACTGCTTTTCCAGGCCCGCCATGTAAGTCTTCACGGCTTCGCGCATTTGATCCTTTGCTCCCGCGTCCAGATATGGCAATGCTCTTACCGCCGTCCAGCCACGAAAACCCATCTGCTGCGGCGCGATGACCTGAGGGAACAACTCCCGTAGACGGGACTTGTAGGGCTCGGCGCCATGGGTGGCGATGGTGAGCTCGAGCGCTGCGGCCCAGTCAAGGTTGGCTGCGAACGCGGCGCGGCCGGATGCGGCCGGTGGAACTGACGGTGCGTTGGTGGGAGCGGAGCTTGCGGGGGCGCCCGAGGCGCCGCTTCTGTCATGAGCGCCTTGCGCGTGCGATACCACACCCTGCGAGGCAGCCAGCACGCCAGAGCCCTCCGTTGGCTCTCCGCCGAATGCGCCGCCCATCGGCGTGGGGTGAGCCTTCTCGTCGTTCCATGCCTTGATTGCGGTATCGAGGCAGTCTTTCGCCAATGCGTCGTCCCAGCCTTTCAGCGTATCGGCCGCCGCGGCCAGCGCCGCGATGGCGTTCCACTGGAAGAACGGGTTGTTTGAGGTGAAGATCCAGCGATCGTCCGGTTTGCCGGAGTAGTCGCCTTTGACTTCGTTCGGGCCGAGGTTCGGATCGTAGATGCGGCCGTCGGTCTTCGAGGCTCCGTCGCCCAGGTGCGTATATTGGCGCAGATCTGGTTCGTGCGTGCCGCGGATCGCGTGACCGATATTGTGAAACTGCGCCAGGATGAGCAGCGCTCCGTGCTTGACCTGCTCTACCGCATCCGGCACACCATCGGGCCGGTGCATCTCAACCTCGCGGGTGGATTCATCCACGGTAAGCTCGTCGTAGTCGAGATGAAACTCGCGATACGCCAGAGCCAGGCTCTGAATCACGCTGAGTTGCGCAGGCTCCTCAAGGTCGAAGTCGCCTGCATCGTACCAGCCACCCACGTTCATGCCGGGAATGTGATCGCCGCCTTTCAACTTTCCGTCTGTTGCCGTCGCCTGGTTCCAGCCGTCGAATTGCTCGCCGACCACGGGCGCCATGCGGCCATCGTCCAGGTGCGAGGCTCCGTGCCACACGCGGTAGCCTTCGCGAACGGAAACGTGATCCATCTGCTCGGCAAGGTGATGGTCCAGGCTGTCCTGCCAGATGTTGGCGTAAACGTCGGTGGAGATGGGGAAGGGCGCCGTACGCTGGTCCGCGTACTCGATGATATAAAGTCCGGGGTCCTTCACCGGGGTGAAGTCGAATTTCGAATAAACATACCGGAGCCAAGGCGTCGCAGGCGCAATCGAGCCCTCGAAGACCTGCCGGTACGATCCGTCCTCCATGAGGCGCAGGACTTTGGCTGTCTTTGGGCCGTTGTACTTCGGGTCGAGTTCGAGCACCGCTACCTTGGAGAAACCCGGGCCGTAACCCACCTGGCTATGCGCGATCATCGGCGGCCGCGTCCAGTTTGGAATCACGTCTGGCCGGACGTGCCATACGATGGCCCCGGCAGTCTTGCCGGAAGGGATGAGCGAACGCAAAACAAACCAGCCGTTCTGCGCGCGGTTGCGTCCATCGAAGAGCATAAGGTCGGCGGTATCCGACTTTACGTTGATGCGGGCCAGCGCGTCGTCGACCCCGAGGGTGATGCTTCTGCCCTGGGCGAAGGGCAGCGGCTGAGAGTATCCCTTGGCCTCCTCCCAGTCTTCCAGGTAATAGGCCTTTTTCGGTTCATCGGCGAGCGGCAACACCTTGACCATTGGATCGTTCGGTGTTCGCGGGAAGATGCCGGCTTTGGTGCCGTCCACCAGGTAAGTCTTGCCCATGTAGATGGAGGGCAGGAACTCCAGGTTGAAGCCCGCCCGCCCGGCCAGTTTCTCGGGCAGCGGCTTCAAGAGATTGATGCTGACCTTCACGCCGCCCGGTTCCGCTGCGACCTCAAGCGTGTAGCTGAGATCGAAGGTCGGGAAGGCGAGGTCGGCGGTGAGCCGGCTGTTCTGCTTATCGGCGTGGCGTCCTTTGAGGGTCGCCACCAGGTCCCATTGCTCGGGCGTTGGCATCAGCCGCACGTCGCCGTTGGTGGCGATGCGTGCCCCATGGAGAATCATCTCCATCGCCGTGTTCTTCTGGTCTACGAAGACGGGATGATAGGTGCTGTCGTAGAGAAAGACGCTAAAGCCCTGCGTGTCAAGGTAGTTCTTCTCGGTCACCTGCATCCGAACCTGGGCGCGGCAAGCCGGCACCGAGAAGAGCAGAGGGAGAACGAGGACGGCGGAACGAATAGACGTTGCGAACGAACGAGAGAACATGATGGCTTCAACCTCAAGGGGCGGACGGGACGGGAGCTCGAAGCGTGCCGCGAGGGATCCCGGTTTCTTGACGGGCAGGGGGCAGAGACCGGCGAAGCTCTCTGCCCGTAAGATGGCTGAGTATCCGGATTAGGCGAATCCGGCAGCTGCTTACTCGGTCAGTGCAAGCTGGCCGTCGATTTGGAAATGGCCACTTGCCACCGGCGCGCCGGTATCGGGCTGGCCGCCGCCGATGCTGACGGAATAGTCACCCGCGGCGACGATGGGATTGCCATCCTCGGTTACCATGCCCAGATCGCGCGGCTTCAACAGGAAATGCACCGTCTGGCTGGCGCCGGGCTCCAGATGAATCCGCTCAAAGCCGCGCAGGGCGATCAACGGAGCGCCCTTGACGTCGGGGAACTTGAGATAAAGCTGGACGACCTCGTCGCCGGCCATCGCGCCCTTGTTGGTGACGGTAGCCTCGGCACTTAGGTATTGTCCAGCCGCCACGGCTTGCGTGGGCAGGGTCAGCCCGCTGTAGTCGAACTTGGTATAGCTCAATCCGTAGCCGAAGGGATAGAGCGGCTTGCCGGTGAAGTAGCGGTAGGTGCGGTTGGCCATGCCGTAGTCTTCAAAGTTAGGCAACTGATCGACCCCCTTGTAGAAGGTGACAGGCAAGCGGCCCGCCGGGTTGTTCTTTCCACTCAGGGTTTCGGCCACGGAGGCGCCACCCTCTTCGCCCGGATACCAGGCTTCGAGAATGGCGTTGGCGTGGTCGTCGATCCAGTTGACGGCCAGGGCGCTGCCATTTATCAGCACGACGGCGAGCGGCTTGCCGGTGGCGGCCACGGCCTCCACCAGGTTCTCCTCCGGCTGGGGAAGATCGATGCTGGTGCGGTCCCCGCCGAGGAAGCCGGGTTCGTTGACCGGCATTTCTTCACCCTCGAGTTGGCTCGTGATTCCAACCACCGCAATAACGACATCAGCGTCTTTAGCGGCGGCAATCGCCTTGGGTGAGACCTCGTTCTCGACCTTTGCCCAAATCAGCTCAGCAAGGCGCTTGCCGTTGTTGCTGCCGTAAGAGACTTCAATCGCGACCTTGCGACCCTTCTCAAGGTGAATGCGGCCAACGCCGGATGCCGGCTCTGAGCCACCGCCAAAGGCCACCGCGATCTGTTTGCCATCCGCCGTCAATCTGCCGAAACCCTGGCAGCGAATCCCCAGCAGATAGTCACCCGATTCGGCTGGCGTAAGCGACCCCGACCAGCGCACGCCAAAGCTCTTCCTCGTTGCCACCTCGGGCGGTACGTTCTTATCGTCCAGCCTGACATTCGGCTCCGTGCGGCTCACCAGCGGCGTCGCGCTCGCGCCTGGGGCGGGGCGTCCGCGCACCATCCCTTCGTTGTACTCGGCCTTCATTCCGGGCTTGCCGTCCGGGGTGGTCAGCAGTGCTTCGGGCACCGCTGCGCCATCGGTCCGCAGAAACTGGGTGCCGGGAACAAAGGTGATTTCGGCACCGGGAAACTCCGCTTTCAGTCCCTCCAGCACAGACACAATGTGCGTCGGCTGGCCGGCATAGTTGCCGATCAGCGGGCGGGTCTGGTCGGCAAGCGGCCCCACGACCGCGATCTTCCTGACTCCGGCCTTCAGCGGAAGCAGGCCGTCGTTCTTGAGCAGAACCATTGACTCGTTCGCCAGCCTGCGAGCCTCGGCGCGGTGGGCCGCACTGTCCAGTTCCTTCTCGTCGATCTTTGTGAAGGGAACCATCTCCGGTGGATCGAACATGCCAAGCTTGATGCGCGCGGCGAAGAGGCGAATGAGCGCTGTGTCGAGCACGCTCTCAGGAAGATATCCCTGTTGCACGGCATCGATGTACGCTTTTTCGACCGGCTCGCCGAAGCGCTGGGTGAAGGTGACGCACTCGTTATCCATGCCGCGCAGCACGGAGATGGCTGCGCCCTGCGCCTGCGTTGCGCGGTAACGATGATTGGCAGCAACATCCCTGACCGCGTCGCAGTCCGAGACCACATAACCCTGAAAGCCCCACTTGCCGCGCAGCAACTCCTGGAGAAGGAACTCGTTGGCGCAGGCCGGCTGCCCGTTGATGGCGTTGTAGGCGCACATCACCGAGCCTGCCTTGCCCTCGACCACGGCGGCGCGGAATGCCGGCGTGTAGGTGTCCAGTTCGTCGTGCCGGCTCACGTCCACATCCGCAAAGTGGCGCGTTGGCTCGGGGCCGCTGTGCACGGCGTAGTGCTTGGGGGTGGCGATGGCCAGATAGTAGTTGGGGTCGTTGCCCTGCAGACCGGTCACGTAGGCAACGCCTATGCGGCCAGTGAGGAAGGGGTCTTCGCCGTAGGTCTCCTGGCCGCGGCCCCAGCGGGGATCGCGGAAGATGTTCAGATTGGGAGACCAGAAATCGAGGCCTCCCATGATTCCGGTGTGCCCCTCACGCGCGTTCTGCACGTGCTTGATGCGCCCCTCGATTCCGATCTGGCCCGCCATGGTGTGAATGCCAGGCGAATCGAAGGTGGCGGCCAGGCCCACGGGCTCGGGATACTCGGTGACGCCTTCGTTGATGACCCCATGCAGCGCCTCGCTCCACCACTGGTAGGCGGGAATGTTCAGCCGCGAAACCGCCGCCGAGTTGTTCTGCATCTCCGAGGCCTTCTCTTGAAGGGTCATGCGGTGCACCAGGTCGGCGGCGCGCTGCTCGGCCGGAAGCTTGGGATTCAGCCAAGGTTGGTTAGAAGCATCCTGAGCGGAGGCCAGTTGGGGAAGGACGCCTGCCAGAATCGCTCCGGTACACGCGACGATGCACTTGACGAAGTGCGATCTGCGGATATTCATGCGGATCTCCAAAGTGGGGTTGAAGGGATTGGGATGCTGCCGGCTGTGTGGTCAAGCCGCGGCTTGCCGCACACAGGCCCCCAGGCTTGCCTTCCAGCCCCGCGCGCTTTCCGGCGGGACCTTCGATAAAGCGATTTATCCGGAAGAACCATACCAGTACCAGCCCCGATTCGGCAACATCGCCGGTGCTGGGCAAGGATTCATGCAGACGGAATGAGAGTTCGGCCTCGCGCCTGGTTCTGGAAACGGTGCGCCGGCCGCCTCCCGCGTGCAGCAAGATTGGGGCTTGCCCCCGGGCGACTTCAGGGGAGTGGCCCAGTTGGTCCGCGGGGCCTGCACGGACTCCTTTACGAAGCGGATACCGATGTCGAGGTCTGCAAACCGTAACTCCCAATTGGAACGGCGCCCGGCAATCTGCTATCCGGGGATTCGCGGGGTGAGGAGACCGCGACCAAGCGGACGCAAGCGGAACCGCGGACCCTACGGCGTTTTTGAGGACCTATCCGCTTCGCCAGCGCAAAGTGTCCTCAATGAGTGCATTGGCCTGATATCACCACCCGAGTGAGCTAAAGGGCGCCACGCAACGGCAGTAGCACATCCCGGGTGAGAGACGCCTGTGCTATCCAGCTACGGCCACGCGGCGCACGCGCTTCAGCAGATCGGCGATCGTCCATTCCTCGAGGCTCCTCATTACGGCTCGGTCAGCCTCTTCGTAGACTTCCTCTAAAACGCCGCGCACATTCTGGCCCACTGCGCATTGGGGATGTGGTTCGTTGCTGTGCATCCTGAACCTCGCTTCCGCGCCGAGTGAATGTCGAACCATCTTGAGCGTGATCCTCGCCGGATCGAGGCCGAGAGCCCATCCACCACCGCGCGCGCCCTTGGATTCGACCAGTCCCGCCTCTCTCAGCGATGCAAGCTGACGCCGAATAACTACCGGATTGGTCCCAACGCTGGCTGCAATGAACTCCGAAGTAAGCCGCTCGCCGGGCATGGACGCGAGCAAAGTGAGGATGTGCACCGCCGTGGAAAACCGGGAGTTCATACTACAAGGTTACAGCGGCTTGACTCCGCTACGCCGAAAGCGTAACTTTTTTTGTGACGATATGCTTCCCGACGAATCAAACAGAGGTGGCACATTCCTTCAAGGAGCAAATCAATGAAGATCGTTCTGTACGGCGCATCCGGCAATGCCGGGAGCCGCATTCTGCGCGAGTTGCAATCCCGCGGACACGAAGTAATCTCAGCTGTTCGACA
>Ga0335069_10011674_pt1 | contig 12381 bp, 5 predicted proteins | sample Lox_Sample_11_FD_206714 | JGI IMG/M metagenome (GOLD analysis project Ga0335069, IMG submission 206714) | Soil microbial communities from Loxahatchee National Wildlife Refuge, Florida, United States - Lox_Sample_1.1 | ecosystem: Environmental > Terrestrial > Soil > Wetlands | place: USA: Florida...
GGCGGCGAGTGCCCGGTAGCGGGGGTCGGTCTCGATCTTTCTGAGGCACGCGATCCGGTTCGGCACGTCGTCGATCGGCTGCGGCTGGGACGCGAATCCCGCCAGCCACGGCACCGCTCTGCCGGCGTCGCCGCGGCAGGCGTAGAACTCGGCCATCGTGAGTGGATCGCGCTTCGAGTACTTGCGCTCGAAGACGGCGATCTCGCGCTCCGCATCGGCCTTGCGGCCGAGCGCGTCGTAGATGAGCGGCAGGTTCATCTGCCGGAACTGGTCGTCGCTCTCGAGCGCGTTGGCCGTCAGCGCCGCTGCCGGGTCGTTGAGCCCGAGCAGGGAGTTCGCGTGCAGGGCATGCAGCCCGGCCGGCGTCGGCGTCGGACTGAACTCGATCGCCTTGCGATAGGTCGCCTCGGCCGCCGCGAACTGGCCGGCATATCCCTGGGCACAGGCAAGCGGGAAATAGGCCCAGACGTTGAGCGGGTCGCGCGACACGCCCTCCTGCGCGTAGCGGATCGCATCCTCATAGCGGCCAGCCCGCACCATCTGCCACGAGTAGGCGCCCCACGCGGCGGCATTCTGCGGGTCGAGCTCAAGCGCGCGCTTGATCTCGACTACCGCGTCGGCATAGCGCTGCTCGCAGTTTGAATGCACCGCGGCCTTCGCCCGGTGGGCCTCCGCCAGCTGCGGGGCGAGGGCGAGGGCCCGGTCGGCCGCTGCTGCGGCACGCGTGCACGTTTCGCCCTGCGCTTGGCCGTCGCCGTGCCATGACAGATCGCCGAGCAGCGCGAAGACGATCTCCGCCCATGCCGTCGCGAACGCCGGATCGAGCGCGACCGCCCGCTGCAGGGTGCCCACCGCCGCGGTGAAATCGCCCTCGCCCGCGTTACGCTCGAGCGCGCGTGCCTGCAGATACAGCGCGTAGGCGTCAGTACTCGTCGTCATGGCGCCCTTCGGTGTCGCCGCCTCCATCAGCGAGACCCGCAGGATCTTGACGACCGCGGCCGCAATCTCGTCCTGGACCTTGAACACGTCGGTGAGGGGCCGGTCGAAGGTCTCCGACCAGACGTGGTAGCCGTTGTCCGCGCGGATGAGCTGCGCCGTGATCCGCATCGTGTTGCCCGACTTGCGCACGCTGCCCTCGAGCACGTGCGCGACCCGGAGCACCTTGGCGATGTCGGCGATCGTCGCCTGCTTGCCCTTGAAGTAGAACGAGGAAGTCCTGGCCGGCACGCGCAGTCCGGGGATCTTCGTCAGCAAGTCGACGAGCTCCTCGGCCATGCCGTCGGCGAAGTACTCCTGGTCCTTCTTCTCGCTCAGGTCCGCGAACGGAAGCACTGCGATCGACTTGTCATCGACTTCTGCCGGCACGCTGGCCGGCCGCGGCTCCGCGGGCCCCCGGGGCGAGAGCAGCGAGTGGCCGGAGACCACGTACGCGAGCAGCGCCACGGTGAGCGCGAGGCCCGCCACGGCGGCGACGAGCGAGCGGCTGCGCGTCGTGGCCGCGCCGCGGCCGGGAAAGCGCGCACCGGCCCCGATCGGCGCGAACGCCCCGCTCGCCGCGAGCGCCTCACCGCCGGGCCCGGCCAGAGCGTCGAGGTGGCGCCGCACCGCCGCGGCGAGCGTCGCGGCGGTCGTGGCGATACCGTCGGCGCCGACCTCCAGCCACTGCGACTCGCTGAGGAAGTACTCGAAGGCCGGACTCAGCGGCGCCGAGTCCGTGCGCAGTGCGATCACCGGTCGCCTCTTGGACGACGCCCGCTCGAGCTCCTTGCCGACGTGCGGCGAGGCGAGCGAATGCTCGGACAGCACGAGGGTGAAGACCTTCGCGCCCTGGATTGCACGCACGATCCCGTCGGCGTACAGCGACCCGGGAACGACGTCGCGCGGGGCGATCCAGCAGCGGATGCCATGCTGCTCGAGGGCCGCAACGAGGGAATCGGCGAGCGCCGCATCGTGCGAGGCGTAGCTCACGAAGACGTCGACTTCGGGGTTGGCGCCGGCGGAAAGCGCGGGCCGAGGCTCCGAGGGCCCCGCGGCCGCTGCCCGGTCTGCCGGCGCCGCGACCCGGCCTCCCGCCGCCGCCGGATCAGGCTCCTCGCGCGGTATCTCCGGCATCGGCTGCGGTCCCCGTCCCTGAGGCTGCAAGAATGCGCGCCGCCCGCACGCCGCGCAACGCGCCGCGGCCGGCGGCAGCGCGCCGCGTCGACGGCCGGGCGGTTCCGCCGCCGCCCGACAGCCCGGAGCCCGGCGACCGCCCGGTCACGCCGTCGCGACCGCCCGCCGGGCGACGTCGCCGAGGCGGCACCGGTTCAGGCCCTGAGGCGGGCGTTGCCGGGGTCGTAGAGCGGCTCGGTGCCGACCACCGCGCGGCGGCGCTCGCCCAGGATCTCGACCTCGAGCACCTTGCCCGCGACCGCGAGGTCGGTGCGCAGGTACGCGAGCGCGATGCTCTTCTTCAGCCGGTAGCCGTAGCCGCCCGACGTCACGAGGCCGACCGGGGCGCGGCCCTCGTAGACGATCGACACGGCGGCCGCATCGGCGTCCGCCGCATCGACGATCAGCGGCACGAAGCGCTCGCGGGGCCCGGTGGCCGCCTCGCGCCGCAGCGCATCCTGGCCGACGAAGCCGCCGGGCTTGTCGAGCCTGACGAAGCGGTCGAGCGAGGCCATGAACGGCGTGTACTCGGTCGTCAGGTCGGCCTTCCAGGAGCGATAGCACTTCTCGAGCCGGAGGCTGTCCATCGCGTAGAGGCCGTAGTCGCCGATGCCGAACGCGGCACCGGCCTCCCAGAGGAGATCGTAGACCGACAGCAGGTGTTCCACCGGGATGTGCAGTTCCCAGCCGAGCTCGCCGACGTAGTTGACGCGCATCGCCCAGGCGCGCGTGTAGCCGATCTCGATCGGGCGCGCCGACAGCCACGGGAAGGCGGCGTTCGACAGGTCCGCCCGCGTCAGCCGCGCGAGCAGCTCGCGCGAGCGGGGTCCGACCACGATCAGCGAGCCGTAGCGCGCCGACAGGTTCTCGAGGCGGACCGCCGCGCCGTCCGGCAGGTGCTCGCGCAGCCAGTGCTCGTCGTGGCGCTCGCCGGCGGCGGCGCTGATCAGCCAGAAGCGCTCGGGCGCCATCGCGGTCACCGTCATCTCGGTGACGATGCCGCCGTTCGGGGCGCAGAAGTAGTTGAGCGCGCTGCGGCCCTCGCGCGGCACGACGCCGGCGACCATGCGGTCGATCCAGGCGCGCGCACCGGGCCCCGTGACCTCGAACTTCGTGAAGCCCGGCAGGTCGAGCACCGCGACGCGCTGCTCGACCGTCGCGCATTCACGCGCCACCGCCGCGTGCCACGCCGGGCGGCGGAACGAGACCTCGGGCTGCGTCGGGTCGCCGGCCTCGGGGAAGTAGACCGCGCGCTCCCAGCCGCCGCGGGCACCGAAGCGCGCGCCCTTGTCCCTGAGGCGCTGGTAGACCGGCGAGGTCTTGGCCGGCCGGCCGGCCGGACGCTCCTCCGCCGGGTAGCCGATGCCGTATTCGTACTGGTAGGTCTCGATCGCCTTCGCGAGCACGTACTTGTCGTTCGCGAACTCGAGGTAGCGGCGCGAGTCGAGCGGCCAGACGTCCCACTCCGGCTGACCGCGCGCCGCCCACTCGGCGATGACCTTGCCGGCACCGCCGGCCTGGGCGATGCCGAAGGTGAACGAGCAGCAGTGGTAGAAGCCCGGCAGGCCCGGCGCCGGGCCGATCAGCGGATTGCCGTCAGGCGCGTACGGGATCGGTCCGTTGATGACGGTCTTGATGCCGACCGAACCGAGTATCGGCACGCGCTCGCAGGCCGCCTCGATGTACTTCTCGAGCCGCCCGAGGTCGTCGTCGAACAGCTGGTGCGCGAACTCGTCCGGGATGCGGTCGAGCCAGTGCGCCGTCGCCTGCCACTCGTAGGGCCCCAGCAGCAGGCCCTGGCGCTCCTGGCGCAGGTAGTAGCTGACGTCCGGGTCGCGCAGCAGCGGCAGGCGCGCGGCGCCGCGCGCGACCAGCTCGGGGATGTCCTCGGTCACGAGGTACTGGTGCGACAGCGTCACGATCGGCAGGTACTCGCCGACCATCGCCGCGATCTCGCCGCCGCGGTAGCCGGCGGCGTTGATGACCTTCTCGGCCACGATCGTGCCGCGGTTGGTGACGAGGCGCCATTCCCCGCCGGCGGTCCGCTCGATGGCGGTGACCTTGGTGCTGCGATGGATCTCGGCGCCCGCGTCGCGCGCGCCCTTGGCGAGCGCCTGGGTCATCTGCGCCGGGTCGATGTCGCCGTCATAGGGATCCCAGAGTCCGGCGAGAATGCCCTCGGTCTGGATGAACGGGTGCCGAGCGACGATCTCGGCCGGGCTCAGCATCTCGAACTCGGTGCCCTGCGCCTGGGCCTGGGCGACGACGTGGCGGAACTCGTCGACGCGGTCGCGGCTGTGCGCGAGGCGGATCGAGCCCGTGACGTGGTAGTTGATGTCGTAGCCGGTGCGGCGCGCGAGATCCGCGTACAGGCGGGTCGTGTAGCGCTGCATCTTGAGCAGGTTCCACGACGTCGAGAAGTTCGGCACGTTGCCGGCCGCGTGCCAGGTGGAGCCGGCAGTGAGCTCGTCGCGCTCGAGCAGCACCGCGTCCGTGACGCCGAGCTGGGTCAGGTGATAGAGGGCGCTGCAGCCGACCGCGCCGCCGCCGATGATCACAACCTGCGCATGCGTCTTCATGTGCCTCGACTCTCCACTTGCGGCCATCCGGCGCCGCGGGCCGCCCGGGGCCCCCGGCCGCTCATGCCTTGATCCGCTCGTTGCGCGGGTCGTACCACGGCTCGAGCTGCACCTGCGCCGGGAACCGGCGGCACGCGACCTCCACCTCCCAGCGTCCCGACTGCAGCCAGTCCTTGGAGACGCCGTCGGGGCAGGCGACGTAGCCCATGCCGAGCGAGCGCCGCACGCGGTGGCCCCAGGCGCCGGACTTGATCGACCCGACGATGGTGCCGTCGCGGACGATCGGCTCCTCGTGGTAGAGGAGCGGCGCATCCGCCGAGTCGTCGGCGAGCGCCACCTGCACGAGGCGCTTCGCGAGTCGGCCCTCGCCGCGCTGCTTGAGCAGCGCGTCGCGGCCGATGAAGCCGCCGGCCTTGTCCCACGCGACCGTGAAGCCGAGCCCCGACTCGAGCGGCGTGTCCTCGTCGGCGATGTCGTGGCTCCAGTGGCGGTAGCCCTTCTCGACGCGGCAGGCCCCCATCGCGTGGTAGCCGGCGTGGGCGAGGCCGAAGGCGCCGCCGGCCTCCAGCAGCCGCTCGTAGACGTCGAGGCAGTGCTCGGCCGAGAGATACAGCTCCCAGCCGAGCTCGCCGACGTAGGTGATGCGGCTCGCGCGCACGCGCGCGTAGCCGATCTCGATCTCGCGCGACCAGCCGAAGGGGTGCGCCGCGTTCGACAGGTCCGCGCCCGACACCGCCTCCAGCAGCTGCCGGCTCCGCGGCCCCATGACGCCCAGCATCGCGATGCCGGGCGTGACGTCGGTGACCGCGCAGTGCAGCCCGTCCTGCGCGGCGATCTGGCGCCTGAGCCAGGCGAGATCGCGCGTCTGGCAGATCGCCGAGGTCACGACCATGAACTCGGTCGCGCCGAGCCGGGTGATCGTCAGGTCCGCCTCGATGCCGCCGCGCTCGTTCAGCCACTGCGCGTAGACGATCCGGCCGGCGGGCACGTCGACGTTGGCGGTCGAGATGCGGTTGAGCAGCCGCAGCGCGTCGGCGCCCTGCACGATGAACTTGGCGAAGCAGGTCTGGTCGAACAGCGCGACGCGGTCACGCAGCGCCTCGCACTCGGCGCGGCAGGCGTCGAACCAGTTCTGGCGGCCGTAGGAGTAGCGGTACTCGGGGAGCGTGCCCGGCGCCGCGAACCAGTTCGGCCGCTCCCAGCCCGCGGTCTCGCCCATGCAGGCGCCGGCCGCCAGCAGCCGGTCGTGCAGCGGCGTGCGGCGCGCGCCGCGCGCCGTCCGGTACTGGTAGTACGGCCAGTGCATCGCGTACAGGAGGCCGAGCGTCTCGACCGTGCGGTCGTGCAGGTAGCGGCGGTTGCCCTGGAACGGCATCACGCGGCGCACGTCCACGTCGCACAGGTCGAGCGGCGGGCGCCGCTCGACGATCCACTCGGCGAGCACCTTGCCGGCGCCGCCGCTCGCGGCGATGCCGACCGAGTTGAAGCCGGTGGCGACGAACAGGTCGCGCACCTCCGGCGTCTCGCCGACGTAGTAGCGGTCGTCCGGCGTGAAGCTCTCCGGGCCGTTGAAGAACAGCTGGATGCCGGCGTCGGCCAGCGCCGGCACGCGCCGCACCGCGGCGTCGAGGATCGGCTCGAAGTGCTCGTGGTCCTCCGGCAGCGTGTCGAAGCAGAACTCCTCGGGGATGCCGGCCATGCCCCAGGGCTTCGCGACCGGCTCGAAGCAGCCCATCAGGATCTTGCCGGCATCCTCCTTGTAGTACGCGCACTCGTCCTGCACGCGCAGCACCGGCAGCTCGCGCGGGATGCCGGCGATCGGCTCGGTGACGATGTAGAAGTGCTCGGCGGCGTGCAGCGGCACCGCGGCACCGGCATCGGCGGCGAGGCGGTGCGACCACATGCCGCCGCAGAGCACGACGGTGTCGGCGCGGATCGCGCCGTCGGCGGTCTCGACGCCGATCGCGCGCCCGTTCTCGACCAGGATCCTGAGCACGCGCGTGTTCTCCAGGATGCGCGCGCCGCGCTGCTTGGCGCCCTTGGCGAGCGCGTGCGTCGTGTCGATCGGGTTCGTCTGCCCGTCCTTCGGCAGGAAGATCCCGCCGACGATGTCGCCGACCTCGAGCAGCGGCCAGCGCTCCTTGATTTCGCCGGCCGACAAGAGGTCCACCGCCAGGCCGAAGGTCTTGCCCATCGAGGCGCCGCGCCTGAGCTCCTCGAGGCGCTCGACGGTCTTGGCGACGCTGATCGAGCCGTTCTGCTTGAAGCCGGTGGCCTGGCCGGTCTCGGCCTCGAGCGAGTGGAACAGGTCCGCCGTGTACTTGGCGAGCTCCGTCAGGTTGCGCGTCGCCCGGAGCTGGCCGACCAGCCCCGCGGCGTGCCAGGTCGTGCCGCAGGTGAGCTGCTTGCGCTCGAGCAGCACGACGTCGGTGACGCCGATCTTGGTCAGGTGGTAGGCCACCGAGCAGCCGGCGACGCCGCCGCCGACGATGACCACGCTTGCGCGACTGGGGACTGGCATCCGTTGCATCCTTGGCGATGAGGCAGGCCGTCAGTATCGCGGCGGGGCGACGACCCACAGCGAGACCGAGGTGACGCGGCCGGGATTGCGGGCGCTGAACGACTCGCCGCGGCCGATGCGGAAGCTGTCGCCGGCCCGCAGCGTGAAGCGGCGCGCGCCGAGCTCGAGCTCGAGCTCGCCCTCGACGACGTAGCCGGACTGCTCGGCCATCCGCGACACCTGCTCGTCGCCGCTGCGCGCGCCGGGCGCGAAGGTCGAGAGGATGAGCTCGGCCTCGCCGCTCAGCGTCGGTGACAAGAGCTCCTCTTCGATGCCGGTGCCCGGGAAGTCGAGCCGCCGCCGGTGCTCGCGCCGCACCACGTAGCCATGCTCGTCCGGCACGCTCGGGTCGTAGCCCTGGAAGAACCAGCTGATCTGGACGCCGAGCGCCTCGCTGATCGCCTTCAGCGTCGAGATCGAGATCTCCGATCGGCCGCGCTCGATCTGGCTGACGTAGCCGATCGACTTGCCGATCGCGCTCGCCAGCGCCGCGAGGTTCATGCGCCGCGCCTCGCGCAGGTCGCGGATCTGGCTGCCGAGCGGGCTCGGCGCCGGGCCGCGGCCGGGGCCCGGGCGCGCGGCGGCACGCCCCGCCCGGGCGGCCGGTGCGCGCTGGCGCGCGTGTGCTGTGGTTCTGGTGGCCATGGGACCGACTGACGCCTGCCGCCGCGGTTGTTTCACGAATATAGCCGAATCGGCCGGGGCTTTCACCAGCATGAAATTTCCTCGCCATTTTTCATGAGAGGGCCGCCGGCGGCCGGCGGACTTCAGCGACAATCCGCCGGGCCGGCAGGCCCTACCGAGGCGAACCCCGATGATCCCGAGCCAGATGCACGCGGTACTGCTCAAGGGGCACGGCGGCCTCGAGCAGCTCGAGTACCGCGACGACGTCGCGGTCCCCGCGCCCGCCGCCGGCGAGGTGCTGCTGCGGGTGCGCGCCGCCGGCGTCAACAACACCGACATCAACCTGCGCACCGGCTGGTACTCGAAGGCCGACGCCGCGGTCGCCGCCGACGCCGGCTGGAGCGGCGCGGCGCTGTCGTTCCCCCGCATCCAGGGCGCGGACGCCTGCGGCGAGATCGTCGCGGTCGGCGCGGGCGTCGACGCCGGCCGCGTCGGCGAGCGGGTGCTGGTCGACCCGGTGCTGCGCCCGGCCGGCGACCCATCGCTCGCGGCGGCGCGCTACTTCGGCTCGGACTGCAACGGCGCCTTCGCCGACTACGTCGCGGTGCCGGCGGCGAACGCCCGGCGCATCACGAGCCGACTCGCCGACGCCGAGCTCGCCTCGTTCCCGTGCGCCTACTCGGCGGCCGAGAACATGCTGACGCGCGCCGGCGTCGCCGCCGGCGAGACCGTGCTCGTCACCGGCGCCTCCGGCGGGGTGGGCTCCGCCGCGGTGCAGCTCGCGCGCCGCCGCGGCGCGCGGGTGCTCGCGATCGCGAGCCGGCCGAAGGCGGCGGCGGTGGCGGCGCTCGGTGCCGAGCAGGTACTCGAGCGCGACGCACCGCTGGTCGCGACGCTGGGCCGCGAGTCGCTCGACGCCGTCGTCGACGTGGTCGGCGGCACGGGCTTCGCGGACTGCCTCGAGCTGCTGCGGCGCGGCGGCCGGTACGCGGTCGCCGGCGCGATCGCCGGCCCGCGCGTTGCGCTCGACCTGCGCACGCTGTACCTCAAGGACCTCAAGCTGCTCGGCTGCACGATCCTCGAGCCCGAGGTGTTCGGCAACCTGATCGGCTACATCGAGCGCGGCGAAATCCGCGCCGAGGTCAGCGCCACCTACCCGCTCGCCGAGATCGCCGCGGCGCAGCGCGACTTCCTCGCCAAGGCGCACGTCGGCAAGATCGTGCTCGTGCCCTAGGCGCCGGCGAGCGGCGCGTCGTCGCCGCTGTGCAGCCCGACGCTGCGCTCCGCCGAGCGCAGCGTGTTGTAGAGCAGCATCGTCACGGTCATCGGCCCGACGCCGCCGGGCACCGGCGAGATCAGCGAGGCCTTCTCGCGCACGCCCTCGAAGTCGACGTCGCCGACGATCCGGCCGTCGGGCAGCCGGTTGATGCCGACGTCGATCACGACCGCGCCGGTGCGCACCATCTGCGGCACGATCAGGTTCGGGACCCCGGCCGCGACCACGAGGATGTCGGCGAGCAGCGTGAAGATCGCGAGATCCCGGGTCAGCTTGTGGCAGATGCAGACGGTCGCGTCCTGCTGCATCAGCATCATCGCGGTCGGCTTGCCGACGATGTTGCTGGCGCCGACCACGACCACGTTGCGGCCGGCGATCTCGACGCGCTCGTGCTCGAGCAGCTTCTGCACGCCGTACGGCGTGCACGGCGGGAACACCGTCGAGCCCGTCAGCAGACCGCCGACGTTGTAGAGGTGGAAGCCATCGACGTCCTTGTCGGCGGAGATGCGCTCGAGCACCCGCGGCATCGCGATGTGCGGCGGCAGCGGCAGCTGCACCAGCACGCCGTGCACCGTGGGGTCTGCGTTCAGCCGGTCGATCTCGGCGAGCAGCACGGCCTCCGGCACGTCGGCCGCCAGCTCGATGCGCTCGGAGCGGATGCCGATCTCCTCGCAGGCGCGCACCTTGTTGCTGACGTAGAGCCGCGAGGCCGGGTTGCTGCCGACCAGGATCACCGCGAGGCCCGGCTGCAGCCCGTGCGTCGCCACGAGCCGGCGCACCCGCGCCTGGTATTCGCCGCGCAGCTTGCGGGCCACCGCCTTGCCGTCAATGATTCGCGCCGTCATCGTCGCTGCTGCCCGCTCCGGAAAAGGGGCGCGCATTCTAGCGTCCCGGCCGGGCCCGCACACGCTCTGCGGCGGCGGCACGGCCGGCGCGGCGTATCATTTCCGGGCGCGGCCGGCCGGGCCGCGGCGGGAACCATCGATGTCGAGCGGGTACCCCAGATGAAGTCACACGCCCGGGTCGTCGTCATCGGCGGCGGCATCGTCGGCTGCAGCGTCCTCTACCACCTCGCCAAGGCCGGCTGGACCGAGGTCGTGCTGTGCGAGCGCAAGGAGCTGACGGCCGGCTCCAGCTGGCACGCGGCCGGAGCCTTCCACGCGCTCAACAGCGACGGCGCGATGTCCCGGCTGCAGGCCTACACGGTGGGCCTGTACCCCGAGCTCGAGCGGATCTCCGGCCAGGACATCGGTCTGCACTACCCCGGCGGGCTCAACGTCGCGGCCACCCGCGAGCGCTGGGACCTGCTGCGCGCCGACGTCGCCCGCCACCGGACGCTCGGGCTCGACACGCGACTCGTGGGTCCCGCAGAGATCCAGGAGCTCTGCCCGATCATGGACGTCAAGGGCGTGTACGGTGCGATCTACGACCCGATGGAGGGGCACCTCGACCCGTCCGGGGCGACGCAGGCCTTCGCCAAGGCGGCGCGCCAGCTCGGCGCCGAGATCCACCGCCACACGCGGGTCGTCGACCTCCGCGCGACCGGCCGCGGCGGCTGGCTGGTGGTCACCGAGCGCGGCAACATCGAGGCCGAGCACGTCGTCAATGCGGCGGGTCTGTGGGCGCGCGAGGTCGGGCAGCTGGCGGGCGTCGAGCTGCCGCTGGTGCCGATGGAGCACCACTACCTGATCACCGAGGACCTGCCCGAGCTCGGCCGCCAGGCCCGCGAGCTGCCCGTGGTCGTCGACCTCGACGGCGAGATGTACATGCGCCAGGAGCGCCGCGGCGTGCTGCTCGGCGTGTACGAGACGCCGGCGACCCCGTGGGCGGTCCGCGGCACGCCCTGGGAGTACGGCGACAACGAGCTCCTCGCGCCGGCGCTCGAGCGCCTGACCGCAGCGCTCGAGAAGGGCTTCACGCGCTTCCCGACGCTGAACGCGGCGGGCATCCGCCGGATCGTCAACGGCCCGTTCACGTTCACGCCGGACGGCAACCCGCTGGTCGGCCCGGTGCCCGGGGTCGCCAACTACTGGGCCGCGTGCGGCGTGATGGCGGGCTTCTGCCAGGGCGGCGGGGTCGGCCGCGTGCTCGCGCAGTGGCTCACGACCGGCGAGCCGGACGGCGATGCCTTCGCGCTCGACGTGGCGCGCTTCGGCCCGCACGCCACCCGGGCCTACGTGCTCGACAAGGCCGGCGAGTTCTACTCGCGGCGCTTTCGGATCGCGTACCCGAACGAGTACTGGCCTGCCGGCCGGCCGTCGAAGACCTCCGCCCTCTACGGCCGGCTCGTCGCGCGCAACGCCGTGCACGGCGTCAGCTACGGCCTCGAGTACCCGCTCTACTTCGCGCCGGCGGGCGAGCCGGCCGCGGAGGTGCCGAGCCTCAGGCGCTCGAACGCCTTCGCGCCGGTCGGCGCCGAGTGCCGTGCCGCGCGCAGCACCGCCGGCGTCCTCGACGCGAGCTCCTTCAGCAAGTACGAGTTCGCGGGTCCCGGCGCCGAGGCCGCGCTCGACCGGCTGATGGCGGGGCGCCTGCCGGCGCCCGGCCGCGCGCGCCTGACGCCGATGCTCGCGCCGAGCGGCCGGCTGATGGGCGACCTGACGACGATCCGCCTCGCCGACGACCGGTTCCTGGTGATGGGTTCGGGCTACCTGCAGGCCTGGCACCTGCGCTGGTTCCATGCGCACCTGCCGCCGACCGGGGTCACGCTCCGAAACCTCTCCGACGACTGGGGCGGGCTCGCGATCTTCGGCCCGCGGTCCCGCGAGGCGCTGGCGCGCGTGACGGCCGAGGACGTCGGCCCGGACGCGCTGCCGTTCATGGCGGCGCGCCTGATGGACGTCGGCCTGTGCCAGGCGCTGGTTGCGCGCCTCTCGGTCACCGGCGAGCTCGGCTACGAGATCCACGCGCCGCAGGTCTACCTCGGCGGCCTCTACGACCGGCTGATGGCGGCGAGCCGCGAGCTCGGCGTCGTCGACGTCGGCATGTACGCGCTCCTGTCGCTGCGCATCGAAAAGGGCTTCGGCATCTGGACGCGGGAGTTCTCGCGCGACTACACCCCCGAGGAGAGCGGCCTCGCGCGCTTCGTCGCCTACGACAAGCCCGGCTTCGTCGGCCGCGAGGCGGCGCTGCGCGACCGGGACGCCCCGCCCCGCCGGCGGCTGGTGCTGCTCGAGGTCGCCGCGGGCGAC
>Ga0335069_10011675_pt1 | contig 12381 bp, 10 predicted proteins | sample Lox_Sample_11_FD_206714 | JGI IMG/M metagenome (GOLD analysis project Ga0335069, IMG submission 206714) | Soil microbial communities from Loxahatchee National Wildlife Refuge, Florida, United States - Lox_Sample_1.1 | ecosystem: Environmental > Terrestrial > Soil > Wetlands | place: USA...
CCTGGATAGCTGGGAGCAGGTTCCCGACCCGCCGGTCGAGGAAAAGGAGATGCAGTACCTCTACAAGCAAGGCGATAAGTTTGTCTTCATGGATACCGAGACCTACGAGCAGTTGGAACTGACCGAGGATGAGGTTGGGGAAGGCCATCAATGGCTAAAGGACGAGATGAATATCGAAGTCCTCTTTTATAAGGACCGCCCCATCAGCGTGAAGCTACCCATTACGGTCAACCTCAAGATCGTCTCCTCCGAACCCGGCATCAAGGGCGACCGGGTCTCCGGCGCCAGCAAGCCCGCCACCCTGGAGAGTGGAGCCACCATCCAAGTGCCCCTTTTCGTGAAAGAGGGGGACGTCATCAAGGTGGATACCCGCACCGGGGAGTACCTCGAGAGGGTCTGATTAAAATCAGTTAGGAGTTCGGAGTTTTGAGTTCTGAGTTAAGGAAAATTTTCGGCAGGCGCCAAAAATTTCTAAAGGTCCTTACTTTGAACCGCTAATTCAAACCCCAAAGCCGTTTTTTTAAGCTGTGCCGTGCGAAAGGAGCAACTGATGCCGAATAGCCCCGAGAAGCCCGAGACGCCGAAGCCGGAGAAGAAGAAAAAGGCCGAAGCCGTAACCTCTAAGAAGGTCAAGGTCAGTTCCAAGCTTGCCCTCGTCCAAGACGCCATCGCGCTTATGGACGCTTCAGGTCTTTCCATGATCCATTTCGAGCAGGCTGGAGTGAAAATCCAGCTGCGTCGCGGACCCGGCGCCGATTACGTCGCCCCCATGATGCCCGCGATGCCCATGACCGCCGCTCCGTCAGCCGCCCCGGCTCCTGCCGCCGGCGCCACTGCCGCTCCCGCGGCTCCCGCCGCCAATGAGGGTGGGACGAAACTGAACTCCCCCATGGTCGGTACTTTCTACCGGGCGGCTTCGCCCGACGCCAAACCCTTCATCGAGGAAGGCGGCAAGATTGAAGTGGGCCAGGTCTATTGCATCATCGAGGCCATGAAGCTCATGAATGAGGTCAAGTCCGAAGTCGCGGGCAAGGTGGTGAAGATCCTCGTCCAAAACGGCCAAGCTGTCGAGTTCAACCAGCCCCTAATCATCGTCGATCCATCCTAAGACAGTTCGCAGTCGACAGCCGGCAGCCAAAGAAAAAGGCTTGCCACCGAAAATAATTTTTTAAAGGGAAACATGTTTAACAAGATTCTTATCGCCAACCGGGGAGAAATCGCCCTTCGCATCATCCGCGCCTGCAAGGAACTGGGCATCAAGACCGTGGCTGTCTATTCGGAGGCCGACGCCGATTCCCTGCACGTTCACTTGGCGGATGAGAGCGTGTGCATCGGCCGCCCGGCCAGCAAGGAAAGCTACCTCAATATCCCGGCCTTGATCAGCGCCGCGGAGATCACCGACGCCGAGGCTATCCACCCAGGCTACGGTTTCCTGGCTGAAAACGCCCATTTCGCGGAAGTCTGCGCCAGCTGCCAAATCAAGTTCATCGGCCCCAAGCCCGAGGTCATGCGCCTCATGGGCGACAAGGTGGCCGCCATCAAGATGGCCCAGAAGGCCGGAACCCCCACCACGCCCGGAAGCAATGGCCCGGTGAAGGACGCCAAGCATGCCCTGGAAGTGGCCAAGTTGATCAAGTACCCCGTCATCATCAAGGCCTCCGCCGGCGGCGGCGGGCGCGGCATGCGCATCGCCCACACCGACGTATCCCTGACCCAGGCCTTCCAGACGGCCAGGGCCGAGGCCGAGGCGGCTTTCGGGAACCCCGAGGTTTATATCGAGAAATACATCGAGGAGCCGAGGCATATCGAGGTGCAAATCCTTGGCGACGAGTACGGCCATATCGCCCACCTGGGCGAGCGGGATTGCACCATCCAACGCAATCACCAGAAGCTCATTGAGGAGGCGCCCTCGTCGGCCCTTTCCCCCCGCCAGCGCAAAAAGATCGGGAAATACGCCCTGAAGCTGGCCAAACAGGTGAAATACACCTCGGCCGGGACCATCGAGTTTTTGATGGATAAAAACGAGGATTTTTACTTCATGGAAATGAACACCCGGGTCCAGGTGGAGCACCCGGTGACCGAGCTCATCATGGGTGTGGATATCATCAAGGAGCAGATCAAGATCGCGGCGGGCGAACGGCTTTCCATCACCAAGGACGAGATGGAGCCCCGAGGCCACGCCATCGAGTGCCGCATCAACGCGGAAAATCCGGACGACGGCTTCCGCCCCTCTCCGGGCGTGATCACCACCTACCACGTGCCCGGGGGGCCGGGGGTGAGGGTGGATACCCACCTCTACCAAGGGTACAGGGTGCCTCCCTATTATGACTCCATGCTCGCCAAGATCATCGTGCACGCCCCCACCCGCAATGAGGCCATCACGCGCATGGTGCGGGCCCTGGACGAACTGGTGGTGGAGGGGGTCCATACGACGACCGAGTTCCTGAAGAACATCCTGTCGAGCGAGACTTTTAAACGGGGGAACTATTCCACCCATTACGTCGAGAAGTTCATGAAGAAGAAGGCCGATAAGGCGGATAAGGGAGAAGAGGCCCCGAAAAAGTAGGGGTGTTTGGCCCGCCCGGCCCCGGTGGGCGTCTAAGAAGTGAATGAATCCAGTTTGTTCGGGAGACTAAATTGAAGATAACGGTTTATTTTGATCCGAAAGACGTGAAGCCCACGGTCGTCCAGAACGCCACGGTGGTCCTAGCCGACGTGCTAAGGGCGACGACCTCCATCCCAGTCTATTTTTACCACGGCGCCGAGGGGGTGATCCTTTGCCCCGACCCGGGCACGGCCAAGAAAGCCTTTGAGAAGCTGAAACGCGGCGAAGGATTGCTGGCGGGTGAGCGCGATTGGGAAAAGATCCCCGGGTTCCACCTGGGCGGGTCGCCGCTGGATTCCAGCCGTGAGAAGGTGAAGGGCCGCATCATCTGCCTGAGCACGCCTTCCCCCTTGAGGGTTTTGAAGAACACCAAGTACCTGATCCTGGGTTCCTTCGTGAACCTGGGCGATGTTTATGATTCCTGCCTGCGCGGCAAGCGGGACGTGGTGATCGTCTCTGCCGGCGGCCAGGAGGACACGGTTTTCGCCGGCATGCTGGTGGATTTCCTCCAGAGCACGCTGGGCAGCACGCCCTGGGTGCTGGCGGAAAGCGCCAAAGAAGCCATGGCGGCCTATAAGCCTTGGCAGGGAAGAATTCTGGACCTCTTGAAGGAATCGCCCGAGGGAAAGTCCCTGATCCAAAAGGGTTTCGAGAAGGACGTGGAATACTGCGCCAAGATGAATAAGGTCTACGCCGTGCCTTTCCTGAAGGGTGAAATGTTCGCGAAGGAAGACACCCCCCGGCCCAAGAGGTTGGAGGACCTGGCCAAGGCCAAGGCCGCCGCGGCCAAAGGCAAGTCCATCAAGGTGACCGTGCCCTTGTTCCCCAAGAACCCTGAGCACCCGGTGCCGGGCATGGAGAAGGGCCACAAGAAGGGCGCTCCGGTCCCCCCCAAGGGCGCCGACAAGCACGCCGATAAGAAACACCCGGACAAGAAGGGAAGCCCCCCGCCAGCCCCCGCCCCGGGCAAGAAGCCCGAGGCCAAGGGGGCGCCGGTGAAGGGCAAGAAGCCCGCCGGACCGCCCAAGCCCATGTTCAGCAAGAAGACCGTCGCCACGGCGGCGGTGAAGCTGATCAGGAAACCTAAATAAAGTTTTAAGTCCGCAGTTCGAAGTTTTTGTGGTTTTTGAACCAATTTGTGGTTTTTGAACCAATTGGTTCAAAAACATCATTAACTTAAAACTAAGCGCTCAAAACTTAGGACTAACAGGTGTTTTCTCATCCAGGGTTTACCATGAAATTAGGTCCGGAAAATCTGCGGGTTTTAAGAGCCCTGGACGCCAACTGCAACCGGGCCCGGGAAGGTTTCCGCGTGGCGGAAGACGTCGCCCGGTTTGTCTTTAACGACCCCAAGCTGTTGGCCCGCCTGAAGAAGCTCCGGCACCAAGTGACGGCCCTGGAAAAGACCCTTTTTCTATCCTCCCGGCTGCGGTCGGTCGCCCGAAACGTGGAAGAGGATTTGGGAAAAGGGAACAAGGAAAAAAGGGAAAAGGTTAGGACCAATCCCGAGGAACTCCTGAAAGCCAATTTGAAAAGGGCACAGGAGGCCCTGCGGTCCCTTGAGGAATTCACCAAACTCCTGAGGCACCCCGCTTCGGCCCGCTTTAAAAAGCTTCGTTACGAATGTTACCGCATCGAGGAAAAATTCATTTGACGACGGATGTTTAGATGTCATTGTGAGCTTCGAATTTTGAGGCGAAGCAATCCCAGTTTTTGGGTGGTTTTCCCCGTGGTTTCCATTACCCCCAATGGCTTATTTAAACTGAGATGGCTTCGTCATTGACACCTGCTTATTCGGCAGGAATTCCTCGCAATGGCAGCCGAGTAAGAATAGGGGTTCTAAGGTTGGTTTGATTGAATTCGCCCCCATCCCTCGGTATGCTAACCCAGCGACCAATTCAACAAAGGAATCTCATGGCTCCCAATAACGGCAATGGAAAACACAGCCTGACGGAAGGCATTACCCGGAAGCCCTTTCCCGGCTCCCGGAAGCGTTATGTGGACGGCAAGATCCACCACTTGCACGTGCCGATGCGGGAAATCCAGCTCAGCCCCACCAAGACCGAAAAGGGCACGGAAGAAAACGCCCCTCTCTGCGTTTATGACACCAGCGGGCCCTATTCCGATCCCAACGCTGTCATAGACCTGCGAAAAGGCTTGAGCCCCTTAAGGACCGACTGGGTCATGGTCCGGGGGGATGTGGAGGAAGTTGAGGGCTTCTATAAAGGAATGCCCGCCGAGGGTGTGGAAATCTTCTCGCCGGAAGCCCGCCGCAAACCCCTGAAGGCCAAGCGTGGCGGCAACGTCAGCCAGATGCATTACGCCAAGAAGGGCATCATTACCCCTGAGATGGAATATGTGGCCATCCGGGAGAACCAGCTGGCCGGGGAAAGGGCGGCGATGGGCCGCATCCACAAGGGCAACGCCTTCGGCGCCATCATGCCTCCGGTCATCACCCCCGAGTTCGTCCGGGACGAGGTCGCCCGGGGCCGGGCCATCATCCCCTCCAACATCAACCACCTGGAATTGGAGCCCATGATCATTGGGCGCAACTTCCTGGTGAAGATCAACACCAATATCGGCAATTCGGCTGTGGCTTCCTCCATCGAGGAGGAGGTTGAGAAGATGGTCTGGTCGGTGCGTTGGGGAGGGGACACCCTGATGGATCTTTCCACGGGCAAGAACATCCACGAGACACGCGAGTGGATCATCCGCAACTGCCCCGTGCCGGTCGGCACGGTGCCCATTTACCAGGCCCTGGAAAAGGTCGGCGGCATCGCCGAGGACCTGACCTGGAAAATTTTCCGGGATACCTTGATTGAGCAGGCCGAGCAGGGAGTGGACTACTTCACCATCCACGCCGGGGTGTTGTTGCGCTATGTACCACTGACCGCTTTCCGCCGCACGGGTATCGTCTCGCGCGGGGGCTCCATCCACGCCAAGTGGTGCCTGGCCCATCACCAGGAAAACTTCACTTACACCCACTTCGAGGAAATCTGTGAGATCATGAAGGCCTACAACGTCTCCTTCAGCCTGGGCGACGGTTTGCGGCCCGGCTCCATCGAGGACGCCAACGACGAGGCCCAGTTCTCCGAGCTTAAGACCTTGGGAGAACTCACCCAGACCGCCTGGAAGCATGACGTGCAGGTCATGATCGAGGGCCCCGGTCACGTGCCCATGCAGCTCATCAAGGAGAACATGGACAAGCAGCTGGCGGAATGCCACGAAGCGCCCTTCTATACCTTGGGGCCTTTGACTACCGATATCGCGCCTGGCTATGACCACATCACCAGCGCCATCGGGGCGGCCATGATCGGCTGGTTCGGGACCGCCATGCTGTGCTACGTGACGCCAAAGGAACATTTAGGTTTGCCCAACAAAGATGACGTGCGGGCGGGGGTCATCGCCTACAAGATCGCGGCCCACGCGGCGGACCTGGCCAAGGGCCACCCGGCGGCCCAACGTTGGGACAACGCCCTCTCCAAGGCCCGCTTCGAGTTCCGCTGGGAGGACCAGTTTAACCTGGCCTTGGACCCCGAGCTGGCGCGCGAGTACCACGACGAGACATTGCCGGCGGACGGGGCCAAGGTGGCGCATTTCTGCTCCATGTGCGGGCCCAAGTTCTGCAGCATGAAGATCACCCAGGACGTGCGGGACTACGCGAAGGAGCAGGGAATCACCGAGGAGAAAGTTTTGGAAGCGGGAATGCAAAAGATGTCGGAGACCTTCGTGGAATCCGGCGCGGAGATTTACCAGAAGGTTTGAGGTGTTTTGGACAATAAAAAAGGGCCTTGTCCTTAAGGACAAGGCCCTTTTTGTTTTCAGCGGTGAGGTTTAGTTGACCAGCTTGTTCACGTCCGGGCGCTTCGGCGGATCGTTCGCCGGGCGGGTGGGGACGGGAGGGTTGTTCTTGAAGGCGGGCGCCAATTCGGCGTTGATCTTACCGTACTCGGGATCCTTATCCACGCCCTCGACGATGGCGCCGATGGGGCAGGCGGAGTAACAGCTGGTGCACTCAGTGCACTCCTCGGGGTCGATGATCATGAAGGCCTGACCCTTGTACGGCCCGGGATGGATGCAATTCACAGGGCAGACATCGACGCATTGCGCGTAAACCTCGCCCAGGCACTTCTCAGTAATGACGTACGGCATGACAAGCCTCCTTCAATGTTCACTCTCCCGTTGCCGGAAGGCGTTTGAGCCCATAACCCCGCTAAAGCCACGTTAGTTTAGGAGAGGTCGCCTTTCGTTCGCAAGACCATTTTTGCCTTTTTTACCGGCAAATCCGGGCTTTACGGGTTCCAGGTGAGATGATAGTTTGAGGGGCGTCGAGGGATGAACGAGCGGTTCACTTCCACGTGAAAGCCGCGCCTCCCCGATTCCCCAAGTTGAAAGTAACCCCACCCTTTCCTAAATTTTTCCTAGCAAATTAGGTGGGACGGACATGGCGAAGGAACCAATGGCATCCAAAAAAGATTATTACGAGCTCTTAGGCGTCCCGAAGGGGGCGTCGGCCGACGACCTGAAGAAGGCCTACCGCACGATGGCCAAGAAGTACCACCCCGACGCCAACCCCAACAATAAGGAAGCCGAGGAGAAGTTTAAGGAGATCAACGAGGCTTACGAGACGCTCTCAGACCCCCAAAAGAAGGCAGCCTACGACCAGTTTGGCCACGCCGGCGTGGGGGCGGGAGGACCAGGTGGGTTCGGCGGGGGAGGGTTCCGGCCCCAGGACTTCGGGAACGCCGCCGACTTCGAGGATATCTTTGGTGACGTCTTCAGCAATTTTTTCGGCGGCCAGGGTGGCCGGGGTGGCCGCGGAGGGCGTGCCCAAGTGCAGGAAGGCGACGACCTGCGGGCGGATATCAACCTGACTTTCGAGCAAGCCGCCTTCGGGACCTCCCAGGAGATCAAAGTCCGCAAACTGGTGACCTGTGACACCTGCCACGGTTCAGGCGCCAAGGCCGGGTCGGGTCGGGTGGTCTGCACCACGTGCAAGGGTTCGGGCCAAGTCAGGGTGTCCCAGGGTTTTTTCACCATCGCCCGCACCTGCACCCGTTGTGGCGGGCAAGGGGAGATGCCGGGAAGCCCCTGCCCTACTTGCCGGGGCCAGGGCCGGGTGGAAAAGGAAAGAACCATTTCCGTCAAGGTGCCGCCGGGAGTGGACGAGGGATCGCGTCTGCGCTTGCGGGGCGAAGGGGAGGCCGGGTTGAATGGCGGCCCCGCCGGGGACCTTTATGTTTTCATCCATGTGGAAGCCCATGACTTTTTCCAACGTGAGGGAAGCGACCTGCATTGTGAGATTCCTGTGTCCTTTGTGCACGCCGCCCTCGGTACCGAGATCGAGGTACCAACCTTGGAAGGGCCCGTCAAAATGAAAGTGCCCGCCGGAACACAATCGGGCAAATTGTTTCGGCTTAAGGAAAAAGGCCTGAAGGATCCCCAAAGCTCCGGGATTGGCGACCTGCTGGTGACGGTGATCGTGGAAACGCCGAAAGACCTTGATGCCCGTCAGAAGAAATTATTGGAAGAGTTCGAGGCGCTCTCGAAAGAAAACAACACTCCTGAAATTTCCAAGTTCATGCACAAAATGAAGAACCTGTTCACCCGGAAGAAATGAGCTTTACCCCTCGCCTTTTTTTACCCGCGATTTCCAAATCCTCAAAAGAAATTCAATTGGACGCCGCCGTTTCCCGTTACCTCGTGAAAGTTCTGAGATTAAAGGAAGGCAACCGGTTTTTGGGATTTGACGCCCAAAGCCACCAGTATGAATTAGTCCTCAAAAAGACCGAGGGACAGATGGCCCTGGCGGAGGTTCTCGGCATGACCGAGCACAAGAAAGGGGAGGGCGTGAGTTTGATCGCCCTGGCCCAAAGTCTCCCCAAATTCGCCAAGATGGACCTCATTCTCCGCCAAGGAACTGAATTGGGCGTGAATCGCTTCATTCCCCTTGTCACCCAACGCAGTATTTCCCGCCCGGACGATTCAGGACAGGAACATAAACATGAGCGTTGGGAGAAAATATTGGTGGAAGCCTGCCGACAATGCGGGCGAAACGACGTACCCATGCTGGATCCGGTGACGGATTGGAATAAAGGATTGGAGATTTTTAAGGAATTTGATTTGGTCCTGCTGCCCTATGAGAAAGAAGCGCCCGGGTTGTGGGAAGTGTTAAAATCATCCTCTCCGCAGGGGAAAACCCTGATCCTCATTGGCCCCGAGGGTGGATGGAGCCCGGAGGAAGTCAGGCAGGCCCAAGAAAAGGGAGCTTTTCCAGTGCATCTCCCGACCCCTATCTTGCGTACGGAGACAGCGGGGGCAGCGGTGGTTTCCATGGTCCAATTTTTCTTAAGTCAAACGCCGGGATGAGGAGAAAACACTCATGATTTCCAGGAAGTCAGCCAATACCAGCCGGCTTCTCTTTATTCTCGGCCACCCTGTGGAGCATTCCCTTTCGCCCGCTATGCAAAACGAGGCGTTGCGGAAGTTGAAATTGCCCTGGTTGTACCTGCCCCTTGATGTTTCCCCTGGGAAAATTAAAGCCACCCTGAAATACCTGAAGACGACGGATTTTCAGGGGGCCAATGTCACGGTCCCTTACAAAGAAGAGGTCTTGCCCCTTTTGGATTATGTTGAGCCCACCGCTAAGTGGCTGGGTTCGGTGAATACACTTTACTGGAAGGGAAGAAAGCTTTGGGGAACCTCGACCGATGGGGAAGGGTTTTTGAGATCGCTTGGGAAATTCCGGAAGAAGTTGCGAGGGACGAGGGGGCTTTTGTTGGGAGCGGGCGGCGCCGCTAAGGCGGTGGCCGGAGCTTTGGCGATGGAAGGGGTCAAAGGAATATGGATCGCCAACCGTTCCTTAAGCCGGGCGGAAAAATTAGTTCAAGTTCTGGAGAAAAGATTCCCTAAGTTGGAGTTCGCGGCGGTTTCGCTGAAGGTCGCTACAAAATTTCTGCCCATGTCCCAATGGCTTATCCAGGCCACTTCCATTGGATTAAAAAAGGGCGATCGTTCGCCCGTTTCCCTGGAAGGCGCCCGGCCCTCCTTGTGGGTCATTGACTTGATCTACCACCGGGAGACCGCCTTGTTAAACGAAGCCCGTCGAAGGGGATTGAAGCGTATTGGGGGAATCGGGATGCTCCTGCACCAAGGGGCCCTATCCTTTGAGCGATGGACCGGAAAAAAAGCCCCCTTGATGGAAATGCGGAAGGTTTTGCTGAACTCTTTGGCTTCCCGACGAACTTGAGGGGCGCGGGAGGGACAAGTCGTTGACTTCAATTTTCAACGATTCTATACTTCTTTGATGGTGTGGCCTCGCTTCTCCATTCCCATTCATTTTTCCGAGGTGTTCCTTGCCTGAATCCATGAAAAAGCGCCTGGGCGAAATGCTGGTGGATGAGGGCATCATCTCGGAGGAACAGCTCCAGGAGGCCATGCACGAGCAGAAAATTAAGGGCGGTCGCCTCGAGAAGATCCTTATCAGCCAAGGTTACGTGACCCAGGACGTCATCATGGCATTCGTGGGAACCCAACTGGGCATTCCCCATGTGAGCCTGACGGAAATTGGTGAGATCCCCAACGATGTTGTCTTCTCGGTTCCTGAATCCATTGCCGCCAACCATTGCCTCATTCCCATCGTTAAAAAAGACAAACGCTTGACGGTCGCCATGGCGGATCCCCTGAACGTTTTCGCCATCGACGACATCAAGATGATGACTGGATTTGACGTGGATCCTGCGATTGCCAGTGAGACCGAAATCCGCGCAATGCTCTCGAAGTATTATGGAGGGAGCGGCGGGGGAGCTGCCGCCTCAGGTGGTGGCGGGGGCGCTGAGGCTGGCGGCGATATGCAGGAAATCATCAATGCCATGGGTGGGGATAATCTTGAGGTCATGGAGGAGAAGGCCGATGAAATCGACATCTCCAAGCTTGAGGCGGCGGGTGAGGACGCCCCGGTTGTTCGGTTGGTCAACCTGATTCTAACGGAGGCCGTTCGGTCGAGCGCCAGCGACATTCACATCGAACCCTATGAGAAAAACCTACGTTGCCGGTACCGTATTGATGGTGTGCTCCATGAAGTGCAATCTCCCCCGCGCTCCCTCGCGGCGGCCATTTCCTCCCGTATTAAGATCATGTCCTCTTTGGATATTGCGGAAAGGCGACTTCCCCAGGACGGCCGTATTAAGATTAAGGTCTTAGGCAAGGAAATTGACCTTCGTGTCTCGGTTTGCCCGGTTCAATTCGGGGAAAAGATCGTCATGCGTATTTTGGATTCCTCAAACCTATCCCTGGATTTGCCGAAGTTAGGGTTTGAGGATGAAATCCTTCCCAAATTCGAGAAGGCCATCGTGGAACCCTATGGCTTGGTTTTGGTGACTGGGCCCACTGGCTCCGGTAAATCTACAACCCTCTATTCGGCCCTCCATTACATCAACAATCCGGACGTTAACATTTCGACCATTGAGGACCCGGTTGAATACAATCTGCAAGGGATCAACCAAGTCAACGCAAAGGCGGGTATTGGATTGACTTTTGCGGCGGGCTTGAGATCGTTCTTGAGGCAGGATCCTGACATCATCATGGTGGGGGAAATTCGTGATAAGGAAACGGCCGAAATCGCCATTAACGCGGCTTTGACAGGCCATTTGGTTTTTTCGACCCTTCATACCAACGATGCTCCCGGAGCGGTTACCCGCATGGGCAATATGGGCGTGGAGCCATTCTTAATAACCTCGACCGTTCATTGTGTGGTAGCCCAACGGTTGCTTCGCAGAATTTGCAAAGATTGCAAGGAAGCTTATGAGGCCCCTCCTGAAATTCTCGAAGAACTCAATGTTCAACCCAACGCGGGCGAGACCACCACGCTTTATCGAGGTGTCGGTTGTTCCACTTGCTCCAATACGGGTTACAAAGGACGTATGGCGATTCATGAAGTCATGGTATTGACTGAGGACTTCCGCAAGGGAGTTTTGCAAAGGAAAACCGCGACTGAGTTAAAGAAAATCGCCCGGGAAGGTGGCATGCAAACCCTCCGGGAATGTGGTGTTCGCAAGGTTTTGAAGGGATTGACGACCGTCGAGGAGCTTTTACGTGTAGCCCACGCGGATGAGAGCGAATGAAAGTTAATTCATAAAAAGGGAGTGCCCGGTTTATGGTCAACATCGACACGTTGCTAAGGTTAATGTTTGAAAGGGGAGCCTCCGACCTTCATATCACCGCTGGCGCCCCTCCGATGCTGCGAATTGACGGGGTGATGACCGCCACTGAATATGAGAAATTAAGGCCCGAAACGACTCAACAACTGATTTACAGTATTTTAACCGACGAACAAAAGGAGAAGTTTGAGAAGGATAACGAATTAGACGTTTCCTTCGGTGTTGAGGGGGTCGGCCGTGTTCGTATGAATGTTTACCAGCAAAGAGGCGCAGTTGCGGCGGCCCTCCGGAATATCCCGACTTCCATTCGAACTTTTGAGGATTTAAAGCTTCCACAAGTCGTGCAAGATATTGTCAAACTGCCAAAGGGTCTCGTGTTGGTCACTGGGCCGACGGGTTCGGGCAAGTCCACCACTTTAGCCGCGATGTTAGATTGGATTAATACCAATCAACAACATCACATCATCACCATTGAAGACCCGATCGAATATGTTCACACTCACAAATCTTGCATCGTGAACCAAAGAGAGGTGGGGACCGATACTCATACCTTTGCCACGGCTTTGAAATATGCCCTACGCCAAGACCCTGACGTTATTCTCATCGGTGAAATGCGCG
>Ga0335069_10011676_pt1 | contig 12380 bp, 13 predicted proteins | sample Lox_Sample_11_FD_206714 | JGI IMG/M metagenome (GOLD analysis project Ga0335069, IMG submission 206714) | Soil microbial communities from Loxahatchee National Wildlife Refuge, Florida, United States - Lox_Sample_1.1 | ecosystem: Environmental > Terrestrial > Soil > Wetlands | place: USA...
ATGAAGTCCATGAACGCGACCAGGCACAAGAAAGCCAGCGTCAGCTGGCCCTTGCGGGTCGCGAGGAAAGACGCGCCAGGTGGCGCTATTGCGTGCGGCATGACGAGAGTCCTTCGTAACCTTGTTCCCGTAGATAAGTTAGCTGACTAACTTGATATTGAAGACATTGTTGCTGGCTGCGACTCGTGTCGCTCAGGGCTCTCACGCTATGCAGCTCTTACGGGTTGATCCATGACAGATTAAATCTAAAACATGCTTGTTCAGCTCGTGTCGTATTCTTGTGGTTATGGGTACCGTCGTGAACGATCCGGTGGCGGACATCGTGGCGGACGTTGTCGCTACAACCCGCCGTGGCAGCCTCATGTACTCGCGCAACCGCTTCCATGCGCCATGGGGCGCCGCGTTCCCCGCCGGGAACCTGGCCAGCTTCCATGTCATCACCACGGGGGCGTGCTGGCTCACCGTTGACGGCGCGGACCCGGTACAGCTCACCCGCGGAGACGTGGTCCTGATCCCGTCCGGTGCCGCGCACGAGCTCGCCGACGCCCCGGAGCGCCCCACGCGCCCGATGGCCGAGATCGCCGGGCGCGCGTTCGACGACGGAGCCCCGCCGAGCGACGTCGTCATCGAGGGCGCCGGCCCGGCCACGGTGTGGATCTGCGGCGGGTACCGCCTCGCCGCCGGAGTGCGGCACCCGTTGACCAGCGTCCTGCCCGACGTCGTGGTCATCACCGCCGCCGAGGCTCGCGGCACCGGGCTGGGTGCCGCCGTGGAACTCATCGCGGCCGAGGTCGACGGCACTGACCCAGGTGCGCCCGCGGTCATGGCCTCGCTCGTGGACTTGCTGTTCGTCTACCTGCTGCGGACCTGGTTCGCCGAGCACCACGACGACGCCGACTGGGGTCGCGCCCTGTTCGACCCCACCGTCGGGACTGCCCTGTCCCTGTTCCATGCCGACCCTGGCCGGGCCTGGAACCTCGACACGCTTGCCCGCGCCACCCGGACCCCGCGGGCTACGCTCACCCGCCGCTTCGCCGCGCTGACTGGCCAGTCGCCCATGGCGTACCTGACCGCCTGGCGCATGTCGCTGGCGGCCCGCAGGCTAGGCGAGGGTGACGCCACGGTGCGCCAGCTCGCCCATGAGGCCGGCTACGACTCGGAGTTCGCGTTTGCCCGCGCCTTCAAGCGCGCCACCGGTTCGGCGCCTGGCCAGTACCGTAAGCTTGCGCAGACCACTGGCTGACTCGCCCGGCCGCCTCGGTCAGCTCGACCGCAGACCAGCGGGATCGGCCGCGCGCTCCATGCCAGCAGCCCAGGCCGGTCTGGTCCGCCCCCGCCAGGGCAGCACGCCCAAGCAGCTTCCCATCGGCTCGTCCCGGCACAGGCGCCGACGGTACCCGGAGTCCGGCAGCACTGCCTCTTCGGCGGCGGCAATGCCACCTCGTGCCGTGCTTGGTCACCGCTTGCAGGTGACCGTCCGAGACCTCTGGAAACCGGCCATGGCGGTCCGCTACTGCACGCGGACTGCGCGGCCCAGTGAAGCCATTAGGCCAGGCAGGGTGAGCGGACCTCCTTATGGCGAACCTTGGTGTTCACAGTCTGAGCTGCCGCCGATGGCGACGACGTCGACCCGGTAGACCTCTTCCGCCTCTTTTTTCATACCCGACTCGATGCCGTGCACCAGCGCCTTGACCTGGGCGGCGCGCAGGCCGTCGTCGATGTCCACCCGGGCGACGATCCATAGCCGGCCCGGTCCGACGAAGGTGAACAGGAGTTCGCGGATGGCGGTCACGCCGGGGTACCCGAGGATGAAGGCTCGTATCCTGTCCTCCTCAGCTGGCCGGAGTGGCTGGGTGACCCCGGCCACATCGCGGCCCTGCGGCCCTCCGGCGGCGCTCGCCCAGGTGCCGACCAGGAAGTCGTGGCTGCGCTGGAGGAGCCGGAGGCTGATGCGGATCATCACCAGCGCGATGATCACCGCGGCCACTCCCTGATAGACGGAGGATCCGGTGATCTGATTCAGGGCCAGGGCGGCAAACGCGAGCACGTCCCCGAAGACCGACACCGCGTCCTCGTTGAACACGGCCCGCAGATGGGGTCGGAGGTGACCCTGGACTCCTGCAGGAACTCCCGGTTGTAATGGCGGGCTCGGCGAGCCATCTGGCCCGCTGACTGGCGGATGGCACCAGGTCCAGGACGGCGGGGATGCCCAGCACGACATAGGCCACAGTGAACGAGGAGGTGACGCTCGGGTTGATCAGCTCCTCGATGCTGATTAGGGGGACCTGTGAGACGGCAGGCAAGGCCAGGATTTGCGGCATGATGACAGGCATGGCGCCGTCACCCATCCGGCGAGGCTCGTGGAAACCGGTGACCCCGGCCGAGATCACGGAGATCTTCAGCGGCTGTAAGACCCGGTGGTGGATCGCTGGGGGTTACGCGATCGAGCTAGCGGCCGGGCGGCCGATCCGCGGGCACGTTGATATTGACGTCCTGATGCTGCGGCGTGACCAGCTCGCCGTGCAGCAGGCATTGCCGGGCTGGCAGTGGCAGGCAGCCGACCCGCCCGGCAGCCTGCGGCCCTGGCAGCTGGGCGAGCAGCTGCCGGCCGGCGTGCACGACATCTGGTGCCGTCCTGGGCCGGGCCAGCCCTGGCGGATCCAGGTCATGCTCGACGAATCGTCCGGCAGCGACTGGGTATCCCGGCGCGACCAGCGCATCCGGCGGCCCATCGCTAGCCTGGGATGTGTCACCGCTGATGGCATCCCTTATCTCAGCCCGGAGATCCAGCTGTTCTACAAGGCCACGGCCACCCGGCCCAAAGATGAGGCCGATTTCGCGGTCATGCTGACGATGCTCACCGCTTCCCAGCGCCAGTGGCTAAGCGATGCGCTCGCCTTGGCCTACGGCCCGGATCATCCGTGGCGCAGTCGCCTGCACACCTCGACGAGCTTGTAAACCGCAGGTCAGCGCAGATTGCCCTTCCGCGGCGGCGCGCCCCGGGCCTGGGAGCCACGCTGGGAGCCACCGGAACGAACAACCTCGCGGCTCTCCGGACCCGCATGGACAACGCGCAGCGACTCGGCCGAGATCACGGACTGATCTGAACGGCCCCGTATGCCCCTACAGGAATCTACGAGTCAGAAGGCTGGGGTTCGTGCGCGAGATGGCATCCAAGTGGCACGTCCCGCGAGGCGATGAAGAAGCGCTGGTCACGCAGCCGGACTAGCGTGACTGTCATGTGCATCACCACTCAGAGAAGGAACCAGCCCTATGCCGAGTAGCCGCCGGGAAGAGCTTCTGGCGAGTGCGGGCGATCAGGCCCTGGCGGCCTGGCTGGGCCGGCTACAGGATGCGTCCTTCAGCCGGGCCGGGGCGGTGCGCAAGGCGTACCCGCCGGAGCGGCGGATGACCGGACCGCAGCTGGCCGGGTACCTGGCGCGCCGGACGTACGCGCTCGCGTCCTCCACCCGGCCCGACGGCCGTCCACACGCCGCACCGACGCTGTTCTCCATATACGCGGAGGCGTTCTGGCTCCCCACACTCGGCAGCGCGGCCCGGCTCGGTAACGTCCGGGTCCATCCGTGGCTCGCACGGTCCATCATCGAGGGCGAGCACGACACCCACGCCGCGGTGCTTACCGAGGGCCCGGCCGAGGTGCTGGCGACCGTTCCGGCCGAAATCCGGAGCATCACCGAGCTGCGCAACCGCGGCGGCAGCCTGGACTGGGCAACGGACTGGCTGCGTATGACCCCGCAGCGGCTGTTCAGCTTCGCCGAGCTCGCCTGGCAGGGCGTGTCCCCCAGCTCATAAGCGTCTTGATCGCGGAACACTGCTGCCATGACGGCGGACGACGCCTCCCGTTAGTCACTGGCCGGGCGCTCGGGTATCGATCCTGCGCAGCGCCGTGTTACCAACCCACAACAGCACCGTCTCGGGGTGAGGAGCACGAGATGGGCACGACCACATATATCAGCGAGCCCGTCAGCGAGCTAGAACATCTAATCGCCGACCTGTCGGGGGCCGGGCTGCAGGGGGTCTTCGTCTTCGGCGTCGACTGTCACCTCGCGCACCTCGCCGGAGCGACAACGCCGCTATTCCACGGACCGGCCGACCGGCGCTGGTGGCACGTCGAACTCGGCGACGACGCGGCGAACCGGACGATCGACGTGCGAGTCGATGAGGTCACCGGCGTCCGGTTCGCGCGCAGGCCCAGCCTGTTCCCCGCGTGGCCGGGGCAGGAAGTCTTGACCGTGCAATTTCTCGGGCCAGGCGGGGAGGGCGTGCTGCACTGCTTCGTGCACGACCTGTATGACGGCCAGCGGATGCGGCCGGAAAAGCTGGCGGCCTGGCAGGCGCTGCGCGAGCGGTACGGCAACCGCGACGAGTCCAGCGTCGACCGGGGCAGACTCCTGCCCCCGGCTCCTGAACCACTGAGACAACCGGGTCACGCCTGACAGGTATCGACGGATCAGGCGGTAGATCGCCGAATTGGGTTCTGGTCTGCCGTCTCCGCAGACGTTCCCGGCGGGACGTAGCCTGCACAGGAGCAGCGCCTCCACAAGTGCTGCCAAGTCAGCCGACGATGGCACGACGAACGGTGAAACTTGGGCCCATGGTCGCAGCGGAGGCATGTCTGCGTGTTGGATCTGGTCCATGGCGGATTAAGAGCCATTTTTCTCGCTCTCCCATCGGGCATGCTATTCGGGATAACACTCCGGCTGCCCTCCGCCCTGCTGACCAAACCGGCCCTCTCCGCGGCCCCGTAGCGCCGGCCAGGACCCAGACGCCGGGATGCCAGCCGCCGCGCGCGAGGAATGTCAGAGGGCAGAAATCTCTCATGGCTTTCTCGCGGGCTGACCGGACTGTACGGGACAATGGCCCCTATACCGGACATTTATCAGGATGCTGACGTGCGGATACGGATTCCGGCGCACTGGCCGGACGGGCGTTGATCTACGCATCAAAAGGCCCGAAGCTGCCGGGACAGGCGGGACACTCAGTGACCTGTAGTCAGGTGAATCACCCCGACGTCGGACAACCCGTTGAGCACCAACTGGACCCCGAGCGCGGCCAGCAGGAAGCCGAACACCTTCTCGGTGACCAGCATCCGGCTCGCGTCCAGCTTGCTGCTGACTTGCACCGCCCAGCGGAAGACCACGACATCGAACGCGAGCACCGCGACGAGCACGCCGACGCCGACAGCGAGCACGGCGAGCGAGCTGGCCTCTGCCGACATGGTGACCAGGACGACGATCCCGGCCGGGTTGAGCAGGTAGGGCACGGCCAGCGGAAAGACAGCGACCTGCATCGGGTCCCGGCCTTGGACCGGATGGTCACCGCCGCCTCCGGTCTGATGGCCGAGCACCATGGCGACCGCGATAATCAGCAGGATGATGCCGCTAGCGACGCCCAGCGCGCCCGGCGAGAAATGCAGCAACCTGGTCAGCAGGCCTCCCAGGACCAGCAAGAGCGCGGCGACCATGGCGGCGGTGGTCAGCATCTTGCGCAAGACTCGGCGCTTGACTGCCTCTGGCATGTCGCCAGTCGCATCCAGGAACGGTACTAGCGCGATCTTGGGACCGATCCCGATCAGCAACAACAGGAACGTATCGATGACGAAGGCGGCGTCCAGCGATTCGAGATCCTTCATCGAGCTCCGTCCGGCTTGCTTGGCGGTCCGTCACCGGACCATTAGATTCTCATCGTGGGACATGGGTGGGATGCACCTTAGTCGTTGATCGAGCCCTCCGGGCCATTAACCAGGGGTGAAACGGAGGGCTCTCACGGTCACTCACGGACAACCCGTTCGGCAGGTCGGCCTATCTAGAAGGCACGGATTGCACAGATTCCCGAGCTGACGGTGTGAGTTTCGTCAACTTGCCGCCCACCTTGACGCGATAGCCAGTGGTTAACCTCCGGCCTCGGGTTCGATGTCGTGCTCGGCGGCGAGCTCGAGGATCTGTGCCGATGGGGTGATCTGCGGGCTGGGCGGCTGCAAGATCGCCAAGGCTCGAGGCGCCCGCCGTGAAGACGGCCGTCGCCGGGGCTCTGACGTGCATGAGCTCGCGCGGCATCAGCGTCACGCTGCGTCATATGGCTTCGAGCGAACGATGAGCGGCGCCAGCGAGACCTTCGGCCCGGGAACCGGGCGACGGGCTAATAAATTAACCGGTGGCGCTCACAACGCGCGCGTCCTTATGGTGGACCGATGGCGTCGGTCAAGCAGTTCCAAGTCACCTTCGACTGCGCAGAACCTGAGCGCGTCGCTCGCTTTTGGTGCGAGGTGTTGGGGTACGTCGTACCGCCGCCACCTGAGGGGTTTGCCACCTGGGACGATTTCGATCGATCGCTGCCGCCCGAGGATCAGGGTTCATGGTTCGCATGCACTGATCCCTCAGGTGTGGGCCCGCGACTGTTCTTCCAGCGCGTTCCCGAAGGCAAGGTCGTCAAGAATCGGCTGCATCTTGACGTGCGGGTCGGCACCGGGCTCGTGGGTGAAGAGCGCCTGGCCACGCTTGAGGCCGAATGCGCACGACTGATCGCGCTCGGCGCGGTACGCGTGCGACTACTGACCGCCGATGACGACAACGAGTCGTGCATCGTGATGCAGGACATCGAGGGCAACGAGTTCGACCTCGACTAAGTGCCCGTCGCACGGCGCCGGTCCCAGATCGTACGTAATCGCACGAAGCCGACTGCCGGAAGCTCTCGGGGTCGTCGACGATCAGTACAGTTAGCGGCACCGATGATGGCTGTACCTGCTACTCGAGCCGGGCCGAAACACCGTGCATTGTCCAGCCCGCCGCTCACCGGCTGGCACGGCCGGCGCCAGGGGGTCTGTAACGGATACTGTCCGGTCGGCGCTCCGGAGGAATGTACGTAGTGCTGATGGGAGTGGCCTTGTGAGCACGCTCCGCGCTTCGGTGTCGGCTGGCGAATCCGGACCTGTGATCACGCTGTCCGGTGAGACAGACCTGACTACAGTCGCGGAGCTCAGCGAACTGGTCACCACCCAGCTGTCAGGGGGGACGCTGCAGCTGACGGTCGATGCGTCCGGGTTGAGTTTCGCCGATTCAGCCTCCGTGCGAGTGCTGGTGCTCGGCGCCATGACCTTGCGCAAGAGTGGGGGCAGCCTGGTGCTGCCACAGCCGCAGCGAGCGCTAGCCCGGATGCTGGAAATCATGGGCGCTGACCAGATGGTCACAATCCAGGGACAAGCCGAGTCCTACTCTGGATCGAGCAGCTGCGCGAGCACGACACCCGTATGGACGCGTTCGGCGGCTGACGATCACTCAGTTAGACGACGGCCGGACTAATTAGTTGATCTACCGTGTGGTCGGAGAGTCGAGCGAGTGGGTCTGGTCGGAGGAGTCCGGCGCCCTGGAGATCTCGCCGGGCCCTGGCCGGCTGATGGGTGCGTTCAACGCCGGAGTCGCGGATGAGGCATGGGGCGACTTGCCGATGCCTATGCTGTCGAATCCCCGGGTGCGTTTCTGGTTCACCGAGCGCGGATGGCGTGTCTATGGCCTGCGCGTAGCGGCCGGGGCCCGAGCCAGCGGCCGCGCCTTCCGGGTCATCCGCCGCAAGAACCCGCCCAGGTCAATGGTGGTATACCGAGACGACTGGCAAGTCGCATTGCTACCGGACCGCGACTAGCCAGTCATGAATGCTACCCAGATCCGGGCTGGACGGGTGTCGGCTGCGCGGCGTTGCGCTCGATTTCGCGGGCCCGGCGCGCCGCCCGACGGGCATCGTCGGCGGCGCGGCAGTACTTGCCATCGGCCCTCCTGGGAGAATTGGCTTCACCGTCACCGCTGCCCGCGCCCCGGCTGTCCATTCATGCCGCCGAAGCCCGGCTTAGATCCGGGGCTGGCCGCTCAGTGTCGGGGTACCTCGCCACCGGTCGGGAACCAAGGGCCCCGACCGAACCTGCCCGGACCGGGCACGAGCCATCCCCGGCACGGTACCCGCTGATTCGGCCTGGCTAGCTGTGCAGGGTGTGGCTGGGCGGGAGTGTGAGGGCTGGACGGGAAAGAAGACGTCGCCAGGGCCGTAGGCCCGCTCGCTGCCATCGGCGCGGTACGCAACCCGCCCGGACCGGATACGGCAGAACACCAGGAGGCCGAGCGGGTTGGCCGTCAGGCCGAAGTTCATCGCGCAATTGATGTGGTCAAGCCGCACTGACGGAGTGAGGGAGGCGACGTCCAGCCTGATCCCGGTCGGCTGGCTGCCGCCGTCGAGGCGGATATTCCCTCCGTAGGCGTCACGGAGGATCTGCTCGGCGGTCTCGATATCCGTCGTTTCGAAGACCGTGCCCATCGCATGTTCCCTTCAGGTGCGCAGGGTGTGGCTGGGCGGGACACCGTAGGCCCGGCGGTAGTAGGTGGCGAACCGGCTGGTGCTGGGAAAACCCCACCGGTAGGCCACGGCGGTTACGGACTCATATGACGGGTCGGCCGCGAGAAGGTCGCGGTGGGCGCGGTCGAGGCGGACCCGGCGTAGGTAGTCCAGCGGGGTGGTGTTCAGATGCCGCCGGAAGGCGAGCTGGACGGCGCGGATAGTCACGAACGCGGCGGCGGCGATGTCAGCAACGGTGATGTCCTCGTGTGCATGCTCATCGATGAACGCGACGGCCCGGCGTATCGTCTGGGGGCGGGCGTCACGCCCGTCGCTGGCCGCAGGCTCGGTGACCGCGGTGTTGGGGAAGACCGTCAGCACCGTGGCGGCCAGCAGCCGGGCAGCCGAGCCGATGTCGCCTTCGAGCAGCGTGTCGATGACGAAACCGTCGTTATGGCCGTCGTTGATGAAGGCCAGGTCGGCGGGCAACCTCGTGTCGGTGGAGGTGAAGGATCCCGCGTCCACCTGGTCTACTGTCGCCCGCCAGTCGCTGCTGCGCGGAACGGCCAGCTGCAGTCGGCTGCCGAAACCACGGTCGATAACGTCACGCAACTCAGCCGGGTCGGTGCTGGCGAACTCGGTCCGCCGGACCTTGAGGGTAGCGGAGTGGCCACGTTACATGCCCACCACGATCGTGGTATCCCCGCGGGCGGCTGACTCAGGAGACACCTGACGTCGAGCATCTGCATCCACCTCCCGCACAAAGACGTGCCTGTCCGGGAAACCGGTGGACCTGCTGGAAGAACGGAATATGCGCAGCCGGAAAACCCGGACCGGCTGGCTCGACAACCGCAACCCAACCGTAGCGCTACCCAGACACGGCGAGATAATGCACCGGACACATCTGTCCCGGACCCTGGCGGCCCCGCACCCATCGTTAGGACAGCTCGAACCGAGGCGCGCATGGCCGGGCCGGGTCATGTATCGTCGGGCAGCGCGGTGAAAGGCTGATGCCATGCGCTCCTTCCGCGGACGGCCGCCGGTCCCGAAGCTGGCCCGCAGGGTGCCTCGTCCATGGGACCCGCCGGAGACGGAATTCCCGGCCATCGTGCCGATCAGCACCCTGCAGTTCGATCAGTCCGGGCAGACCGCGATCGCGATCACCGGTGTATGGGCCTACAGCAATGGTTTCGAATTCTCCGTGACCCGCCTCATCCGGCCGGATGCCCCCGGCTTCGACGACGACCCAGTGCCCGGTGCGCCGAGGGGCATGCTCGCAGAGCGGCAGTCCTTTCAGGTCAGGTTGCAGCTCGCAGACGGCAGCACGGTCATCAGCGGGAGACCGGACGGTGACGCCGAGCCAACCGGGCCGATCCTTCGATCGAGCGGCGGCGGTGGTAGTTCGCACCGTGTGGTCTTGCGGTGGTGGGCGTGGCCGCTGCCGCCGAGCGGGCCGCTGGAATTCATCTGCCAGCTCGGGACGGGCGAAACGCGGGTCAGCATGAACGCGCAACTGATCCTTGATGCGTCGCAGCGAAGCGTGCGGGTCTGGCCCGAAGACAAGACGTAAAGGTCAGGTAGCACTTGACGGTATCCCGGCCGCTAGATGCCGGCCCGTTCGGCACTGAGGTCGTGCCGAACGGGTATCAGGGACAATCCCGGCGCAGTCCCGCCAGCGAGCCAGTTGCGGCCGTCTCAGGCCAGGATCTTGGCCTTCTCGCGGTCGAACTCCTCGGCCGTGATGACACCCCGGTCGCGGAGATCGGCGAGCTTGGCCAGCTGATCCGCCGTACTTCCCGAACCCGCGGCATCCTGGACATAGCGGCGGAACTCCTGCTCCTGCGCTTGCACGTCCCGCACCTGGTGCTCGTGCATCTTGCCGCCCCGGACGATCAGGTACACGAGGACGCCGATCAACGGGAGGAGCAGGATGAAGATGAACCACAGGGCCTTGACCCAGCCGTTCAGGTCATGGCTGCGGAACAGGTCGATGAAGATGGTGATCAGGACCCAGAACCAGATCACCCACAGGAAGATCATGAAGATCGTCCAGAACGCGCCCAGTACCGGATAGGAGTACGAACTCGAAGCGAGCGACATGCCGCCTCCTTAACGCGCAAGGCGCCCGCAAGCGGCGGGCGGGCCTAGTGGTGAACACGAGCAGCATGATCGTACTGGGCACTGCGGGACGAAGCCATAGTAGACACGGGCGATTAAGTAACCAGGTGAGTAACAATCGTCAGCGATGGTCGTCAACGAACCCCCGCCCGGCATGGAACACCTGATGAGACAGGCGCAGGACAGCAATCAGGTCCGGCGTCGGGTGGCCGTGCCGTCGCCGGCGGTCTCGGCCGCGGGCATCGGATAGTCCTGGCTCCCGGCTCGCGGGTCCCCCGGCTGTCCAGTCCGCCTGGGGTGTGCGCTGCTGCCGGACGATGTCACGCCCGGGAGGGTCCAGCAGAGTCGCGAGGCCGATTTTCATCATTCCAGAGCTTGCTTAAAGGGGCTCGGCTGCGAGATCGCCTTCGGCAAGCGGCACACCAATCAAGTCTATGCACGCCTGTCGCGCGAGTTCACGCGCCTCCATCCGATCGGAAATCGCCGAACTTACCTTCTCAATTACCTGAGCGCGCAGCCCTGGATCCTTGGGTATGGGCAATTCTATCTCGGCAACCCTGCCGCCAAGAGAGTCGATGATATCCGCTGTAAACCGTTTAGCGGTAATCTGGCGCTTGACGGGTACAGACGTCAGTGCGGCGAGCAGCAGGTAAGGAGAAATGAGATCGGGCTTGAGCACCCGCAGCTTGAGGATGTGGCTTTGGTACACGATCTTCTCATCGTATTTGGTGACGTATGCGCATGTTCCGATCAGGTAGGTGCCATCCCGGACCATAAGTATGTCACCTTCACGGATATCTTGCTTGGGTGCCAGTGCTGCATAGACTTCTTCGGACACGCCATGCTTTGGATCTAGCTTGATTTCCCAATTGGATATGTCAGATGTCCGCACGAAAGGTATCGTGCCCGACCCGTAACTGAGACGACCGATTTCATCCCCGGATCGTACCTCCAGGACACCGGAGGTGATAAGAGACTTAATGCTTACCAGATCGTGGGTTTGCTTGAGCGAATCAAGCAGGCGCGATACCTCAGGATTATGATAGCGGGGGACGAGGATATTCGCAGGCAGACCAGTCACGCTGATTTCGTAGCTCAGGTGGTCGACCGGCCGCCGAGATGACGGAATACGGTACCGACCGGCGACTTGCGGAAGTTCGTCCGGACCCCCTCTGCGCCCGCGGCTATCATTTCCGCACCACTTGACTTCGGCCATGAAAATCGGGCCTTGACTCCGATAGGAGGGTTCCCGCTTTCGCGCGAAAAGCAAGCAGGTCTTTGTATGCGTGCCGCCAGAACCGGAAGTCTTAAAGAGATTTTCTGGCATGCCAATTACGGCCTTGATTTCGGCACGATCCCTGATGAACTGCACGACATGGCGATAGCCTTCCCCGGAAAGAAGGCTCTCTGGTATTACCATGCCGAGCCTTCCGCCTGGCTGGAGCAGATCCATGCACCTTTCAATGAAGGCCACTTGCGGGCTGAGGGAGCGCTGAAGCATGTCAGTCTTGTGGTACCGCCCTGACGCCATATCCAGTCGCCACTTATAGCCAAGCGAGAAAGTGCGCTGTACGTCCGCGCTCGTGGCTATGATCTTCGAACCGAACGGAGGGTTAGCCAGGATCACATGCGGGCTCCCGTAGTTACTTAGACTCGCACCCTCAGCCGACCGCCATGCCAGGGAATCTCCGCACGTAATATAAGCCTCATGCCCAATGAGCAATGCCAATCTGAGGGCCGCCAGTTTACTAAGATACTCGTCTTTGTCAATTCCCCGCAGGTTAATCGCGGACACGTCCGGCGCTTCACCGGCACGGGCCAGTCGTGATGCGCAGGCTGCCAGGAAACTGCCTGCTCCGCATGCGGGGTCCAGGATAGTCTCTCCCGGGCGCGGATCGACCAAATCCACGAGCAGTTGGACG
>Ga0335069_10011677_pt1 | contig 12379 bp, 7 predicted proteins | sample Lox_Sample_11_FD_206714 | JGI IMG/M metagenome (GOLD analysis project Ga0335069, IMG submission 206714) | Soil microbial communities from Loxahatchee National Wildlife Refuge, Florida, United States - Lox_Sample_1.1 | ecosystem: Environmental > Terrestrial > Soil > Wetlands | place: USA: Florida...
CGCTCACGCGCGAGTCGAGCTTTTCCCTCGTGGTGGCCAGCACCGGCAAGGTCAGGCTGGCGGCCAACACCGTTGTGAGCGTTCGTATCGTTTGCTTGGTTCCACATTTCATAGTTTATCCTTTTGTACAGTTCAGTGTTAAGTAATGTCACTGATGCTTATGCAGGGCCTGTGCCAGATAGCGCGAAGCTTTGTAAGACGCCTATCCATAGGCTCTAGCATGTTCACCGGGCGGTTTGCGCCGGGGTCGTAAAATCGAACGGAGTCGAAAAACCGCACGAGCCGGGGTCATTCATTTGAACAGAAGGTACAAAGGCCTGGGGCCAGAGGGAATTGCCCTGCCGCCGAATTTCGTAGCAGCTCACCGTTTGGTGATCTGGGTTCAGCTCGCGTACCCAGCCTATCTGGGGTTGGCCGGCGCTTTGTTTGCTTCGTTTGCTTCTGTTCCAACTGCATTTAGCCGGAACCATTCATTTGAACAGAAGGTAACGAAGCGAACAAAGGCCTGGGGCCAGAGGGAATTGCCCTGCCACCGAATTTCGTGGCAGCTCACCGTTTGGTGATCTGGGTTCAGCTCGCGTACCGCAGCCTATCTGGGGTTGGCCGGCGCTTTGTTTGCTTCGTTTGCTTCTGTTCCAACTGCATCTTTACGGCTTTATCGGGGAGCATGTCGAGCGCGAGGCTCAGCAGCAAGAAGCTCGCTGTTAAGCGAACGAGTGTTTTCGAACGTTCGGAATTTCGCCCCTTGCGGTGCGGGCTGCTTCGACGCGCAAATGCCTGCGCCCAAACGGCTTCTGCATAACTGAGGTGGTTGGCGCGGCAGTTGCATAGGGCCCGTTTCGTGTATCAACTGCGTTCAACAGTACGGATCGAGCCCGGCCTCAAGGGCAACCCGTCGCACAGAGGCGAAAGACCTCGCATGGCCACAATCTCCGTTGAGCTTGCGTTCAACAACATGAACCTGAGCCCAGCCTCAAGCGTCCGAGCGGTCGCCGCCAATGCAGGGAAAGAATGTCGGCGAAGCTCGGGAGCCGTCCGTCGCATTAGAGGGGGAATGAACGCGGGCTTTGCAGAACGACAATAGAAGATTCACCACATGGAAATTCGAATTCATACTTGCGGAGGCTCGGTCGAGGCTTTCTTTCAGGACAACCCGGCGCTGGCGGCCCGTACATTGAAGGGAATCCAGGCCACAAAAGTGTTCGCCACCAACCACATTACTATTGCCGGCGATTATTCCCTGACGACCTTCGTCGCTTCTCGGGTCAACCGCGTTGACCTTATCGCCGAAGAACTCCCTCCGTGGAAATATCCCGACGACATCCTGGATGTGGTCGAGTTGTCCGAGGACGAATTCCGGGAGCGAAGCCACCTGAACGAGCCGGCGCGGCTGGAGCGTCGCCGGAGTCCCAAACAGACAGGCGAATTCGCCGGGGTCTTTGCGGAAGTGGAGATGAGCGGCGGGACTCGAATATTTCTGGCGGCCAAAATCAAGGTGGTATTGCCCGCGGAACGGCTGCAGCGCTTGCGCACGCTGTTCACCGCGGCCGCGGTCCATTTCCGCATGCGTCAGGGCGGCACCGCGATCCTCAATCTCACAAACCTCGTCCGGTTTACACTCAATCCCGGCCCCGATGTTACGCCCATTGACGCCTGGCCCGCGCACCATCACCCCCGGCAGCAAGAGCTCGGGCGAAACGTCGGCGCTCTTGACTGAAGGGACCCATTGATATGGAAACTCTGATTCGCGCCAAAGGCAAAGCACAGCGGTCATTCGTGCCAATCGCTCCGTTTGAATTTGAGAGCTTCGAGGTTCGTGTGCGGAGCGAAACGCGCCATAGACCGCCTCCGAGCGGAGGTGCTTTCCGAAGGGTGAAAGTCCATGTCCCTTTGAGCCAATTCAAAACCATCCGCAGGCCGATTGCTGCGGAACCAGTTGGTGTATGAACATGACCGTATTCGTCACGTTCTGGCTGATCGTCCTGGCGCGGATCACGGATGTTTCCCTGGACACTGTCCGCATGGTGTCGGTCATCCAAGGCCGGCGCACTTTTGCCGCAACTCTCGGTTTCTTCCAGGCCGTTGTCTATATCTGCGCCGTCGCCAAGGTCCTGCTCAACATGGATCAGCCTGCGTATGCGGTCGCCTACGGATTAGGGTTCGCGATGGGCACTTACCTGGGAATGGTCATCGAGCAACGCCTGGCCTTTGGCAGCCAAATGGTGCTTCTCCTCACGTCCAAAGGACCGGAGTTGGCCGACGTCTTGAGCACGGGGAACTACCGCGTGGCTGAAGTGAAGGGACATATCCGGGAGGGCGATCTAACGATCCTCGGCGTGGAGGTTCCGCGGCGCGAGGTGCAGAAGTTGGTCCGCCTTGCCAGCGCCGTTGATCAGCACTGCGATTTCATAGTCCACGACATCCGCCTGGCGCATTTTGCCGGGCGCGGAGCCCTGGAAGCCAGGCAACGCAAGCGTTCGTGGCTCTTTCCTTTGGAGGGGCTCGCGTTGTTCAAGAGAGGCATCTCATAACCCCGGAGGAACAGATGCTCATACTGCTTTGGTTTTTGGCCGGTTACGTCTTCCTCTTCACTGCAAAGTGGGATCGCGGCGCTTCTGAGAATGCTCGATGAAGATCCTGGTTTGCAACTCCGGTTCCAGCAGCGTTAAGTTCAGCCTCTTCGAGGCGGAGCGGGAGCTGCTTCTAGCCGAGGGCAGCATTGATTGGACGACCCGGCCGACGCGGCTGGTATTTCGGCGCCCGGGCCAGCCGGAGATTCGGGAGGAGCTGCACCTGCGCGAGCACAGCGAAGCCGCTGAGCGCATCCGGGCGGACTTGCAGGCCGGACCTTCGGCACCTTTGGACGGCATCGATGATATTGGCGCCGTCGGGCACCGTGTGGTTCACGGAGGTCGGCGGTTCACCACCGCGGTACGGATTACGCCTCAGGTCCAGAGGGCCATCGGTGAACTGAGCGAACTCGCCCCGCTTCATAATCCGGCCAGCCTGGAGGGCATTTCGGCTGTCGAGCGAGTCTTGCCCTCGGTGCCGCAGGTGGCGGTGTTCGACACAGCTTTCCACACCACCCTGCCGGCCTCGGCGCAAACCTACGCCCTCCCGCGCACCTGGAGGACGGAGTGGGGCATCCACCGTTATGGGTTTCATGGTTTGAGCCATGCTTACTGCGCCGGGCGGGCGGCGGAGATGTTGGGCCACAACGCTTGCCGGCTCATCATTGCTCATCTGGGCAATGGGGCGTCCGTCTCCGCCGTCCATAACGGCGTTTGTGTGGATACGTCCATGGGCTTTACCCCGCTGGAGGGAGAGGTCATGGGGACGCGCAGTGGCAGCCTGGACCCGGGCGTGCTGCTCTACGTCTTGCGGCGCAAGGGGCTGACCGTCGAACAACTCGACCATGCCTTGAACTACGAGTCAGGTTTGCTCGGCCTCTCAGGGATATCCTCGGACATGCGCCAAATTCTGAAAGACGCGCCGAACAATCCTGACGCCCGACTGGCCCTGGAAGTCTATGTCCACCGGTTGGTGCAAACTATTGGTGCGATGGCCGCCGTGCTTGGCGGGGTTGATGGATTGGTCTTCACCGCGGGAGTGGGCGAGAATTCGGCGCGAGTCCGCGAGATCGTGTGTGAGAAGCTCGGCCACCTGGGACTGCACCTGGATCCCACTGCCAACGCGCGCTGCAAGCCCGACACGGACATCGCCTGCCCTTCTTCCCCAGGGCGGATCCTGGTCATCGCAACCCGGGAGGATTTGACGATTGTGCGCGAAACCAGACGACTGATCTGTTCGGAAGCAGGAACACGAGAAGATGTTCCACCGAGACAATTAATGGCAGCTACTGAAACCGTATAAACACAAAAACCGCTGGTCCGGGTCGGTGATCCGGATGGCAATGAAAGAGCATAAACATGAGAGAGACCGCAACTGTAATAGACGATCATGAAGGAACCCGGCGCAACGAAGTGAGCGCGGCGCCTCCGCCCGCATTGTCCAAGGATGAGCTCGGCAGAATTGACGCCTACTGGCGGGCCTGCAATTACCTGGCCGCCGGGATGATCTATCTGCGCGCCAACCCGCTGCTGCGCGAACCGCTAAAAGTAGAACATATCAAGCAGCGGTTGCTCGGGCACTGGGGTACGAGTCCGGGGTTAAGCTTCATCTACATCCACCTCAACCGGCTGATCAAGAAGTATGACCTGAACACGATCTTTATGGCCGGACCGGGTCATGGCGCGCCGGGCGTGCTGGCGCCGGCTTACCTCGAGGGAGCCTATTCGGAAGTTTACCCCAATAAGGGCGAGGATGAGGTGGGGATGCGCGAGTTCTTCAAGGAGTTCTCCTTCCCCGGCGGCATTGGCAGTCACTGCACGCCGGAGACGCCCGGTTCTATCCACGAGGGCGGCGAGTTGGGCTACAGCGTCTCTCACGCGTTTGGCGCCGCATACGATAATCCCGACCTGCTGGTCGCTGTAGTGGTTGGCGATGGGGAATCCGAAACCGGGCCGCTGGCCGCCGCCTGGCATTCGGACAAGTTCCTGAACCCGATCCGGGACGGGGCGGTGCTGCCGATCCTGCAGCTCAACGGCTATAAGATCAACAATCCGACGGTGCTTTCGCGCATTTCCCATGACGAATTGGAGAGCCTGTTTGTGGGCTATGGCTGGACGCCTTACTTCGTGGAGGGCAGCGACCCGGCGGAGATGCATCAGAAGATGGCGGCGACCCTCGAGAAGTGTGTGCTCGAAATCCGGCGTATTCAGGAACAAGCCCGCGCTGGGGGCAAGGCCATCCGCGCGAGGTGGCCCATGATCGTTCTGCGCAGCCCCAAGGGCTGGACAGGCCCCAAAGCTGTGGACGGGCATAAGGTCGAAGGCTATTGGCGGGCGCACCAGGTGCCGCTGGCAGGCGTGCGGGAGAACCCGGCCCATTTGAAGCAGTTAGAGGATTGGCTGCGCAGTTACCGGCCCGAAGAGCTGTTCGACAAAACCGGGCGGTTGGTCCCTGAGCTCAAAGCGCTGGCGCCCCAAGGCACCCGGCGCATGAGCGCTAATCCCCACGCCAACGGCGGATTGCTGCGCAAGCCGCTGCGGTTGCCGGATTTCCGTGACTATGCGGTCAAGGTGGAGGCGGCAGGGCAGACCACGGCCGAAAACACGCGGCCCCTGGGGCGCTTCTTGCGGGACATCATGCGGAACAACATGCAGAGCTTCCGCGTCTTCGGGCCCGACGAAACCGCTTCCAACAAGCTGGATGCCGTTTATGAGGCCAGCAAGAAAGTGTGGCTGGCCGATTACCTTCCGGAAGATGCCGATGGCGGCGAACTGGCGCCCGACGGCCGGGTGATGGAACTCCTGTCGGAGCACACGCTCGAAGGCTGGCTCGAAGGCTATCTGCTCACGGGACGGCATGGGTTCTTCTCCACCTACGAGTCTTTCGTGCATGTGATTGACTCGATGTTCAACCAGCATGCCAAGTGGCTGGAAAGCTGCCGCGGGTTGTCCTGGCGGGCGCCGGTCTCGTCACTCAACCTGCTGATCACCTCGACGGTCTGGCGTCAGGACCACAACGGCTTCACGCATCAGGACCCGGGCTTCCTCGACCTGGTGGTGAACAAGAGCCCCGACGTCTGTCGCATCTACCTGCCGCCGGACGCCAACTCGCTGCTCTGCGTAGCGGATCACTGCCTCAAAAGCACCAACTACATCAACGTCATCGTTTCGGACAAACAGAAGCATCTCCAATACATGACGATGGACCAGGCCATTGTGCACTGCACTAAAGGGCTCGGCATTTGGCCGCAGGTGAGCAACGACGAGGGAACCGAACCGGACGTGGTCATCGCCTCCGCCGGAGACATCCCCACCAAGGAATCACTCGCGGCCATTATCCTTTTGCGCGGGCACTTCCCCCATCTTAAGATCCGCTTCGTCAATGTGGTGGATCTCTTCCGGCTTACCCCGTCGAGCGAGCATCCTCACGGCCTGTCGGACCGGGACTTTGATACCCTGTTTACCGAGGACAAACCCATCATCTTCAACTTTCACGGGTATCCCTGGCTGATTCACCGGCTCACGTACCGGCGCACCAACCACAAGAACCTGCACGTGCGCGGCTACAAAGAGAAAGGCAACATCAACACTCCGCTGGACCTGGCCATCCGCAACCAGATTGATCGCTTCACCATTGCGATGGACGTAATTGATCGGGTGCCGGCCTTGCGCGTCTCCGGCGCTCACGCGAAGGAAAACTTACGCTTCATGCAGCTCGAGTGCCAGGCCTACGCGTATGAGAACGGCATCGACAAACCGGAGCAGGATGGATGGACCTGGCCGGGTAACAAGTGACTCACGGTCTGACTCACATGGATGCATACGAGAAAAGGACCTAATTCGAACAATATGGATAGCACAACACTCACAGCGTCAGGGCAAAGGAATGAACCATTGGCCAAGGCCAAACGACCGCGGGCAAAAGCGGCGTCCGCGGCAGCCGGCCCCGGCCAGCAGGGCGGCAGGGGAAGCAAAATCGGGGAGGCGGAATTGCTGGAGCAGTACGGCTGCGGCCCCGTTCAGTTCTCGGGTTCGGCCAATGCGCTCTACGAGCGGCACCTGATGTTCGACAATGTCATGACCGGGCAGGCGGCCCCGCCGCGCGAGCGCTTCGAGGCGCTCGCGCGGTCCGTTCGGGACCTCCTGTCGCAGCGCTGGCTCCGCACGGAGGAACACTATGCGCGGAAGAACCCCAAGCGCGTTTACTATCTCTCCATGGAGTACCTGCTGGGACGCTCCACCTCCAATAACATTACCAACCTTCTGCTCGATCCCTTCGTCCGGGAAGCGGCCAAGCGTGAAGGGATTGACCTGCAGCAGGTTGTGGAACAGGAATCCGACGCGGGCCTGGGCAACGGCGGGCTCGGACGTTTGGCGGCGTGCTTCCTGGATTCCATGGCCACGCTCGGCTTACCCGGTATGGGCTATGGGTTGCGCTACGAGTACGGCATGTTCCGGCAAACCATCCAAAACGGCTGGCAGATCGAGCAACCCGATCACTGGCTGGCACGGCCGAGTCCGTGGGAAGTCGTCCGCTACAACGAGGCCGTCGAGGTGAAGCTCAACTGTTCATTCGAGCTTCGAGGCGGCGAGTTGCAGCCCGTTCCGGGCCGGCCCTCCAGCTTCATGGGGATTCCCTATGATCGTCCGGTGGTTGGCTACGGCGGGAAGACCATTAATACCCTTCGCCTATGGGCTGCCCGAGCCTCCCACGACTTCAATTTCGCGCAATTCAGCAGCGGAGATTTCGTTGGGGCGCTGGCGGAGTCGCTTGGCGCCGAAACCCTCACCCGGGTTTTGTATCCGGACGACAGCACCGCCCAGGGCAAGGGCTTGCGGTTTATCCAGGAATATTTTCTGGTGGCCTGTTCCCTGGCCGACCTGGTTCGCCGCTTTCGAGCCACGGGAAATGACTGGCGCGCGCTGCCAGAAAAGACCGCCATTCAATTGAACGATACGCACCCAACGATGGCAGTGCCGGAGCTCATGCGGATACTGTTGGATGAGGCGAAACTGGATTGGGACAGCGCCTGGGACATCACGGTGCGAACGCTGGCCTACACCAACCATACGCTGCTGCCGGAAGCGCTTGAGAAATGGCCGGTCGCGTGGTTTCAGGACATGCTGCCGCGCCAGTTGGAGATCATCTATGAGATTAATCGCCGTTTTCTCAATAATGTCCGCGCCCGTTACCCCGGCGACGAGGGCCGGGCGGCGCGCGTCAGTCTCATCGAGGAGGGCGGGGCCCGGCAGGTCCGTATGGCGCACCTGGCGATCGTCGGCTCGCACAGCACCAACGGTGTCGCCGCCTTGCACTCGGAACTGGTCAAGACGCAGCTCGTGCCGGATTTCGCGGCCATGTTCCCGGAGCGTTTCAACAACAAGACCAATGGGGTCACGCCCCGGCGCTGGTTGTTGTCGGCTAACCCGCCGCTTGCCACCGCCATCACTGAGGCCATTGGCGATAAGTGGATTTGTGATCTCAACGAACTGCGCCGGCTTAAACCGTTGGCCGGGGATTCGAATTTCCAGGAGTCGTTCCTCCGTGCGGAGCGCCAAGCCAAGGTGAGGTTCGCCGATTGGTTGAAGACCACCAGTGGCCAGGTCGTGGACCCCGACACCATCTTTGACTGCCAGGTCAAACGCATCCACGAATACAAGCGGCAACTGCTCAACGCGCTGCGGGTGGTGGTGATTTACAATCGGCTCCGCGCCAACCCCAAGCTGGACCTGCCGCCGCGGACCTTTCTTTTTGCGGGGAAAGCCGCGCCCGCTTACCACTTCGCCAAGGTCATTATTAAGTTCATCAACAGCCTTGGCGCCGCCATTGATGCCGACCCGGCCGTGCGCGGACGGATCAAGGTACTGTTCCTGCCGGAGTATTGTGTGAGCCTCGCTGAACGGCTCATCCCGGCTAGTGATGTGTCCAATCAAATCTCGACTGCCGGCTACGAGGCCAGTGGCACGAGCAACATGAAATTCATGATGAATGGCGCCTTGACCATCGGTACCCGGGATGGGGCCACCATCGAAATGGCTCAGGAGGCGGGCGAGGAGAACTTCTTCCTGTTTGGCCTGACGGCCGAGCAGGTGGTCAATACCCGCGGTTGGTATAAACCTCTTTGGCACTACGAGAACGAACCGGAAACCAAAGAGGCGCTGGATTTGATCGCGGCCGACCACTTCAGCCCCAAGGAGCCCGGCATCTTCTCCCCCATCCTGGAAGCGCTCCTCACCCATGGTGACCACTACATGCACCTGGCGGACCTGAAGTCCTACCTCGAGGCCGACCAGCGGCTCGTGGATTTGTTTCGCCAACCCGAAGCCTGGGCCAGCAAGGCGATCCAGAATGTGGCGGCCTCCGGGAAGTTCTCCAGTGACCGCACCATCGCCGAGTACGCCGGCGAGATTTGGAAAGTGCAGCCATGCCCGGTGTCATGAACGACTCGTTGTGCCAACAGGTAGGCACGCCTCGCCGAGGCGTCCCCCCTGGATGCACGTGGACGCCTCAGCAAGGCGTCCCGACCAAAGTCGAACTTCCGCCGTTCAGGCCCGGGTGCCGCAGCTCCGGAGTACTGCTACACGTGACTTCACTACCTTCGCCATACGGGGTCGGGGACGTGGGGCCGGCCGCCTATGCATGGGTGGACCGGCTCCACGATGCCGGCCAGAGGTGGTGGCAGGCCCTGCCTTTGGGGCCTACCGGCTGTGGCAACTCGCCGTACTCCTGCCTGTCCTCTTTCGCGGGCAATTCACTGCTGGTCAGCCCGGAACTGTTGATCGAAGACGGTTTGCTTAGTCCAAGGGACTGTGAGATAGGCCGCAGCCTTCCAAAGCGCACAGTTGATTTCGAGGCGGTGACTGTTTTCAAGCACCGCTTGCTCGACCAGGCCTGGCGCAATTTCGACGCCTCCGCAGGCCTGGAGCTAAGGGACGATTTCGAGCGATTCTGCTCCGAACAGGCTCACTGGCTGGAGGACTACGCCCTGTTCCGCGCATTAAAGGCCCGCTTGAGGGGAGCGTGCGTCCTCGACTGGCCGGAGGAGTTGATCCGGCGCGATGCTTCAGCCCTGGCGCGCGCGCGCCACGACCTGGCAGACGAAATCAATGAAAGCCGGTTTGGGCAGTTCCTGGTGTCACGCCAGGGGGAGCGCTTGAAGAACTACGCCCATTACCGGGGCGTGTTCCTCATCGGGGATCTGCCCTTTTTCGTGTCGCTGGATTCCAGCGATGTTTGGGCAAACCCCGAGTGCTTCCAGCTCGATGCCAATCTGCGGCCGCGTTTCGTGGCCGGCGTGCCCCCGGATTATTTCAGTGCCAACGGACAGCTCTGGGGCAACCCGGTGTATGACTGGGAAGTTCTTCGCCGCTCGGGTTACCGTTGGTGCATTGACCGTCTGAAATCGCTGCTGGCCCACGTGGACCTGGTTCGGCTTGATCACTTTCGGGCGTTTTGCGCGGCGTGGCACGTTCCCCCCACGGCGAAAACCGCTGAACCGGGGCACTGGGTCCCCGGACCGGGGGCAGCTTTCTTTGAAGCCGTCCAGGCGGAGTTGGGACACCTGCCTTTCATTGCCGAGGATCTTGGCATCATCACTCCCGACGTGGTTGCGCTCCGAGATGAATTCGAGCTGCCTGGAATCCGTGTGTTCCAATTCGGCTTTGATGGGAATCCGGCCAATCCGCATCTCCCCCACAATTGCGGACCGAACACCGTCGCCTATACCGGGACGCACGACAATAACACCATTCGGGGCTGGTTTGAATCTCTGCCGGAGCAGGTTCGCCAGGCTGCCCGGAACTATGTGGGAAAGGCTGGCGCCGGGGGTGGCGAAGTCGTCTGGGACTTCATCCAGTCAGTTTGGTCATCGAAAGCCGGTCTTGCCATCGCTCCGCTGCAGGACGTGTTGAACCTGGGTGTCGAGGGCCGCATGAACGTGCCCGGCATTGCAAACGGCAATTGGCGCTGGCGCTGCACGGAGGAGATGCTCAAGCCCTCACTCCTCGAGCGGCTACGCGACCTGACAATTTCGACTGGGCGTGTGGTCGGCCGAACGTCCGAGCGGCAGACCCAGGCAGCTTTGCATTGAAAACCGAACACATATGAAAGCGACTAAACTACTGCACAACCTTGGCCAGAGTCTCTGGCTGGACAACATCACCCGCGACTTGCTCAGCAGCGGGACACTCAAACGCTACATCGATGAGCTCTCCGTCACCGGCCTGACCTCCAATCCGACCATCTTCGACCACGCCATCAAGAACAGCAGCGCTTACGACGCCGCGATTCGGCAACGAAAGGGGATGTCCGTCGAGCCGCTGTTCTTCGATCTGGCGCTCGAAGACATAATAAAGGCAGCAGACCTTTTCCGGCCAGTCTTTGACCAGACCAACGGAATGGACGGATGGGTTTCGCTGGAGGTGTCACCGCTTCTGGCGTACGACCCAGTGAGCACCCTGGCCGCCGCCAAGGAGTTGCGCGCCCGTGCAGCCCGACCCAACGTTTTCATCAAGATCCCCGGCACCAAAGAGGGCTTGCCAGCGATCGAGGAAGCGATCTTCGCCGGCATACCCGTCAACGTAACCCTTGTATTTTCGCGAGAGCAATATCTCGAGGCGGCGGATGCTTTCATGCGCGGCATCGAGCGGCGCATCGCGGCGGGACTCAAACCGGATGTTAGTTCGGTCGCTTCGGTCTTCGTCAGCCGTTGGGATGGCGCGGTGGCAGGCAAAGTTCCACCCGCGTTGAACAACCAACTCGGGATTGCGATGGCCAATCGTGCTTACAAAGCCTACCGGGAGTTGCTGGGTTCGCCTCGCTGGCAGCGCGCATTCAACGCTGGCGCCCGGCCGCAACGCTTGCTTTGGGCCAGCACCGGCACCAAGGACCCCAAAGCCTCCGACGTGCTCTATGTAAAAGCCCTGGCGGCCCCATTCACCGTCAACACCATGCCGGAAGCCACGTTGTTGGCCCTGGCCGATCACGGCGAACTCGGCTCGATCATGTCCGCCGATGGCGGCGATTGCGATGCGGTGCTGGGGCGGTTCAGCGAGGCCCGTGTCAACTTGGAAGCGCTGGCCGCTCAACTCCAGGTCGAAGGCGCCAAGTCGTTTGTGAAGTCCTGGGAGGAATTGCTCGCGGTGATTGCCTCCAAGAGCGACGCGCTCAAGCAGGCGGCTTAGAAAGCCGAGACAACGTTCAAAGGAAGAAAAGCACTATGTCAACTCTGCCAACTAAGGTTCAACCTTTGACGAGGCGCAAGGCCTGGAACGCTCTGGCGGCACACTTCAACTACGTGCGCAATTTGCACCTGCGTGACTTATTCGCGCAGGACCCCAAACGCGGCGAACGGATGACTTTTGAAGCCTCGGGCCTTTGCCTCGATTATTCGAAGAACCGCATCACCGACGAGACTCTAAGGTTGCTCTTCCAACTGGCAGCCGAATCCGCGCTACGAGAGCGGATCGACGCGATGTTCCGGGGTGACAAGATCAACGTCACCGAGAAACGAGCGGTGCTGCACACAGCTTTGCGGGCGCCCAAAGAGGCCAGCATCCTGCTGGATGGCAAGAACGTCGTGCCAGAGGTCCATGAGGTGTTGGAGCGTATGGCGGATTTTGCGGAGCGGGTCCGCAGCGGCGCATGGAAGGGCCACACGGGGAAGCGGATTCGCAACGTCGTCAACATCGGGATTGGCGGCTCAGATCTCGGTCCGGTTATGGCCTACGAAGCGCTGCGGCACTACAGCAAGCGCAACATGGTCTTCCGGTTCGTTTCCAATGTGGATGGGATTGATTTCGTCGAAGCC
>Ga0335069_10011678_pt1 | contig 12379 bp, 10 predicted proteins | sample Lox_Sample_11_FD_206714 | JGI IMG/M metagenome (GOLD analysis project Ga0335069, IMG submission 206714) | Soil microbial communities from Loxahatchee National Wildlife Refuge, Florida, United States - Lox_Sample_1.1 | ecosystem: Environmental > Terrestrial > Soil > Wetlands | place: USA...
GTTCGGCGCGGGGAACAAGTTCATCACGCCGATGATCAGCGGCGGCAAGGTGTTCGTCGGGACGCAGAACGCCGTGGCGGTCTTCGGCCTGCTTCATTAGTTGAGACGGAAGGAGCCGCGCTCGTCGAACGGGATGTCGCGCAGCAGGCCCTGCGAGAGTGAGATACGGCCGGTGAGGTGATACTCCATCGGGGTCGCGCCCTGCCCCAGCAGCCGCACCACGAGACCGGCCATGTTGGCCGACACGCTCATGTCGAAATCGGCCTCACCCAGCGGCGGCACGACGAAGCCGGCGTCCGACTGGCCGTGGGCCAGTTCCTGCCCATCCACGTCAAGCACATAGGTCAGGCCCTTGACGGGCAATCGACGGTCGTTGGGGTTCTGCACGCGCATGCGGACCTTGAGTTCCTGGTGCCACAGATCGCTCCTGAGCAACGTCACGTTGATGACGGACAGGTGCGGGGCCTGCAGTCTGGGCACGAACGCAGAGCAGCCGGACAGCAGCAGAGCGGCTATCAGCAGGCAGATGGCCGGAACGCGCGCGACCCGCGCAGTGCGTGCGAAACGGGACAAGGGGCGGCTGAACGGAAACGTACCGGCGTGACGGGGCATCAGGCGCGACCGTAGATCCGGTTGAGCAGCAGGCTCTGGGACGCGAGCTCCGGTGTGAGCGCGCCCGCGGGCAGACGCCAGGTCCAGTTGCCACTGACCGTGCCGGGGATGTTGATGCGCGCCTCGGAGCCGAGCCGCAGGATGTCCTGCACCGGGATCACGGCGAGTCGGCCGACGGAACCGAGTGCCGCGCGGATCAGGGCGTCTGGCATGGCGCCGGGGGTCAGTCTCAGGAAGAACTCGACCCGACGCAGCGTTTCACCGTCGAGGGTGGAGAACCAGCCCAGCGCCGTGTCGTTGTCATGTGTGCCCGTATAGACGACGCTGTCGCGGTCGTGCATGTGCGGCAGGTGCGGGTTGTCGGAGCTGCCGCTGAAAGCGAATTGGATGACGCGCATGCCCGGCAGCTTGAAGTGCCGGCGCAGCGCTTCCACGTCGTCGGTGATGACGCCGAGATCTTCGGCAACGATGGGCAGTTCGCCCAACTCCTGTTGCAGGATCCGCAGCAGCTCCTCACCGGGAGTCGGGCGCCACTCGCCGGAGCGGGCATCGGGAGCGGTCGCGGGCACGGCCCAGTGCGCAGCCAGCGCACGGAAATGATCGATGCGCAGGACGTCGACGCGTTCAAGCTGCTGCAGCACGCGCGACCGCCACAGCGCGAATCCGCCAGCGCGCACCGCCTGCCAGTCGTAAAGAGGATTGCCCCAGAGCTGGCCGGTCTCGGAGAAATAATCCGGCGGCACACCGGCCACGGCGGCCGGCCGGCCGGCGGCATCGAGCTGAAACTGGTCGCGATGACTCCAGGTCTCAGCCGAATCCGGTGCGACGTAGAACGGCAGATCACCCAGCAGTCGCACGCCACGATCAGCGGCATACTGGCGCAAACGTCTCCACTGAGTGGCGAACGCAAACTGTTCGAAGCGGATGCGGTCGATGTCAGCGGCGAGCTGGCGCGCGGCATCCGCGAGTGCTTCCGGATGCCGATCCCGCAGACCGACCGGCCACTGCCACCAGGGCTCACCTCGCTGATGGGTACTGAGGGCTTCAAACAGAGCGTAGTCGGTGAGCCAGCGAGCGGACTCGGCCAGGAAAGCGTCGTACTCCGGCGAGGGAGCGTGTGGCAGCTCGCTGGGATCGACGAACGCAAACTGGCCCGCGAAATCCGAACGCACCCAGTAGGGAGAGCCGTCAGGTCCTGTCGGTCCGACGGGGAGGATCTGCCACAGGCTGAACCCGGCCTGGGCCAGCCAGTCGATGAACGCGCGACCGCCGCGACCCAGGCCCGCATCCAGGGAGCCAAGATGCAGCAATGCGCCGGCACGTCGCCGGTCGAATACGGGAAGGGGTCGGGTGACGGATACCGTCATGGATCGAAGCGGAGCGCCGCGTCAGCGACGGCTCACGCGTAGGCCTGCTGGCGGGGTCACACGTTGGCCTGCTGGCGGGGTCACGCGTTGGCCCGCCGCATGACGCCACCGTGTTCGGGCGTGCCACGGCCGGCGGAGATGGGCTGTGACAACACTTCCGGCGCGGCCAGGCCGAGCAGCCGGTAGAGATTGACGAGCTGGCGGCGGTAGAGCCGGTCGAACTGGCTGACGGCCTCGGCGGGGTTGTAGTCACCGAACCACCAGAACCAGTCGGAGCTTTCGCACAAGGCAAGCTGCCGTTCGGCAGCCGCGTGCCGGACGGCTTCCAGCGTGCCGAGACGGGTGATCCGGTCGAACGCCGTCTTGGCGTCGCACAGCAGATCCCACGCGCGATTCTTTTCCGCGTCACCCATCCACGTGGCCAGGGTGCCGTGCACCCAGCTTCCGGCCACGAGCTGCTGCAGCGGCGCCGGTTCGATGCCGCGCGCCAGACAATCGGACAGGGTGGTCAGCTCGATCTGCGGGTGATTGGCGAGGCCGGCATACAGCGCCCGCAGGAAGTAATAGCCGTTGAACGGGTAATGTTCCCAGGCGTTCTCGCCGTCGAGCGCGATCAGCACGGCATGCCCGGGAGCTGCGGCGTAGCGGCGCGCGAGCTGGGCGACTTCATTCACCAGGTTGGCGGCGGCATCGTCGCCGTGCCAGGTGGCGTAGTTGAAGCCGATGAGATCCGAGAGCGCATCGTCGCGGAAGAACATCTGCAGGTGGGTTTCCGCGAGGCGGTACGGGCGGTTGTAGGACAGCGGATCCGACATCGCGTGCGGGTTCGATACGGCGAGGCTGCCGTTCAGCACGTTCGTGCTGGTGGCTGCCCAGCGGAAGCCCGCCCGATCCAGCAGCTCGACGGTACCGCGACTGACCGCGCCCTCGGACGGCCAGCAGCCCGTGGGCCGCATGCCGAAGGCGCGCTCGAATACCTTCAGTCCGTGCTCGATGTGCCACACCGCGCGCTCGGCACCCCCCGTGTAACCCGGGTGAGCCGGCAGCGGCATGTTGGGAACCGCTTCGCGCGCCGCCTTGAAGTCCAGCAGCAGCGGCACGATGGGATGGCCGTACGGAGTCACTGACAGCTCGCACTGACCGCGTTCAGCCAGCTGGCGGTAGCGCGGCACGACGGAATTGATCTGGTCGGCGATCAGGGTCAGCAGTGTGCGCCGCTGTTCGGCGCTGAAGCCGCGACCCTGCTCGGTGAGCGCGCTCACGATCGGGTCGGACCGCCGGATGGTTTCGCCCAGCCAGGCGAGGTGATACCAGACAGCCAGGTCGTGAATGAGCTGATTGGAGGCGTACACGACGCGCTCCGGCGTCGCCAGCGTCTCGGCGATCGTCGCGAGTTCCAGGTACGGACCGAAGCGCTCGATCATCTGCTTGCGCTGCGCCCGCAGGCACGCGCGCATCAGCTCGAGGCGCTCGGCAGGTTCGCGCGGGATCGGATCGGGGCCGAGCAGCCCGAGCACCGGATCGGGCAGCGGCGTGCCGTTCTGCAGGTGAGCCGTCACCCGCTGGGCGATTTCCTCCAGCTGCTCGATCAGGACGGGTGTGAAGTTGACGACGGCGCGCGCGCCGGGCACCGACTCGAGGTGCGCGGCCATGTCCGTGTAGTCCTTGATCGCGTGCAGGTAAGTCCAGGGCAGAACGTACTGCCCCGTGAGCGCGTCGCGGTATTGTGGCTGGTGCATGTGCCACAGCAGCACCACAGGAAGGCGTGCCGCGGCGGTCATTGCGCAGACGTCGGCCGGCTGCGCAGCATATCGGCGGTGACCAGCACGACTCCCTTCTCCGTCACATGGAACCGCTTCGCATCCGATTCGCGATTCACGCCAATCTGCATGCCGCCGGGAATCTCGCACCCCTCGTCGATGATGGCACCTTCGATCACGCAGCTCGGGCCAATCTCCACGTGCGGCAGGATGACCGAACGATGGATGTTCGAGCGTTCGTCCACCCGCACATCGGAGAACAGCAGCGATTGGCGCACCACGGCGCCGGAAATGATGCAACCGCCGGAGACCACCGAGTTGATGGCCGTGCCGCGCCGGCCGTCCTCGTCGAGCACGAACTTGGCCGGCGGCTGCTGTACCTGGTAGGTCCAGATGGGCCAGTCCTGGTCGTAGATGTTCAGCTCGGGCTTCACGTGCACGAGTTCCAGGTTGGCGTCGTAGTAGGCGTCGATGGTGCCGACGTCGCGCCAGTAACTCTGCGCGCGTGTCTTCACGTCCTGGAAGGGGTACGCGAACACCTGCAGGTTGTTGGCGATCGCCTTCGGCAGGATGTCCTTGCCGAAGTCATGCGTGGAATCGGGTACACCGGCGTCTTCGGCCAGCAGCTTCTCCAGCAGGCGGGTGTTGAAGACGTAGATGCCCATGGAGGCCAGGATGCTGTCGGGGCGGCCGGGCAGCGTGTCGGGCTGGGCCGGCTTCTCGGAGAACTTCGTGACTCGGTTCCATTCGGTGGCGGTGAGTACGCCGAAGTTGCGCGACTCCTGCGCGGGAACCTCCACGACGCCAACCGTGATGTCCGCCCCCTTCTCCACGTGGTAGGCGATCATCGGGCCGTAATCCATCTTGTAGATGTGATCGCCCGCGAGCACCAGGATGTGCTTGGGGCGATGCGACAGGAACAGGTCCATGTTCTGGTAGACCGCATCGGCGGTGCCGCGATACCACTGGGTGCCGATCTGCTGCTGCGCCGGGATCACTTCGACGAACTCACCGAACTCCCCCCGCAGGTAGCTCCAGCCGCGCTGCACGTGCTGGATCAGGGACTGCGCCTTGTACTGCGTGAGGATGGAGATCTGGCGGATGCCGGAGTTCACGCAGTTGGAGAGCACGAAGTCGATGATGCGGAACTTGCCGCCAAATGGGGTCGCGGGCTTGGCCCGGTGCGCGGTCAGGTCCTTGAGCCGTTCGCCGCGACCACCGGCCATGATCACGGCGAGGGTGCCGCCCGTCAGGCGGCTCACGTAACGTCCGGAGGAGGCGCGGGCGGGTTGTCGCGGCATGAGTTGCTTCGGCAGGCCTCTCGTTGGCGGCGCGACTACTACATACCACTACCAGCCGGCACGCAAGGCTCTGCTGCCCGATTTCACAGCCATTTCATCAAACCCAATTCGTACGGGTGGGACAGCAGCTCGTGCCAGGGATAGATGCGGACCTCCGTCGCAAATTGGCCGCACTCCTTGGGCTGCACATCCATCGAGAACACGGCCGCCCCATCGGGTTGCTGCTCGGACAGGCAGCTGAGCGTGGCGCGCCAGATGCCGTCGGGCTCGTCGTGGCCGTAGGCGGACAGCGGCGGCGCGCCGAGATTGGCTTCGGGCAGCAGGCGCCGGGCCACGAACTCGACGCGCACATCACCGGGCTGCAGACCGTTCAGGCCGGCAGCGACCTTGAGTCGCAGTGATTCGCCACGCGGCAGTTCGGGCGCGGCATCATCGATCAGCCTGAGGCTCACCTTCGGCCACGCCTGTCGCACACGCTGCTTCCACTCGGCCAGCGCACGCGCACCCGCGTAGCTGTCCGCCGCCAGGCGGCGGTACTGGCTGGCGGCGGGCTGATACAGGCCACGGGTGTAGTCGTGGAGCACGCGCTCCATGTTGAATCGGGGGATCACGGTGCTCATGGCGCGCTTGCTGCGCCTGACCCATTCGGAGGAGAAGCCGCCATCGCGGCGATCGTAATACAGCGGGACGACCTCCTCCTGCAGCGTGTCGAGGATCATTTCGGCCTCGAGTGCGTCGCGGCGGTCCGGATCCTGCGCGTTCGCGGGCGGGATGCCCCACCCGTTGTCCTGCATCCAGCCTTCCGCCCACCAGCCATCGAGGATGCTCAGGTTCAGGCGGCCATTGATGGCGGCCTTGATGCCGGAGGTGCCGCTGGCCTCCAGGGGTGCGATCGGGTTGTTGAGCCACACATCGACGCCGGAGACCAGCCAGCGGGCCAGCTGCAGGTCGTAGTCCTCGAGGAAGATGATGTGACCGAGGAATTCCGGCGCGGTCATGAGCTGGCGCACTTCGCGCAGCACCTGCTTGGCCGGCTCATCGGCCGGATGGGCCTTGCCGGCGAACAGCATGACGACCGGGCGCTCGGGATCGGCCAACAGGCGCGCCAGACGCGCGCGATCACGCAGCAACAGGGTCGCGCGCTTGTAGGTGGCGAATCGCCGGGCGAATCCGATGGTGAGCACATCCGGGCGAGTGGGATCGAGGAAGCGGGTGACGTGGCGGAGCTGGGCGGGGCTCAGCCCCTTGCGCGCGTACTCGCGTTCCAGCCGCTCCCGTACACTGGCGAGCATGCGTGCCTTGACCGACTGCGCCATGGTCCAGTAGCGCTCGTCCTCCACGCGTTCGAGCGCTTTCCAGTATCCGACGTCGCTCAGGCGGTCGCGCCAGTCGCGGCCCACATGATTGTCGAAGAAGTCTGCCCAACGCTGGTGCAGGAACGTGGGAACGTGGACGCCGTTGGTCACGAAGCCGATGAGATTTTCCTCGGGGCGAATCTCCGGCCACTGGTCGGCGACGAGGCGCGAGGACACGGCCGCATGGATGCGGCTGACGGCATTGACGCGGCGTGTGCCGTTGAGGGCGAGTCGCGTCATGTTGAAAAGATTCGGGACCGAAGGGGATCGGCCGAGATCCAGAAAGCGGTCGACGGTCACTCCCAGCTCGCGGATGAAGTCGCTGAAGTGGGAGATGATCAGATCGTGCGAGAAGGCATCGTGACCTGCCGCCACGGGCGTGTGCGTCGTGAAGACGCAGTCCGATGCCACAGCTTCGAGGGCTGCGGGGAACTGCAGGCCTTCGCCCAGGCGCTCACGCAGGAGTTCCAGGATCAGGAAGGCGGCATGTCCCTCGTTGAGATGCCAGACCGCGGGCGAGAGGCCGAGGGCTCGCAGGGCCCGTGTGCCGCCTATGCCCAGAATCATCTCCTGACGTACGCGCGTGGATTCATCGCCACCGTATAGCCGATGGGTGATATCGCGATCGGAAGGCGCGTTCTCCGGGCAGTTGGTATCGAGCAGGTAGACGGGGACGCGTCCGACCTGCGCTTTCCACAGCCGGGCCAGCACTTCACGGCCGGCGATGCGGACGGAGACCTGCACCCACTCGCCGTTGGCCTTGCGCGCAGGCTCTACAGGCAGGTCGCGAGGATCGCGCTCTGTGTACTCGGCGTGCTGAATGCCGTCGTTATCGACGGACTGTGTGAAGTAACCCTGCTCGTACAACAGACCGACGGCGATGAAGTTGGCGCGGGCATCACTGGCTGACTTGCAGTAGTCGCCTGCGAGGACGCCGAGACCGCCGGAGTAGATCTGGAAGCTCTCGTGAAAGCCGTACTCGGCGCAGAAGTAGGCGACGAGGGGGGCATCCGCCGTCGGCGGGGCAGCGGAGAGATAGGCGTCGAGATTCTGGAGGACCTGGGTGTACCGGGCCAGGTAGACGGGGTCGCCGGAGGCGCGGTCGAGGGTCTCCTGGCTGATGCAGCGGAGCATGAGGCGAGGGTTGCCGCCGGTCTGCTTCCAGAGCTCCGGATCGAGGTCTTCGAACAGGGCGCGGGCGGGCCGATGCCAGCCGAAGAACAGGTTTCCGGTGAGTTCCGGCAGCCGCCCGAGGTTGCCGGGCAGCACCGGGGTCACTTCCAGCAGCGGGTTTCTCATCCTATGGCTTGGCCCCTGGTCGAAAAGGAGGCGCAGTCTAGCAGTTCAGTCCGGCGGGACGGCTCGGGGGCGGGGCCGGGGTGGGACGTCGTTATGGGGCCCGGGGGTGGGGCCGTCGTTAGGGGGCCCGGGGGTGGGGCCGTCGTTAGGGGGCCCGGGGGTGGGGACGTCGTTAGGGGCCCGCAGGGGCCATCGAGCGGGCAGGGCCAAGGCCGAAGCCGGGCCGAGGCCCGGGGCCGTGGGTCGAGGCCGAGGTCGGGTGCCGGAGGCCGGGCGCCGCAAGGGAGCCGGGAGGGGGACGGCGTGCGGTGGGGTTGCGACGAGCTGACCTCTACAGTCGATAGTATTATTTGAATACCTATACTGTGAAGTCTACAGTACTAGCCCATGGATGATAGTAGCGCCCGGAAATTCCAGAAGGACCTCAATGCGGGGCTGGTGGCCCTGGTCCTGCTGGCCGTGCTGAGCGCCAGTACAGAGGATCTGTACGGCTATGAGATCGCCAAGCGGCTGCAGAAGGCCAACGAGGGAGAAGCCTTGTTCAAGGAGGGGACGGTCTACCCGGTGTTGAGGGCGCTCAGCGCGGCCGGACTTCTCACGAGCCGTGTGGTGCCTTCGTACGCGGGACCGGCGCGGCGTTATTACCGGATCACCGACGCGGGTCGGGAGGTCCTGCGGGAGTGGAGCAGTATCTGGCGCCAGACCCGTGACTTTGTCGATCGCTTCATCGAAGGATCCCAACCATGACTGACTCGGCTCGCGGCGGGCACGGCTCCGCTCAATGGCACTCGTGGATCGCCTCGCGCGTCACGCGCGCGTCGCGGCCACATCCGCGCTCCATAGATGAGTACCTGCGCCAGCTGCGTGCCGCGCTGGAAGGGGCCGACCCGGCACTGATCCAGGATGCGCTGTACGACGCAGAGGAATATCTGCGCGCCGAAGTCGCATCGCACCCGGACAAGTCCGAGGCAGATGTGCTTGAGCTGATCGCGGCCACTTACGGCGCGCCCGAAGAAGTTGCGGCCGCGTATCGCGAGACCGAGGCGAAGGTGAACGCGGCTTTGCGGCCGGTGGCATCTAAGGCTATGGAGTCGCCGAATGCGTTGCGGCGGTTCTTCGGTGTGTATTCCGACCCTCGAGCGTATACCTCGCTCTTCTACATGCTGCTGACGCTTGCGACGGGGATCGTGTACTTCACCATCGTCGTCACGGGACTGTCGTTGTCGATCGGCATGGCAGTGCTGATCATCGGCTTCCCGTTCTTCCTGGCATTCATCGGCATCGCGCGGGTGCTGTCGCTTGGCGAAGGTCGGTTGATCGAAGCCGTGACGGGTGAACGTATGCCGCGGCGCCCGGTGCACCCGGGAGCGCGCAGCGGATTCTGGGCACGCATCATGGGAATGCTCTCGGACGGACGGACGTGGAGCACCCTCGCCTACCTCGTACTGATGCTGCCGCTGGGCATTATCTACTTCACCGTAGCGGTGACCGGTATTGCGCTGGGCTGCGGTCTCATCGCGGGTCCGCTGGCAATAGCGCTCGATGCGTTGGGCTGGCTGCCGGTCGATGCCGATCACTTCACGATGCAGCCGGCCTGGCTGCACACGCCACCGATGCTCGTGATCTGTGCGCTGTTGGGTGTACTCATCCTGACGCTGCTGATGCACCTGGCTCGCGGCGTGACGCGCATGCAGGCGGGAATCGCGAAGTCGCTGCTGGTCAAACCGGGTACCTGAGCGGTCAGGCCGGGACGCGTGCGGCGATCACGGTACACTGCACCGATGCGCGCTGTTTCCATCGCCGCTGCCGTGGCGGGACTGGCCATGTCGTGGCCAGCCACATCGGGAGCTCCGACCGCCCGGTCCGCGGCGTCACCGACCCCGAAACCGGCACCAGCCCCGGCGCCGGCACCCAAGCCGAAGGGTTGCCTGACTACGGGTAACGGCTATCTGCGCGCTCGCATCCGGGGTGCGCTGAAGCTGGATATCGATCTCCACGACGGGGAACTGGAGTGTGAGGGGGGAGCCAGGCCGGACGGCAGCGGCATCCGTGTCGCCTTCGCGGGTCCGCTGCGCTCGGACGGCCGGCGGCTGCGCATGGTTTTCGGCATAGCCTCCGCGGCCGAAGGCAATCCCGGTCATGCGTTGCCGACCAACCTCACGATCATTTTCGAGGGCGAGCAACGCCTGTTCGCCACGCGTGGCGATGACAAGTGCACGGTGGATGAGCTGAGCCAGGAGCGGCTGGGCGAACTCGGCGGATCGAGCCGGTCTTATCGCGTCATCGCGCGCGGCTTCTGCATCGCACCCGCCAGCACGCTCACGGCCGACGAGCAGATCCTCGTGAACAGTTTCGATTTCGCGGGGCGGGTCACTTTCGAAGACCCGGGACCGGAATAGGAGTCATTGAATGAGATTGGGACGCCCCACCCCGTTGCGGGCCCTCGTTGCCCTGCTCGCCTCGCTTGTCCTTCTGACGCTCGCGGCGATGACGTGCGGCACCGCGCGTGCGCAATCGGAGCCGCCGGAGGATCTGGCGCAGTTCCCGCACACAACGGTTGAGATCACGAGCGGCAAGCAGGTGTCTCGCTTTGAGGTGTGGGTCGCGGACACCCCGCAACGGGATCAGCAGGGCCTGATGTTCGTGCGTGATCTGCCGGCCGGTCGCGGCATGCTGTTCCCGCAGAGCCCGGCCCGAAGCATGAGCATGTGGATGAAGAACACCTATATCGCGCTCGACATGGTGTTCATCGACGGGAACGGCCGGATCTCGCACATCGTGGAGCAGGCCGAGCCGTTGTCGCTGACGACGATCGACTCGGGCGGTCCGGTGTCGGCCGTGCTCGAGATCAGGGGCGGCGAGGTGGCGCGCCGCGGCCTGAAGGTGGGCGACCGGGTGACGTGGAAGCACTGACGATCGCGCGGAAGCGCTAACGATCGGACGTAAGCGCTACCGGTCGTGACGCTCGCGGACGCCCCTGCTAGCATCGGCGCCGGCTGAGCTCCGGCGCATCGCGGATGCGCTTGAGAACAACAAACGAATCGCGAGCCCGACATGAAACCCACAGAAACCCGTTCCCGATTGCATCGGTCCCTGACGATCACCGTATCGGCCATCACGCTGGCCGCGGGCGTGGGCGCGGCGCAGGCCGCGCACGACCCGGTCCCGGCCGAACCGTCGATCGCACAGGTCCAGAAGGACTTCGCCGCCGGTCGATACAACGTGCGTGCGCTCGAGCGGCACTACCAGGCGCGGATCGCGACAATTGACCGCGGCGGACCGAAGGTGAATTCGGTCATCGAGGTGAATCCGGACGCTGCGAAGCTGGCCGCTGCATTGGATGCGAGTGGCAACCACTCGCTCCCGCTGTTCGGCGTGCCGGTACTGCTGAAGGACAACATCGACACGGGCGACGCGATGCTGACCACTGCGGGATCGCTGGCGCTCGCGGGCTCCAAGCCCGCTGGCGATGCGTTCATCGTGAAACGCATGCGTGAAGCTGGCGCGCTCATCCTGGGTAAGACCAATCTGAGTGAGTGGGCCAACTTCCGTTCGACGCATTCCTCCAGCGGTTGGAGCGGACGCGGCGGTCAGACGCACAACCCGTACGCGCTCAACCGCAACCCGTGCGGCTCGAGCTCGGGCTCCGGTGCGTCGATCGCCGCCGACCTGGCGGTGGTGGCCATCGGCACGGAGACGGATGGGTCAATCGTGTGTCCGAGCAGCGCCAACGGACTGGTCGGCATCAAGCCCACCATCGGCCTGGTGTCACGCTCCGGCATCGTTCCGATCTCAGTCAGCCAGGACACGGCAGGCCCGATGACGCGCTCAGTCGCTGACGCGGCGACCTTGCTGACGGTGATCGCCGGTTACGACCCCAACGATCCGGCCACGGAGGCCATCAAGAATCGCGCCCCGGTGGACTATCGGCAGTTCCTGGACGCGAACAGCCTCAAGGGCATCCGCATCGGAGTGATGCGCCAGCACATGGGGTTCAATGCCGAGATCGATGCGTTGTTCGAACACGCGCTCGACGTGCTGCGCGCGCATGGTGCGGTGATCGTCGATCCCGCCAACGTCCCGACTCAGGGAAAATTCGAGGAGGACGAGCAGACCGCGCTGCTTTACGAGTTCAAGGATGGACTCAACCGCTACCTGGCCACGCGCAGTCCGGGCAGTCCGCGCACGCTCGCCGATCTGATCACGTTCAACACGACGGAGAAGGATCGGGAGATGCCGAATTTCGGCCAGGAATTATTCCTGAGCGCCCAGGCCAAGGGTGCGCTCACCGAGAAGGAGTACGTGGAGGCGCATGAGCGCGGTCCGCGCCTCGCCGGACCCGAGGGCATCGATGCCGCGCTCAACAAGGACAATCTGGATGTGCTGATCGCGCCGACCGGTGGCCCGGCATGGACCACCGACTGGGTGAACGGCGATCACTTCGCAGGCGGTGCGACATCGAGCGCGCCGGCGGTGGCCGGGTATCCGCACGTCACGGTGCCCATGGGCCTGGTGCGTGGACTGCCGATCGGGCTGTCGTTCGTGGGAGCCGCGTGGAGCGAGCCGAAGCTCATCTCGTATGCGTACGCGTTCGAGCAGGCGACGCACTTGCGCCAGGCACCCAGATTCATCGCGACGATCCAGTAGGCGGGGCATCTCAACACAGCGACCACCGGGTCCGATCT